>OEIU01002100.1_pt1 | contig 11163 bp, 14 predicted proteins | sample 1539221 | NCBI WGS metagenome assembly OEIU01 (sample SAMN03792071, study PRJEB22550) | activated sludge metagenome | feature: wastewater treatment plant; material: activated sludge; isolation source: Wastewater treatment plant of a petroleum refinery complex | place: Argentina: Zarate | collected... | reverse complement strand
TCCTGCCCCCGGCACAGGTGCTGGCGATCATAAAAAATTTGCTTAAATGCATTTTATATAACCGATTCCGGCGGGGCCCCCTGACCGCCGTGAAAATCACCGACCGTCTGACGGTTGCAAGCCAGCCCGATATCGGCAGCATCGCCGATCTCGCGAAAGATTATGCGACCCTGATCAATCTCCGCCCCGATGGCGAAGAAGCAAACCAGCCCGGCAACAGTGCGGAGCATGCGGCGGCCACCGATGCCAAGCTCGGCTATGCGTTCCTGCCGGTCACGGGGTCAACGATCACCGAAGCCGATATCCGCGCCTTCCAGCACACGATGAATTCGGCCGACGGCCCGGTCTACGCCCATTGCAAGGGCGGCACGCGAGTGCTGACGCTCTACGTCCTCGGCGAGGTTCTCGACGGACGCATGCGCGGCGAAGAGGTCGAGGCCTTCGGCAAGGCGCGCGGCTACGATCTCTCCCGCGCCACGCGTTGGCTCGCTCGCCATGCCGCATACAAACCGACGGTGAAGGGATTTTACGACGTCCGCACCGGCAGCATTCAGTACGTCGTCTCCGACCCCGCGACCAAACGCTGCGCCATCATCGATCCGGTCTACGATTTCGATGAAAAGTCCGGCGCGACAAGCACAACCAATGCCGACGCGATCCTCGCCTACATCGGCAGCGAAGGATTGACGGTGGAATGGATTCTCGACACCCATCCCCACGCCGACCACTTCTCCGCCGCGCATTATCTCAAGGCGAAAGCCGGCGCGCCCACCGCCATCGGCGCGCATGTCACCGACGTGCAGAAGCTGTGGAAGGCCATCTACAACTGGCCCGACTTTCCCGCCGACGGATCGCAGTGGGATCGATTGTTCAATCATGGCGACACCTTCAGGATCGGCACGATCGAGGGGCGCGTCCTGTTTTCGCCGGGCCATACGCTCGCCTCGATCACCTATGTGATCGGCGATGCGGCCTTCGTGCACGATACGATCTTCATGCCGGACTCCGGCACGGCGCGGACCGACTTTCCCGGCGGCAGCGCGCAGACATTGTGGGCCTCGATCCAGCGGATTCTGTCGCTGCCGGACGACACCCGCCTGTTCACCGGCCACGATTACCAGCCCCATGGACGTCATGCCCGGTGGGAAAGCACCGTCGGCGAACAGAAGCACGCCAATCCGCATATTGCCAAAATCGACGAAGACGCCTTCATCCGATTGCGTGAAGCGCGCAACAAGATCCTGCCGATGCCGAAGCTCATCCTGCACGCGCTACAGGTCAATATTCGCGGCGGACGCCTGCCCGAGCCCGAAGCCAACGGCAGGCGCTATCTCAAATTCCCGCTCGACGCGCTGGAGGGCTCAGCATGGTGAGCCGCGCTGGAGCGGCCGTGCGGATTTTTCCGCGGCCGACGGACATGGAAACCAACGCCAATGAGGCGGCGGCGCTTCTGAAAACCCTCAGCCATCCGGGCCGGCTCGCGCTCGCCTGCGCGCTTGCCGAAGGCGAATATTCCGTCGGCGCGCTTGAGGAGCGGCTCGGCATTCATCAGCCAAGCCTGTCACAACAACTCGGCATTCTGCGCGACGCCGGCGTGGTGAAGACGCGGCGCGAGGCCAAGCAGATCTTCTATCGGTTGACGGAGGCCAAGGCCGCGCAACTGATCGAGGCTCTGCACGCGATCTACTGCCGGAAAGGAAAACGGCGATGATGTCCTATTGGCCATCGCTCGCAGGCGGCATGCTGATCGGGGTGTCCGCTATGCTGCTTCTGCTCGTCAACGGCAAGATCGCAGGCATCAGCGGTATCGTCGGCCGCCTGCTCGACGGCCAGCAGATCGGAACGAATGCCGCATTCATTGTCGGGCTTCTGTGCGGGCCGTGGCTTTATGCAGCCGCGACCGGGCACCTGCCGCCGGTGACGATCGCCGCCTCCACTTCGATCCTCATGCTCGCAGGCCTTCTCGTCGGCATCGGCACGCGCATGGGATCGGGCTGCACATCCGGCCATGGCATTCTGGGGCTGGCGCGCTTTTCGAAACGCTCGCTCGTTGCCAAATCGGTTTTTCTGGCCACGGGAATCATCGTCGAAACCGCCATGGGCGCGGTGCGATGACCAACTCGCTTCGCCTTCTCGTTGCACTGGCGTCGGGCGCGCTGTTCGGATTCGGATTGTCCATGTCCGGCATGGTCGATCCCGCGCGGGTGATCGGCTTCCTCGACATCGCCAGCGGCCATTGGGACCCGAGCCTCGCCTTCGTGCTTGGCGGCGCGCTGCTGGTCGCGCTTCCCGGCGTGGCGCTGCAGCGCAGGCTGGCACGGCCCGCGCTCGACTCGCAGTTTCATTTGCCGACGAAAACCGCCATCGACCGGCCGCTCGTTCTCGGTTCCGCCATCTTCGGCGCGGGCTGGGGACTGGCCGGGTTCTGTCCCGGCCCCGCCGTTGCATCGCTTTCGATCGGCCTTGTGGCTTCTTTTATTTTTGCAGCCGCGATGGCCGCGGGTATGATGCTGCACGATCACCTGCTGGCCGGGAAGCTCAGGCCGTAAACCCGGCGCGGCATTTGTTGCCGATGAGGGCGCCGCCATGACCCCAGCCCCCGAGCTTGCCGTCACGCAATGGTTCAATGCCGCCGCGCCGTTGTCGCTGGAAAAGCTGCGTTCAGGCCGGCATTCCGCAGGCCAAGCGCATCGCCAATATCTTCTCCCCGGCCAAGGTCGTGGTGATCGGGCTTCACACGGTGTTCGAGCATCACGCCGCCATGACGCCCGTCGCGCTGGAGGCATTCCTGCATGAATACCGCGTGGATTTTCCGGTCGCGGTCGACCGCCCCGGTGACGGCACGCCGATCCCCCGCACCATGGCGGCCTATGGCATGACCGGAACGCCGAGCCTGGTGCTGATCGACCGGGCGGGCAACATCCGCAAGCATACGCTGGGGGCCGAGGACGACCTGCGGGTGGGCGCCGATATCGCTTTGTTGACCGCGGAACCCTGACCAGAAGGTTGATTTCCCAACGAAAGATGCATATAGGATGCATCATTAGATCAAGGGTAAACGATGTCGGAATCTGTCATGTCAGCGGCTGAACGGCGCGCCGAGATTACCAGCGCGATCCGCGCCGAGACGGGAATCGACGAGGCCCTGATCGACCGCATCGTCGATGAATTCTACACCCGCGTTCGCGGCGACGAACTGATCGGCCCGATCTTCAACCAGCGCATCGCCGATTGGGGTCCGCATCTGCGGCAGATGAAGGCGTTCTGGTCTTCAGTGGCGCTGATGAGCGGGGAATATCACGGCCAGCCGATGCGCAAGCATCTGCCGCTGCCGGTGGACGCGCAGCATTTTGACCGCTGGCTGCAATTGTTCCAGGAGACCGTGAACGACCTCTGCACGCCGAAAGCCGCCGAACACTTCATGGAACGCGCGCGGCGCATCGCCGAAAGCCTTGAACTGGGGATCGCGGGCGCCAATGGCGTCATGCTGGCCAAAGGCGCCCGCTTCAAGCGAGTCGAGTCTTCCATTTCCTGAGCGGCGTCAGTTGGTGACGTCGATCTTGGCTTTCATGTTGGGATGAAAGCGACAGTAGTACTCGACCTCTCCCGCCTTCTTGATCACCAGCGTCGCCGACTTCTTCGGTGGAATCAGCACATCCCAGTCTCCCTTCACCGTCGCGGTGTGAGCGAGAATGTCGTTGTTGACCCATTCGATGGTGTCGCCGACCTTGGCCTTCACCACCACCGGCGAAAACACCAACTTATCGATGGTCACGCGCACCGTCTCGGCATGCGCCGGAGCGCTGCCGAGCACAGTCGCGACAACCATGGGAACAACCCAATAGCGCGCCGAAAGCATGCTGTCTTCCTTTCGCTCGTGGCAGGGATGACGCCTTACTTCAGATCCGCGAGCGTGTGCTCGGCATGCTGCAAATGGCCCTCGAAAATTTTCAGGCCGGTTTCCAGCAGGCTTTTCAGTTCGGCGTTGCTCGATGAAGGAATCAGCAGCTTGGCCAGTGCACCATCGACCGCCTTGTGGAAAGCTACTTCGTTGGCGACATAAGCCTTGTCGTACGCAGCCCCGCTCAGCTTGGCGAGTTCGGTCTGCTTGTCCGCCGCCTGCTTGGCGAGCGAGCGGCTGGTGTCGTTGTCTTCCGGCGTGACCTTCAGCTTGTTGACGAGATCGAGCGCCTGCTTGTTGACCGCCTCATGGTCGCGAACCATGTCCTTGGCGAAGGCGATCACTTCCTTGTTCTTCGACTTCGACAGCGCCTGCTTGGCGGCGGCAACATCGATGACGCCGGCGGTATAGGCAATGTGGGCGATCTGCGGATCGGTGAGCTTCGCGCCCTGCGCGAAAGCCGACGTGCTCAAAAGGCAAATAGCGGCAACAGCCGCACTGAGTTTGACCAACATAATGCTGCTCCAGTGGCCGCCGTGGAATAACGGCGGACGACGACACTTCGGTCGTATGTCCGTTAGATGCAGCCGCGCGGCCAAAGGTTACGCGAATCCAAAAATTATTTTATCGGCCGCCGCGCCTCACACCGGCGCGCGGCCTTCCTCCATCGCAGCCGCCGCCTTCAGGCTGTCAGCATCGCGGAAGATCGAAGCTACCGCCAGCGTCTTGCCGTTGAGCCTGTATTCGAGCAGGCAATCGTGAGCCATGATCTCGCCATGCACGACGATCTCGTCCCACTTTTCCGCGTGGCCGACATAGTTGATCGGAATATCGTAGTGCTGACTCCAGAAGAACGGCACGGCATCGAACGCCTCGTGCGCCCCGAGCATGTTGCGCGCGGCCACCTGCCCCTGACGTTCGGCCACCACCCAATGTTCGACGCGAATGTTCTCGCCTGAATGCGGGTCCGGCCAGCGCGCAATGTCGCCCGCCGCATAGATTCCGGGCGCGCTGGTTTGCAAATGGCGATCGACGACAACACCACGATCGATCGCAAGCCCGGCCTTCTCCGCAAGCGCCAGCCGCGGCCTGACGCCAATGCCGGACACGACGAGATCGGCTGCGATCAGCTCACCACTCTTGAGCACGACGCCGCGCTCGTCGATCGCGCTGACGCCTTCTTCCAGATGGAAGATCACGCCATGCTCCTCGTGAAGGCTGCGCACGCACTGTCCCATCTCGGGGCCAAGCACCCGCTCCATCGGAATTTTCTCGGGACCGACGACATGGACCTCGATATCGCGCGCCCGGAGCGACGCGGCGGCCTCAAGCCCGATAAAACTCGCGCCGATCACCACCGCACGGCGCGCATCCTTCGCATTGGAGATAATCGCATTGCTGTCGGACAGGGTCCGCAACACATGCACGTTCGGGCGATCCGCGCCGGGCACCGGCAACCGGTTCGGCTCCGCGCCCGTCGCCAGCAGCAGCCGGTCATAGGCGAGCCGCGCGCCATCCTTCAGCACAACCGCCCGGCCCGCAACGTCGATGGTGTCGACTTCGACGCCGACCCGCAGATCGATTTTCAGGTCGCGGTAGAAATCCTCGGAGCGCAGCGGAATCCAGTCCGCCTGCGCGCTGCCGGCAAGATAATCCTTCGACAGGTTGGGGCGATCGACCGGACCATCGGTCTCCTGCGACAGCATGACGATCTCGCCCGCGAATTGTTCACGGCGCAACATTTCCGCTGCGGCAAATCCCGCCGCGCCGCCGCCGACGATGACGATTTTTTCCGGCGTCTCCTTCAGCGCGCGCGGCCTGATCGGACAGGGCGCCACCTTGTCGCCGACGAATACCTTGCCGTCGCGCCGCTCCACCTTGAACCGCGCGATCGGGTCAAAGGCCGGCGCCCGCGTCGCCTCGCCGGTGCGCAGATCGAAGCAGGCATGATGCCAGGGGCAGCGGATGCTGTTGCCGACGACCAGCCCGTCCGCGAGCGGCCCGTGATAATGCGTGCAGTGCGCGCCGACCGCGAAGACATCGCCGCCGGACTGCACCAGCAGAACTTCCACGTCGCCGACATGGCCCAACAACTTGCCGTCGGAAAACTGCGCCAGTTCGACGCCGCCGGCGAGATCCGGACCCTTGGGTGCACTATCCTGCTGCATGGCGACCGCCTCCGCTGTTGAGCCTAGTCCCGCTCTGCGGTCATGCTCAGGAATTCCTGTCGCGTGGCCGGGTTGTCGCGGAAACAGCCGAGCATCCGGCTGGTGACAAGATCGGTACCGGGCTTGTGGATGCCGCGCGTCGTCATGCAATGATGCTGCGCCTTGATCAGCACCGCAACACCTTGCGGCTTGAGCACGTCATTGATGGTGTTGGCGATCTGCGCGGTCATCTTCTCCTGGATCTGCAAGCGCTTGGCATAGATCTCGACGACGCGGGCGAGCTTGCTGATGCCGACGACGCGGCCGTTCGGAATATAGGCGACCCAGGCCTTGCCGACGATCGGAGCCATGTGGTGTTCGCAATGGCTCTCGAAACGAACGCCGCGCAGCGTGATCATTTCGTCATAGCCCTCGATTTCCTCGAAAGTCTTTTGCAACACCGTCACGGGGTTCTGGCTGTAACCGATGAAGAACTCCTCGAAGGCACGCGCGACACGGCTCGGCGTCTCGATCAGGCCGTCGCGCTTCGGATCGTCGCCGGTCCAGCGGATGATGGTGCGCAACGCATCCTCCACCTCGGCGCGATCCGGCCGCTCCGCAACGTTCGCCGCACCGCGTTCGCGTTCAAGCACCTTGACGTTGGACATCATAACGATCGTCTCCTTCGGCGCCGCGCGCCGCATTCATCTGATGATGGGACAAAAACGGGTGAATCAAACAAGGCCCAGCCGCTGCATGACATTCTGCGTCATGCGCTCGCAGCGCTTGCCCGCGAAGGGGAATGCATCGAGCATCACCGGGCCAATCTCGCGGTCGAGATGCTCGCGAACGAGCTTGCGTGCGCGATGTAGCCGCGTCTTCACCGTCTCGATGCGGATGCCGAGCAGTTCAGCCGTGTCCTCGACACTCATGCCTTCGATCACCCGCGTCACGAACACCGTGCGATAGACATCCGGCAACTCATCGGTCACCCGCTCGACAAGACGAAGAAGCTCGCGCTGGGCCATGGTGCGTTCCGGATCGGTTCTGGCGGTATTTGGAAATTGAATGATCTCGGCCGCCTGACTGGGCGTCTCGGCTTCGGCAAGCTCGGCCATGGGGCGGCGGCTGCGCAGGCGGCCAAGCGATTCGTTCATGACAATGCGCGACAGCCAGGTCGACAGGCTGGACTCGCCGCGAAAGGTCGCGAGATGCGTGAAGGCGCTGACGTAGGCCTCCTGCACCGCGTCTTCCGCCTCGGTGTCGTTGCGCAGGATACCCCGCGCAATCCGGTAAAGCCTGCGATTGTACTTGGTGAGGATTGCGCGAAAGGCCCGCGCGTCGCCACCCTGCGCGGCGCCGACCAGCACCTCGTCGCTCGTGGTTTCATCCAGCGCCGGAAGCCGCGCCTGGCTATGAGAGTCGGTCATCCCTGTTCTCCATGCTGCCTGTTAGATGGAGCCACACGGAAAAGGTTACACACAAAGTTGGTTTTCTGCGCCCGAAACAGGGGCCGGAATTCGCTTAGCCAATGAAGTCCCCGCGAACGCTCAGCTATTCTCTCTTGCCGCATTCTGCGCCGCCGCCAATTTTTTGCGCAGCGCCCGGTTTTCCTCGAATTTCTTGGTCACGTCACGCATCACCGCCGCCGTGCCGTCGGGTTTGCCGTCGGGGCCAAACAACACCACCATGGTGAATTCGACGGAAATGCGGGCGCCCGCTTTGTTCAGCGCCGGCACCGCCAGAAGGTCGCCATGCGAATAGCGGCTCTGCCCGCTTTCCATGACCTTGTCATAACCTTCCCAGTGCCGCGCCCGGAGGTTCTCGGGAATGATGATATCGAGTGACTGCCCGACAGCCTCGTTCTCGCCAAACCCGAAGATTCGCGTCGCGCCCGGATTCCAGAAGGTGATGGCGCCATCCTTGCCCGTGGCAACGATGGCATCCGATTCCGAGGAGAGGATGGCATCTCCGAGTGCCGTGCGAAAATCCATGACTGATACCCCTGATGCAATTCCACCCTGGCGAAGGCGTCGATCAGGCCGGGCAATCTATTGTCTACGGTCGCGGCGTCTCAGCTATGCTGTTGTCGCAGACAGCTTCTTCCTGCGCAAGAAATATGACAACCGGTCGGTTTCCGCCGAGATGGCGTTGCCGCGCGTGCGCATCAGATCCTTGCGCGTCATCAGCCCGACCAGCCGCCCGCTGACGCGATCGACGATCGGCACGCGGCCAGCTTCCGTCGCCACCATCCGGTCGGCGAGCGCGGCCACCTGCTCATCGGGATAGCCTGTCACCACCGACGAATCCGAGATGCAATCGAACAGGGTTTCGTCCGTTTCGGGATTTTCGGCGCGCCAGCGCAAAATGTCGCGGCGGCCGACGACGCCGACCACGACGCCATCTTCGCCGATCAGCGGATAGGATTTATGGCGCGGCGGCGTATCGCCGCAGAAGAAGGCCACCGCCTCGTCCACGCGCATGCTCGCGGGCAATGTATCGACGTTCTGCACCATGACGTCCGACACGCGCAGCAGTTCGAACGGATCGATGCTGTATTCGCGCACGACATGCTGGCCGCGCCGCGCGATCTTCTCCGTCAGGATCGAACGCTTCAACAGCAGCACCGTCAGCGCATAGGCGGCGCCGGTGCAGACCAGCAACGGTTCGAGCAGGCCGAAATGACCCGTCAGTTCCACCGCGAACATGATGCCGGTCAGCGGCGAACGCATGGTTCCCCCCATCATCGCCGCCATCCCGAGCAAGGCCCATGCGCCGGTATCGCCCGGCAGGAACAGGCCTTCCAGCCATGCGAGGCAGCCGCCGAAAATCAGCAGCGGAGCCAGCACGCCCCCGGAGGTGCCCGAGGCCAGGGCGACGATCCAGATCGCCGATTTGACGATCAGGATCATCAATACTTGCGAGGTGACGATCTTGTCGTTCAACAGACCCGCGATGATGTCGTAGCCGACACCGAGCGCGCGCGGCTCGATCAGCCCGCCCAACCCGACCAGCAGGCCGCCGATCGCCGGCCACCACATCCAGTGAATCGGAAGCCGCTCGAACAAATCTTCGACCTTGTAGAGCACCGCGGTGATCAGGCCCGATTGCAGGCCGCCCACGATACCGATCGCGATATAGAGAAAGACGCCCCACCACGGCAGGTCGAGATGACCCGCGAACGGGAACAGCGGCCCATGACCGATGATGAACGGACGCCAGGCCGCGGACACCACGCAGGCGGTGATCACCGGAATGAGGCTGCGCGGCTTCATCTCGAATAGCAGCAATTCGACCGACAGCAGCATCGCCGCGATTGGCGTGCCGAAGATCGCGGTCATGCCTGCGGCCGCGCCCGCCACCAGCAGCGTCTTCCGCTCCGCGGCGCTCATATGGAAACACTGCGCGAACAGCGACCCGATCGCGCCGCCGGTCATGATGATCGGCCCTTCGGCGCCGAACGGGCCGCCGCTGCCGATCGAAATCGCCGACGACAGGGGTTTCAAGACTGCGACTTTTGGCTGCATGCGGCTGCCGCCAATCAGGATGGCTTCGATCGCCTCCGGGATGCCGTGACCGCGAATTTTCTCCGATCCGAAGCGTGCCATCAGACCGATAATGAGCCCGCCCAACCCCGGCGCCAGCACCATCCAGAGACTCGGCTTGAGGCCCGCAAGTGACAGATTTGCCGTACTAAATGTCTGCAACCAAACCAGATTCGTGACCAGCGCGATCATGTGCAGCAAGACCCAGGCGGAAGCCGCACCGCCGCTGCCGACCAAAAGCGCCATCGCCGCCAGAACCAGCACGCGCTTGTCGGCGGTGAAGTCACCAAGCCTCGGCGCCACCTTGGAAGGACGTGACATATTCGTAAGGATCCGAAATAGGATTGAAATTACCGAAAGCGCGCGGTAAGGCCTTTCGGGCGGGTCAGGTCAATATATCGCTATACGATAGAAGGCAACGGGGTCAGGGATGGCAAAATCAACAAAGAAAACCGCAAAATCGGCACAACTTCGCATTTCGGCACAAAAGCGCATATCTGCCCTGCCCCGTAGCGTGGCTATCAAGGACAAGGACTATTTCGTGCTCGCCTCGTTCCGCCGCGAGTTGCGCAATTTCCTCAATTTCAGCGAGCAGGCGGCGCAGAATCGCGGCCTGACCCCGAAACAGCATCAGGCGATCCTGGCGATTCGCGGATTTGAGGATGCCAATGGCGTCACGGTCGGCGACCTCGCCGAGTATCTCCACCTCAAGCACCACACCGCGGTCGAACTGGTGGACCGGCTGGTGCGGGCCAAGCTCGTCGTGCGCAAGACCGACGGGGAAGACCGCCGCCGCGTGCTGCTGAACCTGACCGGGAAGGCTAACGCCGCGCTCAAGGGGCTGTCCGGCATTCACATGGCGGAAATCCGCCGCAACGCGCCGGGCATGATCAAGCTGCTGAAGCAGTTGAGCTGATCATTCCGGCGCTCAGCGCGGCGTGATATCGCCGCGCTCGCTGTCGGGCGCTTCCGCCGTCGCTTCCTCGACATGATAGCGCTTGACGAGGGGCATCTGCGCCATGGCGAAAACCATCGTCAACGGCACCACCCCGAAGGCCTTGAACGCCACCCAGAAGTCCGTGCTCTGGGTGCGCCAGATAACCTCGTTCAGCACCGCCATGGCCGCGAAAAACATCGCCCAGCGGATCGTCAACAGCCGCCAGCCCTGCGGCGTGAGGTTGAAGACCTGATCGAACAGCACGGCGATGAACGATCGCCCCAGCATCAGCCCCACAAACAGCGTCAGCGCGAACAGCGCGTAGATGATGGTCGGCTTGATCTTGATGAACGTCTCATCATGCAGCACGAGCGTCAGGCCGCCGAATACCAGCACGATCACCGCCGTGACCAGCGCCATCAGCGGCACATGCCGCACCACCACATAGGACGCGATCACCGCCGCAACGATCGCGACCATGAACGCGCCCGTCGCCACGAACAGATTGAACTTGGCGTTGGCGGCAAAGAAAACCAGCAACGGACCAAGCTCGGTCGCGAGCTTGAACAAGGGATGGGGCGTACGCTTGTCCATGATCCGGTTCCCCCTGATTACCCTTGTCCCGCATCCTTG
>OEIU01002099.1_pt1 | contig 11169 bp, 9 predicted proteins | sample 1539221 | NCBI WGS metagenome assembly OEIU01 (sample SAMN03792071, study PRJEB22550) | activated sludge metagenome | feature: wastewater treatment plant; material: activated sludge; isolation source: Wastewater treatment plant of a petroleum refinery complex | place: Argentina: Zarate | collected... | reverse complement strand
CGAAGAACTCGGCGTGAGCTTCGCGTCCCGCAGAAGGGCCCGTAAGAATCGCTATGTGTTCGTGAAGCGCCCAAGGCGCTGGCCGCTCGGATGGCGCTCGACCTTGCGGGTTTTGCGACTCGCGCTCGGTATCGCGCGCGGCCAGCCCGGGATTTTTCCGGAGCCCTATGAATCGGTGCGCGATTGGGCCCGCCGGGTGGCCGACAAGGAATTCGAAAAGAATCTGCTCGCGCCGGCGCTCAAAGGCGTGTTCGCCGCGGACAGTTCGCGCCTGAGCGCGCGGCTGGCGATGGGCGCGCTATGGAGCCGTGGTAAAAAAGGCCGATGGAAAGGCAGCGTCGCGCCGAGCGGGGGCATGGGGCAACTGATCGAAGCGCTCGAGACGCATCTGCATAAACGGGGCGTGAAGATTCACACCTTGCCCGGTTACGTGCTCCCGCGAAATCCCGATGCACCGGTCGTTCTGTGCACGAGCGCGTGGGACGCGGCCGGGATTCTGCGTTCCTTGCAGCCGGCGCTCGCCAAGCACTTGGAGCGCTGCGAATCGCTTCCGTTGGTCGCCGTGACCGCGTTTTTCCCCCGTACCGAGCGCGATCTGGACGGCTTTGGTTGTCTGTTTCCAAAACTCGAAAACTTCACGGCGAGCGGCGTGCTCTTCAACGGATCGGTCTTCTCGGGTCGCGAGGAAGGTTTGCGTTCGGAAACATGGATCTTCGGCGGCGACGACCAGCCCGAAGCCGTGACCTGGTCCGATGGTGAAACGCTGACTCATTTGCTGCGCGATCGCCGCCGCTTGAACGGCCAGGATGACGAGCCCGCGCACTTCGAAGTCACGCGCTGGCCGCGCGCGATCCCCTGTTACAGCGTCGATTGGGAGCGCGCGCTCGACAGCTTAAAGGTGCCCGCGCCGCTCTATCTGCACGGCAATTACATGGGCGCGCTGGGACTGGCGCGCATCTTGGACCGCTCGCGCAAACTCGCGCAAACGATCAAAGAGAATTATCGTGGCTGAGCGCGGACTGCTGCTCGTCAATCTGGGCTCGCCCGACGCGCCCGAAGCGAAATCAGTGGCGCGATACCTGCGGGAATTTTTGAACGATCCTTATGTCATCGATCTGAAAACCCCCTGGCGGCAGATGCTCGTGCATCTGGTGATCGCGCCGTTTCGCGCGAAAAAATCCGCGCATGCCTATCGCCAAGTTTGGCGCGACGAGGGTTCGCCGCTCATCCATTTCAGTCGCGAGTTCGCGGACAAAGCGGGTGAACGCTTGAAAGATCGGTTCGCCGTCCGCTGGGCCATGCGCTACGGCAGACCTTCGATCAAAGACGTCCTTAAAGACTGGGACATCGATGAGCTCGTGCTCGTTCCGATGTACCCGCAATATGCCGAGAGTTCCTCGCGCACGGCGATCGAGGCCGTGAAGAGCGCGCTCGATCCGAAAATCGAGCTGAAAGTGATCGAGGATTTTTTCGCGGATCCGGAATTCATTCGGGCCGAGACGACGGTGATTCAACGCGAACTCGATCGCGTCAAACCCGATCTGCTTCTGCTCTCGTTCCATGGTTTGCCTGAGCACCACCTGACGAAACTCCACCCCGCGCATTGCCTGAAGCGCGCGAATTGCTGTGATGAGATCACGGATCGGAATCGATACTGTTATCGCGCGCAGTGCTTCGCGACGATGCGGTCTTTGAAACAAAACTTAATATTCGCGCCCGAAAAAATTTCTATTTCGTTTCAATCCCGTCTCGGGAGAAGGCCTTGGATCAAGCCTTATACGGATTTTGAAATTTCAAAGTCCGCCGCGAATGGAGTGCGAAAACTCGCCGTCGCCTGTCCGTCATTCGTCGCTGACTGCTTGGAAACTTTAGAGGAAGTCGAAATGCGATTGAGCGAACAGTTCATCAAAGAAGGCGGCGAATCGCTGACGCTTATTCCCTCTCTCAATGCGGAACCCGAATGGGTAACGCAATTCAGCAGCATGGTTTTGCGACGAGTCGAATCGGAAAAATGAATTGCTGCTCCATGTTCACGCGCGGTAGCAACGCACTCAATCGCAAAGTCATTCCTTTCGAAAGGGGATATTCAATGAAAAAGGTTATGGTGTTGCTCGCTCTCGGAACAACGGCTCTCTTCGCGGCGCAATCGCAAGCGCGCGTCATGTGGACTTGCAAAGTGAACGGCGCGAAAATCACGGAACAACGCGTGTTCCCGTCGATCATCGCGTTCGACAAAATGGTCGCTAAAGGCAAGGCCACTTGCTATGCGCCGCTGTACAAGAACGTTTCGTACCCGGTGAAACTCACCGCTCGCGAAATTGGTCTGCGTCTCGGCATCGCCGTGCCGGTCGATTCCGCCGACATTCAAATCAACGTTTTCAAAGCGGGTCTGGCAAAAGCGGGTTCGCTCGTGGGAACGTATGAGTTGAACGCCGGCGTTTCGGGCTGGTTGTTCGGTACCCGTACGCGTTTGAGCGTCTGCGCGGGCGCGGACCTGATCACCGATGCCAGCGGCAACTTGAAAGTTCAAATCTCGAGCCTCGCGGGCTTCGGCGTTGACGCCACCATTCAGAAACTCAAAATCACTTCGTACTAAGCTGATAGTATTGAGTTGAGAGAGAGCCCGGTGATGAATCGGGCTCTTTTATTTTGATGCACTATAAAACCGTTGATCGATTTTTTCCCCGGGCCCGCGAACTGCGCTCCGTCTTTGACCGTCGCTTCGCGAATCCCCTGGAAGCGCATCGTGATCGCTTCGTTTGGGACTACTGGCATGTGCCGGGCGAGTACACGCACTTGCGCACGCCCGCGTACACATATTTCCCCAAATCGCTTTACGAACGCTTCCATCGTCATCTGGTGAATTGGGGGCGTGAACACTTAGGATGTCACGATGTCTCGCCCCCCTGGCTCTCGAGTTACGTCGAAGGCTGCAGGCAAGAGCCCCATCGCGACGTTCCGCACGGGCCGCTCGCGTTCGTGTTCTCGCTCACCACCGGCACGAAGTTTCGCGGCGGCGAAACGTTCATTCAAAAGCCGCGCACGCTGATCCAACCGAAGTTCAATCGCCTGACGCTGTTCAATCCCGCGCTTACGCATGGAGTTCGTGAAGTGCGCGGTACGCACGATCCGCGCGAGGGCCGCTTGGTCATTCACGGCTGGTTCGTGAATCCCAGGCCGTTCTGGGTGGGCCCGCTAAGTGTTCCGGATGTGCAACAGATTTTGGACCGCGAACTTTCGACAATCGAATTTGCAGAAGGTACGCATGGTTTCGCTTCGTTCCGTTTGAGAGTGAATGCCGACGGTACGGTTTGCGCGTGTCGGGCGCTGGTGGACACGTTGAGCTCGAATAAGGTGGCCGCGCGGCTCGCGAATCGGCTGCTTGGACTCCGCTTCCCGCGGCGGCCTAAAGGGTCCACTTTGACCCTGCCTTTACGTATCAATTAGCAATTGTTTGGTGAGGCTGAAATATTTACGTAAACATAATGTTTACCAGCACTTACATGAATGCTAAGACCCTTTAGTACACATTGCGTCAATCGTCCCTGAAAGGCTCCCCCGAATGAAGTCCATTAAAGGCTTGCTCGCTCTGATTTTGAGTTTTGAAGTCGCGCTCGCGCCGACGACCCTGTATGCGCAATCGAGCAAAGCTCCCTTGCCGGAAACGATCACCCGCGAGCAAGCGCAGCTGGCTTACTGGGCGGGACTCGACCTGAACCAACCGCACGTCGCCGATTTCGCGCTGGGCGACACCGAGAAAGATAAACCGCTCTGGGTGGTCAATGACGACAGCGCGCTGCTCGATGAAGACCCGTTCTTCATGCGCGCGCAAGTGTGGGAGCCCGCTGCGAAGATAGAGGACTGCGCCGATCAGATCTGTTTCCGCAAAGACAAAGACGGTTTGGTGCTCGGCAATTCGAACTTCGAGAAAACGCTGCGTCTGCAAGAGCGCTTCACGCCGGTCCTTGAGACCGAGGAGTACCTGATCCTGGCGGCGGACGACGACCGGATCTTCCGCGAAAAGAATCCGGGAACGGCCGACCCGGGCGAGGGGGTGTTCTTCCTGCATAAACGTGATTTGGTCACGGGGGCTGCCACCGGCTTTCCGGTGCCGATATTTTTCTTCCCGCTCCCGGACGCCGGTTGGACGGGCAATAACGGGGGCGCGTTTGAGTTCGCGGCCGTCGACCAATTCGTGCTGACCGACAAATCGGGCTTCGCGTTTCCGATCGATCGCCGGGATTTTTTAGAGGTCGAGAACTCGGGCCGCCGCAATCTGATTCTGGCCCAGGCGTACAGCTTCCTGGAAGGGAGGATCCGCGCCGATGGCGTCGCCTTTCCGCGCCCGAACAGCACGATCTTGTTCGGCACGCTTCCGTCAGGGATCATGCCGAAGCCGCGCGCGGGCCTAACCGGCCGTATCGACGTCGAAAAAATCCGCCGGATCGGCAACGAGCTCAATCCGCTGGCCAGCGCGCACGCCGAGATGAGCGAGGCCACGCGCCTGCAGATCTTGCGCGAGGAGATTGAGCGCCAAGCCAGCGGGCGCTCCGCTTTGCGGAAATGGATATCGCCGATCGTTCTTTACGGAGGCACGTTCCTGGCCGCCGCCGGACTGTACAGCTCCTATCCCATCGATTGGAGCGCGATGATCACCGACGACATGCCCGCCAAACTCACGAAACTCGCCGGCGTGCTGGCCGTGGTGACCGCGGTCAGCGTCGGCTTGCGCGTGACGTTGCACAAGGCGCAGCTCGACAAGAAGTACGCGCACGCGAAGACGACGCTGCAAAAAGTCGACTTTTACCACCGCAGTCTGCTCGATGAATTGGTGCACGGACTTTACACGTCCTTTGCCATGATCGGGCAAACGCTTCGTCACATCATGGAGTTCACCAAGGACCGGACGCTGCCGAGCTCCCATCTGTTGCACAAAGCCTGGGACGAAACGATGGGCTTTCAGATGAAGCAGAACTCCCATTTGGCCATGAATTGGAAGACCTTTTATCTCGGGGCCTTGTGGTTCGGAATGGCCGACACGTTCTTGGTCGCGGTGGATTTATTGATATTCACTCCGGCGATCATCGATTATTTCAGCCTGGGTATGGCCACCACGGCCGCGGCCGCATCGTTCGCGTCGGCCGAGGTGCTGCGTAACTTCTTGGGCTACATCCAAACGGGCGCGCACGGGTATTCGGCCGAAGTGAAGTTCATCCACTTGTCGGCGGCCACCGAAGAAGCCAAACGCCAGCTGTTGCTCATGCATAAGAACCCAGAGGCCAAAGAAAACGAAGTCGAGCTTCAGGAGCTCACCGAGAACAATTTGGCAAGACGGTACAAGGCCGTGGGGCTGCCGAGTTTCTTTACGATCCGCTGTCGATTCTCGAATGGATCACGAAGACCGCCGGATTCGGCATCGACGGGAAGCTGAGTCCCGGGCAGCGAGAATTGCTGAAGGAGCATCGTTTCGTGATGGCGCGCCGGCGTTTCGGTTTCTCGCAACCGTCCCTTAAACGCGCGGTCAAGATGGCCGAGCGGATTCTGAGACAAGCGCCTTCGCCCGTCGGCGCGCGGGTCGTCCAAACGTTGAAGTGGGCGGCCAAGGATCGCAGCGCGGTCAAAGCGACTCTGGGTCACAATATGGATCTGCTGGCGACCGGTAAGTTCATGGACTATCCGAAATCCCTTTACGGCGACGTCACGGCGGCCCTTGCGGAAGACGACCTGACCAATCGATTCCAGCTTGAAATGAATTGGTGGCAGCGTTTCAAAACGCAAACCAAGAAGGACATCGTCGCGTTGAAGTCGGCGACCGAGAGCACGTGGAAGTTCTTCGTTTCGGACGGCGTGAAAGAGGTCCGTGACAAGCGCCGCATGCTCTATCTGGCCAGCACGAACGGCGCGACCCAGCAGCTCTCGGAGTTCATTCCCGAATCTTGGCGCGAAAAGGCCGGAACCGAGAAAGCCGCGGAAGCTTCGCTTGAAATCCTGAGCCGCTCTTTCCGCTCCTATTACGAGGAAGACAAGGATTTGGTGGAAACCACCGCGGACGTAGAGGAGCGCTTCGGCGCGCGCGCGGAAGCGATCGTCTCCGAACAGGTGGCCGCGGACGACACGCTGAACGATCCGTTCTTGCGCGAACTGCGCAAAGAAGAAGTGATGGAAGATTTGAACGCCGCGGAATACAACCGCGAGCAGATCGTGAGTTGGAAACCCGGAGACTTAAGCGGTCTTGCGGGCAACCAATGGCGGCAGGCGCTCGCGCGGGCCGAAAAAATCCTGGCGAGCGAGCCGGTCGACGAACTTGTCGCCCAGCGCTGGAAAACACTCGCCGAACGGTTCACCGAGAACACCGGAAGACCCGTCGATCCGGAATCGTTCTCGAAGACGTACCGCTACCGTTTGACGATGGCGCGCGAGTTCGCGCGGACGATCGGTCTCGAGGTGAACGGCGTCGAGGATTCGCAATTCGTGCGCGACGTGATGATCGAAGCGGTCAAGGCCGCGGAGTCGGAACTCGCTTTGCCCAACGCCCGGAAATGGATCTCGAATCTCAACGAGAGCGATCGCGAGTTTTTCGAGGCCCGCGTCTTCACGCAGAACTTCATCCAGACGTACGTGGCGATGTCCGTGGCGTCGGAAGATCATATGCTTTGGAACTCGACCGAATATCCGGGCCGTTTCCAGAAATTCCGCAAAAAGCTCGTCAGCTGGGGCGCCGGCCAAGCGGCGCTGAAAACGGTGCGCGTTTTCGAAGCGCTCTGGCGCAACGAAGACACGAGCTACCGGCCGGGATTCTGGTCATACGTCGATCGCAACGTGCCGCTGATTCCCGATCTTTACCATAACTTCGTGCGCACGCTCCGGATCATGCCGTGGATGCTTTCGCTCGGTTACCTGGTGTCGTACCACGTGTGGCAGATCCACATGCCGTACGCGTTATGGGGTTTCATGATGCTCTCGCAATTCGCGGGCATGGCCATCATCGAGCTCAACAACCGCGTGCAGAAGAACATCGGTAACAAGCCGATGGGCAGCATCCCGGACAAGCTCAAATATTCATTCTGGCACAGTCGATTGACGAACCCCGAGATCATGTTGATCCAGGCGTACGCCGAACCGATCGTGGACACGGTGGACACTTATGCGGTGAAACCGGCCAAAAAGATCGTGGGTGAATGCGTCGATTTCCTGGACGGCGACTCCGGCAAGCACTTAATGCGTGTAAACTGAGGCGATCAGTAGCAGGGCCGTGAATCCGAATGCGATCAAACTGAAACGCACGAAGAGAGTGTGCAAGGAAGGCCTCCGGGCAATGGCGGGTGTCCAATAAGTCTCGGACCGCCGGGACGCCCGCACAAGACTAGCTCGACTAAATTTTCCGAGGTTATTTTTTGGCCAAAAATTGCGGCTGAGCTTTCAGCCGCTCGTTCATTCCGCGCAGGCGGTCCGCGAAACTCTTGAGCATGCAACTGGCCCAGTCGGGAAGCTGGGAAAGCAGTTCTTCGTAGCCTTTTTCCGAAACGCGCACGACCGAGACGGTGGTGATCGCGCGGGCCGAGGCCGAGCGCGGCGCCCGCACGAGCATCGCGAATTCTCCGAACGATTCACCGGGCCCCATTTTCGCGATGCTGATCTCTTCGCTTTTATCGGCGCCCGTGAAGACCTCGACTTGGCCTTCTTCTATAATATAGAAATGCACGTCCGTGTCGCCTTCGCGAAAAATGAAATCGCCCGCGTCGTATGATTCCCGTACAACATTCATGACTTAAGGTTCGTCGATTCGGATCCGTCAGGCAACAGGGCTCGACGTTGGTCGACTGGACGTAGGCCCGGTCGGCGGTGACGCCTGTGGACAACTTTCGGACTCAAGATAAGAATTAATTTAAATATGAGTAATTTTAAAGCTCGACTCACCACCGCCCGCACCCGCGCCAAAGAGTTGATCGGTCAGGCCCACGTGAGCGTCGACGTTTCGGACATCGTTCAGGACTTGCTGAATATGATAATGGAGCTCGAGCGCCAACTCGGTTCCACGGACGGACAAGGCGCGGATATTCGGGTGCTTCGTTCCAGGCTAGAGACCGCCAATACCGAACTGAAGCGCAAAGACGACGCAGTGACGTCATTCAAAAAGAAATTCTTGGACATAGTGATCGCTGAAATTCGCAACATCACCGCGGAAGTCACCAAACTTCAAGGTTCGGACCAAGCCTCCGCGGAACCCGTGCAAGCCAGAACCAAGGCGATCAGCGCGTCACTGCGCACCATGATCGAAAACCTAAGTAAAGCTTAAAAAGCGCAGTTCAGGCGTCTGATAATAAACAATTATTTATCTAGAACTGAACTTGGATCATAAAGACGTTTCGCGCCCTTCAATCAGGGCTATTTTCGCCCGACGGATCGCGTCGCCTCGATACTAAACAAATCCATAGCTATAATATGATTTCGTGAAGGTGCACTGATGTGGAGCTCAAGTTCGTTCGGACAGCGCGTGGGGATCGGATTCGTCATCGTGATCGTGGTTTTGACCGCGTCGGTCGCCATGAGCCTTTGGCGCCTCAGTGAGCGCGTCAATCAACAGCGCGTTCCGCTGGTGCGCGCGGGATTGAATCTGCAATCGTCGGTCAAACAGAGCATCGCCTCTTTCCGCGGGATTCTGATTTACGGGGACGAGCGCTCGGGGCGAAAGAAAGTCTTCGCTATTCCCCCGGCGGCGGCCGAATTCGACGTGCTGAACGGCGCCGCATGACGGGACAAAACGCCGGCCCGCGAATTTTGATCGTCGACGATATCGAAGCGAATCTTTTCGCGCTCGAAGACGCGCTTGAGCCTTTGCATGTGCCGATAGACCGGGCGCGCTCGGGTCGCGAGGCGCTCCAGGCGATCCGGTCGCGCGATTACTCCGTGGTGCTACTGGACGTGCAGATGCCGGAAATGGACGGATTTGAAACCGCCCATGCGGTGGCCGGGCTCGACATCGTCCGCAAACCGCCGATTGTTTTCGTCACCGCGATCGGCAAGGACGAACGCCACATTCAACAGGGCTACCGCGCCGGTTGCGTCGATTATCTTTTGAAGCCGCTGAACCTGGATCTTGTGCGCAACAAAGTTCGCTTTTGCATGGACTTGCATTCGCGGGTGCTTGAAAACGACCGCCTGATCCGCGACTTGAAGCAATCGAATGAGGAGCTCCAGCAATTCGCCTACGTGGCTTCGCACGACTTGCAAGAACCCATTCGCATGGTGCGGAATTACGTTCAACTGTTGTCTAAAAAATACGCCGACCGGATCGACGGGAAAGCCGCCAAATACATCGGCTACGCCGTCGAGGGGTCGCAACGCATGCAAACGCTCGTCGACGATCTTTTGGAGCTTTCGCGCGTCGACTCCCAAACCCGCCCGCAGATCCGCCTTGCGCCCGACGAGGTGCTCGACGGCGTTTTGCGCGACTTGCGCCTTTTGCTCGAAGAGTCGGGCGCCCGGATCGAACGCTCGGCTTTGCCGCCGGTTCGGGCAGATCGCGTTCAACTGGCGCAAGTTTTCCAGAATTTGATTTCGAACGCCGTGAAATTCCGCTCCGAACGGCCGCTACGGATCGAGATATTCGCGCGAAAGACTTCCGATATGGTCGAGATATCGATCCGCGACAACGGGATCGGGGTCAATCCGAAGTATTTCGCGCAAATCTTCGTGATTTTCCAAAGGCTGCATACGCGCGACAAGTACGAGGGCTCGGGCATCGGATTGGCCCTGTGCAAGAAAATCGTCGAGAGTCACGGCGGTCAACTGGGTATCGAATCTTCAGAAGGCGCCGGCTCCACATTGACTTTCAGTTTGCGAGCGGGGGACGGACCGTGAACGAGTTCCATATTCTCTTGGTTGAAGACAACCGCGCCGACGCGGACTTGATTCGCGAATATCTGACCGAGATCACGGAGTTCGAACCGACGCTCCACTGCGTATCGACATTGAGTCAGGCGAAAAGCTTTTTAGAGAAAAACGCCGTCCACGCCGTCTTGGTCGATCTGTCGCTTCCCGACAGCCGCGGATTGGAAACTCTGCGCGAGGTGGTCGGTTTGATGCGTGGAGCGACGGCCATCGTTCTCACCTCGCTCGACGATAAAAACATGGCGATGAACGCCATGGCTTCGGGCGCGCAAGACTATCTGCTCAAGAACTCAATGGGGCCTGAGTCGCTCGCGCGCGTGATCCGCTATTCGATGCAGCGGAGCCAATGGTACGGCAAGATGCGCGAGATGCGGGATCAGTTCCATCAAGGTCAAAAGATGGAGTCGATCGGCCGCATGGCCGGCGGTATCGCTCACGACTTCAACAATCAGCTCGGAGCGATCGGTTTATTGACCAGCCTTTGCCAAGAGAGCGTCGCGAAAGATCATGAGTCGCAGGAAATATTGTCGCGGATTCAAACGGTCGTCGAGCGCGCTTCGGAACTGACCAAGCGCCTGATGGTCTTTTGTCGCAAACATCCGAGCGAGATGGCGGTCATCGACATCTCGGAGATTTTGAGTCAGAATCAAAAACTCATCACAAAGCTCATGGGTGAAAAAATCCGGGTCGACGTGAGCTTCGGTCCGGGCTGCACGGTCATGGGGAATGCGGGGCTGTTCGAGCAAGCTATGATGAACCTTGCCATTAACGCCCGGGACGCCATGCCGGACGGCGGTACGCTGACGTTGAGCGCTTCGTTGGAGTGCCGCGATCGCGACGCGCGCGTGCTCTTGAAGGTGAGCGATACGGGCACCGGAATGAGCGACGCCACGGCGGCCCGGGTATTCGATCCGTTTTTCACCACCAAAAAAGAAGGTCAGGGCACGGGGCTTGGCTTGTCGATGGTCTACGGCACCGTGAAACAGTTCGGTGGCGATATCGAACTCGAAACGCAACTCGGCTTCGGCACGACGTTTCTGATCGCTTTCCCGCAAACCGTTCAACGCGAGAGCGTCGGGGTTGCGTCCCCCGGCCCGAAGACGGCCAAGGGTCGGAAAACGATTTTGTTGGTCGAGGATGAAGACGTTCTGCGCGGACTGATTTCACGGGTCCTTACCCGCAACGGTTACCGCGTGTTGTCCGCCGCCAACGGTGTCGAGGCGCTCGGAGTCTTGCGCCGGACGGGCGCGCGCGTGGATCTGATGATTTCGGACATGA
>OEIU01002098.1_pt1 | contig 11169 bp, 8 predicted proteins | sample 1539221 | NCBI WGS metagenome assembly OEIU01 (sample SAMN03792071, study PRJEB22550) | activated sludge metagenome | feature: wastewater treatment plant; material: activated sludge; isolation source: Wastewater treatment plant of a petroleum refinery complex | place: Argentina: Zarate | collected... | reverse complement strand
GTTCCCACCCGGACTGGAACGGCAGGGGCCGGAGCGGACGCCGCCACGGCACGAGCAGCCAGTGTGCGGCGTACACCACGAGCACCGCGGTGAGGCCCACGGCGGCGCTCAGGACGAGGCCGGTCATCCGTCGCTCCCCCGATGCGCCGGCAGCCGCACCTCGAGCGTCGCCCCGTGGCCCGTGCCGGCGCTCCGCGCCGTGAGCGAGCCGTCGTGGGCATCGACGATGGCCCGGCTGATGGTCAGACCGATGCCGGACCCACGGTCGGTGCGGTCGCGCGCGGTGTCTCCTCGGTAGAACCGCTCGAAGACGTGCGGCAGCTGGTCGTCGGCGATGCCCTCCCCGTCGTCCTGCACGGTGACGACGACCTCGTCGACGTCGAGCTCCGCAGCGACCCACACCTGCCCGCCGGCCGGGGTGTGGCGCAGCGCGTTGTCGAGGAGGTTGGTCAGCACCTGGCCCAGGCGTTGGGCGTCGACGCGCACCGTCGGCACCGGTCCCGCGCCACCCCGGAACCCCAGGGAGACGCCCTTGTCCTCGTAGCGCGGCCGGACGGTGGCGACCGCGGTGTCGAGGAGGCGCTGCACGGGCACGGGCCTGAGGTCGAGGGTCAGCCGGCCCTCCTCGGCGCGGCTGACGTCCTCGAGGTCGGCGGCCAGCCGCGACAGCCGCGTCACCTGCTGGGCCATCACCCCGCTGGCCTCCGGACCCCAGGTCGCGACCCCGTCGTCGAGCGCCTCGAGGTAGGCCGAGCACGTGGCGAGCGGGGTCCGCATCTCGTGCGCGAGGTCGGCGAGGAGGCGCCGCCGTGTGTCCTCCGTGGTCTGCAGCCGCATCGCCATCTCGTTGAAGGAGCGGGCGAAGACGTCGAGCTCCGCCCCGGCGCCGGTGGGTCCCACCCGCCGGTCGTACCGCCCGCCGGCGATCGCCCGGGCCGCCGAGGACAGGTCCTCGAGCGGGCGGCGCAGCCGACGCGCCACGACCCAGGTGACGAGTCCTGCGCTGGCGAGGGCGATGACGAAGGCGATGCCGAAGGCGAGGAGGCTGGAGTCGAGATAGGCCCGCTCGACGTGGGTGACCTGGCTGTCGTTGAGCGATCCCCGGGCCCGCAACAGGTGTTCGTGGAAGAGCCGCGGACCGACGGCCGCCGCCACCGCGGCGGCCGTGACCACGCTGGCCACGAGAACCCCGAGCTGCGCGAGCATGAGGCGGGTGGCGAAGCCGTCCCAGCGACCGGGCTGTGCGGCGCTCACGGCGGCAGCATCCGGTACCCGACGCCACGGACGGTCTCGACGAACCGCGCCTCCCCGGCGTCGTCGCCCAGCTTGCGGCGCAGGTGCGCGACGTGGACGTCGACGATGTGCTCGTCGCCGACCCACGCCGGGTCCCAGACCTCGTCGATGAGCTGCCGGCGAGCCCAGGCGTAGCGGGGCCGGCTGGAGAGGACCTCGAGGAGGTCGAACTCGGTCCGGGTGAGCTCGACGGGCACGTCCTCGAGGAAGACCTGCCGGGCTCCGGGGTCGATCCGCAGGTCGCCGAAGACCCGGGTGTCCGCCTCGTCGGCGCCCTGGCTCCGACGCGGTCGACGCAGCAGCACGTGGACCCTCGCGACGAGCTCGCGGACGCTGAACGGCTTGGTCATGTAGTCGTCGGCTCCCACGGACAGGCCGATGAGGCGGTCGGTCTCCTCCGAGCGCGCCGTGAGCATGAGGATGTAGCAGTCGCTGAAGGTCCGGACCTGACGGCAGACCTCGACCCCGTCCAGCCCGGGCAGTCCGAGGTCGAGGACGACGACGTCCGGGTCGAGCTCTCGCGCGGTGCGGACGGCGTCCGGGCCGGTGGCCACCCGCGCCGTGTCATATCCGGCCCGCTCGAGATAGGTGCACACCAGGGTGGCCAACGCGGTCTCGTCGTCGACGACGAGGACGGTGGCCGACGGGGTCTCATCCGGGGCGGGCACCCCGGCAGTCTGTCCGACGACGACCCACCGCGGCCACGCAGCGGCGGTCGGGTCGCGATCCTTCGTCGTTTCTTCATGGTCCCTGAACACGTCGCTGATGCGGTGCCCGTCCGATGGGGGCACCGCCGGCGACGCCCTGACCGCCGACCGTCCTGACCCGGAGCCCGCCACGATGCCGACCGCGCCGACCTCGACCCCGCCGACCCGAAGGGTGGCGTCCGTCAGCGCGACCATCCTCCTCGGCCTGTCCCTCGTGGCCTGCGGAACGTCCTCCGGCGACCCGGACCGCAGCCCCCGGGTCGCGCCGAGCGGGGCGACCGGCGCGACGCCGACCCCCACTCCACCAGCGCCCTCCGGTCGACCCGGCGCACGGCCACGACCGATGGGCCACGTCCACGGGCTGGCCCGCGACCCGGGCAGCGGCGACGTCCTCCTCGCGACCCACGGCGGGCTGTTCCGCCTCGACCCGGGCGGCCCCGTCCCGGTGGGTCCGGTCGTCGACCTCATGGGCTTCGCCATCGCCCCGGACGGCAGGTACCTCGGGTCGGGCCACCCGGGCGCCGGCGTCGACCTCGAGCAGCCGGTCGGGCTCATCCGCTCCGACGACATGGGCGCGTCCTGGACCGTCCTGTCGCGAGCCGGCGAGTCCGACTTCCACGCCCTGACCGCCGCCCCGGGCGTCGTGGCCGGGTTCGACGGCTCCCTGCGGGTGGGTGCGGACGGCTCCTCGTGGCAGGTGCGCACCATCCCGGCCGAGCCGCACACCCTCGCCGCCTCGCCGTCGGGTGACCGGCTGCTCGCCACCACGGAGAAGGGTCTGCTGGCGAGCATCGACCGGGGTGCCTCCTGGACGCGCGTCACGGCGCCAGAGCTGCTCGTCGCCGTCACCTGGGCCGAGCCGGACACCGTCGTCGGGGTGGGGGTCTCCGGGCGACTGGCCCTCAGCGAGGACGGCGGCGCCTCGTGGACGCAGGGAGAACGCCCCGTCGGCCGGGCGACGGCTCTGCACGCCACTCGCACCGGGGGCCAGGTCGAGGTGCTGCTCGTCGTGGGTGACCACGTCGTCCGCACCCTCGACCTGGGCCGGTCGCTCGACCGGCTGCTCTGAGCGCCGCTCGATGGGAGGATCCCGCGGGACTCCTCGGGCTGTCGCAGCCGACGGAGTCGTCACGGGCGAGGTGAGTGCGCAGGCGGTGTCCGTCATCCGTCCCTCACCGGGTGCCGCGGCCCCGCGTGCGCCGGTCCGGCGGCACGCACCTTCACGGCTTCTTCATGGGAAGGCGGTCGCGGCTCCACACAGCGGGGGCAGGGTGGGGACCATGGACGTCTCCCGCGCCGGGTCCCCCTCGTGACGACCGCAGCCCTCGCCTCCGCCTCCGCCGGTCCCGGGATCGGCGGTCTCCGCGGCTGGGGGGCCGCCGTGCTCCTCGTCGCCCTCCTCTCCCTGGCCGCCTGGTGGGCGGTCGGGCGGAGGCGACGGTGACCGGCGACACCACGTCCGCGCGGTTCAGCCGTCGGCGCCTGCTCACCCTCGGCGGGCTCGGAGCCGCGGCCGCCGCGGTCGGGGGGTGGAGCACGTGGCAGGCCGTCGGCACGTCCGGGTCCGGGGACACCGCGTTCGCCGAACCCCCGGTCCTCGCCAGCTCCGGCGGTGTCCTCGACGTGACGCTCGAGGCCGCGCCCGGCGTGACACTCGCGGGAAGGAGCACCCGGGCCCTCGGCTACAACGGGGGAAGCCCCGGCCCCACCCTTCTCGTCCGGGCCGGTGACACCCTTCGGGTCAGCCTGCGCAACCGGTTGGACCGACCGACCAACCTTCACACGCACGGCCTGCACGTCTCCCCGGAAGGGCGCAGCGACAACGTCTTCCGCGTCGTGCGCCCGGGGGAGTCGGCCGACTACGAGTACCTCGTTCCCGAGGACCACCCGGCGGGCACCTTCTGGTACCACCCGCACCACCACGGCACGGTCACCGACCAGGTGTTCGGCGGCCTGCTCGGCGCGATCGTCGTCGCGGGCCCCGACGACCCGACGGTCGACCGCGACCGGGTGCTCGTCGTCAGCGACACCACCCTGACCGGCGACGGCACGGTCGCCCCGGCCGGTCACATGGACGCGATGCTCGGCCGGGAGGGCGAGCTCGTGCTCGTCAACGGGGTGCAGCAGCCGACTCTCGAGGTCGTGGCGGGCAGCACCGAGCGGTGGCGCGTCGTCAACACGTGCGTCTCCCGCTTCCTCGACCTGCGGCTCGACGGGCACTCTTGGCAGCTGCTGGGGTACGACGGGCAGGCGCTCCAGGCGCCGCGAGCGCGCGACCGCCTCCTCCTGGCCCCGGGCAACCGCGTCGACGTCCTCGTGTCACCCGCCGAGGCCGGGTCGACGATCCTGCGCACCCTGGCCCATGACCGTGGCGACATGGGGATGGGGATGGGGATGGGGATGGGCGGCTCGGGGGGTGGGGACTCGTCGTCGGAGACGGTCCTGGCGAACGTCGTCGTCGGCTCGTCCGGCGGATCCACCCGGGCGGTTCCGTGGGCCGGCCCGGGGGCGGCGGTGCCCGACCTGCGTGGCGCGGTGGTGGACCGGTCGCGGACTGTCACGATGACCGGAGGCACGATGGGGATGGGGATGACCGAGTTCGGCTTCGACGGGCAGACCTTCGACCCCGCCCGCGTGGACCAACGGCTGCAGCTGGGTACGGTCGAGGAGTGGACGCTCGTCAACACGACGACGATGGACCACCCGTTCCACCTCCACGTGTGGCCGATGCAGCTCCTGGGCTCCGACCCCGACCCACCGGACTGGCGCGACGTCGTCATCGTCCCCGCTCGGGCCGAGGTGACCGTGCGGGTACCGATCCGGGACCACGGCGGCCGCACCGTCTACCACTGCCACATCCTCGACCACGAGGACCTCGGGATGATGGGAGTCGTCGAGGCGAGCTGACCGCGGGGACCCGGCGGTGGCCTGACGCCGGTGCGTCAACAGCCGTTGCCGACCGGCGATGCCGGCGATACCCACCGCCACGGGACGGGGCACGTCCCGGAATGCGTCAGGCCCCCTCGAAAGGGGGCCTGACCTGCGGTTCCATGGTGGGCGATACTGGGTTTGAACCAGATTCACGCATACACTCGGGACGCGCCTCAACCTGCGGCAATAGGCCTCTGGCCTGCGATTTCCCGACTGCTGCCAATGACAGTAGCGGACAGAAATGGACTGAGATAGTCTCTCGTTCTGGCACGAATCTGGCACGTGCCGTCGATGTTGAGTGGAGACCCAGTGACGCGCGAGACCCACACCGGAGGCGGCAACAGCAAGGGTCGGCGCGCATCGTTTGGAAGTACCCGCCGACTCCCCTCGGGACGATGGCAGGCCCGCTACACCGGCCCAGACGGGCGCGAACACAAGGCGCCCACGACCTTCCATACAAAGGGCGACGCGCAAGCCTGGCTGGCGCTGCGTCGAGCCGATATCACCCGCGACGTGTGGAACCCGGACGGGGCCAAGGGAGACCTCACCGTCGCGCAACTCGCCGACCGATGGCTCGCCCTCCCCCGGTCCAAGCCGCTCAAACCGCGCACCCTGGCGCACTACCGAGACCTCGTAGCCCGATTCATCGACCCCACGCTCGGCAACGTGAAGGTGCGGGCCCTCACGCCCGAGATGGTTGAGGACTGGCATTCATCCCTCAATCCTGCGACGCCCACCTATCGGGCGCATGCCTACAGCCTCCTACGTACGCTGATGAACCACGCAGTGGAGAAGCGCTACGCCACCGTGAACCCATGCCAGATCAGGGGTGCGGGAAACGCCAAACGGCGTCGCGCCATTCGGCCCGCATCACTTGACGAGTTGGCTGTCCTCGTCCAGGCAATGCCCGAGAAGTACCGGGCAATGACGCTGCTCGGCTCGTGGACGGCCCTGAGATTCGGCGAGCTGACCGAGCTACGCCGAAGAGACGTCGACATCGACGCGGGCACGGTCCGCGTCCGCCGGGGCGTCGTGCGGGCCGACGGCGTCGTCATCGTCGGAGACCCGAAGAGCGATGCCAGCTCACGCGACGTCGCGATTCCCCCGCACATCGTGCCCTCAATTCAGCACCACCTCGACGAGCTAACCGACGGCTCCCCTGACGCACTGCTCTTCCCCGCCGCGGACGGTGTGTCAAACCTGGCGCCCTCGACGCTCTACACGTCGTTCTACCGAGCCCGTGCCACGGCTGGCCGCCCGGATCTTCGATGGCACGACCTGCGCCACTCCGGCGCAGTCCTGGCGGCGCAGAGCGGCGCCACGCTTGCGGAGCTGATGGCCCGCCTCGGTCACTCCACCCCGCAAGCCGCGTTGCGCTATCAGCACGCCGCCCAGGGCCGCGATGCCGCGATAGCCGCGAGAATGTCCGAGCTGGCCGGGGGCAGCCCAAGGCCCTGACTGCCCAAGTCCGCAAACCCCGATTGAGTCCGACATCGTGTTGCACGGACAGCCGGTGACCGTGAGGTTGCCCGTCTAGGTGGCGGGAACTTCCCCTAGATCGCTCTGACCTGCCCTTTTGTGTCGTTCTCCGCCTGTGTGTCAGTGGTGTGACAGATGGCGCCACGATCACGACGCGAAGCGTCGTGACGCAGACTGAAGGCCACCTGGCCGGATCTGAAGCCCACTGCGCGCCCAAACCTGACCATCGTCGGCGTGTCTGAGACTCCCTGCGCGGAACCCACGGGCGGCTGGCCGCATTCGTCGACTCCCGGTGACGTCACCACTCCTGCATCCGGAATCGCATTGCAGGACAATCCCCAGCAACGACCCCTGGGAGCTCGGCATGCGGCGCCGGATCGTCCAGCGCTGGACATAGCGAACTCGATGGGTGCGAGTGCAGCCATCAACCCGGAGACGTCGTGCTCCGCTGCAGCTTGGAGGTGCATCCGAGCCGGATCACCGCCGAGCGAAATGGCCGGCGGTAGTGACGGTGACCATCGGTACCAAGAGCCCATCGACGTCCTTGGGGTCGAGTCGGATGATGCGAGGACCGCTGCGGTACGCGCGCAACTGACCCGCTGCGATTCGACGACGCAAGGTCCGGACGCTCACCCCTGTTCGTGCTGCGGCCTCGTGCATGGACTCGTATTCACGCCTGGCCATCGGCCCCTCCCTCGGGCGAACGTGTCGGCTCGCGCCCGAGCCGCTCGTCGAGGTCCGACTCGTGTCGAGCCGGCGCGCGGTTCACCGAGCCGCTCCGGGGTTGTGCCGCCGCGGGTTCTGCGACGGCGGGGTGGCCCTCTGGGCCCGTGCACCCGGGGATGGGGACGGGGCGCTGCGGCTGTCGGCGAGCGGGCTGGGCGGTTCTGGGGTCGCGAGCAGCTCACCGAGCATCGGCATCGTGTTCGGGTTGCCGCCGGAGCGGGCGAGGGTGTCGATGAGGCGGGCCAGTGGGTAGTCCTCAGGAGCCTGTTGGAGGGCCAAGCGGGTCGAGAGCCCGTCGCCGCCCATGAAGTACGAGTAGGCGGCCAGGCTCGCCGCCGGCGCCCGCAGTTCAGCGGGGGTGCGGGTAGTCACCTCCCGCCACAGCTCGCCGTGCTCGCGGGCGTGACCGCGGGTGATGATCGCCGCCGCGTAGTCCCGCAGGCCGACGCTCTGGACGTCGGCGACCAGACGGGCCGCGTGCTGATCCGACAGGGGCTCGTACGAGGCCAGGTGCCGCTCGAGGACCATCCTCATCCATGCCCGCTCCGCCGCGTCCGCTCCCTCCCCGGAACGCTCACGCGCCACCTGAACGGCGTCGGCGAGCACCTCAGGCGGAAGCGGCTGCGCGGGGGCGAATCGTGCGTGCAGGTCGGCCATGCTCGCCGCCGGGGACGCCCCTCGCCGGAAGATCGCCTCGGCGGCGAAGCGGTCGCGCGTCGACTGGGACACCTCGCCGGCGTCGACGGCGTCCAGGCGCTGCCACCGGTCGCCGTCGACCATCACCATCGCCCGCACCGGGACCAGCGGCTCGAGCTCGCAGGTCACGGCCGCGCATACCGCGGCGGCCTGCTCCTGGTCGGCGGTGAACGCCATCAGCACCACGGGCTGACCGGTTCCGTTCCGGTGGTATGGCCCGGAGATCGCCTCGGCAACGGCTGCACGGGCGGCGTCCGTGGAGGGCAGGTCCACCCGCGCCATCGGCGCCTTGTCCGGGTCCAGCGAGAACACCACCAACGACCCGGCCGGGTTCGCACCGAAGAAGTAGGGCACCGCCGCAACGGCTTCGCTCATCCCTCGCACGATCATCGGCCCGCGGCTCATGGTTCTGCCCTTCCGTCGACAAGGGGCGCTTCCCTCCCCCCTAGACAGATTCCGGGCCCGCTGACGAGTCACTTCTGCCAGGGAACTTCGAATCCTGCCGGGGGCACCACACCGCAGGTCTCTGACCTGCGGTGATGCCTTTTCGGGGGGCTTGCGTGCAACAACCGTGCAATAGGCGAAACTGGCCGTCTGCGCGTCGAGCACCTTGTTGCACGCCTATTGCACGCCCGCCCGGACTTCTATCTGGCCATCGGAGGTCCGCCCCCCCGGTCTCACTGCAGCCTTTACGGACTTCGAACACGCCCGGTCGGATCGGGGTGATGTCGCGTTGTCTACGGCGCTGCCGTGATCAGAACAGACACAGGCCCAAGGCGTCGGCCGCCGCCTTCAGCGCGGGGTCCTTCGACGGGTGCTCAATCTCACGCCCAGCCAAGGCGCGCACGCCTTCGGAAGCCTCAGGCTTACCGTCATCGATGGCTCGAAGCCAGGATGCCCACAGCAGGCCATTCGTACCGTGCTTGGACACGAACTGAATGCCGTGGGGCAGGCTCCCGTCGTCGAGCACCACAGACCGCAGAAGGGTCGCCACGCGGCAGGTCCAGGCACGATCTTCGCCCGTGAGGTTGGCGAGAGTGACCCGTTGCGTCGGATGGAAGGGCCCGCCGAGGGGCCCTGAGCTTCGATTGAGGGCTGCGATGGAGTCAGCGTGGCTTATGTCGATGTACCAGCCGTCGGGCGGGAGCACGATCGGGTAGAGGGCACGCGCCTCGCGCCACCGCATCGGGTTCTTCCCAGGGCCAAACTGACCGTACTTCTGCTCCCACTCCCGACGGATCTGGTCCAGCACGGATGAGTCACCGTGGGCGCTGGCGGCGACGCTGTCGGGAAATGTCTCTGCCATGCTCGTGCCCGCAAGGGAAGGGGCTGGGCGGAGGTACGCCAGCGTCTCCAGGTAAGCGAACGTAGGTGTCTCCGCCGTGTAGATGGTTCGTCCACCTGCAGAGTCCCAGCGCCCCCAACTCCTCGACCCTGCAAACGACCCTGCCCGCGGCACCGGGTTGAGGGGGCCATACGAGGGTCTTGCCACTCGCCAGGTGGTGTTCGACACCGAAGGAGTCAGCCGCAGCCCGGTTCGCTCACAAGAACGGCTAGCCCGTTGCGTGCTGCTGGCTCCTCCACTCATCCGTCAGTGCCATCCAAGAAGGCTTGCGCTGCCCAAGCGGCCTCCGTCAGGTCCCCGTCACGAATTGCCTCGAGCGGTGACCGTTCACCTAGTCGCGGGTTAGACCCAACGAACCAGTTGCGCGCCACGTAGTCATCCTCTGCGGAGGAGATGGCGCCCCAGATGCGATGGGCGAGTAGAAGTCGGCGCACAGTCTCCGGCCGCGGGTCTGGGCCATCGGCGCGGGCCCACCGATTGGCCTGACGGCTGTCCTTGGCGCCGGCAAGGAGGGACACAGCCGTCGCGCCCAAGTGTCCGAGTAGCTGCGCTGCCGTCTCGTGGATGTTCTGCTTCGTGGTGTCAACGTGGGCTCGCGTCAGGATGTCGTTCATGATGCTCTCCTAGGTTGCGCGCGCTCGGGACCCCAACTGGGTCTCAGTCGCTGCAAGCACTCGTAGCGTACATAGAAAGACGCAGAAATGCCCCCCCAAAGTTCCCGAGTGGGGACGAACAGCCGACCCAAGCGCGCGATCTGGCTACGCCCTCCGCGGCGTGGCCGGTGTGCGACGCGCACGTACAACGCGGACCAACCGTCGCGGCGACACGTGAGCAGCCTCGCCTTCTGGCCTCCAGGCCACCCAGCTCGCCCTGACGACTCCACGAGCAGCCATCGCTGCTTCAGGTACCTCGACCTGCCCTTTGCCCCTGCTCTTGCCGCCGCCAGACCACGCCCGGACAGCCGCCGACGACTCTAGCCACCGAGAGAACCTCCCTAACGACACACCTGGTGCACTTCGTGACCGGCCGCGTGTCCACCCAGCGCTGTCGTCGCCCCTTGGGTTGGCGTGATGACGTTGCACAAGCTCGCCGCGGGGAGTGGGTACACGTACCTGACCCGGCAGGTCGCGGCTCATGACGCGACCGAGCGTCACCAGTCCGGGCTTACGGCGTACTACGAGGAGAAGGGCGAGTCCCCGGGCCGCTGGGTGGGTACCGGGCTGGTCGGGCTCGAGCTCAAGGCCGGCGACGTCGTCACGGAAGAGCAGATGCGGCTGCTCTTCGGCCAGGGCTGGCACCCGCGCTCGAGCGAGCCGGGCGCGGTCGTGCGCGGATGGGGCGCGCTCGGGCGGCCATTCCCGGTGTTCGCGGCGACGACGTTCCGGCAGGAGGTCGCGCAGGCGTTCAGCGACCACAACACCTTGGCCGGGCGGGTGTGGAACGCGCCGACCCCGGCGGAGGAAAGGGCCTGGATCCGCACCCGGGTCGCGACCGACGTCTTCGAACGCCAGCACGGTCGTCCGCCGCGGGACGAGACTGAGCTGACCGGGTTCCTCGCCTCCGCGTCGCGGCCGGCGCAGGTCCCGGTCGCCGGGTACGACCTGACCTTCTCCCCCGTGAAGTCCGTCTCGGCGCTGTGGGCGATCGCCCCACCGCGCATCGCCCAAGAGGTCGAGGCCGCGCACGGGGCCGCGGTCCGCTCCACCGTTGAGCTGCTGGAGCGGGAGGTCGCGTTCACCCGGGTCGGGAAGGCCGGGATCCGGCAGGTCCCGGTCACCGGGCTGGTCGCCGCCGCCTTCGAGCACCGCGACTCCCGCGCCGGTGACCCGGACCTGCACACCCACCTCGTGGTCTCCAACAAGGTCCAGACCCTCCCCCGCGACGGGTCGAAGTGGCTCACCCTGGACGGGCGGATGATCTTCAAGGCCAAGGTCACCGCCTCCGAGCACTACAACACCCGCCTCGAGGCCGAGCTCACCGACCGGCTCGGCG
>OEIU01002097.1_pt1 | contig 11170 bp, 9 predicted proteins | sample 1539221 | NCBI WGS metagenome assembly OEIU01 (sample SAMN03792071, study PRJEB22550) | activated sludge metagenome | feature: wastewater treatment plant; material: activated sludge; isolation source: Wastewater treatment plant of a petroleum refinery complex | place: Argentina: Zarate | collected... | reverse complement strand
TTTGGCCGTCGACACCGCCAGCACCCGCACCTTGTTCGCCTGGATCTGGCCCATCAAGGCCGTCAGGCTGTCGACGAGCACGTCCAGGCGCCCCCCGAGCAGGTCGGTCAGCGGCGCCGCCGACCCGGTGTACGGAACGTTGGTCCAGCGGATGTCGGCCGTCGAAGCGAACAGCTCGCCGGTCAGGTGCTGGGTCGTCCCGAGGAGCGATCCGAAGTTGAGCTTGCCGGGCTGCTGGCGTGCCGCATCGATGAGGTCCTTCACGTTCCTGTACGGGCTGTCGGGCCGGACGACGAACACGACCGGAACGGTCGACACCATCGCGATCGGGGCGAAGTCGCGGCGCATGTCGTACTGAAGTTTCTTGTTCAATGCGGCCTGCACGCTGATGCCGGCGTTCAGCATCGCGAGCGTGTGCCCGTCCGGCGCGGCCCGCGCCACCGCCATCATGGCAATGCTCTGGCCGGCGCCGGGCTTGGCCTCGACGATCACGCTCTGGCCCAGGCGCTCGCCGAGGGGGGCCGCAGCGCTGCGCGACATCAGGTCGCCGTTTCCGCCGGGCCCGCCGCCGTGGATGATCACCAGCGGACGCGCGGGGAAGGTCTGGCTCCCGGCCGGCCCGCCCGGCGCTGCGGCGACGAACGCCAGGCAGGCGGCGGCCAGATACTTGCTGATCGGTCGTGTCATTCTCGTGTCTCCTCCGTGTTCTTCTTGATCGCGCCCGTACTTACTGGGTCTTGCCCTGTCGCTGATACCCCGTACTGCTGCCGAACAGCACCTCGCGCTGCGACCAGTCGTGCGTCTTCTCCCACAGCTCGAGCACGGCCGGCGCCTCGTCCTCGAAGCCCTTCATCCGCACCGGGTCGTGGCAGGTGCGCGCGGTCAGCTCGAGCCGGTGGCCCGAAGGGTCGAAGAAGTAGATCGACTCGATGAAATCGTCGTGATTCGTCGGACCCACCACCTTCAGGCCCTTGGCCTCGAGGTCCGCCTTCGCCTTCATCAGCACGTCGACGCTTTCGACCTCGAAGGCGAAGTGCTGGATCCAGTCCGGCGTCGCCGGGTCGCGGCCCGAAGCCGTCCCTTCGTCCTTCGGGCATTCGAAGAAGGCGATGTTGCTGCCGTCCTCCATCTCGAAGAAGATATGAAGGTGGGGCGCATATTTCCCGGTCGACGGGACATGGTCCTCTCCCATCGCGTGGGAGAACTTCAACCCGAGCACCTCCGTATAGAAGGCGACGGTCTCGCGTGCATCGCGGCATCGGAAAGCCGCGTGGTGAAGTTTCTTGCAGAGCATCGGTATCTCCATCGAAGTGCTTCCGGGGGCTGCCGGCCGTAGTGACAGATCAGCGAGTGCCGGTCATCGCTGCCATCCGTTGAATCTATTCGAGCGGGCGTCGGACGTCTGTCCCGGCGAGCCGGGACGCCGGTCACCCGCGGAGCTTCGCTCGCCCGGGTGATCCGCCCGGCTCCATGCGGCCGTCCAGCACCGCCCCTGCCAGTTGCGCGATGAGCTGGTTCAGCGTCGCTGGATCGTCCGCACAGCCGAAGACGTAGTGATCAGGTCTCACCAGCGCTGCGCGCGCTCCCCATTGGCGAAACCAGGCCGCGGCCAGGCCGTCCCGCTCCTGAACGTGCAAGACGTCGGGCTCGCCGGCGGGCATTGCATCGCCGATCACGACGATCCGGCATCCGAGCCGGCGCAGATCGTCCCGGGATCCGCGGTCCGGCCAGGAGCGCGCGTCGGGGGACGAAACGACCAGCGAGAACGAGGGTCCGATCAGATCGTCGAGCCGGACATAGGATTCGTCCGATCGAACCCACGGTTGCACGAGGATGTCGCCGGCTCCCCAGGCGGGTCCACCGTCCTGCCGGCGTCCGATGACGCCCGCCTCCAGTCCGGGAATGTACTTCTGCCGGATGATCTCGGCTTTTCCCGATGCCAGTTGCTCGCCCAGCAGGCGGTCGCGCTCCTCGGCCGCATCGAGGTCGAGCTCCCCGATGATGAGCCCGAATTCCTTGGCATGCTCGACGACCTTGCGGACGTGCGGCTTGCGCTCGGCGGGGTACGTATCGAGCAACCGCCTGTCGTACCCCTTGCCTTCCACGCCTTCGAGCTTCCAGGCCAGGTTCCCGGCGTCGCGGATTCCGGCGCACAGGCCTTGTCCCAGAAAGGGCGGAGTCTGATGCGCCGCGTCGCCCATCAGGAACACCTGTCCGCGCTTCCACTCGTCGACCACCAGCGCGTGAAAGCGATAGATCGCCGTGCGAACGAGGTCGATCTTCGTGGTATCCACGAAATGCGACAGCACCGACCGCACGGCTTCGTGCGATTCGAACGATTCGGGTGTCTCGCCGGGTAGCACCTTGATCTCCCAGCGTCGCAGATCGCCGGGGCCGATGATGAAGGAGCCGGGTCGCCAGGGGTGGCAGTACTGTGTCGCGCGCTTCGGCAGGTCGATGTCGCCGCGCAAGAGGCCATCGACGACGATCCACCACTCGTCGAAGGCCAGATCCTCGATCGTGCCGTCGAGCAGCCGCCTGACCGTGCTGCGTCCGCCGTCGCATCCGATCAGATAGCGGCCCAAGACCTCCACGGACTCCCCCGTGGCGACGGCCTCCACCTGCAGGGTCACCCCGCCGTCGTCCTCGGGGAACCGGACGAGCCGGTGACCGGGAAACGTCCGGACCGTCTCGAAGCGCTCCGCGCCGCGCCGAAGCGTCGCCTCGAGCTCCGGCTGAACGAACATCCAGGTCGGGTCCCAGGACAGCGGATGGGGCGGAGGGGCCGGATAGAAGCGCTTGATGACCTGATTCTTCAGTCCGATGTAGTCCGTTCCCGGGTGCGCACGCGTTGCCGCCGAGATTTCGTCCGACAGCCCGCATTCCTGGAACACGCGCATCACCTCGTGATCCGCCGTGATGGCCCGCGGCTTGTCGTAGATGTGCTGCGCCTGATCGAAAACGGCGACGGTGAATCCGCGCAAACCCAGCAGGTTCGCCAATGTCGCGCCTGTCGGCCCGTAGCCGACGATCAGAACGTCGTACGTCGAATGTTCCACGGGGTCCGGAATGCCTGCTGTCGTCCTGTCCAGGACTGTAGGCAGGCAGTGCCGGAACGTCTGTCCCGGTCATCCGGGACTCGGCCTTCCGCTCAGGCCCCGCCGCCCACCCGCAGCACCTCGCCGCTCACGTAATCCGACAATGGCGAGCAGAAGTTGTAGACCGCCGCCGCGGCTTCCTCCGGCGTGCCGGGTCGGCCGAGCGGGCAGCGCTGGCCGAACGTCTTCAACAGCTCCGGGTTCATGCCGACGCGCAGCTTCTTGCCTTCGATGTCGATCGTCGCGCCCGAGTTCGCGTCGGCCTCGGTCAGCCGGGTCGTGATCAGGCCGAATGCGACGCAGTTGACGTTGACCTTCAGCCGGCCCCATTCCTTGGACAGCGCCTTGGTGAGGCCGATGACGCCGGCCTTGGCCGAGCTGTAGTTCGTCTGGCCGGCGTTGCCCTGTGTGCCGGCGCCCGACGAGATGTTGACGACCTTGCGGAACACCTCCTTGCCGGCCGCCGCTTCGGCCTTGGCCGCCGCGCTGATCACCGGGTAGGCGGCGCGCAGGATGCGGAACGGCGCCGTCAGGTGCACGTCCATGATCGCGTACCACTGCTCGTCGGTCATCTTCTGGATCACGTTGTCCCAGGTGTAACCGGCGTTGTTGACGATGATGTCGATGCCCTTGAACCGTTCGACCGCGGTGCGGATGAAGCGATCGGCGAAGTCCGGCGCGGTGACGCTGCCGACGCAGGCCACCGCTTCGGCACCCTTGCCGCGCAGCAGCTCGACCGTCTGGTTCGCCGGGTCGGGGTCCAGGTCGTTGACGACGATGCGTGCGCCTTCGCTGGCGAGCTTGAGTACGAGTGCCTGGCCGATGCCGCGGCCCGAGCCGGTGACCAGCGCCACCTTGCCGTCGAGTTGTCCCATGATGTTCGTGTTCCTTGTTGGTGAATCGGTTTGGAGGATCGGGAGGAGTGAGGCGGGCATGCCCGCCGTCAGAACGCGACGATCGCGTCGCCGATGATCTTCACTTCGCCGTACTGATTGGCCGACTGGATCTCGAGCTTGACCCGCTTCTCGCCGTCGACGACGAGCTTCTCGACGACCTTGCCGGTGCAGGTGATGACGTTGCCCAGATGGGTGATGCCGGCGAAGCGGGCGCTGAACTGACGCAACTGCCGCTGGTCGACCCAGTTCGTCAGCAGCCGCCCCAGGTAGGCCATCGACAGCATGCCGTGCGCGAACACGTCGGGCATCCGCGCGCGGCGCGCGAAGTCGATGTCGATGTGGATCGGGTTGTGGTCGTTCGATGCGCCGGCGAACAGCGCGAGCGTGGTCCGGTCGATCGCCGGAAGGGTCAGCGGCGGCAGCGTGTCGCCGACCTCGATGTTCTCGTACTCGAGGGTGTTCATCGTCGTCTCCTGTTCATCCGTTGCGCTGGACCAGCACGCTGCGCAGATCGGCCACGTGCTCGCCGCGTTGATTGGTCACCTTGATCTCGGTGACCAGGAAGTCGAGCGCGCCGCCCTTCTTGTCGTAGATGTCGGTGATCTTCGAATCGAAGCTGAGCGTGTCGCCGGCGTAGGCCATCCGGTGATAGGTGAACGACTGCTCGCCGTGCAGCACGCGCGCGAGCTGTATGCCCGCCTCCTCGCGCCAGTTGCTCGGCGGGCGGGAGTTGTTCAGCGAGAAGAGAAACGTCGGCGGCACGGGCAGGCCGGGATGGCCGGCGGCACGCGCGGCGGCCTCGTCGGTGTAGATCGGGTTGGTCTCGCCGATGGACTTCGCGAAGAAGCGCAGCTGCCCGGCCTCGGCGGTCGCGCGGTGCGTCGGAAAGACCATGCCGAGAACTTTCTTGTCGATCATCGAAGGCTCCTGCAGGGTTGGGGAAGGGTTCAGAGCTTGCGCGCGATCAGGTCGCGCAGCACCTCGCTCGCGCCGCCGGCGACGCGCGCGACCCGGTAGTCGGTGAAGATCCGAGCGATCGGGTACTCGAGCATGTAGCCGTAGCCGCCATGGAGCTGCACCAGGTCGTCGACGCACTTCCATAGCGTCTCGGTCGCGTGCAGCTTGGCGATCGCCGCCTCCTCGACGGTGAGCCGCCGGCGCAGGTGTTCGCCGATGTAGTGGTCGACCAGCGTGCGGGTGGCCACCGCCTGCGCCTTCACGTCGGCGAGCTTGAACTTGCTGTTCTGGAAGTCCCAGACGGTCTGGCCGAACGCGCGGCGCTCCTTCACGTAGCGGACCGTCAGCTCCAGCGCGCGTTCCAGCGCCACCGCCGCGTAGATCGCGATCATCAGCCGTTCCTGCGGCAGCTCCTGCATCAGGTACGCGAAGCCGCGGTTCTCTTCGCCGAGCCGGTTCGCGATCGGCACCCGCACGCCGTCGAAGAACAGTTCGCCGGTATCGGCCGCGGGCTGGCCGACCTTCTCCAGCCGCCGGCCGCGGCGGTCGGCTTCGACGACGATCAGGCTCACGCCCTTGGCGCCGGCCGCCGGATCGGTCTTGCAGGCCAGCACCACCAGGTCGCAGGTCGGGCCGTTGCTGATGAAGGTCTTGCTGCCGTCGATCACGTAGTGGTCGCCGTCGCGTACGGCGGTCGTGCGCATCGCCTTCAGATCGGAGCCGCCGCCGGGCTCGGTCATCGCGATCGACAGGATCGTGTCGCCCGAGCACACGCCCGGCAGCCAGCGCCGCTTCTGCTCGGCGGTGCCCAGCCGGTCGATGTAGGGCGCGATGATGTCGGAGTGGCGGGAGAAGCCGGCGCCCGACACGCCGGCCCGGTGCATCTCCTCCATGACGACGGCGGCATGACCGAAGTCGCCGCCGCCGCCGCCGTACTCGGTCGGCAGCGTCACGCACAGCAGGCCCTCGCGGCCGGCCTTGCGCCAGGTCTCGCGGTCGACCTCGCCGGCCGCGTCCCATTGCGCCTGCCGCGGCACGCATTCGCGCTCGAAGAACCGGCGCGCGGTGGCCCTCAGCATCTCGTGGTCCTCTCGATAGACGGTGCGGGTCACTTCCACTGAACGCTCCTTCGCGATCCGGGGGCGGCATCGGTCGGCATGAGACGAACGCCGTGCCGGTGGGATCGATGATGTTCGCCGGCGGGCGGCGCGCCACTAGCCGGATTGGGTGGGAGGGGATGAAACCGCCCCTGACCGACTCGGGTAGTTCGCCGGTCGGCATCCGGCGCGCAGCATCGCCGGAGCGGGCCGGGAGTCGAAGCTCGCGACCGGATTCACATCGAAGAGGGGGAGCGCAGCATGGATCAAATGCGACGCGGCGCGCTGCGCCGGATCGGATATGGGGTGGCCGGCGGGATGGCTGGCGGCCTGGCCTGGAGCACCGCGGCCGCTCAGTCGGCGGCCGGGACATCGTGGCCTTCGAGGCCGGTGCGGGTCGTCTATCCGTACCCGCCCGGCGGCACCGGCGACGTGCTGGTGCGGATCATCACCGAGCGTCTGAGCAAGGCATGGGGGCAGCCGGTGGTCGTCGAGAACCGCCCCGGCGCCGGCGGCATGATCGGCACCGAGGCGGTGGCCCGCTCGGCGCCGGACGGCTATACGCTGCTGGTGGCGATAACCGGGCTCGTGCAGATGCCGGTCGTGACCAAGGCGCCGTTCGATCCGGTCCGCGACTTCGCGCCCATCGCGGAGATCGGCACCACGCACTGGGCGCTGGCGGTGCAGCCCGATCTGCCGGTACGTAACGTCGCCGACTTCGTCGCCTATGCGAAGCAGCTCGGCAAGCCCCTGCCGTTCGGCACCTACTCGCCGGCCACCGCCCCGCACATCCAGATCGCGCTGCTGGCGCAGGCGCAAGGTTTCGAGCCGACCTTCGTTCACTACCGCGGCGAGGCCCCGCTGCTGCAGGACCTGCTCGGCCGTCAGATCGGCTGCGGTGCGCTGGCGGCGACGACGGTGCAGAAGCAGTCTGCCAAGCTGCGCGCGCTGGCGGTCAACGGCAATGCCCGCTCGCCGCTGTTGCCGGACGTGCCGACGTTCGCGGAAGCGGGCTTCACCGGTCTGGAGCAGCCCGGCTTCATCGGCATGCTTGCGCCGGCCGGAACGCCGGCAGCGCTGGTCGAACGGATCTCGCAGGACGTCATCCAGGCGCTGGCCGATCCGGAGACGAAGGCGCGGTTGGACGACATGGGCATCCTGCTTCGCCCCGGAACCGCGGCGCAGTTCTCGCAGACCGTGCGCAACGAATTCGACTACTGGACGAAGGCGGTGCGCACGACCGGCGTGCGGCTGGAGTAGGGCGCACTCCGGCCGGTGCCCGCATCGATCACGCGCCCGTCCCGCGGGCCCGGAACCGCGCAACCGCCTCATCGCGGTGGTTGACGCCGAGCTTCTCGTAGATCTTGCGCAGGTGCCACTTGACGGTGTGCGGTGTCACGCCGAGCACGCGCGCGATCTTCTTGTTCGGCATCGCCTGCGCCAGCAGTTCCAGCACTTCGAGCTCGCGTTCGCTGAGCGGCACCGGGCCACGGTCGCGCTGCGCCGCGGCCGGCAGGGCGGGCGCCGACACGATGCGGCGCTGCCGCGCCCGTTCGTGCTCGGCCAGCAGCCGTTGCACATAGAAACCGATCACCGGATCGAGCAGCCCGGCGTCCGACAGTTCCTGCAGCAGTTCCGGCACCACCGGCGACGCATCGAGAATGCTGCGGACCAGCCCGAGCCGATGGCCCAGCCGCAGCGCCTCCAGTGCATGCGTGTGCGCCGCCGTCAGGTCGCCGCTGCCGCGCCGCGCGACCGCGAGCTGCATCGCGACACCGGCGGCCATCCGCCAGCGGCCGGCCGCCTGTTGCGCGGCCAGCGTCGTTTCGAACGCCCGGGCCGCCGCCTCGAAATCGTGCCATTGCATGAACCGGTCGGCATGCGCGCGGTCCATGCAGCGGGCGATCTCTGCGGCGGCGGCAGGCCCGGCGCCGCCGTATTCCGCGGCCAACGACTGCAGCCGCGCGAACACCTGGTGGGCCGCCTCGATCTCGTCGCGCTTCGCATGCCACCGGTGCCGCACCCACAGCGCATAGGCGAGCAACCGTGGCAGCCGCTGCCGTGCCGCATACGACTCCAGCCGCTGCAGCAGCGCGAGCGCCTGCGCCCGCCGCCCCAGATTCCATTGCGCGAAGCACAGTGCGAGCATCGTGCGCAGCACCGTGTCGGGCGTTGCGACATGCTCGGCGATGTCGATACGCTGCTCGAGCAGCGCGACCACCGTCTCCGGGTCGTTGAGCTCGTACAGCGCGTCGCCGAGCAACCCGGCCGCCAGACACACCAGCGTGATGTCGGAGGCGCTGCGCGCTTCGGCCTGGCGCAGCGCTTCGCGTGCCAGCGCTTCGGCCTCGACCATCCGTCCCTCTATGGCCCGGCACATCGCCTCGATGCACATCCGGACGATCCGGCGGCCCGCCCCGGCTTCGTGCTGCGAGCTCTCGTCGAGCAGATGCATCGCGCTGCCATACTCGCCGCGGAACGCGTGCATCCACGCGAGGATGTGGTTGCGGCCGACGACCGCCGCCTCATCGACGTCGGCCGGGATGTCCTGCAGCCGGGCGCGTATCGCATCGATCGCGTCGATGTCATCGGACTGCAACGCAAGGCCGCCGTGCAGCAGCGCCAGGCTGTACCGCTGGCGCGCGGTCAGTCGCGCCCTGTCGGATTCGAGTGCCTGCAGGCTCTCGCGCAGCGCGCCCAGCCTTCTGGCGTACAGGTGCAGATAGGCGGTGGCCAGGCGCAGGCTGACGCTGCCCCGCACCTCCTCGGCTGGCAGGCGCTGGATCAGGCCGGCCAGGCGGCTCAGCGAACCGCTGGCGTGCAACTCGTCGGCGCATCCTTCGACGAGGTCGACGGCGGTCTTGACCTCGCCCGCCTGCACCGCATGCCTGACCGCTTCGTCGATGTAGCCATGCGCATCGAACCACCGCCAGGCGGCGCCGTGCAGGCCGCGCAGTTCTTCCTGCGGAAGCTGCGACAGCCGCGCCTGCAGCACCTCGCGCAGCAGCGGGTGGATCCGGTACCAGACCTCCCGGTCATGAGCGCTGACCTGGCTGATGAACAGGTTGCCGCGATCCAGCTTCACCAGCCGCGTCGTCATGCGGGCGAGCGCGAACGGCTCGCCGAGCAGGTGGGCACACAGCGACGCGCAGAAGCGATTGCAGATCGACACCCGCGTGAGCAGCCTCAGTTCGTCGGCCGGCAGCCGTTCGAGCACCTCGCGCTCGAAGTAGGCGGCAAACGACCTGGCATCGCGCAACTGCACCGGCGCGAACGTGTCGTCACCGCGGGCCTTCATGTCGACCGCGAAGAGCTGCAGGCCGGCGATCCAGCCGTCGGTCATCTCGTGCAGCCGTTGCGCGCTGTCGTGGTCGATCGCGCCCAGCCGGTCGCGCAGGAACCGTTCCGATTCGTCGGCGGTGAAGCGCAGGTCGCGCAGATCGAATTCCGCGAGCTGTTCGCGTCCGCGCAGCCGCGCCAGCAGCAGCGGCGGCACGGTGCGTGAGCCGATCGCCAGGTGAAAGCCCGGCGGCGCGTAGTCGAGCAGCCACTGCAGCGCCTGGAAGATCGCGGCATGCTCGACCTGATGCAGATCGTCGAGGATCAGCATCAGGTCGCGCGGCCGCTTTGCCAGATCCTGCACGAGCCGGATCACCCAGTGCTCGACCGCGGCGGGATCGCTGCCGTGACCGAGCAGGTAGGCGGCGTCCCGGCCGATCGCCGGATCGACCGCGGCCAGGCTCGCCAGCGGGCAATCGAAGAAGCGGTTGGGCTCGTCGTCCTCCGAGGACAGCGACAGCCACGCGACGTCGAAGTCGAGCGGAATCAGCGCCTGGCGCCAGGCGATCAGGACGCTGGTCTTGCCGCTGCCGAGCGGGCCCTGGATCACCAGGCACCGTTTGCGCCGGACGTCCACCAGCCGCGCGACCAGCGCATCCCGCGGGATCAGCCGCGTGCCGCGCGGCGGCGAGATCTTGGTGCTGGCGATCGGCTCGAGCACGCGTGGACCGGGTGCGGCGGCGGCCTTCGTCACGGATTCCTGCGGATTCATGTCGACTGTCTGCGCCCCTGGGGACCCTCGCTGGGAAAGGCCCTCCTGCCCCGATGCACCTCACATTCTGTCAGACGACACCCGTCGGCACCCCTGTCCGGGGCGGGGGGTATGGGCGGCGCCCGGGACAGGCTCTCCCCCCGTGCGCCGAACTCAGCCCGCGTGTCGCGGATCTTCGAACAGCCAGCGGCGGGCACCGTCGTGCCGGAACGGCTGCCACTGCCCCTCGGGCTGCGCCAGGCGATCGGCGATCGCCAGCAGAACGGCCGGATGGGCGCCCATGCCGACGTGGCTTGCACGCACTCCGATGTTCTCGGCCTGCGGTCCGTGGGTCTCGATGCTGCAGCGCCACGAGACGATGCCGTCGGTCCGGCTGTAGATCGACGTGAACGGCACCGGCGGCGCGCGGCGGATCTGCGCATGCATCGCCGGATCATCGGAACGCTGGCCGCTGACCAGCTCGAAGAACGGCCAGGCATTGGTGGCGCGCGGGCTGCCGGTGAACGGCGAGCCGAGCGAGATCACCAGCCGCACGTCGTCGGGCAACTGCTTGGCCAGCTCGCGCGCATAGATGCCGCCCAGGCTCCAGCCGACCAGGCTCGGCTTGCGGCCGCTCTTGCGGCGGATGTCGCGGATCCGCTCGATGCACGCCTCGAGCACGCCGCGGCGCGGGCCGAGATTGAAGCCCTGGCCCCAGGCATGCGGCTTGTAGCCGCGGCCGGCCAGGAAACGGCGCAGCAGCAGCGTCGACGCATCGGGCGCGCCGAGCCCCGGCAGCACCAGCACCGGATGCCCGTCCCCGCGCGGCGTGCGCATCAGCAGCGGCCACAACGCGATGCTGGCCGCCGCTTCCCATGGCGCGCGGAATTCGAGCGCGAGCAGATGGGGGCCGGGCGGCTTCAGGCGCCGGGGCGGTCGGACGTCGTCGGCGAACAGGGGGCGGGCGGACATCGGTTGTTCCTCGGTCGGCGATCGATTGCGGTCGGCCGGTTGGGGTCGGTGCGGGTCAGCCTACGCCGCCTTCACCGGCGGTTTCGTGACCGACGTCGCGGAGGCGCGTGAACGCTTGCG
>OEIU01002096.1_pt1 | contig 11174 bp, 13 predicted proteins | sample 1539221 | NCBI WGS metagenome assembly OEIU01 (sample SAMN03792071, study PRJEB22550) | activated sludge metagenome | feature: wastewater treatment plant; material: activated sludge; isolation source: Wastewater treatment plant of a petroleum refinery complex | place: Argentina: Zarate | collected... | reverse complement strand
TCGACCTCACGAACAGCCTGATCCGCGGCCAGAAGCTGCCGATCTTCTCGTCGGGGGGCCTGCCGCACGACCGGCTGGCGATCGAGATCGCGCGCCATGCGCGCCTGCGCGACGCGAGCGCCGGCGAGTTCGCGATCGTGTTCGTCGGCATCGGCGTGTCCTACGACTCGGCCGAGGCGTTCCGGCGCGCGATGGAGCAGTCGGGCGCGCTCGGCCACACGACGATGTTCCTGAACCTGGCCAGCGAGCCGAGCCCGCAGCGGCTGCTGACGCCACGCGTCGCGCTGACCGCCGCCGAGTACCTCGCGTTCGACGAAGGCCGGCACGTGCTGGTGATCCTCACCGACATGACCAACTACTGCGAGGCGCTGCGCGAGGTGTCGGCGAGCCACGGCGAGATTCCGAGCCGCAAGGGCTACCCCGGCTACATGTACTCGGACCTCGCGACGATCTACGAGCGCGCGGGCTCGGCGCGCGGGGCGCGCGGCACGGTGACGCAACTGCCGATCCTCACGATGCCGGCGGACGACATCAGCCATCCGATCCCCGACCTCACCGGCTACATCACCGAGGGGCAGATCGTGCTGGACCGCGCGCTCGACCACAAGGGCGTCTATCCGCCGATCAACGTGTTGCCCAGCCTGTCGCGGCTGTTCGACCAGGGCACCGGCAAGGGCTTCACGCACGCCGACCATCCCGCGCTCGCGCACCAGCTGTTCGCGTCGTACGCGCGGGCGGTGCGCGTGCGCGTGCTCGCGAGCGTCGTCGGGCAGGACGGGCTCACCGACACCGATCGCCGCTACCTGGCCTTCGCCGATCGCTTCGAGCGCGAGCTGGTCGCGCAAGGCGAAGCGCGGCGACTCGACGACGGCATGGCGATCGCGTGGGAGCTGCTGCGCGCCCTGCCCCGCGCCGAACTCACGCGGCTCAGCGACGCGCAGATCGCCGCGCACCTCGACACCGGGGAGCGCTCGCCGGACACCGATGCCTGAGACGACAGCGACCCGCAGCGCCGCGCTCGCGCTCGCCGACGAGCGCGCGCTGATGCGCCAGGGCTACCAGTTCCTCGACGAGAAGCGGATGCTGCTGGCCGCCGAGATGCTGCGCGCGCTGGCCGGTCATGGCGCACTCGAGACCCGGCTGCTCGACCAGCTTCGCGAGGCCGTCGCCGCGCTGCGACGCGCGCTGCAGCGCCACGGACTCGAGGGACTCCAGGCCTATCCGCCCGCCGCCATTGCGCCCGAGGCCCCGGCGCTCTCGCCCTCGCAATTCCTCGGCGTGCCGCAGGTCGCTGCGAGGTTCGATCCGCATGTCGTCACCGGCGAGGACACCGCCGTCGACCCGTCGCCCGAGGCGCGCGCCTGCCGCGACGCCTTCGCGGCGCTGCTCGCCCCGCTCGCGTCGCTGGCGGCTGCTGCAGGCAACCTCGAGCGGCTCGCCGCCGAATACCGGCGCACCGAGCGGCGCGCCCGCGCGCTCGAGAACGTGCTGCTTCCGGAGATCGAGACCGCACTGAAGGCGATCGACGAGCACCTCGAGCTCGCCGACCAGGAAGAGGCGGTGCGCACGCGCCTGGCGGGCAGGCGCCGCTGACGCGGCTCAGCGCTTCGGCGGCGCGCCGAGCACCAGCTCGATCCGTCGCCGGATCGCCGCCACGGCCGCCGCATCGCCGGCCGCCTGCGCGCGCTGCTCCTGCACGCCCAGCCACGCCAGCAGCGGGCGGCGCCAGCCGTTGGCCGCTGCGGTGTCGACGGCGGCGGCGATCCCGGCCGGCGCGATGCGCCCGGCGCGAAACAGTGCACCGGCCGCCACCAGCCTCGACACCGGATCCTCGATCGTTGCGAGTCCGGCATCCCCACCGCCGGCCAGCGTCGGGCGGTGCTGCGCCGGCAGCAGCGACGCGTCGATGCCTTGCCAGCGCCCGGCGAGGTAGTCGGCGTAGGCCCGCGCGGCCGGCCCCGCATCCTGCGCCAGCGGCCCGAAGCCCGGGCAATCGTCGAACTCGAGGCTCGCGACCTGCAGCGCGCATCGGGTGAGCTCGGCGCGCGCGACCAGCTCCGCGTCGCCGGTGCTCGCGAGCTCGCTGCGCGCGCGCGCAAACTCCTGCGCCGCCACCCGCGAGTCGCCGCGCAGGTACGCCGTCTCGAAGCCGGCGAGCGCGCTGCGCGCGTCGAGCCGCCACTGTGGCGTCGCGGGCCCGCTCGCGCACGCGCCGAGCGCGGCCGCGGCGGTAAGCGACACAATCACTCGCGCAACGTCGCGCCGCATCCTCACGGCAACCTCAGCTCGGCGTCGCGCTTGAACGGCCACTTGCGATTGATCTCGTCGACCAGCTGGCTCGCCTTGCGCAGGCTCGCCTCGACTTCGGCGCGCAGCGCCTGCAGGTCGGTGGTGGCGGCACGCGTATCGCGGGCGATGCCCTGCCCGTCGGCGAGCAGCGCATCGAGCTTCTTCAGGCTCTCGCGCGCTTCGCCCAGCATCGCGTTGACCTGCTGCACGGCCCGCTGCGTCTCGTCGACCACGCCGCCGGCACCCAGCAGCCGCTCGTCGGCCCGCGCGACGGTGCCGTCGACCCTCTGCGCGAGGCCGTCCAGGCGCCGCACCACGCCTTCGAGCGAGGCGAGCACGCCGTTCACGCGCCCGATCGCGTCGATGACCTTCTTCGCCTCCTCCTCGCTGCCGAGCAGCGCGGTGAGCATCCCGTAGCGCCCGCTCATGCGGTCGGTCATCGTGCGCAGGCCTTCCAGGCCGCGGTTCACGTCGGAGTCCTGCGCGGTCATCCGCTCGACGTTCTCGACCAGGCGCTTGACGCTGGCCACGAGCGCCGGCAGCTCGTCGGTGGTGTCGCCGCGCAGCACCGGGCGCACCGCGCCGTCGGGCAGCGGCGCCGCGTCGAGGTCGCCGGTGAAGGCGCGCAGCCGCGCCCCGCCGACCAGCCCGCGCTCGAGCGTGAACACGCTGGAGGCGCGCAGCCACTGCAGCTGCGAGCGGGGAACGTCGATTTCGATCCGCGCCTGGCCGGTGCGGGCGAGCTCGATCTTCTGCACCCGCCCGACCGGGAACCCCGAGAAGGTGAGGTCCGAGCCCACCGACACGCCCTCGGCGTTGTCGGCCATCAGCACCAGCCGCTGCGTCTCCTCGAAAGTGCCGCGCGCGTAGAGCACGTAGCCCACGAAAGCGGCCAGCAGCCCGAAGGTGAAGACGAGCAGCAGCGTCGCCTTCAACGCGACGTTGCGCACCGGCTCTTCGCTTCGCTGAGGGGCTTCGGCCATCGTCGGTCAGGCGTACGTCACGGCGAGGAAGACGATCTCGATCAGGCCGAGCACGATCCCCAGGCGAACCATGCCGCGGCGCACGGCGCCGGGCGCGTGGGCCCGATCGCGCCGGATGCCGAGCGCCGCACCGATCGGGATCGCGCCCGCCGCGGCGCCGAACAGCATCGTCTTCATCACGAACCCCGCGACGATCACCGGGTCGAACACGTGGCCGGTCACGCGAACGAAGGTGCCGATCGCCCACGGCGACAGCCCGTAGAGCTCGAGATAGGCGAGCGCGAGCGCCACCACGCCGTTCACGTAGGTGAGCAGCATGACCGCCACCAGGCTGCCGATCGCGCGCGGCACCAGCTCGGCGGCGAGCGGGTCGCGACCGGCCCGCGCGAGCCGCTCGAACTCGCCGTCGATGTGCATCAGCGTCACCTCGGTGCTGATTGTCGCCCCTGAGCGCAAGGCCACGAACAACGCGGCGAACAGCGGGATGAGCTCGAGCACCAGGACGCGCACGGTTAGCTCGAGCGCGTACTGCGGCAGCCCATAGTTCTGCGCGGTGCCGATCACGATGCGCACCAGCACGAAGCTGAGCAGCGCGCAGGCGAGCATGAACCCGGGCAGCGCCTGCCACGCCGAGAAGTGGATCTGGCGCGCGGCGACCAGTCGCGCGTCGCGGTCGTAGGTCGACGGCGACAACGCGGTGACCACTGCCACCGCGCCGAAGTGGATCGCGCGCAGCCAGCTCGCCGGTCGGCCGAGCAAGGCACCTCCCAGCGCGCCCGACTCGCGCAGCAGCGACTGGCGCAGTCCCGCCATGCCGATCAGCCGAACGCGCAGGCGCCGGGACCGTCCGGGTGCCCGCAGCTGCCGCACGGGCCCGGCGCGGCTGCGGCCGCGCCGCCGCTCACCACCGGGGCGGCGATCACCGACAGCTGCTTGTCCAGCTCGTTCGATCGGCAATGGGGGCATTCGGGCTGGCTGCCGGAACGCACCAGCGTCTCGAACCGATGGCCGCACTGGCGGCACGCGTATTCGTAGATCGGCATCTCGACTCCATTCGTCCTGCACGGCATCGACGCGCCGGCGCACCCCTCGGGCGCGCGCCGGCGAGGCTTCCGCGCACGCGCGGCGTCGACCGTTCGAGCCCGCATTATCCGTCGGAAAGCACCGGGGCACCGGTTGCGCGAGCCCCGCCCGAGGCCTCCGCACGACGGCGGGCGCTACGACACCGCCGCCTCGAGCTCCAGCCTGCGCCTGCGCCACTGCGTCCAGCGCCGCGCGAGCGTTCGCAACAACCGCAGCTTCTGGTCGGCCAGGACTTCGGTGCCCGCCACGCGGGCCGCGTAGAGCTCGAGCACGTCGGCGTCGAGCAGCGCCAGCCCCACCCAACGCTGCCAGCCCGGCCCCGCCTGGTAGAGCCGGGCCGCGAGCCAGCGATCGAGGTTCAGCTCGCGCCCGACGACCGCGCGACGCAGCGTGCGCGGGTAGTCCGCGAACCGGAAATCGCCGGTCGCCAGCGCGCCGGCCGCCGCGTCGCCGGCGATCCGCCCGTGTTCCAGCGCCACCGCGATTCCTTCGCCGGTGAGCGCGTCGATGCCCGCGGCGTCGCCCACGGTGAGCATCCGGGACGCCGCGACCGGGGCGCGCGGGTGGTAGCCCCACGCCGGCCATCCACGAGCGCCCCGCGACGACAACTCGACGCCGTGCCGCGCCAGGCCATCGCGCAGCATGCGCCGCAACGCGGGGCCATCGAGCCGCGTGGACGGGTAGTGCATCACCCCCACGTTCGCGCGTCCGTCGGCGAGCGGAAACGCCCACAGGTAGCCACGCAAGCCCTCGCGCATCGGCGTGAAGTCGTAAAGCATGGCGCGGCCCGACGCAGGCGCCTCGACCTCCTGGACGAACAGCCGGTGCGGCGAATGCCGCTGGCCCCGACACAGGCGCTTGCGAACGATGGAGCCCACGCCGTCGGCGCCGACGACGATCCGCGCGGCGAGCTCCTCGCCCGTATCGAGCCGCAGCGACACCGCATCGCGACCGACGTCGAGCGCCTCGACGCGCGCGGCGGTGCGAACCTCGACGCCGAGCGCCTCGACCTGCTCGACCAGGCTCGCATCGAAGTCGGCTCGGCGGATCACGTTGACCGGGCGCGCCAGGGCGACGGCCCGCTCGAAGGTCCCGAAGCGCACGCGAGCCACCCCCGACGGCGCGTGCGGCACAGCGAGCCGCAGCCCCAGTTCGTCGAGCGCGTCCGCCGCGCGGCCGGTCAGCCCGCCCCCGCAGGGCTTGTCGCGCGGGAAACGCGCCCGATCGAGCACGAGCACGTCGCGCACGCCGCGCTGATGCAGGCGCGCCGCCGTGCCGGCGCCCGCCGGCCCTGCGCCGATCACGACGACGTCGCGGATGCGGGCCATCGCGAAGCGCCCTCCTGCCCGGTTGCAGATCCCGCTGCGGCCGAATGCCGCGCGGACATCATGTCAGAGCGTCATGTCGAAGAAAAGACGCGGCACCGCGATCGGCGCGGGCAGTGCCATATCGCACATGCAAAGATCTATCGGAGATGATACAAAGGCAACTCGGCAAACGCGGTGGAAGCTGCGGACGCAAAGCCACGGACCCCATCCCCGACGTGCTCGGGAAGGGTGGCCGGGTTGCCCCCGAGGACACGTTCGTCTCGGGGCCGTGGGTGCTTGCGCCCGTCGTTTGCCGTCGACAGTTCTTGCCTCGCGCGAAGAGCCCGAGGCACGCCACGCAGGTCAGTCAGGGGTCGGACGGCGATGTGCAGATCGGCAGTCGCAATTGGGAAGCACCCGGGGGCGCCGCGACGCTTCGTTCGGGCCGACGCGCGGCGTCGACCCGCGACGTGGCGCATCGGCGCGATCGTCGCCTTGCTCGCAGTGGCGGCGGCCGCCGTGCTCCCCGCACCGGCCCGCGCCGGCAGCACAGGAAGCGCCAGCGTCTCTGCCAGCGTCTCCGCCACCGTCATCGACTCGTGCCGGTTCGTCGATGTGCCGGCGGGCACGCTGCCCCCCGCGATCCGACCCCTGGCAGGCGATACGTCGACGTCGCTGACCGTGCAGTTTCGCTGCACCCGCACCACCCCTTACCGGCTCGAAGTGGACGCCGGCCGGCACTTCGACGGCGACACGGCAGCGCGCCAGTTGCAGGGCCCGGACGGCGACGACGCGATCGCGTATTCGCTCGAATTCGCGCCCGGCACCGGAGAGGGCCGGGGCTCGCAACTCGTCACGGCCACGATCACGGCGATCGTTCGGCACGGCGACTACGAGAGTGCCGACCCGGGAACGTATTCGGACGTGGTCGGACTGACGTTGCGCGACGCGCGCAGCGGCAAGGTCCTGGCGCAGGCGGAGTTGCCGCTCAGGCTGAGCGCGCCGGCGCCCTGACCTGGTTCAGGGTCACGCCCCACGGTCTGGTCCCGCGGCCGAGCGAAGCCGCAGCGCTTCCCGACCCAGCCAGAGCATCGCGACAATCAGCGCCGCGCCGCCGAGAAGAATCAGTGACCGATGGGTGACATGCCGGGTCGAATCTGCAGCGGCGACGGGGTCGGCGTATCCTCCGACCCCCTGCAACCCTTGGCCATCGCCAGGCTGACGAGGCGCGCGAATCTCGGGTTGGACTGCAGCTGCTCCGACATTTCCCGCGTGCTCTTGCCGACTGCATTGGCGACCCGTTGCTCCGCGGGCCGCCGCTCCTCGGCCATCTGCTCGCCCTGGGCCTTGCTGCCGGTGAGCGCTGCCTGCTGGAGAGTCTGGGCGGCGTGGGGGTTGACGAGGCCGGCCGTGGCGAGCTGCACCGCGAGATCCGCGGCAGCCGCGGCGGTGACCGCCACCGCACCCGCAACGCCCTGCGCGTGGAGCCGGGCGAGCTGCGAACTCACCACAGCGCCGTATTGCGCGCTCGCCGCGTCACCCTCGGCCCGGCTCGCGTCGGACAGGCCGATGCCCTGCATCGTGGACATTTCCTTCGCGATGTCCTGGCAGCTCATCGCCTCGTCACCGGGCCGCGCGCCGCGCGTGTCCTGGAGTGCGGCTGCGGACTGCTGCGCGCTGTTCATCATCTGCCGGCAGAAGTCGGCGTTGCCGAGCGGCGAGTTCGGCGCGCCGGCCAGCGCGCTGCAGTCGACAGATCCCGGTGCAGCCGAACCCGCACCCGGCGTCTGCGCGGCGGCCGAGGCGCACGCCAACAGGAGCCAAGCGGCAATCTGGATCGAAAGGACTCTTCGCATGGCCGACCTCACGATCTGGCCTCGGAAATCGCGAAGACGCGCGTTCCCGAGGAAGGTCTTGCCACCTGGTTCCCCCGGGTCCGCATTTCCCGGATTCGTGAGATTCCGAACCGGGTCAGGCAGCGTTCGTCCAATGTGCGCCCGGTTGCGCAGACTTGTCCAGCGCCGGACCGGATTTCGGCGCTTCAGGCTGCCAGAAAAGTCCGCTTGCGAATGTCTACCGCTCAGGCGAGCTTACGCTTGCCCTTCAGCGGCCAAACAGTGTGTCCGGTTGTGCTCGCGGCTTGAATCGAGCGCGCAAGCGGTCCACTGCGCGCGCCAGGCGCCAGCGCAGAGACGGCGGCGGCACTTCGGTAATGAGTTCTGACGGTTGAACGACCTTCACGCGCAGCCTCAACTGCGGCTGGCCCCTGACCGCCCGGCAAAGGCGGGCATCAAGGGTCAAGAGGAAATCCGCGCCCGACTCGTCAGCAGTCCAGACGTGGAAGATGTCGGCGAGCAGATTACGCGAGCGTTTCGACCCTGTCTTCAGCGCCCCGAACGCCTTTCGCATTTCGAGGTAGCGCGGTGCATGGATCGACTCGAAGAACTCCCGTTGGAGTTTTCGCGCATCCAACCCTCCGCCGCCCATCATCCGAGAGTGCGAGCGCCCAAGCGGCGACTCGATCATCTCGATCTGGACGCCGTCGAGCACTCCGAGGCCATCAATCTCGCGCAGGCCCAGGAACTCCCCACAGGCCTCGACCCCCGTCTGCAATCGTAGACGCCCGGCTCCCGCGAGTTCCGCAACGTACGGCAGCAACCTCGCTTCATCCCGCATCACTTGATTCGCAATTCCTTCCGTCGTGTCGAAAGCCTCGAAGCGGGTCACGGGAACTGTGATCTCTCGCGGCCCCCATGTGAGGGTCTTGGGTGCCACAGTGGAACGAGTGCGGACGAGAACCGCCCGCTTCATCGCGGACGCATCGAGAAAGACGACAGCCGGGGTTTTCACGCGGCTACTTCGTGATCGGAAACCCGCGCTTCGCGTCGACGCGCTCGGTCCATCGGCGGATGACGACCCCCGAGTCCTTCATGGCCTCGACGCACGGTGTCGAATGCCTGTTCATCAGGAGCGAGATATTGCTGTAGTCATAGTCGATGACCTTCTGCATCTCCTTGAGGCTCGTCTCAAATCGCGCGAGGGACACCTTTCCCGCCATTTCCTCGTTGCGGCTCTGCTGTGCTGCGCGGAAGGAGAATTGGAATGCCTTGTCGGAGACCTCCTTGTACTTCGTAGCTTCGGCGGTTCTGCCGGAACTCTCGAAGGCCCCTTGAACAATCGCAAAGTAGGCAGCGCATTCTGCGTATTCGGTGGCGACGTTATCGGTTACCTCTGCCTTGAACGCTTCGGGCGACGGTTGCGCGAACACGCATGGAGTCACGCAGAGAGGAGCAAGGAGGAGTTCGCGGGGCATGGCGGTACCAGATGGAATGTTCATCGCCTGTTCGCGCCCTTCCCCTGTCCCCCCGAAAGGAACCCGTGAAGGAGCCGATTGAGGCGGACGCTGCAAGCCGCGAACGCGTCGGCCTGCTCTTCGATCATTTCGATTGTCCACATCTCGCCGTGCCTGAAGAGCCGCTGCGAGTGACCATCAGGGGCGGTTCCAGGACGCGCGTGGACAAGCGCATTGCGAACGGCGACAAGGCGCAGGAACTCGTCGGCGGCCGCACGGAGTTCATCTGCATCGGGAGAGTCGGGAGCAAGCTTGCATAGGGAGACGAGTTTCTCGGCTACGTTCCGCGATCCCATGGTCTTCCTACCATCAACCCCGTAGACGAAGCCCTCTTCGAGGCGTTCGCAGCAGTGGATCGCATTCCATTCAAGCAGGGTGAACGTGTAGACGGCATGACCAAGCGTGCGGGCGTACTCCGGGCCTACCGGCATACGCAGACGATCTCCCTTCGCCATTCCTATCCGGTTACTCGACAGATGCCTTCAAGGGACCGCCGAAAGCGTACATGGGGACCGGACGAAAAGCACTGGAAAATTCCGGGATGCCATCCCTTCCCCCATCGGCCCCCGCGCCCCGCGAAGCGACCTCATCGCGAGTACCTCGTGACCATCTGATGGCCATCAAGATAGATCAGGATCTGCCTGTCGCGATACCAGACCGACCACGCCTTGCCGTGCCTTGAAGCGATCTCGCGGACCTCGCTCGGTACCCCCAGCGAGGCAACCACTGCACACATCGGCATCCCCACGGCAAGCTCGCGCACCCGTATCAGGCCTTCGTCCTCGGTGCGGATCCCGTACGCTGACCTTGCGTATGCCATGAAGGCTTCCCCCTTCTCGTTGAGCGGCCCCTTCGAGCGCACCAACCGGCCAATTTCCGTGCAGAAGGCGTAGTACTTCATGGCCTTTGCCTGCTCAGTGAAGCGACGCTCCCTCTCCCGCTCCGCGTCCTGCTTCGCTCTCAAGGTCGCGAGTTCCTTATCGAACGGCGCCGGCAGCTTGTCCACCAGGCCGCTCCATTCCTCCAATAACCTGAGTCGTCCCCACCAATCGTGCTTTGGCGTCGCATCGAGTTGCTGCTTCACCTTCGCCGCTTTCGCGCGATCCAGTGCAAGCACGATGTCGGAGGATTTCCCCAGCAAGGGGCCGCTGCACTCATTGAGCGCCGCAATCGCCTCGTCAGGTTTGCCCTCCTTCACGAGCGCATCGGACTTCTCGATGATTGCGGGGGCGGCGGTCACGCACTCTTGGGCGCGCCGCTCGGCAGGATCGACGACTGTCTTCGACAACTCGGGGGGCCGGTTCGCGTTGTCGCAACCAAGCAGGGCGATGGAGAGGGCGATCAGACGCGACAGAGTCGCTAGGTCGTGAAGCCGGCGCACGAACGTTCTCGGTCAGTGGTTCAGTATGTACCCGAGGATCGCCAAGACCGTCACGATCAGCAAGATCTTCACGACTGCTTGGCTCTTGAACGTGCTGTTCGTCGCCGCGACTGCTGCGGCCCTCTTCTCGGCAACCTCCGGGGTACTCAAGTCCGACCCGCAGTGTTTGCACTTGATGGCCTCGAAGCGCACTGCCTCGGCACAGAAGGGGCACTTCCAGAACTCGCGCGAGACACCTCCGTGGACTACCTGAGTCGCCTCGATCTTGTCGGCCCGCTGCATCACTAGGGCGACGATGATGCCGATGAGGGGCGAGAGCAGCACAGACAGGACGAAGACGCCGAATCCGCTGCGCCCCTTGCTGCTGGCGATCCAGGCCGCCACGAGCGAGAAGATCAGCCAACCGATGACGATTTCCATGCCCCCTCCGGCCTTTGCCTTATTTTCCGGGGATCTTAAGGGGGCCGCGTCGGCGATGGGAAGTGGTTGACGGCCTTGGCGACGAATTTCGCCGAAGATTTTCGAGAAGGCATCGGCTAAGCCGAAAGCGCAGGGACGCCAACGCGGAAGTAGTAGACGCCGCCGCGCCTAACGAGATTGGATTGATGGCGCACCTTCATTCTCCAAGTCTAGCTGGCGTGTACCAGCTTCGTGTACCACTTGGCGGGCCGGAAGCCCCTATCTGGTGCGGTTTCCCTTGTGAGTCAAGGTCATGTGTTGACCTTGGCGGAGACGGAGGGATTCGAACCCTCGATGCAGTTTTTGGCCGCATGCTCCCT
>OEIU01002095.1_pt1 | contig 11175 bp, 16 predicted proteins | sample 1539221 | NCBI WGS metagenome assembly OEIU01 (sample SAMN03792071, study PRJEB22550) | activated sludge metagenome | feature: wastewater treatment plant; material: activated sludge; isolation source: Wastewater treatment plant of a petroleum refinery complex | place: Argentina: Zarate | collected... | reverse complement strand
TGTTAATCCTTGGTAAATAACTGTATTATTTCCTTCTATGTGACTGCCCGCGCTTCCCTGTGGTACAACACCGCCATAAATAGCATGGATGTCGATCTGCGAAACAACCACGTTGCTATGCAAAATACGTCCGTCTTCAACAACCGACGCCGCCGTTTCATCACAACTGCTTTCAATTCCCAGTATTTTCATCTGGTAACAGTATAGCAAATCGTAGTATAAACAAATGAATAGTTGACAGATGTGTCCAATGTGATATTATATACGCAATCTTCACATTTGTGACGAGGTGGACGTGATACCATTTATCACCATCCCGTAAGGAACAAAAAGCCGAACTTCAAGAGTTACAGCCCGAAGAAGTCCGGTCCCCAAAAGGATGTCCTCAGCGGAGTCACGCGGCCCGCGAAGCGTCAGACCAACAAGACGCACCACGACGGCCTAATGGGCAATCGTGGGAACGGTGGCGGCAAGCGTCGCTGAGCACATTCCCCACAACCCCCTATTCCTCATGGAATAGGGGGTCTCCCATATGCAATTCCTTTTAGTTGATTTAGAATAACGTCATGATAACCTACTCACACATAAAGCATACCAATACCATCACTCAAAGTGTTGCGCATCTTTACGAGCACCTATTTGTTGAGTCTTTTTATGTATATGCCACAGAAAAGCTGAATATTGACCCATCGATTATAGGATATATCGGTGGAGAAACGTTTGAAAATGTTGTTTTTATGGAAGCATGGTTTTACGACGATAGAATTGCAAGGCTATTTCAACGCTTTATAAAACACGAGAAGCTAAATTTTAAATTTTTCGACCTTGTAATTTCACAAGTTAGTTCAGAAGACAGGGTAGAGTGGAATATTTTGAACAAAAAGAGCCTAAAAACTCAACTTGCTACAATATCCGACATCAAATGGAATCCAGTTGAAGACTTGGGTGTGTTTGAATATTCGGAGAAAGCAATAAAAAAAATTTCACCAATCGAAATTAAACCTAATGCACCTAAATATAAATCTCTCTTAATCACAGCCTACGTGTCAGTCAAAGACTTATCTTTAAATGAACGGGCATTATTCTTACGCTTGTCAACTATAGTTCAAGATGTAGTTGGATCAGATATTAGGGCGCTAGGATTTTACGAACAAAGCAGCCACCCCCCACAAGAGCTAGGCGAATATCTGGTTTGCAAAGTTGGAGTTACTGGTTTACGAGTTGGAGTGAGTAACGAAACGCTGCAAAATATCATCGAAAAGCACCTTCAGTCTTTTGATTGGAAGAAAAATAAATCTTATATTAAATCTCATTTCAGCGAGTATTCAAAGCAGCCTCTTTGGAATGCGCATCCCAGAGATCACCTCAAACACGTTAGCGTAATAGCCGGAAATAAAACAGTAAAATTATTAGCTACCCAAAAGAATATATTAAGTATATTTAACAAGATTCAGATACGAGTAGAAACCGTCTCTTATCAAGACGTTATATATATAAAATAAAAGACCTTTTTTGGAGACCATTTTAGTAATTTTGATACACCCGACAGGATTCGATCACGTTCCGCGACACTCGTATTCGTCTAAAACAACCAATCCTTGCAAGGACGGACCTTGCAGTATGGGCTTTTGTTGTATAATAATCTTTTTTATCAATTGGCGAGTTCGTGCTTTATCGTCTCAAATATATGCTTGTAATCTTGGTAATCCTCCAAAAACGCTTCATAGGTGACAGTACTTGAGAATAGACCTAGTATTGAATCAGGCTTAATCCACGGAGCTGAGACTCGACCCAAATAATAATCTAGACTTGACCATCTCCACGTCCGCCAATCTTTTGGGTTAAGGTGAATATAGCGAGATATATGCATTAAATATACGTCATTTGAAATTCTTGAACTTTTATACCGACTCTCGAAAAGCGGTCCAGATTTACCATATTTCTTGTTAAAATAGCGACTATACGTTGTCAGAAAACCTCTCATCATATGAGATAGCTCACCAGATTCATGTTGAAATATAAGCAAATGAAAATGATTAGACATTAGGCAAAAGGCAAGTAAGTCGACTCTTCCTGCATAGTTGGGGTATTGTCGACCCGAATTATCCATCACGGGGTCAGGGGATAGATAACGCTTGAATAGGTTCAAGAACACCTTATGGTCTTCGACATCCATAAAAATAGCATTGCGTGAATTACCGCGAAGGTAAATATGATAATAGCTATTAGGTAGGTCAATTTTTAAAACATTTCGAGATGGCATACTTTTATATTAAGCTAAATCTAATGTTTTTATAAGACGAATATTATACAACAATTTTAGCCTTTGCAAGGTCCGTCCTTGCAAAGCTTGGTAATCTTGACACCATACACTATGAGTGTTGGACTCATGGCAGACTTAGCTCACTAATCGGACAGCGTCCATCTCTTTCATGTCATCACTGGGGTCAGACCAAGCTGCATCGAACTGTGCAAAGTTTACTTTACGATTAGGTAGTGCTGGTAATCCTGGATCATGCAGAAAGACACCCTGATCGTCATAACCAATGACCGCGACAGCGTGACCGACATACCCACTTTTTCCCGATAACTTATTGCAGTTTAAAGACGCACGCACCAAATAGCCCTTATCTAATAGTTGTTTAATATCTTCAATTGTCGGTATTCTTTTTTCAATTAACCCAACAGATATAAGTTTTTTCACTCGCGCAACTTCAGCGTCTATATTAGTGTGGTCTACCATCCAGCCACCTACGTCTGCGCCATTAAATTCAATAAGATAGTCTTCCGGATGTTTAACAAATTCATCATAATCAAACAAAGTAATGTGTTTTACATCGTAGCCATTCTGCTGGAACCAAAGCAAGCCAGCGTTCGCCCAGGTACCCTTATTAGGTTCAAAGCCAGTCAGAGCCGACCATTCGTCCATCTCGATTGAAAAGTTTGGACTGAAATACTTGGCTATACTCATGTAGGCAGCGGGGAGGCAATGTAAATCATCGTCTGTGTTTGAAACGAATGGAACGTCTTTATGGATTGACATAGTCTAATAATAACAGGTTAAGACTTCTGCGAAGGCCAACAGTGTTCAAATAATACCAACAAAACCAAATAAAAACGACTAGTTTACACTAGTCACTTTTATTTGGTACACCCGACAGGATTCGAACCTATGGCCTTCGGCTCCGCAAGCCGACGCTCTATCCAGCTGAGCTACGGGTGCACGAATTTGAGCCCACAACTACCCGAGTTGTGAAATCAAATTCGCAGTCATATAGTGGTAAACCACCATACAACTACGATTTTGTAACTAGAAGGTGCTTTCGACCGCGTTTTTTGGCGCAGAGAACAAGGGTAATTGTAGCACGAGAGGGGAAGGTAGACAAATTCACAATTCACAGTTCACAATTCACAAAATAATTCTCAATTTTCATTTATCAATTATCACTCAGAATCACTTGAAAACTGTGAATTGAAAACTGAAAATTGCTTATTCCTAAAGCCTGAGTTTACGTACCACAATATCAATAACGTCTAGTTTCAACTTTTCCATCGGCAGTCTAGCACCCAAAATGTCAACAACTTCTTCGCCAACTTCCTCTGGGAAATACACCGACACGCCTGGTGCAAATCGTTTAACAGGCAGCAACATAATCGAGTGATTTTCGCCGTCCTTGATCAATCCAAACGCTTTAAATTCATTGAAATGATACAGCTTTTCGCCTACATATAAACCTTGGCTGCCACTAAGAGTATAGTTAATTTGTCTAGGTGGACGGCGCGAATATATCACCACCGCAATCGCCATAACAGCCACTAGTATTGAAAAGGTATAAGACCGCAGCAAAAATACATCCGCCGCAATTAAACCTATAACAATCACACCAAAGATAGTAAACCACAGCCCGTTTTTTTCTTGATTTATATATTCACTTGCTTGCCAATGAACCGGTTCATCATCGACTGGCTTTGAATTAGCAGGTTGCGCCTCGGGTTGAGGTGCTTGCGGTTCAGGCTCATCAAACGGCTCGGGTTTGTACATCTCGACCTCTTCGGGCTTTTTAGGCTCGTTTTCGTCGTGCTGCCAGTAGTTACTTTGGTGGTCAGGTTGCATAATTTTAGTATAGCATGAGGGGAATGAGCGGGGGAGATTGCTTTTCAAACCGCGGGGGTTCGTATCTCGCCTTCCAGGCAAATTAAAAAATGACCAAAAAGGTCATTTCTTAATTTGGCGGAGGAGGGGAGATTCGAACTCCCGCTCCAGGTTTCCCCAGACTAACGATTTAGCAAACCGTCCCCTTAAGCCACTTGGGTACCCCTCCGTAGGGTAAAATTATCTACATCAAAGTACTTTCTGCTAGCAACTGTTAACGAATTCGCATTTCGCGCAAGACGCCACCTTATTACTTATCTGTTTGGAACTACATAATTGTAGCATATAACAGATGTGGTTTCTAGTAACTATAATATAAAAATTTATTTATATACGTTAAGGTAATTCTAAGTATTATAATTAAATCAGATAATGAAAGTTGACCCTAACAACACTGGCAAAATTATCATTCCAACAGGATTAAAGCCAAGCCCTAGGTGGCATGAAATTAAAGTTGCAAAAATATTAGCGGTACACTTTAGAACCAATGTGGAATTTATCTTAACATCAAAACGCACGACGCCAGACTTCCTAATAAATGGCGTAGAGTGGGAGTTGAAAAGCCCACAAGGAACCGGAAAAAATAATATTCAACGACAGTTACAGCAAGCCTCTCACCAATCAAGGAGTGTGATAATCTACGCGGGTAGATCAAAAATGCATGCAACCAAAATTAGAAGAGAAGTTGAACACCAGTTCAAGATAATAAAATCTATTAAACGATTGGTATTCATCTCGAAAGATAGTAAGGTTGTTGAATTTTTCAGGTAATTTATGCTATAATCATCCCCATTGAAGGCTCGTCAGCGTTGCAACGCAGATTCAGAACCTTTCAAATAAAAACTCCTCTAGAGGAGTTTTTAGTTTGCCTACAGATGTAGGGACTAGATTAATTGCCTGATATTTGCTATAATTAATTTATATGGCATAATAGTCAGGAGTTTTGTGAGTAAAATTACCCAAAAAGGCATTTATGGAATGGTGGCCATGCTCGGCATGGCGTTTCTTACTGTGATTACAGCTCCTGTTTCAGCCGCAGTGGATTTTAGCCTGCGTAACGGGGTAGATTTAGCTCATGGCGACGGCCAACCAACTAATTTGTTTGGAGTCGATGGTATCTTTAACACAGTAGCAAATATTTTACTGTTTATCGTCGGCGCTCTTAGCGTTCTGATGCTGATCATAGGTGGAATACGTTATGTTGTCTCGGGTGGCAACCAAACCGCCGTTACGGCCGCCAAGAATACGATTCTGTACGCAATTGTCGGTTTAGTAATTGCACTTTTAGCATACGCCGTCATAAACTTTGTTCTTACCACGCTAGTGCCCGGTTCTGGTGGTAGTGGTACGAACGTATAAACACATTCTTGCTTCACTGAACTACGCCGAACTCCGCAGTTTTTGCTACGCAAAAGTACCACGGGTTCGTATCTCACCCAAACAAATTAAAAAATGACCAAAAAGGTCATTTCTTAATCTGGCGGAGGAGGGGAGATTCGAACTCCCGAGGCCATTGCTGACCTGCCTGTTTTCAAGACAGGTGGAATAAACCACTATCCGACTCCTCCAAACGCAACAAACCGACGGATGTGTTTCGGATTGCTACTCCCGATTATTCTAAAGTATTTATCTATATCTGTAAATCGCTCAATGTTAACAACTAACCTATGGTGCGCTTTTCTAATCGTGCAATTCTACGCTCATGATTATCATACTTCTTATTATTCCGGTTTGATTCAGATCGAAACGCCACTAGCTCTGTCTCGACTATGTCTAAGCGACCATAAATTCCATCGACAGCATTACGTAAACTATCAACCGTAGACTGGTCTGCCTTAAGGGACAATGCTGCGTCAACTGCATCAAACCGCTTGGTCATATACTTGTATAGTTTAGCAAATTGATCTTTCGTCATATCATCATTCATTATAACCCCCACTAAGCTGTTCGTAAAACTAATCAGCGCCATTACACTCAGTATATTCTAAGAATAATGTCAGTCAAGCGTTTGTCTGGCGATTACAGCCACCCAAATATGTTTGGCGCCAGCCGCACGTAGGGCTCTTGCAGCGTATTTAATTGTCGCTCCGGTCGTTACGACGTCATCGAGAAGTAGGTAAGTCTGCTTGCTGTCTAGACTACCATTAACGCCAAACGCACGCCTGGCTTGAGCCTCGCGCTGTTTAGCACTGGCTTGACGCTGCTTGGTCTGCGTTTTACGATACAGTGCATACGAAACACTTAGTTTCCGTCGCCTCGCAATATATCTCGCAATCAATCTCATATGGTCATAGCCACGCTCACGAATGTGACCAGAAACAGTCGGAACTGGCACTAAAACCGTATTAAAAGGCAAATCGGGCAACCGATCCAGTATCAAATCACCCAAAACCCTATATGCCGAACGCATTCGTTCGAATTTGTATAATCCTACCAAACGTTGCAAAACTCCATCGCGGTTTCCGACACACCAAGCCCGCTCAAACACGCCCGAACACTGTTTACAGACTCCGGCTGACCCACATGGCCGTTTGCACAATAAACACGTGCTTTTTAGCTCATCAATGATGTCATATTTACAATTATCGCACAACGAACTGCCGACTAAACCGCACCCAGAACAGTAGTGTGGAGCTATAAAAGACATCAATATATCTAACATTGTGATTTTTACGTTTAGACCGCTTGTATGGTTGATTATACTGTATATGTTAGTTATAATGTGAGGGACTATTTGTCAATAGAGCCTAGAGAAAGTGGAGGATATCATGGCCCGGAAACAAAATGACGATTTACTAATCGAGGATGAGCTGGCAGCAGCTTTTCTGAACGACGACGACATGTCATCAGATAATTCTGGTGCAACAGCCGTTGTGGCCACCGAAGAAACTTGGGACGAAAACGAAGAAGAGTTCCCAGGGCAATTAGCAGTTGATGTTTACGAGACTGAGGACAAGTTAGTTGTCAAAGCTCGTACTGCGGGCGTCAACAAAGAAGAGCTTGATGTTAGCATCAGCGACGGCATCTTGACCATCAGCGGCACGCTATCAAGCGGTGACGATACTGATGCGATCAACTGGCACATTCAGGAATGTTACTGGGGCGAATTTAACCGCACCCTAGCACTACCTGTTAGCGTCAAAGAAGACGAAGTTGAAGCAGTCTTAAAAGACGGCGTACTAACAATCAGCTTTAACAAGATTCGCCAAGAACAGGCCAAGAAAATCCAGGTTCAATAAACAAAAACCAGCGATTAATAAATACGGCCTCATAACGAGGTCGTATTTTATTTACGATCGATAACAAAAAACCCGCCGATATAGGCGGGCTTTAATATCAATCAATAGTTACTAGCTAGATGCTAGGTTAACCAAGACGAAGTTAACGATTGCGTAGGCCAGGATGGCTACGATAATACCAATAATCGCGTACAAAATCGTATTCTTGGCTGCCGTTACTGCGGCTGTATCGCCACCGGATATGGTATAGCGAATACCACCGATAATCAGCATCAATACCGCTAGAGCACCTATAATAAATAGAGCGATGTTTATTATATTTGTAAACACGCCACCGTCTCCAAACAGGGTAGATGGCTGATCGTTAGACTTAGTGACGTCAACACCACCGCGAATTCCACCCAAATCCGACTGCGCAGACACGCCAGGAGCCGACATAGCCGCCCCAAACGCAAACACAGGGACTAGCATCAGTCCGGCAAGCGCTAATTTAATCGATTTTCTCATTACATGTTTCCTTTCATTAGTTCTTGCTTCTTTTATAACAGATATCGCACCAGTTGTTAATAGCAGATTCAATATTTTACTCATCTATTTTCCTATCTGGGTCAACACGAAATTAACAATCGCATATGCCAGCAAAGCCACGACTAGCCCAATAATGGCATACATTAACATGTCCTTGGCGCGTTTTATGTTAGCCGCTTCACCACCAGATGTAGCGTACATTATGCCAGCGATAATAATAACCAGCACCGATATTGCACCTAGTATGAACAGTAGTGTATCAACCAAAGTTTTAATAAACTTATTTGCGTCGTCTCCCTTGGACCCACAGAGCGCATTAGTTTCCGTACCATTACACCCCTGATAAATATCAACCGCACCAACTGTCGGCATAGCCACCATACTAAATCCAGTAATTATGCCCAAGATTATTATTATTTGTTTTAATTTTTTCACTGTTGAAACCTCCCGATAACAAATTGAGTAATAACAAACGCCAGCGCCACAACAACTAATCCGATGACCGCGTACATCAATGCATTCTTTGCTTTGGTAATATTAGCGGCATTGCCACCAGATGTCGCGTACATAAATCCTGCAACAATAATAATTATCACAGCCACTGTCCCAGCAGCAAAGTAAATCAAGTTCAACCCATTTGCAAATAGGCTATTCGCGCCTAGTGTTGGAATGTTGTGAGCGCCAGCATCGATTTTTATTACTTCGGCCATAAATTTATTTATAATATTCATTATTTTAATAACCCATCAATTATTACCAAGTTTACAATTGCAACTGACACTAGCGATACAACCAAGCCAATTACAGCATTCATAATAGTCTTTCGAGCCTTGGCGGCTCCATCTGGTGAACCCTGGCTGGTAATAAACTGGAATCCACCGTACAAAATGAAGAATACAGATATATACCCCACAACCCGTAGCAGTATATCGATAATGTTTAATACAATCTGCCAAACAAACTTGGACATTCCACCCTTGTCCTCGGCAGGAACCTCTATATTACAGGTAGACTTGTTGATAACACCTCTATACCAAACAGGAAATCCCAAAAAGTCCTCACCGGCACACGGTTGTTTAGTCGCAGCAGCTTCGGCCGCCATGGCCGTTTTGGGTGATGCTACGGCTAGTATGCCCGTGCTTACTATCATCGCTAGTGTCAGAGTTATTATTAGTGGTTTAATTCTTTTCATAATACTAATTAAATATTCCGCCTGGGATAATAAAGTTCAAGAACGCATACATCGCCGCATAGGCTACTATGCCAATTACCACGTTCGTAAACACCGTCATGGCCTTCTTAACCTGCTCGGCGCTACCACCCGCGCTAGCGTACAAAATTGATCCGTACACAATACCGCCAACTGCTAATATACCGACACCTGCGGTTAGTATATTGATTACGGTCAGCAATATACTCCACAGTCCAGTATTTTGAATTCCTTTATCGTCGGTGTTTACATTATTACAAGAGATAATAACCGTATCAGTTTCACAGCCTTTATTACCAGCGGCCGAAACAATAGCGGGGGAAGCTACAAGCCCAATAACACCAACAAGTAGCGCCATCGGTAACAAGATTTTTTTGATTGTTTGTTTTATTTTCATGCTATCTATAAAATACGATAAAGCTCACGAATTGGCAAGCACTATCATTGGCTGCATTAAAAAAACAATCACAAACTCTATCCGCATAGATATTAAATAATTATCTATTTGATATTATTGTGATTATCGTATATAATATATTAACCTAGACAACCGTCTGGTGTAAGAAGGTAGAAATACCTCACCCTACAATTCGAAGGGAATTGAAATGGGCAAAAAAGGTGGTCGCGGACAGTCGTTCACGGACAGGATGGCAAACCTCGGAGCCCCTAAAAAGGGCAAGGGTACGGGATCCAAGCCGGTACGTCTCGGTGGAGCAGACAACTTCCCGCGTAGAGACACTGGTGGCACTCCCGCCAAACGTCAAAACCAGAAAAACCACGGCACCAACCGCCGTGGTGGTGGATTCTTCTAACATCCATCGTCACGCCTCGCTACCTAGTTGACAACTTGGTAGCGAGGCGGTCTAATTCATTAACAAGAGTTACACTAATAATCATGATGAACCGCCTAATACTAGTAAAAACGTTTTCTCCAGTCGACATGGCTCATTTGTATGAGCATCTTTTTTATGGGAAAGTTAGTGAATTATTTACTAACGCCGGCCTATATCAGTATGTAGACTACTCTTTGGTTGGCAAAACGCTTCAACCTGGAATCGTCGTAATTGATATTGAACTTTATACTGCTGACGCTATTGAACTATCGAAAACCATTCCCAACATACAAATTGACGTCAATGAAGATGCCGTCTTCAGTGCCATTACCCAGCTTATGGCCGAAGAAGAAAGGCTTCCTTCTAATTCGAATTTTAGTGCCCTTAAAAAGGAGTTAAAAAAATTAGATAGTATTAAATGGACGAAAATAGACCGATTAGCATTAATTCAGCCTGCTCATTTGGTGTCGAGAAACACAAAACAAATATTTTCTATTTCAAACGGCAAACCTCAGAAATCAACTGACCTCACGTTTGCAATCACCCTTGACCTAAAAGTGTTAAAGGAGGAAAATAATCTTTTACCTCTTTTCTATGAACTATCTCGAATTCTAATAGATAATCTAAACGCAACACTTCCGTACACCTTAGGCTGTTATAGTATTGGTGATGAATTCAAAAAAACATCAACTAATATAAGTTTGATAAACACCTTTAAGGTGGCTAACACAAAATCAATAAATATTACCTATGATGACATTCTTGAATCTGCACAAAATCTGGTTAAAGATTTGAAAAAATTGAAAGTGTTCGAACGACACCTATCATCACTACAAAAATTATCTTATATTGATGCGCCTAATCTAACCCCAAATTTTGAGGATGTATATAACAGTACAGGTATTCTAATTGGGTCATCCGGATGGAAGTATATAGCCACCATCGAAAATTTCAAACTTATATTAAACAATATCCACTACGATGTTAATTTTAGTTAACAAAGTTTATTTAGCCCTATTATTAATGAATTGATTAAGATAACCATAAGCTATTGCAATTTTGTCCATTTTGGTGTATGATATAGATAAATAACCACTAAAAGGTTAGTCACAATTGATTATTCAAGGAGAATAAACTAAATGACAGTCCACTCTGAACAAAGCCATCAAACACAATCAACATCGACAGATGAACTTAGTTTGAATGGTAACT
>OEIU01002094.1_pt1 | contig 11176 bp, 10 predicted proteins | sample 1539221 | NCBI WGS metagenome assembly OEIU01 (sample SAMN03792071, study PRJEB22550) | activated sludge metagenome | feature: wastewater treatment plant; material: activated sludge; isolation source: Wastewater treatment plant of a petroleum refinery complex | place: Argentina: Zarate | collected... | reverse complement strand
ACGCTATCAGCGCGCTCGCCCGGAGCGCTGACCCGAAAGACATCGACGGTGGGCCTTCCCAAGCGATTCTCAAACACCAGACCAGCGCTGAAACACTTGATTTCCCGTGTTCTCAAGGGCTCTGAGCGGCGCGAACCGAGGGGGCGAACCCCGGAGAGGCACGATTCTCGAGGTGCGGTCGCGAAAAATCCGGCGAAGTCTCAAACACGATTGACCACCGAGCGGCGCGTGGAACTGCTCGCGGATTATGAGGCTGGGATGCCCGTCCGAGCCATCGCAGTGAAGTACGGCGTACATCGCGGAACGATTCCGACCTTCGTCCTACGGTCTGGTGGAAGGTTGCGGCCGACAGGGCTGAGCAAGGAGCGCCGAGCTAGCGCGGCCATCCTCTACGGCGACGGCCACACCTTGCAGGAGGTCGCCGAACGTCTCGGCATTGACCCGAAGACCGTGCGCAACGCTGTCATTGCTGAGGGCGCAACCCTTCGTCCCCGAGGAAGGAGGCCAACAACGTGAGACCAGGGCAACAGACCTGAATAGCAGGATCGACACTCCGAAAGTCATAGTGACTGTATTTTGCGCATTTCTAAAGCTCCAGTGCTAGGCTTGTGACGTCACCTAGCGTCAGGAGCATAGATGAACGAGTTGCCCGAACCCTCTCCGTGGTTCAACCGTCACTTCGGAGAGCACCGCCAGGGCGTGATGCTTGCGCTGGTCAGGGCCGGTCGCGCAGCCCACGAGCGTTCCCTCGACGCCAAGACCGGAAGTCAACTGACCTCGAACGAAGCATACGGTGCGTTTTGGGTGATCTTGCCTGAGGAGGTATCGGCCCACCTTGCATTCCTGCCTGGGCGCGAGGTCATCCGGCCGACAGGCAGCCGCTACGACCTGGTGGTGTTCGATGGCACTTTGATCTTTCCAGCGAAGTGTGGACGTGGATCGTCGGGCGCTGACCGAATCAGACTAGGCCGCTCGGATTTCCGTCGCCGAGTGTTCTCGCTTGAAGACGACGCTAGCCGCAACATGCAGGAACAGTTGGAGTTCGAACTAGAACTGGGTGGTGACCTGGACGCTGCTGTCAAGGATGGTTCCTTCGGCTCCGCTACGCGGGTCTCCCTCGTTGCCTACGATGTGTCTGCCCGTGGCGGGCTCCAGCACGTCTACGTCGGCGAGGCGACTCTTGAATCATCCGGGCTCGTCACCTGGCACTATCGCGAGGAATTGCCGCTGCACCTGCTTGACGGAGAAGGAGTTGCCTTGGTTGGTCTTGGCGAGCCTTCCTCTGCACGATTCGATGACGCGCCTCTTCCTGAGAGCGACCTGACGCTTCTGAAGCCGAGCGAACTGCCGATCACCAACGTCGAGGCCGAGGGCGTCCTTGACACGGGAACCGGGGGTGCGTCAGATGATCTCCCGTGATTCGAGCAGACCGGTCGCGCCTCCCACTGATCTTGACATCGCAAGGACCTTCGATGGTGACCGTCTGCGGCAAGCTCGACAGCTCGCGTTGCGCACGAAGCAGAGTCTCGCAGAACCACTAGGCGTCTCGGCCGCCGCTATAGGGCAATATGAATCCGGCGCCACACCACCCCGTGCGGAACTCATCCCGCGTCTAGCTAGAGAACTTGATGTTCCGCGAGAGTTCTTCGCCGCGGGTCGGCCGCTCGCTCGGCTTGAGACAGCCGATGCTTTCTTCCGGAGCCTTCGTTCCACGACGGCAAAACAGCGCGCCAAGGCAGTGTCCTACACGGAGCAACTATGGGAGCTGGTTCATGCAGTCGAGAAGCACGTCCGCTTGCCACCCGTGAACCTGCCAGGCTTCGTTGGCGGTGAGATAGAACCTGGCGTATTCCCAAACGACCCAATAGCGGCCGCACGGGCGCTACGCAAGGCATGGGGGCTGGGCGCGGAACCGATCCCGCATCTCGTGCGCACGATCGAGAATCAGGGCATCGTCGCAGTCTTGGTCCCCTTCGCCGAGAACGAAGTTGCCCGTATCGACGCCTTCTCCACACTTTCGCTGTCGCGACCGATCATCGTCCTGTCACCCGACCGCGCGAACGACATATACCGGCACCGCTTCACCGCTGCACACGAACTCGGACACCTCGTCATGCACGGCGAACTCGCCGGCGGTGACCCCGCATTGGAACGAGAAGCGGACCGATTCGCCGCCGAGTTCCTGACACCAAGTTTGGTGATCCATGACTTACTCCCTCGGCGGATCGACTTTCGAAAGCTGAACCAATTGAGCGAACAATGGGGGGTATCCATCAAGTCCCTCATCTACAGAAGCAGGGAGGTCGGCCTGCTATCCGACGCTACCGCTCGTCGCGCATACATTCAGCTGAATCAGTTCTCAGAGCAAGGTGTGATCGCAACCCAGCCCGTCTACCAATTTCCTGGTGAGGTTCCTTCGCTCCTTCGCCGCGCCGTCGAGATGGCCGAAGCAAACGGCGTCACCATCGCATCCTTGGCCCAGGAACTCGCCTGGAAACCAGTCCAAGTCCGCCGCATGCTCGGCGACGCAGACGAGCGGCCAACTCTAAGACTTGTTTGATTCAGCCCGCCACCCCGGGGCCGTCGATCTATCTGCATCTGTCCGCAACCTTACCCAGTTCCAGGAATAAAGAGGAAACAATGAGTTACCGCAATAAAACCTATGTCGCTTTCGCAAGCGAGGACATCGGCCAGTACCGCCTGATGGAAGCATGGAAAGCAAACCCCAACTTCGACTTCAATTTCTATGATGCGCACGCCCTGTACGTTTCGCGCGATACGAGCCAACCTGAAACGATCAAGCGCAATCTGCGCGAACGAATGAAGAACGCCAAACAGGTGGTTCTTCTCGGCAGTGGTGATGCTAGACGCAAAGGCGGAGACGGTGTCTCATTTCTCGCGCACGAAATTAAGGTCATGATGGAGTTCAATCTTCCGGTGGTCATCGCGAACCTCGATAGTGGTCGCACCGTCAACAGGAACTTCATACCGGCACCGCTATTGAACGCAAACTATTACACGGTGTCAGTGTCGTTCCAGCCTAAGATCATCAAGCACGCGCTCGACAACTACGCAGTCCAGTTCGGGGGCAGCAAAAATTCGGGACCGCACCAGTATCCGTCCGAAACTTACGCGACGCTCGGCCTATAGATGAGAGACCTAGCACACGATCTGCGCACGTGGCGCTTCTGGCGTTGGTTCCTCATCCAGACATTCTCCGCAATTGGAGTTCTCGCGGTCCTTCTGGAACTCACGAGTTTCGTTGTCGGAGTACTTCCCGTCGGGGGGTGGCCTCTCGCAATCATCATCGCGACCGTATCGATCGGGTACGGGCTCGTACGGGCATGGCCGCGTCCGATCAGTCAGGAGTACAACTCGCCCAACACGAGGATCGAGATCGTGAAGGGCGATTTGTTCGCGCAGGATTGCAATATCGTTGTGGGCACGTGCGATACGTTCGATACGTCCGTTCCTAACGTCATCGCGAAGAACAGTGTCCAAGGCCAGGCGCTCGAACGCCTCTACGGTAGCGATACCGATCAACTGGACCGTGAACTCGCTGCGGCACTTCAGGACAAAGCAGTAACGGCAACGATTCAGAAGCCCGGCAAGACCGAGAAATACGGCATTGGGGCCGTGGCGACGCTTCGAAACGGTTCTCATCGCCTCTATTTCTTAGCCTACAGCGAGATGAACGAGGCCAACGAAGCACAGAGTACGCCGGATGGTATCTGGCGAAGCCTTGCATCATTGTGGGAGGAGGTCTCGCGGACTGCGAACGGAACTGCGGTAGCCATACCCGTCATCGGCGGAGGACAGTCCCGGCTATCACAGGTCATGCCGGCGCAAGACTCGATCCGCTTCATCGTGATGTCGTTCATGTTCGCGTCACGCACGAAGAAGGTCTGTGATCAGCTGCGAATAGTGGTGCATCCGAGGGAGTTCGATCGCCTGGACAGGCTCGAACTCCAAGCGTTCCTGTCATCGATGAGGCCGTCGTGAGTGAGTCAGCTATTCGGCTCCCTGACGCGCAGCCGTGCGCGTTCTGCGCCTATCTCGAAGGAAGTCGACCGTTCACCTTCGTGACTAGAAACACGTTGACAGCGGTTATGGTTACGCAGGAACAGCGTGGGAAACCGCACCTTCTCGTCATCCCTACCAGGCACAGAGAAACCATTCTCGACTTGACAGATGATGAGTGTGCGGCGCTCATGGTCGAAGTAAGGAACGCAGCGAGGGCAATCGACGCCGCTTACCAGCGTCCAGGTATCTCCGTCTGGCAGAACAACGGTGAGACCGCAAGCCAGTCGATCAGACACGTTCACTTCCACGTCGCAGGAACCCTAGACTCTGGCGGCACCGAATGGGGGCCCGTGGAAGAGCTCCCACTTGCCAAGACAGAACTGATTGCCAAGCAAGTTCGAGCCCACTGGCCGTCATCGTAGACACCACGTTGACCGGACGAGATCACTAGGGAGCGTTATTCTCCTAACGCCTGGCAGTGGGGCGTTTCGTGTAGCCGTTCAAAGCTATGGCGCGGGCGAAGGGCTAATGATGTTGACATCCACAGGCGTTGGAGCATCGTCCAGGGGAACCGCCCAAGATACGGTGTGAGCGATCGCGAGCAGCGTTAGTCCGACTAGCGCGATCAAGAAGCCGTCACGGAAGACCGTGACCATTGCTCGGCGAGTCCTCGACGTCGTATGCACTGCCAGAACGTACTGTCGAAGCTCCTCTCGGCGGGGATCACGAAGGTGAATAAAGTCTTCTACCTGGACTACTCCAAGGACTTTGTTCGACACGGCAACACCGGCAAAAACCAGAACTGCCATGACGACAATGAGAACGCCGACCAACCAGATGACGAGCAAGCTGGTGGAGTTCGAGGCAACGGCCCAGAGCCGCTCGAACGCGGCAGTGCTCAGTCCGATGGCCGCAATGATTGCTGTGAGTGCGAACTCTGCACGGCGCCGAACCGCTTCGATGCCCGCTGATTCGCTTTTCAGACGCTCGTCATAGGATGAGCGCGCCAAGGCAAGGTTCCGTTTGAGGCACTCGTCTACCCAATTCGTTTTAGGTGCCGCTTCTTTTGGCATCCACACTCTCCGGCCAGCGAAGAGACCCAGCGCCGTACTCGCAACCATGCGAACTTCGGCGAATGCACGTCTTGTCTTGTCGCGAAAAGCCTGCTTTCTCATGTGGCCGCCACGAGTAGATCTGCGAGGGCGTCAGTGACCGCCATGCCCACTCGCGCCGGGAGGAAAAGCCACTGCCCCGATGGGTTCACGTCGAGAAGGTACACCTCACCATCAGGCGTTTGGACCCAATCTTGGCTCGAGTATCCGAGTCCGAGATGACTCGCAATTGTCAGCGCGCCTGTGGGCACCATCGAGCTCTCGTCAGGGGCTTCTATGAATGCAGAATGATTGTGTGAACGCCGCCGCCAATCAGCGGGAGCAGTTAGGTCAACATCTAGCGTTGCCACCCAGGTACGATCGCCGACGGTGACAACGCGAAGATGCTTAGCAGCCGGTATCCGTTCCTGGACAATGAATGGCGCTGCGTTCAGTGCGCTAAGTCGAATGTCTGTAGGCATCATGGACTCGGCGTAGACCGTCATTGTCTCAGCGTCCTGGATGAACTGTCCCGTACCGAGAGGCTTAACAATGACCTCGTTCGAGAAGGAAGTTGCGACTGCCTCGCTACTCGTTGTGACTAGGGTTCTCGGGTATGGAATGCCGAGCCTGACTGCAGCCTTCCATTGCCAGAGCTTCGATTCAGCTCGGCGTAACGCCACTGGGCTTGTTATCCAACTAACTTTGGAGTCATCCAGAAGCCATGAGTACGCCGAATGCCAAGTGCCAAGCTCTAAAGCTCTCAGCGAGCCCGCTTCAACGCCAAGCCCCCAGTCTGCCCGGTGAAGACGTCGTAGCCACCCAAGTCGCGCATCGGTGAGGTCGCGCCAACCGCCATCAACTTTGACGGTGTAACCTTCATCGCTTATCGAAAGACCGCCGCTCATGACTGACTCAAGGTCGAAGATCAGTGGGCGATTTCCGCGCCTTATGAGGGCATTCTCGACAGCGGCGATATGAGGATCATCACGTTCACCGATGAGGATGGGCGCCTTGGAGCTCAACGAGGCCCGACGTAACTTAGGAGGAGTTGCGTGACTGCCTCATCGGTATCTGACGATTCAATCGTCTCTGTGATTGTTGCTGTCCCGCGGACACCATCGACATCGCTTTGCGGGTAGCTTGCTAGCTCGGCAAACAAGGATGCGGGGGCTTCTCTTGTCTGCATTAGTGTTCCATTCGAGAGATCACTATCGGGGAAAACCCGAACCCGTGATCAGATGTCTCGATTGTGTGCGTGAGTGTTGAAGGCTGCGGGCGGGGCCTAGGTTCGGGCTCGTTACGCTGAGTGTCCACTGCAAGCAGTCCGAACAACGACGTGGATGTGTCCATTGGACTCCAATGGCGGTTTACGACAGGGAACTCTTGAATCTTACCGTGGAGGTCGACAACGGTGCAGTGGAGATGTGGGAGGTCTCCTGGATCACAGTGATGTCTCTGGGACAGGAAGCGAGTCGAGCCGGTCAGGTCACTAGCTCGGCCGACTCAATCTTTGTTCTTCGTTCGGGGTGCACGGCGGCTGCTTCCCGCAGACGTGCGCGGCCCAGCAGGATCAGGCTGACGGGTCCCATGATGATGAACTTCATCGTGTTCCACAGGCATAGGAGGACGAGGAGGTTGAGCCATCCGGGTCCGCCGTCTGCGATGAGGGTCGTGAAGGTGCTCGCCGCGAGGAGGTAGGGCATGGCAAGGAGCATCGCCGGCACGCCCCATTTCAGTCCTCGTCGGGTGCGGATGGCGTCGAGGAGGATGTTGGTGGGCATGTAGCGGCGCAGGAATGCGCGGGTGTGGACGCTGAGGTTCCAGAGCTGGCGGATCATGACGGGGGGTTCCTCTCACATGCGCGACGGATCGTCCGAGGCGGTGCGTGTGTGAGTGGCCTTGCGGCCTGCCCCGAGGAGCGTCATATCAAGGAGAAATCCGCCTCATCTACCAAGATACGACGCACCGGCGACATTCGGAAGAGCACCGGGTCACAGGCGCCGGCTCGCACCCTCCCGCCGAACTGTCCGTGACGGATCGTCGTGCCCTTCTGTACTCGCGAGGTCGCGGAGTCGCGCGAGAGCGGCTTTCGCACGGGCGGCGTCGATCTTCTGCGCATCGCTGTCGGGTGCCGGGTCGAGCGGTGTGCGGGTGGTGATGCCGTACCGGTCGCGGTATGCGGCCACCGTCTGCGCTTGCCGCCGCCATGCTGCTGCGGCTTCCAGCTCGGCGGGTGCGTCCCCGAGTGCGAGCGCCCATTCCTGCCGCTCGCTGAGGGCTTGGTTGAGGACGGCTTCGGCGCGCTGCTGGATCAGCTGGCGACGTTCCGTGAGCGCCTTCTTCATCTCGGTGCTGATCGGGCCGGTGGCTTCGGGGATGAGACCGACGATCAGGCGGGGAACCTTGCGGGTGCGGCCGGAACCGGCGGGGCGCGCGGTGGCTCGGACCAGTCGGTGGTGCAGGACGGAGGCGATGTCGTCGGCGTCCTCGAAGCCGCGGGCGGCTACCAGGCGCGGCATGAGGGCGTCGATGTTGTGGTGGTTCGCCTCCGCACGTCTCAGTTCGGCAGCGAGTGCCCCGAACGTGTCGGATTGGATCGCGTCTTCTGCCTCGTCCGGAGTGAGGCCGGATTGGCGGATGAGGGTGGCGAAGCGGTCGTGTTGCGCGGCTTGCGCGATCGTCTCGTACTCTGCCGCGAGCTGAGCGATCGACCCCCACGCTTCCTGCTCGGCGGCGATCATCTCGTGCGCCGAGAGTTCGGCACCGACGTGCTGCAGCACCCCGTAAAGCACACTCCTCGCTGTCACTGCCGGATCATCCGCGGGGTGTGGGGTGGTGTGGTTGTCGTCGGGCCGGTCGGTGGCGACATAGACGAGGTTCGCGTGGCGGCCGCGGGTCATCGCGACATACAGGTTCTCCCTCGTCGTAGACGGATCAACAAGAACATGAGAGGTATCGGTCGTGATGCCCTGCGCCCTATGCGCCGTCACTGCGTACCCCAAGTCAACGTGATCCGAGACGTAGCCAGCGGGAAGGGTCACGGTGCCGCGTCTGTCGGCGCGGCGGGCGGTGAGCGATCCATCGTCTCGGATGTCGGTGACGATCCAGCGGTCACCGTTGCGGACCCACCCGCGTGGAGTGTGGAGGCGGCGGTCGTTCTTCCTGGTGATGATCGTGTCACCGACTCCTGCGCGGGCGTCTCCTTGGAACTGGACTTCGCGGCGGGCATCCACGGTGCCATCGAGAATCAGATCAGCGCGGGCACGCTGGTTCAGGACATTGACTGACTCGTTCGAGTCCGCGATCAACACCGTGGAAACCGCCGCCAGGGTGTCGGCACGCCAAGCGGTGTAGGCGGCGTCGATCATCTTCTCGGTGTCGCCGCCGGTGATGTGGTCGTGCGCGGCGTAGGTGTCGATCGCTTCGGGGCGGCCGTGGCGGAGGTCGAGGGAGGCCGTTTTCTCCCAGTCGTTGACGAAGCGGTGCACATCGACCAGTTCGGGGGCGTCGCTGCGGTCGTGGACGAGGAGGGAGAACGCTCCGCCAGCAGTGACGGATTGCAGTTGCGCCCAGTCACCCACCAACAACACCTTCGCACCCACCGCCACCGCGTGCTCCGTGATCCGGTCGAGGGAGAGGGTGCCGGCGAGGGAGGCTTCGTCCACGATCACCAGCTGACCCTTCCGGAACGATGCCCCGGCGTTCTGGTGGTCTTGCCACCACTTCGCGGTGTTCTCCGTCCGAACTCCGAGGTCATCGGCGAGGACCTGCGCGGCGACCGCGGACGGCGCGAGCCCGATGACGCTGCCGCGCCCGTGTTCGCGTTCCCACGCGGTACGCAGAGCGCTCATGGCCGTAGTCTTCCCGGCGCCGGCCGGGCCGACCAGCACATCGACCGCCCGTCCCGAGATCGCGACACTCGCAAGTGCTGCGGCCTGATCGTCACTGAGGAAGCGCCCCTCACGGTCCGGTCGCCGGGTGACCTTCTCGATGCTCTCGACCGACACGACGGGTGCGGTCGTGCTGCGGGCGCGGTCGAGGAGACGGTCTTCGGCGACGAGGATGCCCGGTGACGAGTAGACCGTTGATCCCACTGGGCGGAACCTGCTGGTGTCATCAGACCTGCGGAACACAGCAGGGCTCGAGGCCAGTTCCGGCGGGGTCAACCGAATCGAAGCTCGCTCGGCGGCGTCGACGACCATTCCGACGATCGCTTCACGATCCTGCGTGGTCGCGAACCGGTAGGGCATGGTCTGTCGTGCAGCCTCAGCAGTGAGGTTCCACTTCCGCCAGGTCGAACGCTTCTCACCAACCACCTCAACCACACTGTGCCCGAGAGAGTCGATCACGTCCAACGGCACATCGTCCGCGCGCAGTAACAGCGGTGTGTCGTTCGCGGTGACGGTGCTCGCCCAACGCGCAGCGTCTTCACCGAGAAGGTGCGACGCCCGATCCCGCCACTCCGCAGTGAGGTCCGCGAGAGAACGGACCTGCTTCTCCGGCCGCGTCGCTAACGTCGCCTGCGCGCGTAGCTTGATGATCGTCGCAAGCGAGGGCTGTCGGCCGTGACGGGCGACGTACTCGGCAATGAGCCGGTTCTTCTCCTGATCGATCTGCCGGGACCGGGACGAGAACTCCGCGACCAACCTCTCCGGCACCTTCGTGATCGCCCAGGCGGGGTTGCGGTCACGTCCCATGTCCCGGGCTTCCCACTCGACGCCGAACGCGCGAGTGAGGTGGTCAGCGAAGACGGCTTCGTGGAGTTCGGAGAGCGCGACGGTGGCGGCGTGCAGGTGGCGGCCGTCGAGGGATCGCCATTTGCCGTCGTGGGCGGTCTGCACCTTGTTCGAGATCACCACGTGCGTGTGCAGATGCGGGTCACCGGCCCGTGAGTCGTAGTGATCGAACGCGGTTGCGATCACCCCCGAGACATCGGCTTGCGCAACCGCCCCATTGCGTCCCGCCGCGCCGACACGGGTTGCCGCAACTTCCCGCTCGATGAGCGCAACCATCTCCGCAACCGCCGCATGATGCGCATCCGCAATCAACGATTGCGTCCCCGCGTCCGACACCGCCCACAGCACCGACGCGGACTTCGGAATCGAGAACGTGAAATCGAACCCCGCAACCGCCTTCCGCACCCCACGAGCACTCTCCTCAGCCTCGATTGCGGCGACCGCCTCAGCACGCTCAGTCACAGGGAGGTCGACATCGAGCCGCGCAGTGCGACGCTCGACCCGCTCAGTCACCGTCGGATACTTCCGATACGGACTCCCCAGCGGCTGACCACTGATCGGGTCGCGGCCTTGACCTATCAGGCGTTGAAGCTGCTCCTCGGAAACCTCATCGCCGACAGTGATCGAGCCGCCGCCGAGCGCGGGGATGGCTGAGCCGATCCACCGGCCGGGCGGGGTTCCTTCTTCCGTGTAGTACCTAGTGAGCGGTGTGGAGAGCACCCGGTCACCGTCACCGGTGGCGACGGTACGCAGCAGGTACTTGTAGCCGTCGCCGGCGGACATCACCCGCATCGAAACCGTCACCAGGCACCGCCTCTCCTCAACTCGAAGGTGAGCTCGACAACCCGCAGGCGCGGTGGTTTCTGAGGTCACTTTTGCGACGGCGCGAACCTCGCTTGCAAGACGCGTGACAACCCGTTCGAGCGAACCGCGAAGGGACCAGACGAGCGAACCTACGGACGCGGAACCCGGGGTGCTGGCGAGCAGCCTGGGCGTCGGCCGACGGTGTCGACCGTGCACCTGGTTGGTGACCAGCTCGGAGCAGCATCACGGCTCCGGAGATCACCGACCCAGGAGGCTTGCCGATGGCAGATACGGCTCCCACCGCGCCCGCCGCGCCGCTGCGCGTCGGGTCACTGTTCTCCGGCTACGGAGGACTCGATCTCGCCGTCGAGGAAGTCTTCGGAGCGAAGACGATCTGGTTCTCTGAGATCAACGAACCCGTCGCCCGCGTCTTCTCCCACCACTGGCCCGATGCCCCTAACCTCGGCGACATCACCACCATCGACTGGAACACCGTCCCGCCGGTGGACATTCTCTGCG
>OEIU01002093.1_pt1 | contig 11177 bp, 9 predicted proteins | sample 1539221 | NCBI WGS metagenome assembly OEIU01 (sample SAMN03792071, study PRJEB22550) | activated sludge metagenome | feature: wastewater treatment plant; material: activated sludge; isolation source: Wastewater treatment plant of a petroleum refinery complex | place: Argentina: Zarate | collected... | reverse complement strand
GGCCCAAGTGCCCAAACCTACCCCCCCCCCCCCCAACGGCCATACCGCCCCCGCCCGCTCCTCCAACCGCCTTCGAGACCGCACCCGCAACGAGCCCTCCGCGCCAGCGGAGGCCGAATCCCCCGCGGCCGCCGCCGCGACGACAGCCCCCGCCGGCTCCACCACCCACACCCTCCCGCCAAGCGCCGGGGCAGTCCAGACCATCTCCAAGAAGGCCCAGCGCCTCATCGACGAGCACGCCATCAACCCCGCACAGGCCTTCCCAACCCTCGGCCTCGTCCGCGAGGTCGATGTCATCCGCCATCTCGAATCCCTCGCCGCGGCCCGCATGAAGGAAGCCCCGCTTCCCCCCAGCCCCGCGATGCAACCCCAGCCCGCGCCCCGCGCGGCCAGCGCCACCGTCAACAGCGCCTACACCCCCACCAAATCCAAAGGCCTCTTCGGCGACGCCGCGTCCAGCGCCAAGGACCGCGGCAACCGCTCCGTCCTCTGGCTCGCCTTCAACTACCTCTGGCGAAACTGGTTCCTCGGCCACGCCGTCCGCGTCGCCCCGCGCGGCGTCATCCTCACCCTCCACAAGTGGCGCGGCGTGAAAATGGGCCAGGACGTCTTCATCGACCCGACCGCCATCGTCGAGACCGCCTTCCCCGAGAACATCACCATCGGCAACGACGTCCGCATCACCGCCGGCTGCGTCATCATGTCCCACATCAAGGCCCCGCACTACCTCCGCGAGACCGGTCTCGTCCCCGTCGTCCTCAAGCCCGTCGTCCTCGAAGACCACTGCTTCATCGGCGTCAACTCCGTCGTCATGCCCGGCGTCACCGTCGGCAAGGCCAGCGTCGTCACCTCCGGCTCCGTCGTCGTCACCAACGTCCCCCCATACACCATGGTCCAGGGCAACCCGGCCAAGGTCATCAAACACTTCCCGCGTCCCGAACAAGTCCCATAGGTCCCATACGACCTATCCGTCCTATGCCCGACTCTCCCCTCAACGCCTTCTGCGTCGACCTCGAAGAGTGGTGGCACATCTGCGCCGCCGACACGCCCTACACCGATCCCGCCACTTGGGATTCCGCCCCCCCCTTCGTCGTCAAGGACACCGAAGTCCTCATGCGCCTGCTGGATGAAACCGGCGCACGCGGCACCTTCCTCACCGTCGGCTGGGTCGCCGAGAAATACCCCTCGCTCATCAAGCGCCTCGCCGACGCCGGCCATGAGATCGGCTGCCACACCTACTACCACCGCGTCGTCTACGAGCAGACCCCCGAGGAGTTCGACGCCGACATCGGCAAGTGCCTCAAGGTCCTCCGCGACATCTCCGGACAGCCCGTCAACACCTTCCGCGCCCCCGGCTTCTCCATGAAGCGCGAGGCCTTCGCCTACGCCTACCCCATCCTCCGCAAGCACGGCATCGACATCGACGTGAGCATCGTCCCCGCCGCGCGAGACCACGGCGGCGTCGAGGGCTTCACCCGCGATCCGTTCCTCCTCAACATCCCGCAATCGAAGTGGGGGGGCGAGTCGCAGATGAAGTGCTGGCCCGTCAGCGTCATGGACATCCTCGGCCGCACCACCCCCTTCTCCGGCGGCGGCTACCTCCGCCTCTTCCCCATGTCCCTCGTGAAGCGCGGCTACCGCCAGAACCACGCCGCGGGCCGCCCCGGCATGGCCTACATCCACCCGCGCGAGATCGACCCCGCCCAGCCCCGCCTCAAACTCCCGTGGAAGAAATACTTCAAGTACTACGTCGGCATCAAGGGCTGCGAAGAGAAACTCCGCCATTCCCTCAAGTCCTTCACCTTCACCACCATCTCCGAAACCCTCAAGCACGTCCGCCAGTGGCCGGAATACCAACTCCTCCTCCGCGGCGAACGCGACGGCGACATCGTCCCGCGCTCCGCCACAGCCCCCTCAGCCACGCACGCAACCCGCGCGGCGTGATGCCTCCGCAGCCGGCGGAGCCGGCGATCGCCCCTAGCCCGGGGCGCAAGCCCCGGGAAACCCGACGCCCAGACCCCAAAGCCCGCGGAGCGGGCGACACACTCGCCCGCCCGACATCGCGCCGTTCAACACAATCATCTTCCCATGGCCCCACCAACCCTCCTCATCCTCTCCCAGGTCTACGTCCCCGACCCCGCCTCCGTCGGCCAGCACATGGCCGACGCCGCGGCCGAAATGTCCCGGCGCGGCTGGCGCGTCCGCGTCCTCACCTCCGCCTCCGGCTACAACGACCCCTCAATCAAGTACAAACCCTTCGAGATCATCGACGGCGTCGAGGTCAAGCGCCTCCCCCTCTCCTCTTTCGGCAAGAAGTCCCTCCCCATCCGCGCCCTCGCCGCCTTCCTCTTCATGGCCCAGACGATCCTCCACGGCGTCTTCACCCGCGGCATCTCCGGCCCCAAGGGCAACTCCGGCGCCATCCTCGTCTCCACCTCGCCCCCGATGTGCATCATCGCGGCCCTCATCATCCGCCTCGCCCGCTTCGGCCGCGCCCCCATCAAGTTCTGGGTCATGGACATCAACCCCGACCAGCTCATCTCCCTCGGCAAGATCGGCCCGAACTCCCTCCCCGCGCGCCTGATGAACTTTTTCAACCGCCGCATCCTCGCCGCCTCCGCCGACGTCGTCGTCCTCGACAAGTTCATGGCCAAGACCATGAACGACAAGAAGAACGTCGCCGACAAAATGGCCATCCTCCCCCCCTGGCCCCACGAGGACTCGATCGAGCCCATCGCCCACGACGACAACCCGTTCCGCAAGGCCCACAACCTCGGCGGCAACAGCGGCAAGCGTGTGATCATGTACTCCGGCAACCACGGCATCGCCCTCCCCCTCGAGACCTTCCTCAAGGCCGCCATCCGCTTCAAGGACGACCCCCGCGTCGCCTTCCTCTTCATCGGCGACGGCGTCCGCAAGAAGGAAGTCGAGGCCGCCATCCGCGAGCACTCCCTCACGAACATGCTCAGCCTCCCCTACCAGCCCCTGAGCACCCTCCGCTTCTCCCTCTCCGCCGCCGACGCCCACCTCGTCAGCGTCGGCAACGAGTCCGTCGGCACCATCCACCCCTGCAAGATCTACGGCGCCATGGCCGTCGCCCGCCCCATCGTGCTCCTCGCCCCCAACCCCTGCCACGTCTCCGACCTCGTCTCCGGCGAGCGCGGCCAGGAAGACCGCGAAACCCGCGAGCCCATCGGCTGGCACATCCCCCACGGCGACATCGACCGCGCCGAGCAGATCATCCGCGAGATCATCGAAGCCCCCCCAGAAAAACTCGCCGCCATGGGCCGCCGCGCCCGCCACGTCATCGAAACCCAACTCTCCAAGCCCCACCTCTGCGGCCAGTTCTGCGACGTCCTCGAGCGCGGCCTGAAGCCCGCCGGTAGCCGCAACGCCCGAAACGCCGATACACGCTCGGCCGCTTCGGCCGCGGCCTAGTGCCTTGATTTGTCATTTGCCATTTGCGATTTGCCATTTGGCTTCCATGCATCCCGCCACCCCCCAGCAATCCTCCCCACACTCCCTCGCCAACCGCATGGCGCGAGTCCTCTGGGCCTTCGTCTACCTCATCTTCATCCGCCCTTCCCCGCGCTTCCTCCACCGCTGGCGCAACTGGGTCTACCGCATGATGGGCGCACGCCTCCACCCCACCGCCCGCATCTACCCCACCGCCCGCGTCTGGGCCCCATGGAACATCACCATGGCCGAGCACTCCTGCCTCGGCGACCGCACCGACATCTACTCCGTCGCCCCCATCACCATCGGCCCCCGTTCCACCGTCAGCCATTACTCCTTCCTCTGCACCGCCAGCCACGATTTCGAGGACCCGTCCCAGCCCCTCACCACCGCCCCCATCACCCTCGGCGCCAACGTCTGGCTCGCCGCCGACGTCTTCATCGCCCCCGGCGTCACCATCCCCGACGGCGCAGTCATCGGCGCCCGTTCCAGTGTCTTTACAAGCGACTTGCCCGCCTGGCACCTCTGCGCCGGCAACCCCGCCAAGCCCATCCGCCCGCGCGAACTCAAGTCTACTTGACGGGTGGCACTGGCGGCTTGTCCGCCAGTGGTGTGCACAGGGCCCATCGGAGTCCCGCCCCACTACGCCATCACAATGTGCCCCCGATCCCCGCGCCACTCCCGCATCGCATTCCGCGTATCCACGATCAACCGCGCATTCTTTCCGATCATCTCCCAGTCATACGCCCTGTGAGCCGTTGATATGACCACCGCGTCATATCCGCGAAGCATCCCCGCGCTCAACTCCACCGACTCCATCTTCAGGTCATACTTCCGCATCTGGTGCGTCCGCGCCACGTGCGGATCGTTGTAGTCCACGCTCGCCCCCAGGTCGCGCAGCCCCTCGATGATCTCGAAACTCGGGCTCTCGCGCACATCGTCAATATCCGGCTTGTACGCCAGCCCCAGCACCAGCACCCGCGCCCCCTTCACGCTCTTCCCGCGCTCCTTCAGCGCCCCCGCCAGCCGCTCCACCACATGCCCCGGCATCGCGTGGTTGATCTCCCCCGCCAGTTCGATGAACCGCGTCGGCATCCCGATCTGCCGCGCCTTCCACGCCAGATAGAACGGATCGATCGGGATGCAGTGCCCCCCCAGCCCCGGCCCGGGATAGAACGCCTGGAACCCGAACGGCTTGGTCTTCGCCGCCTCGATCACCGCCCACACATCGATCCCCATCTTCTCGAAGAGCACCTTGAGCTCGTTCACCAGCGCGATGTTCACCGCCCGGTACGTGTTCTCCAGGATCTTCGCCGCCTCCGCCACCTCCGCGCTCGCTACCGGCACAACGGTCGCAAACGCCTTCGCATACAGCGCGGCCGCCGCCTCCCCGCTCGCCGCGTCCACCCCGCCCACCACCTTGGGAATCTCCGCCGTCGTCACGCCCACCCGCCCCGGATCCTCGCGCTCGGGGCTGAACGCCAGCATGAACCCGCCCGGCACGCCGCACGCCAGCCCCGTCGCCGCCAGAATCGGCAGCACCACCTCCCGCGTCGTCCCCGGATACGTCGTCGATTCCAGCACCACCAGTTGCCCCGCCCGCAGCGTCGCCGCGATATCCCGCGCCGTCCGCTCCACGTAGGACAGGTCCGGGTCCGTGCCCTTCCCCCCCGACCCCAACGGCGTCGGCACACAAATCAAGACCGCATCCGCCTCCCCCAGCCGCGAACAGTCCGCCGTCGCCGCAAACCTCCCCGTCGCGTTCATCTCCTCCGCCAGCCGCGGCCCGAGGTGCTTCAGATACGACTCGCCACGCCCCAGCGCCGTGATCTTCGCCGGATCAACATCAAAGCCCAGCACCCGAAACCCCGCATCCACAAACACGCGCGCCAGCGGCAGCCCGACATACCCAAGCCCCACCACGCCGACAACGGCCGCACGCGACTCGATCTTCTCCCGCAGGGTGCTCATGACCCAGAGCCTATCGGCCCCAACGGCCCGTTGCGCACCCGCGCGATCGCCCCCAGAAACTGCCCCCGACCCGCCGCCCGTCTCACCCGCGCGTGCAGCCGCAGCGGCCCGTTCCCCATCACCGCCGCCCAGCCGCCGACAACCGAGAACCACCCCATCCGCGCCGCCCCGAACCCCACGCTCCGCGCCGCGTCCAGCACCCCATACCGCTCCTTCATCACCACGTTCGCGTACGACGACCCGAACGTCACCCCCGCCAGGTATGGCGCCTCGATCCGGTGCGGCGCGACCCAGTGCTCCACCCGCGCCGCCGGCGAGTACCACAGCCGAAAGCCCCGCTTGAGCGCCTCGCGGATGAAGCACGTCTCCCCGCCGCCAAGCAACTGACCGCCCACCCTGTCGAGATCCGTCCGAAACGGCCCGACAGCCTCGAACACCTCGCGCCGGAACGAGAAGTTCGCCCCCACAGCGTCCGGCGTCCGCATCTCCACGGCCCGCTCCCCAAGGTCGATCGACGACAGCGCCATCTCCTGCAGCGGCGTCAGCCACGCCGGCCGCGCCACCGCCTCCCACCACAGGCTCACCCGTCCCGCCACCATCGACACGGCCGGATCGGCGTACATCCCCGCCAGCGCCTCGAGCCACCCCGCGTCCACCCGCACATCGTCGTCGAGCAGGGCGCACACCGAATGCCGCGCCGCCCGCACGCACGCGTTCCGCGCCGATCCCAACCCCACCGTCGGCTCCTCCTCACACCGCATCGCAAACGGCATCGATCCCGCCCGCGTCCGAACCCGCGCCGCCGTGTCGTCCTTGCACGCGTTGGCCACCACCACGACCTCCACGTCCATCCCCACCGGCACGCGCACCCCCGCCAGGCTCTCAAGCGTCCGGTCGAGCATCGCCCCGCGATTGTGCGTCGGGATCAGGATGGAGATGCTCGTCGCGCTCATGGTCTCCCCATCAGCCCGCGCGCCGCCCCCAGCGCCGCCCCGGGAAACTCGCGCAGCATCCGCCGCAGCCCGATCGGCTGCGTCGCCTTCGCCTCAAAGCACCCCGGGTGCACCAGCGCACGCGGCTCCCCCCCGCGCGTCCGCTCCAACTCCCGCAGCCGCTCCGACCCAGCCAGCGCGCCCTCCGACGCGTACACGATCGTGTTCTGGGCGTACCACCACTCCACCCCGGCGTCGTCCCAGACCCGCTCGCGCACGCAGTCGATCGCCCGGTACCCGTGCCCCGCGAAGAGGCCCGCCCAATACCCCGGCCACCTCTCGTTCACGTGCCCCGTCCCCCCCTGCCGCGGGATCGCCGCCGAGAACGCCACCACAGGCGCAAGCCTCGTGATCGACTCCACGAATCCCGGCGCACTCCCCTCCGGCAGGTGCTCACCGACCTCCAGCGAGATCGCCAGGTCGAACGCCCGCCCCATCGCAAACGGGCGCGCCAGGTCCGCCCGCTCGAACATGCCCCGGGGAATCCTCAACTCCTCGGCCCGCACCCACGCCCCGTCCACGCCGCGCACATCCGCCACCCCCAGCTCGCGCGCCACGCCCAGCCACGCCCCCACCCCCCACCCTCCTCCCACGATCGCCCCCCCCCCAGTGATTTCCACCAGCGCCGCCCCCCCCCGCCGCGCCGACGAGGCCGCCCCCGGCGCGTGCCCGGCAAAGAACGCCGCGTCGTAGGCCGCGCCGCTCACGCGCCCCTCCGCGCCAAGGCCCACACCACAATCGGAAACGCCGGCTCGTTCCGCAGCGAGTGCAGCAGGGGTCGATACCGCGGCCACCGATTCAGATTCCCCCTCACCGCGGCGCGATTCCCCCACGACGCCGTCCGGATGTCCTCGAGCGCAAAGCCCCCCTCCGCCAGCAGGTGCTTCAGCCCCGTCTCCGTCCATCGGCCGCAGTCCACCGGGCACGGATGCACCCGCAGCATGAACGGCGTCGAGACGAGCGCATACCCCCCGGGCCGAAGCATCGCGTGGACGTTCCGCGCCGCCCGGTACGGCCACAGCAAGTGCTCGAACACCTGGTCCGCCAGGATCAGGTCGAACCGTTCCTCCAGCGGCCCCGCGCACACGTCGTACGCCGGGTACTCGGCCGAGCGGTACGAGCGAAACGCGCACCGCCCGCGCCACAGGTCCCCCGAGACCTCGAGCGCATCCAGATTCCCCGGCCCCAGCGACTCCACGAGCTCCAGGCACGCCCGGTTCATCTCCACCCGGATCCACTGCTCCGCCCGCGCCCCCGTCATGGCGTCCAGCGCCCGGCGCGCCAGCCCCACCCCGGGCAGCCGCTTCACCCGGGCGCGCAGCGAGTTCGGCCGGGCCTCCGGCTCCGTGCAATCCGCGGCATTGACGGCCTGCATCGTCATCGTGCCCTCAACCCCCCCCCCCCCGCGGGTCGCCCGTGCAGCCTCGAAAGATACGGGGCCAGCCGGCGCGAAATCGGATGCGCGGCCTGCACCATGTCCTTCCACACCCCCGGCGCCAGCGTCCGCAGCAACCCCAGGAACGACACCCCGCCCACCACCCCGAGCAGCCCGATCCGGAACGCGTGGGTCAGCATGTCCCGCACGTGCCCGACCTCGAACCGCTCCGGCGCAAGCGTCACGACCCACGCCGCGATCCTCCCCAGCGCCCCCGCCGCCGCCGGCGTCGCGTACGCGTCCGCCCCCATCGCGATCGCCATCGCCAGCAGCCCCACCATGCACGGCATCGTCAGCACCCGCGCCACGTCCGCCGCGTCCCCCCCGACGGGCCGCGCCGCCGAAATCCACCCGGCCACCCCGTCCCCAATGACCCCGCCCGCCAGCCCCACCGCCGCCGCCTCCCCCTTCTGGATCTCCGGCGCCAGCAGAATGCCCACCGCCGACACCACGCCCGAAACCACCCCCCACAGCAGCGCGATGAACAGCTTCTTGCCGAACCGCGCCTGCGCCTGCAACAGGCTCTGCGCCGGCGCGAAGGCCCCGGCGAACAGCATCCCCACGCTCATCACCTGGAACGGCACCACCGCCGGCTCCCACTTGGCCCCGAACACCAGCAGGATCAGCGGCCGCGCCGCCGCGATCTGGAACAGGCACACCGGCGCCATCACCGCCGCCAGCGCGTGCCCCGCCCGCAGGAACGCCGCCCGCTGCCGCACCGGGTCCCCCGCCATCTTCCCCAGCGTCGGGAACAAAATGCTGTCGATCTGCATGCTCAGCAGCATCACGCTCTGCAGCGACAGGTTGAACGCGAAGCCGAAGTGCCCCGCGAACGCCTGCCCCAGCCTCGATCCCCCCCCGCCCCCCCCCCCAGGCAACAGCGCCGGCCCGCACGACCGGATGTTGTACACCGGGTTCGTCGCCGGCACCAGCAGCCCCGGCAGGAGGATGTACTTCCACAGCCGCACCTGCGGGTCCCGCCGCACCTCGATCGGCGCCGCCCGCCGGTAGAACCACCACCTCGCCACCCCCACGATCAGCCGCGGCACCACCAGCGCGTACGCCCCGAACCGCGCGATCGCGAACCCCGCCTGCGACGCCGGCATCAGCGCCCCCTGCAGGAACTGCCCCGCCGCGATCCGCTTGAACCGCATGTCGATCTGCAGCCTCGCCTCCTGCACCAGCGTGACGTTGTACAGCGGCTGCGCCAGCGCCAGGATCAGCAGCATCCACAGCAGCGACGGCTCCCCGTACACCCACGCCATGATCGGCGCCGCGATCGCCGTCGCCAGCGCCGCCACCACCCCCGCCACGTTGGCGATCCACCACGCCGCGTTCTGCCACAGGTGGAACCTCTTCTGCCGCGAGACCACCACCTCGCGAACCCCGACCTGCTGCGACAGCTCCGAGAACCGCATCACCGCCATCGCGATCGCGAACAGCCCGAACTCCGCCGGCGTCAGCCACCGCGCCACCACCACCTGCGCCGCCAGCGTCATCGCCCGCGTCAGCAGGCTCTGCCCGCTCATGAGCAAGAACCCCGTCGCCGCCGCCCGCCCCAGCGGCGCGGGGGCCGCGGCCGCCGTCGCGGAAACATCCGTGGTCGGCTGCGCCGTCTCGGTCCGGACGATGACCGGCTCGCTCATCGCCCCCGCTCCGTCCGCACCCCATGCCCCGCGTCCCGCAGCGTCTTCTCCTGCGCCGCCAGCTCCAGGTCCCCCTCCACCATCATCCCGATGAGTTCCTCGATGCCCGTCGTCGGCTCCCACCCCAGCGCCCGCCCGGCCTTCGACGCGTCCCCGCACAGCGTCTCCACCTCGCTCGGCCGCACGTACCGCTGGTCGAACCTGATGAAGTCCTTCGCCACAAGCCCCACCTGCGCAAAGGCCCGATCCGCAAACTCCCGCACGCTCATCGAACGCCCCGTCGCGATCACGTAGTCGTCCCCCGCCGGCTGCTGCAGCATCGCCCACATGGCCTCGACGTAGTCCCCCGCAAAGCCCCAGTCCCGCTGCGCATCCAGGTTCCCAAGGAACAGCGCACCCTGCAAGCCCAGCTTGATCCGCCCCACCGCCCGCGTGATCTTGCGCGTCACAAACGTCTCCCCCCGACGCGGCGACTCGTGGTTGAACAGAATCCCGCACGAGGCGTGCAGCCCGTACGCCTCGCGATAGTTCGCCGTGGCGTGGTGCGCCATCACCTTCGCCACCGCGTACGGGCTCCGCGGCCGGAAAGGCGTCGATTCCGTCTGCGGCGTCTCCGCCACCCGCCCGTACATCTCCGACGACGACGCCTGGTAATACCGCACGCTCCGCCCGCTCACCTGCTGATAGTCCCGCACCGCCTCCAGCAACTTGAGCGCCCCCATCGCCACGCTCTCGGCCGTGTGGATCGGAATCTCGAACGACACCCGCACATGGCTCTGCGCCGCCAGGTTGTACACCTCATCCGGCCCGATCGACCGCACCAGCCGCTCGAGAATGTTCGCGTCCGTGATGTCCCCGTGGTGCAGGATCATCCCCGGCGCGTTGTTCTGCCGCAGGTGCGGGTCCTGGTAGATGTGGTCGATCCGCGCCGTGTTGAACAGCGACGCCCGCCGGATCAGCCCGTGCACCTGATACCCCTTCCCCACCAGAAACTCCGCCAGATACGACCCGTCCTGCCCGTTGATCCCCGTGATCAACGCGCGCCGGGGAGAGGTTGGTGAAGGAGTGGGTGTGGCCATGGGGATGAGCGTGCGGGCAGCCTCGCCCGGGGAGTTATCGGCTTTTCCCACCCCGATCTGAGGCGTTCCTTCCGGGCCCCCCGACACGGGCACCCCGACACTCCGTGGCGGGTCCTCTCGACTCCCCCAAGCACGGTCGGCCATTGGCCCACCTACGCCCACCCACCCCTACGGGTTTGCCACAGTCGGATCCCGGCCCGTCAAAAGCCCCTGCACGCACACCACCGCCAGCAGCACCGCCAGCACGACCGGCCCCACAATCCGCAGAACCCGCCACCGGTGCCCCGTCTCCCCCTTCGCCCCCGCCGCGATCAGCCCCATCAGGATCAGCAGGAACGGCTCGTGATACCGCTGCCAGCAGTTCGCGTTCGCCGACTGCGCGGCCACGAACCCCGCGATCGCCGCCGCGATCACCCACCGCCGCCTCCCCTCCACCATCGTCAGCCACACCACCAGCAGCGGCCCGCCCACCGTCGCCAGCGCCACGATCAACGGGCTCGTCTGCCCGACCACGATCCCCCGCGCGTCCAGCGCCCTGACCACGTTCCACAGGCCGCTCGAGCGATGCTCAAACGCGTACGTCGTCTCCGCCAGAACG
>OEIU01002092.1_pt1 | contig 11177 bp, 11 predicted proteins | sample 1539221 | NCBI WGS metagenome assembly OEIU01 (sample SAMN03792071, study PRJEB22550) | activated sludge metagenome | feature: wastewater treatment plant; material: activated sludge; isolation source: Wastewater treatment plant of a petroleum refinery complex | place: Argentina: Zarate | collected... | reverse complement strand
GCCGACGCCCGCGAGGAGATCGAGGGCGACGACGACGACATCACCCTGGCCGACCACCTCCGCGACATCGAGAGCGACTTCGAGGACGCGGTCAGCGCCCGGACCTACGGCCGCGACCTGATGCTCACGCGGGACGCGGGCGTGACCATCCGCACCAAAGACGGGGCGGAGTTCCAGATCACCATCGTGCAGACCCGCCAGGGCACGGGGGACGACCGGGACGAGGACGAGGGCGCCGGGTTCGACGACTCGGACTGCTCCCCCGCCGGCCCGATGGGCTGAATGGGCCGGGCCTCCAACGCCCCGGCGCGGGACATCGCGCCGCCGGCCTTTCCAATCCCGCAGCGACCCAGCAACGAGCCACCGGGATGTTCCCGGCGGCAAGGACGCTGCATGCACCCGCCTCGAAGGAGCATCGCATGACCGCCAAGAAGAAGACCCCCGCGTCCGCCAAGCCCGCATCGCCCAAGAAGGCCGCGCCCAAGGACGCGACCGAGAAGGCCCGCAAGGCCGCCAGCGCCGAGATCCAGACGCGGATCGACACGATGGAGGCGGGCGACGCCGCCACCACGGCCCCGGTCGCCACCACCCCCGCCACGCCCGCCGCCGCGCCCCAGGACGCGACCGCCGCCATCGTGGGCGAACCGGCCGCCACCGACGCGACGCTGGCCGCTCCCACCGCCCCCGCGAAGGGCGCGAAGGGCAGCAAGGGGAAGAAGGGCGCGAAGGTCCCCACCGCCGAGAAGCCCGCAAAGGCCCCGAAGCCGCCGAAGGCGCCCAAGGCCATCAAGCCCAAGCGCGTCAGCGCCCTGGACGCCGCCGCCCAGGTCATCGCCAAGAGCGACAAGCCCATGCGGGCGGTGGACATGATCGCGCAGATGGAGGCCAAGGGCCTGTGGACCTCCCCCGGCGGCAAGACCCCCGAGGCCACGCTCTACGCCGCCATCATCCGCGAAATCGCCGCCAAGGGGAAGCAGGCCCGTTTCGCCAAGCACGACCGGGGGCTCTTCGTGGCCCCCCCGACCCGGAAGGGGGCGTGAGCGCCATGGCCACACCCTCCATCGAGACCTTCACCGTCGAGCCCCACGCCCGCTCCACCGCGCTGGTGCGGCACGTGCTCCCCGCCAGCGGCACGCCCTACCACCACACCTGCCCGCTGGAGGCCTTCGAGGTCGTCGCCCTGGCCGTCGAGGATGCGGGCCAGAACGGCTTCGAGGTCTTCGGCCTGGCCGGGGAACTCGACCTGCCCTTCAGCCAAGTCGCCACCGCCATCGCGTTCCTCCGCGAGCGCGGCATCGTCGAGCGGTGCAACCGGGGCCACACCAAGCGGTCCTACCCCCTCACCGACGCGGCCCACCTCGACGCGATGGCCGAGTACCACGCGCTGCGGGAGAAGCCCGCGGACCCGCCGCCCCTGGCGTAGGCGGGAACCGATGCCCTCATTCTCCACCCCGCTCTATGCGGGGTTTTCTCTCTGCGTCGTGGTCACGGCCGACGAGCCCACTCGTCCAGAACGGCGATCGCCGCGGCCATGTGTTCGCTCGCAACACGACCCTCCCTCCGCTCCTCCTGCGCCGCCCATGCCGCGATTCGGCGCTTGGGGTTGAGCACCCAGACCTCCGTGCCGGAGCATTCCTGAACATCCCATCCCGGGTACGTGAGGACCGCGCGAACGGGCACGGCCCCGGCCTGCGGCGAACGTTCTCGGAGTCGCCGCCTCACATCATCGCGGCACGCCCTCGCCTGGCCCAGGTGCGCGTCGGTCGCGTCGAACTCGCCGACCAGCAGCCGCCGCCCGTCGTAGACGACCTTGGCCCCGGGGGGCTTGGACCGGAACTTGGTTTCGATGACGAGCACCCCGGCGGGGCCAACGGCCAGGTGGTCGATGTTCCCGCGATCGCCCTGAAGGTCATGGAACACCGTGTAGCCGGCGCGGGTGAGGTCGTCGAGCCACTCGGCCGTGAACAACTCGCCCCGCAATCCCTTCGCGCGGCTGCTCGCCGATCGCAGGCGGGATCGGACATCCAGCGCCAGAATGACTATCAGCACCGCGGCCGCCCCGGTGACCAGCCATGGGGTCAGGGGCCGAAAACGGAACCACGCCAACCAGACCACGCCGACCAGCATGACGGACGACACCGTGATCCCGCCGGCGTAGAAAACGAAACCATCCCGCTCGACGGCGAGCCATTCCCGAAGGGACTGCCCCGCCTGGCGGCGGACGGGCGTGGGGATCGGAGACGACTTTTCGGTGCTCATGGGCCGGAGCATACCACGGCCCGGTGGGGGCCTGACCGCTACCCCTTTACCCAAAAACGTAGCGCGCAATTACATCCCTTCCGGTATGCTGCGCCCATGCGTCCCCTTTCCTTCTGCGTCGCCGTGGTGTCGCTCGGCTCAACGGCGCTGGCCCAATCCCCCGTGCTGCACGACATCGGACCCGTCACTCCCGGGGCGGCCGGCTCGTTTGCGATGGCCGTCAACGCCCGCGGAGACACCGTCGTCGGCTTCGGACCCGGCACCAGCGGCTCCGACCTGGCGTTTCGGTGGACATTGGCGGGCGGCGTCGAGACCCTGCCCGGCGGGAACGCCGCTTTCGCCGTCAGCGCCAATGGCTCGGTCGCCACGGGTCGCGGCGGGCTTGCCGCCATCCGCTGGGTTGGCCTGACCGCTCAGGACCTCCAGGTTGCACCCGGAGGCACCGTCGCGGCCGTCGGCACGGGAATCAGCGGGGACGGAATGGCCATCGTCGGGTCGGCGACCACGAACCAAGCGTTTCGGTGGACGCCAAGCACGGGGTCGCAGTGGCTCGCGCTTCCCACGGGGGCCACGAACTCCGGGGCTAGCGCCATCAGCGCCGTCGGACTCATGGTGGCGGGCTCCGTCCGTACCAGCGGCCGCGACCACGCGTATCGATGGAGCGACGGCCCTTCCGGCCTGGACCTGGGCACGCTGAGCGGAGGTCTGTCGTCGGTCGCCACCGCGATCAGCGCCGACGGCTCGGCCCTTGCTGGATATGGCGACACGGCCTCGGCCGCTGCGCACGCGTTTCGCTGGACTGCCTCGAGCGGGATCGCCGACCTTGGCACGCTCCCCGGCACCGTGGACTCTTTCGCCTTTGGCATCGGCGCGGACGGATCGGCGGTCGTCGGCTATGCCACACTGGGAACCAGCGAACGAGCCTTCCTCTGGACTCCGGCCCTTGGGATGGTGGAGCTGAGCCAATACCTTGCCGGGCTGGGTGTCGATCTTACCGGCTGGCAACTCAACCGCGCCCAGGCCATCAGCGCCGACGGCACCGCGATCGTCGGGTACGGGGTGTATGGAATCCATACGCACGGCTACGTGATCACGGGCCTCAACCTTGGATTCTGCCCGAGCATCCTCATTGGTCCGGGCAGCGCGACCGCCTGCTCGACGGGCTCGGCTGGGTTCTCGGTGTACGCCGCCGGAGCCGCCTCGCCCCTGACCTACCAATGGCAGATCGAGGCGCCGGCGGGGCAATGGCAAACGCTCGGCAACGATCCCGGTCCGCTTCCGTGCGGCGGCGGGGCTCACGCGTTCGCGTTCCCGATCAACTCCCCAAGCGTCGCGCTGGGAATCTCGCCGTGCCCGGGCCAGAACGGCTTGGCGCAGCACATCAATGTCCGGTGCGTCGTCGCCAACCAGTGCGGCACGGCCACCTCACCCACCTCGATCTACACGATCTGCCCGGCCGACTTCGACTGCTTGGGCGGACTGACTGTCGGGGACATTTTCGCGTACCTAAACGCGTGGCTTGCCGGCGATCCCCAAGCCGACACCAACGGCGGCGGCCTCGCCGTACAGGACATCTTCGACTTCCTGAATGCGTGGTTTGCTGGATGCGGCTGACCGCCGCGCTTTCCCGGAAGAACGTAGCACGCACTGTGGCCGATCAGTATGATGGTGAAGTGGAAGTGCCGAGCACATCAATGCGCCGGCGAGCCTGCATAGGCCGCGGAGTTCCCCTTGAGCCAGAAGCGTTTGCCCCGGACTGCGCACGGTTGTTGAGGACGCTCCTGGATGGGAGCGCGGGTCTGTTTGACCAACTCCGACTCGGCATCAGACCACCTTGGCATGACCGGGGCTGCTGTATCATGCTCACAGATGGATCGGAACTGGGGGCGTGGGCCAGGGCGCTTCCCGAGGCAGACTACATCATCTTGCCCGTCGGAGCGATAGAAGCACTCACCGGCTGCTTCTTCGGACTGCTTGCGATGCCAGAGTTTCTGCCCGGCCTTGGTGACTCCAAGATGGAGCAGACCCATCCGGCTGATCTCAGCCGGTTTGTTCCATTTCCGATGATCCGGCGAGAAGTGCCTGACGCGGAGGAGTTGGATGTCACCATCCCAAGGTGCCCCGTCAGAAGGGCCTTCGGCTGGCACCTCACCTCAGTCTCGCTCAGCTTCCTGCTCCTGCATGAAATGGGACACGTGTTGGCAGGCCACCTGGATTCTCTCGTCGAAGGCCCGAGCGGGTGGAAGGAACTATCGGCGTCAGGACGTTTCGCCTCGGGAGTCATTCCGCGCCGAGTGATTGAATTGGATGCGGACACGTTCGCTGCCTTTCATGGGTCGCTCTTTGATCTCAGCGAGAATCGCCGATCTCTCATCGCTCGAACATTCCCGTGCGAACATCTGCCGCCCCACCTGATGCCGTTCATTGCGCACGGGATATCGATGTCGGCGCTATTTCGGCTGCTTACCGATGAGCCGGTTACCGTACCCAGCACACCGGGATTCGATGAGTATCCGCCCCCAGACGTTCGCTCGCACTTGTCGATGTCCCGAATCTTGGCCTATGCGGTCGAGGCTCGCGTATTCGACGAGTCGGACGCGCCGTTCGTATTGCGACATGCGATCCAAGGAGTGGAGCGTGCTTGGGATCTTCGGCAAATGCGGGGCGTTCGTCTCGGACCCCCCAGGGACTGGCGGGAGACGATTGGGGACATGACGATTCGACTGTTTCAGGAGTATCGCGCGTTTACACCTCTGCTCGCCAAACAGTCTCGACTTGACCCTTTCTGGCATCAAGGTCATTGGTAGCGCGCGCCGTGCCTTTTACGACCGACTCCCCTCCGGCCCAGCCACCCAGCCAGACCAGAGATCATCAGCGCAATCGCCAGCGCGCCCACCACCACCATCTTCTCCTCCTCCTCCTCCATCCGGGGCGGCGCGCCCGTCCGTCCCGCGCTTTCGCTTCACAACTCGGCGGCTGGTCGGCCCCCCGTCGTCAAGGTGCAGACGTTGCGGGGATTGGTACCTCCGAGTGCCAGGCGACGCGCTTCGCGCAGTCACGGCGACCTGCGCACGACCCGTTCCGCCTCGCGGCGGCTCTCTGGGAGCGGCTTTTGTATTGCGGCTCTTTTGGCCTAGCCACACTGGCGACGGCCGGGGGAGAACTCACATCCAGACCCCTGCGGGACTTCTTTGGTTGTCAGACCCCCCGCCCCCGCGCAAAGGTATCGGCGGATCGCTGGTGACAGGGGGGAGGGCGCGACGGCGGCGCAGCGGCAAGCGCACCCGCACGCAGGGCCGCGCAGCACGATGTCGATGCACGCGGGGGATGGAACGGCACAACGCCGGGGCGCGGGGCCGCACCCTCGCACGGGGTGGCGGGATCTGGCCGCATCGGCGGCTACGTTCCGTACTCAAAGCGTGGCGGTCAGTTCGACTCCTACCAGTGAATGCCCGGCACGCGGTTTGGATCTTGAATCCATGTCTGGTATTCTGCTCGGTCCACGCGGGTGTAGATGCCGCCATGGCCACACTTGCGACCGACATTCTCGTTCACGCCTCGGGACGTGATCCCAGCGAGCAGCCTCTCGCCGCGACCCGCCGCCGAGAGGCTTTCCAAGTACGCAGGACCACCGGAATCCCCCGCACAGGTATCAACGGGCCTCTGCGGTGGCTTCTCGAGGATCTTGTCGCTGGCCACGCACTCGTACGTACGACCGCAGCCCCACTTTCCGGGCGCTCCCTCTTCTGCGCATTCCGGCGAGGCTACTGCAACCACTCCGAACTGCTTAAGGCCGCGGCGACTCGCGTCGTCCATGCCGAAACCGGCGACAGTGAAGCGTTTGGTCGTGTCAATGTCCCCGGAGGGGGCAAACCGTGCGTATGGAACCGGAGTGTCGCTCTTGAGTATCAGCACGGCAAGGTCGTTGTGGACGCCTTCGGGAAGCGCCCTGTCGTATCGATAGAATCGATCCACTTGGATGTTTCCGAAGTGACTCTGGGGAAGACTGCTATCGGTGTCATCGTCACCTCCCGCCCCAAAGTGCACCCACACGTCCTTGGCGACTCCCGAGAGGTGGCCGTCGTCGAGGCACCGCGGCAGAAAGCAATGCCCTGCGGTTAGCACCGCGTTACGGGCGATGAGCACGCCCGAGCAGCACCATCTTTTCTCGATGGTTCCATCGTCTTTGGCGACCACACGTCCGACCGCCACAACTTCCGGGTATTGGTCCGGCTTGGCCCGAACGCCGCCGACTACCCAGGGCTGAAGTTCGAGCTTGGCGTACCCCTGGAGGAGTTCAATTTCGAGCCGAGCCACCTCCGGATTGGCGCGGGGATCGTTTGCCAACAGCGGCCGATAGGCGTCCTTGAGCACGGCCCGGCGCACGAACTCAAGAACTGCCACGTCCCGGTCCCTGATGGATTCGAGTACGAGCGGCTTGGTTGCGAGCAGTCCTTCTCGCTCCGAACGCTCGCCCCCAGCAGGCACGCGATCCCGCGCTGCAACACTCTCCTTCGCCGACGTGAGGAGAGACTTGATCTGTTCAGGTGCGGGGAGAGGTGCCGAGTCCCCCGGGGGCATGGGCGCGCTCAGTCCCTGGCAGATGCAGCAACCGTTGATGACTGTTGTGCACAAAGCGATGGCGCAGAAGCGGCGGTTCAGTTTCATGGTGGCCTCGTTCGCGGTTTGGAGCCTACTTGCCCGGCGTTCCCGGGTCGGTTCCTGTCACGGCAGCCTTGGCCTGCTTGACCAACTCGTCCTTTTGTCCGCCGACAAACTCGGCAAACTTCAGCAGGTGTTCCTTCGCTTTGCTGTCGTCTGTTTCGGTCACTGCAACGTACAGTCGGAACGCCCCGCCTGCCGATGCGACCTCCCAGCGACTCTGTGACCGAGCCAATGCAGCGCCCGCAGCATCGCTCTCTTTCTTGGCTGCCCCCACGGCATCCTCTGCCTTCTTGGTCGCCGCGGGGTCCTTTGGATCGGCAGCGTTGAGCCGATCCAGTTCCGCCTTCGCCCCAGCAAGCGCGACGCTCGCGGCACCCGCCTTCTCAGCATCTCTGGCGGCGTCCGATGAAGTTGTCTCGTCGGGATAGGGGGTAGGCGAGAGGAAGTACCCGGCCGTGGCATCTCTGAGTTCGCCGGACCATGTGTTTGTCTGCCGGTCGAAGGTGGCCGACATGATCGGGCGAGTCTTGAGGTCGTAGCCGGACCAGGTGAACGTCGCGTCGGCGAGGTTGGGTTGCTCCAAGGTCCCGTCCTTCTTGACCTTGGCTCCTTGGAGGACAGTGTTCACTTTGATGCTCAACGTCGTAGCTCCCCCGGACGACTCGGAGACTTTGGCGGCGGCCGCGTTGAGCCTTAGGAACACCGGCTTGAGGAGGAAGATGCGCCGATCGTGCTTCGAAGGCAGGATCGCGCAGATCATGCGGAACGCGGGTGATTCGGGATGCGCCGCGTCCCCAAAGTCCTTGGCGATGCGTTCGACCTCGAATGCGGCGTAGCGGCATCGACCTGGTCCTTTGAAGAAGTCGTCTGCGTAGGTTGATTGTGTGAACTGCTGCTGGTGGCGTGCCGCTTCCTTCTCGATCTCGGCCTTCACTACATCCACTAGCACTCCCACCGCTGCCCCGATCGCTGAGTCCAGCATCGGCAATGACCTATAGACGAGCGCGTTCTGGGGCTCGATAGCGTCCAGTTGATCCGGAAGCACGATGGGTTTGTTGTCAGCACCGGTGAGACCGGCGTAGTCGGTCGCCCACCGCTCGTGAGTGATGAGCCGAAGGTTGACGCGTTCCCCATCTCTAACAAACGACCGCACACGAGGCGACGGCCACTCGCTTGTCGCCGAGGAATACTCCGATCGGGCCGTAATCGCGCACCCGATCAGGCACGCCGTACCGGCGGCACACAACAGCCAACGAATGGGTCGATTGGAAAATGAGGTCTGGAAACGCCGCACTTGGTGATTCATGGTGCATCCCTTCGAGCCACCACCATCCCGCTTCAACCTGAGAAGCGAGACCAACCTGCGAGGTGTGACGATGGATTGCGAGGAATCCAGAATTACATGAATCGCCATGCCCCCAAACAGGTGATCCACTACCCCGCAGTGGAAGGGGGTCCTCCGCGTCCCGCCGCCCACTCCTCGATCGGTACCCTCCGCACCACGATGGTGACGTTCATGTCCCGCCCGCACGCCGGGCAGGGCGTCGGCGGGGGGTTGGGCCGCCGCCCGGCGACTCGGTCCACCCCGTCCTCGTCCCGGGGGGGGTCGTGCTCCACGACCACCTTGCCCAGTTCCCGCTCCCGGCCGGTGCAGTGGCGGCACGACCCGTCCCGGTTGGCGCTCACCAACAGCCGGTCCTCCAGGCGGGCGATGCGATTGATGATGGACACGGGCGGGGGGTCCTCACAGCGCGGCGGGGTCGATGCCGCGCACGTCCACTACATCGGCGATCTCGCGGCCGCACCCGGGGCAGGCCGTGGCCAGAGGCCCCCCGTCGTCGGCCCAGGCGGGCACGCCGTCGAACCGCGTCCCCTGCCGCCGCCTGGCCCCGTCGCGGCACGCGGGGCAGCGTCGGGCCGCCGCGCCGGTCACGGGGTCCAGCGCCACCAGCCGCTTCTCCAGCCGCTCGATCCTGGTCGTCATGGCCATGTGCGGTTGCCCCCTTCTCGCGGTTCTTCATGAACTGAGAGCCGGCGACTGTCGCCCCCTCCCCCCCTTGGGAATCCTTATTCCCTGACCCCCTCCCCCAGCATCGCCGGGCCCGCCGTCCCCCGGAACCGCCCCGCCGCGCCCTGCCAGCCCCGCCCGCATCGAGAGGATCGTTTATTGACGTGAACGTAGCGCGCGCTGCGGGGAGTCTGGCGGGGAGGAACGCCGGTTGTCGGGCATGCACATCACGCTCATTCATCGACCATCTGGGGTAGCGGTCCCGGCCCGCGCACGCCACGCCCGACGCGGCGAGGGACGGTCACGGCGGGGCTTTGGCCGGAAGCGCCTCGGCCCGCTCGATGTTGATCACCGTGGGCTCGTCGCGCCCGCACCCGGGGCACGGGGCCGGGCGCGGGCCCTGGTCCACGCCCAGAATCCTGACCATGAGGCCAGTCGGCCGCGTGCCGTCGGCGCACACATGGCACCGGCGGCGGCCCGCATGCACGGGATTGTGCCGCTCCAGAAAGCGCACGCGATGATGAAGGGCCATGGGTCGCTCCCGAGATGGTGCATCGGTCAGCCCCCTTCCGACTACGCGGCCCGGTCGATGGCGGGCGACGATGTCGGCGGCGTTGACGGCCGCATCGGCATTGGCGACGGCCCGGTGACCTGCTCCAGGGCCTCGATCCTTGCCGCCAGGTCGTCGAGTTCGATGGACTCGCGGCTGAACTTGAGCAGCGCAGACGCCGCCGAGACCTTGGCGCTGTGGGCCGCGCCCGGGTCCTGGAGGATCTTCATCAGCGCCTGCACCGCCGCCGGCGCGTACCTGTTGCACAGGCCGATGGCGTGGCGGAACGAGTCCCGCCGGGCTTCCCTGAACTCCTTGGAGAAGCCCGGCTCCTTCAACCACCTGTACATGGTGGACTCGTCGATGCCGATGGACTCGGCGGCCTTGGCGACGGTGGGCTCGCGCAGGAGCGCAATGACCCCCTTCTGCTGGTCGATCGAGATCGGGCTGTCCGGCGTGCGTGCTTGCATTGAGTCGCGTCCCCCCCTCCCCCCCTCCCCCACTCCACCGCTACGTCCGTCCGCCCTCAGGCGGGCACCCGCTCGGCCTTCTTCCCCGCAAAGGTCTCCCATCTCGCAACAGCCACATCGACGAACGTGGGCTCGAGCTCGATGGCCCGGCAGCGGCGGCCCTCGCGCTCGGCGGCGATGAGTTGCGAGCCCGACCCCGAGAAGGGCTCGAAGACGATGTCGCCGCGATTGGTGTGCTTGCGCATGGGGCGGGCGAAGATCTCCACGGGCTTCTGAGTCGGGTGCGAGTTCCCGACGATGCGCGCCTTCCCCTCCCAGTCGATGGTCCAGACCGAACTGAACTCGTGGCCGTCCCCGTGGCTGGGCATGCTCCCCTGCTTCCAGCCCATCATGCACGGCTCGTGCTGGAAGTGCCAGAAGACGCGGCCGAAGACCGGCGTGGGCTTCACCCAGACGATCTGCTGGTGGTCGAGAATGCCCAGCTCGGTCCAGACCTTTGCGATCAGCGCCTGCCGCTTGTGGGCGTGCCAGCAATAGACGGCGCAGTTCGGGGCCATGACCCGCAGCACGTTGGTGAACAGGCCGCGGAAGAACCCGTCGGCGTCGGTGATGTCGATCTCCCGGTACGTCGCGGACCAGTCCTTGCCCGAGTCGTTGGGCCGCTCGCCGGTGTAGTCAACCAGGTACGGCGGGTCGGTGGCCACCAGAGCGGCGGTCCGGCCGTCCATCACCCGGTCCACATCCCCGGGTTTCGTGGAGTCGCCGCACAGGAGCCAGTGTTCGCCCAATCGCCACAGATCGCCGGGCTTGGTGATCGGGTCCTTCGGCGGCTCGGGGACATCGTCGGTGTCGGTCAGACCCTCGGTCCCGGGCGGGGCGAGCAGTTCATTGAGTTCGGCGTCCGTCCAACCGAGAAGATTCATGTCGAGACCGAGGTCCTTGAGTTCGAGCAGTTCCGCCGGCAGCAGGTCCATGTCCCACTCGGCGATCGTGGCCGCCTGGTTGTCGGCCAGGCGGTAGGCCTTCGCCTGCTCGGGGGTGAGGTCCGCCGCGACGTGCACGGGGAACTCTGTCCAGCCCAGCGACTTCGCGGCCTTCCACCGCGTGTGGCCGACGACGATGATCCCGTCCTTGTCCACCACGATGGGCTGGCGGACCTTGAACTCCTTCAGCGACCGCGCCACCGCCTCCACCGCGCCGTCGTTCAAACGCGGGTTCTTGTCGT
>OEIU01002091.1_pt1 | contig 11191 bp, 9 predicted proteins | sample 1539221 | NCBI WGS metagenome assembly OEIU01 (sample SAMN03792071, study PRJEB22550) | activated sludge metagenome | feature: wastewater treatment plant; material: activated sludge; isolation source: Wastewater treatment plant of a petroleum refinery complex | place: Argentina: Zarate | collected... | reverse complement strand
CGACCCCGGCTCGATGGTGTTCTTTCGCCGGATCGATTGGAGCAAGGTCGGCACGCCCGACGTCAAGGTGTTGCTCACCGCGGGCCCCGGCAACGACCCGAACCAGTTGCCCGAGAATTTCCTTGCCGACCGCCAGTACAACAAGCGCTCCGGCAACCTGACCTTTTTCCTCAACCATGCCGTGCTGGCCGGTTGCCCGGCGATCCCGGGCCTCAAGGCCGGCAGCATCGCGCGTTCCGAACTCATTCCGCGCCCGCCCTATGGCCTGCGCATCCAGTCGCGCGACGGCGACCACTTCGTCGAGTACTGGGCGGCCGAGATGCACGCCACCGTGCAGAACCTGCTGCCGATGATTCCGCCGAACGAGACCACGATCATCGACATCCGCATGACCCGAGTCGTTCGCGAAGGCACGTTCCAGCTCACGCGCCAGCTGAGCCCGCGCAGCTTCAAGGAGGTCAAGCCCGGCGGCGTGATCTGAACGGGCAGTCATCGCCCCGGGCACATCGGGCGCGCCGAAAGCTAGTTGCCGACGGCGGCGATGCACTCCACTTCGACGCGTGCGCCCATGGCCAGCCCACTGCCGGCGAACGCGCTGCGGGCAGGATACTGGCCATCGAAGAATCGGCGGTAGACCTCGTTGAATGCCGGCCATTCCTTGATATCGGCCAACATCACCGTGCATTTGACGAGGTCGCTCATCGAGTGGCCGTTCTCGGCGAGCAGGTCCTTGATGTTCTGCATGGTCTGGCGCGCCTCTTCGGCAATGCCGCCCTCGGCGAGCTTGCCGGTGGCCGGATCGATGCCGATCTGGCCGGACAGGTACAACGTGTTGTCCACCTGCACTGCCTGCGAGAACGGATACCCGGCAGCCTTGGCCTTGACCGAATTGATGAAATCGACATGGGGCTTGCCAGCCGCCTGCGCCATCATCGAGACGCACAGCGTGGCGACGAATACGACAAGTTGCTTGGGACGCGACATGGTCTTCTCCTGTCAATTGGGGAATCTGGATCCGGCTGCATCGGACCGCATGGGGCATGGCCCGGCCGGGTGCGCAAGTCGACACTACCATCATCGGGCCAGCGCATCAGCGCCGGGGGCCGATCCGGCATTGAAGCCCGGCCTTCAGCCGGGCAGGTCCCTGCCCGCAGGCGGCTCCGTTTCTGCCACGTCCCCACGGTACTTCTCCAGTCCGGACCGCACATGGAGGTCGCGCTGCGGAAACGGGATCTCGATGCCCGCGCTGGCAAACCCCGCATGCACGGCCGAATGCAGGTTGTGCAGTGTGGGCAAGCGATGTTCGATGCGACCGACGAAAACGCGCAGTTCGAGATCGAGCGAACTGTCGCCGAAGCCGAGGAACAGGACGGTGGGTGCCGGCGTGTCGAGCACGTTGTCGTCGGCGGCGGCGATGTCGAGCAGCGTCTTCTGCGCCAGCGCGACGTCACTGCCGTAGGCAATGCCGACCTTGACGACGAGGCGGGTAATCGGCGTGGTCAGCGACCAGTTCTTCACCGTACCGGTGATGAACGTCTTGTTCGGCACCAGCACTTCGAAGTTGTCCGGATCGGTGATCGTGATCGCGCGGATCTGGATGCGCGTGACCGTACCTACCGTATTGTCGATCGAGATCAGGTCACCGACCCGGACCGGGCGCTCGAACAGGATGATGATGCCCGAAATGAAGTTGGCGACGATTTCCTGCAGGCCGAAGCCGAGGCCGACACCCAGTGCCGCAACGATCCATTGCAACTTGGACCAATCCACGCCGATGCGACTGAACGCGATGATGATGCCGATCATCAGGATGCCGTAGCGGCAGATCGTGACATACGCGTAGCGCGTGCCGGAATCGAGCTCGAGCCGGTGCAGGACGACGATCTCGAGGAATCCCGGCAGGTTGCGCGCAGCGAAAAACGTCAGGCCGAGCAGCAGGATGCTCAAGAGGAAATGCGCCAGCGTCACTTCGGATACGAGCTGCCCGGTCGCTGTGGTCGAAACATTCGACCACAGCACGATGTCGTTGAAGACACCCAGCGCCGGCACGATGCTGCTCCAGATCCCGAACAGGAAAACCACCAGCAGGATGCCGCTGGCGGCCCGCAGCATCGCGCGCGTCTGCTGACTGACCGTCACGACGTCGATTTCCGGGTCCTCGTGCGGAATAGGACTGCCTTCACCGCTGCCATCTGCGCCCGATCCGGCGAGGCTGTCCTCGATCCGCCTGGCCTGGCGCACTTCGGCCTGCTTGTATGCCGCCTGGCGTCCGGCGACGAGGACGCCGCGCATCGCGATCTGGTAGAAGATGACGATGCTCAACAGGACCCAGCCCGACGAGACGAGGCGGGCCTGCAGTTCGTTGGCGCTCGAATGGTAGCCGGCCATCGAGAGTCCGGCCAACGCCAGCGGCGCCGACAGCAACGTCCAGAACCAGACATGCCGCGTACGCCAGATCAGCCCGCGACGCGAAAGGCTCGTGGTCAGGGCACCACCGACAGGCCTGAAGACCCTCAGCGTGAAGATTGCCAATGCGATTGAACTGACGACCAGGGCGAGACGCCCCACCCCGTCGACAAGCGCCGGATCGCCGTTGGACTGCGCCACGCCGCTGAGGAACGCCGCAGGCGCCAGCGCAAGGCTGACGCTCCACAACGCCAGGCCCAATCGCCGTGATCCGGTTGAATCCCAACCGAAATGCGAAACGAAGAGACCGTGGTGTCGACACATGGTGCGGAACAGACCAAGGATGAACAGCACGATGCCGACATTGATCAATCCGGTGCCGAGCGCACTCGAAAGCGAGGTCGGGCTGTCGGGTTCGAGAAGGAGCGAGCCGGCGAGGCCCACTGCGAGGGGTATCGGCATCGCCAGCAGGACGGTCACCAGCAGCGCTGAAAGCGTCAGCACCATGCGGTCCGCGCGCGTCCCGACTGTTCCGGCAAGGGTAGCCAGCCTTTTCGACAATCGCTTGCGCAGGAAAAAGAGGAAGCCCGCCGAGGCGAGCAGAAAAGGCGTTCGCAGCGGATGGGCAGCCAATGACTGGCGGGCTGAAGGCAGCACGCCGGCGATGCTTTCGGCGGTCAGCAGCCCCGCCACGCCGGCGACCATGGTCTTGCCCCACGATGCGTCGATCGGACTGGCGCTGGGCAGCCAGAGCAATCGCTGGTTGAGCAGGGAGCGCAACTGCGTGCTGCGCTGGAGCAGCTCGGTATCCAGCGAACTGGCCTCGGCCAGCGATTCGACCTGGCGCGCCTGCAAGTCGAGCAGTTCACCCAGCGCCTGACGCCGGCTGACCAGCAGTTTTTTCGCTGCCGCCCTGTTCCCAGGAGTGTCCGCGATGCCGTTTCCCGCCATCAGCCGATCGACCGCCTCGGCGTTCGCACCGGCTTTCGACAACCGCTGCTCGGTGCGAAAGCGCAACACCCGGGCGTCAACGACCGCCGCCTGGCGTTCCGCGATGCGACGATCGAGCGCCGACTGCGAGGGCAACTGCTTGGCCACGTCGCGCAACATGCGACCATGCTCCTCACCAATGCGGCCGAAGGCCAAGATCTGGTCGGCATACTTTCGCGACAGCGCAACGCTGCCGAGCTGGCTGTAGGTACGATCCTTCACGGACCAGAGCCTGCGCAGTTCTCCACTTATTTCCGCCATGGATTTCCGCAGGTCCGCGGTTTCCTGGGCGATCTTCAACATTGCTTCGGGTCCATTGGACCACTCACGCACCGCAGCCTCGGCAGCGTCCAGCTTGGCCTGGGTGTCCTCCTGGTCCCTGGCATCCATGCGTCGGCCGAGGCTGGAAGTGGCGGCTTCGATCTGCCGGAGTTCGCGGTCGATGAGGCTCTGCTGTGCGCCCGCTATGGCCTCGCGGGTCGGCAAGCTGAGGATTTCCTGCTCGGTCTTCTCGATTCTCGCGGAGAGGTCCTGGCGAATCGCCTCGGCCTTGATCCGGCTGGAATCGATCAACATCTGCGAGGCATCCGACGGCACCGATTCCGGCTTTTGCTCGGCCTGTTCGCGGAGTGCCGTCAGGTCTTCGCGTGCAGCGAGCCGGCGCGTCGCCATCGAGCGCAGCGATTCCTGCAGCGCCCGCCGTTCAGAACGCAGCGAGACCGCCCTGATCTGCAACGACGCCATCTGCAATTGCGCTTCGGCCAGATCGACCCGGTCAGGCCCGGCGTCCTTGACCTCCTCGACCGGTTTCTCCAGCCTGGCGCTCAGCTCGGCGATCCTGGCCGGGGCGGTGGTCAGCGCCTTGGCGTACTCGGCAGCCTGCTTTCGCGACGATTCTGCGCTTTCGATCCGGGCCAGGGCCGCCTGCAGGTTCTCGATGGTCAATTGCTTGTCGGAAGCAACCACCTCAGTCCGCGATTGCATCGATTCGATGCGTGCCCGGATCTCGTCGGCGTTGAGGGGCGGGTCGCCGGGCGTCGAGCCCGATGCCTGGGCCAGCGCCATCGAATTCGCAAGCAGCAGGACAACGGCGATTCCGGCTGATCGGATCGATGCAATGGAGAATGTCGCGGAATTCAACATGCGCCTCGGTGTTGGACCTTCGGCGGGGATTATGGACGTCGACTCCCTGCTTGACCACGCTGCTTGCGGGTAACGCCCAACCCCGTCCCGCACCGGACTCCCTGCACAGGGCGATGTCAATTGGCGCCGGCAGATCTGTCACATCGCGCCAGAAGACCTGGTGACAATCTGACATTCGGTCGAATGCGTCCGCAACGGCACCATGCGCGCCGATGGTTCTCGGTTGGCCCCGATCTTGCTCCTGAGTGCCGAAGTCGCTTGCGCCGGTGGACCGCGGATTGCCTTCACGGCATGACGTTCCGGCTGCTTCGACCCGCCACCCGTCAAGCCCGACGGCACCCAACGCTTCCCAATCGAGGTCGTTCATGTCCATCAAGACAACCCTAGGCATCTCCCTGCTCTGCATCGCCACGGCAATCCCGGCCATGCAGGCCTCCGCAGCGGACGAATGGCATTTCGTCGTCAGCAACGCCAGCAGCTCGAAGATCGTGAAATTGCAGGTTTCCGAAGACAAGTCCGAATGGGGCGACTTCGATGTCGGCAGCGGCATTGCCGCCGGCAGCACCGTGACGATGATCTGGGACCACAGCACCGATGGCGAGGGCTGTGAACAATGGATGCGCGCGAAGTTCGCCGATGGCAGCTTCAGTGAAGCCAGCAAGCAGGACTTCTGCGAGGACCTGGATACGCCGATCGAGTTCGCCGACTGAGCGTTGCCCTGCGGGTCCCCGGCAAGCCGCGCCCCCGGTGCGCTGCCGGGGATCCGCTCTTCCACTCCCCGCGCCAGCCGCCGGTGCCTTCCTGCAGACCCATGGCATCCGGCCTGATACTCTGCGACGATCCGGTTTTTCCGCGCCGTCACGCCATGGATACCAGCAAACTCGATCGTGTGGTCGCCGAAGCGCGACGCAATGCAGCCCAGCGCGATGCCGGCTATCGCGAACGCGCATTGAAGATGTATCCGTGGATCTGCGGTCGTTGCGCGAGGGAGTTCACCCGCGCCAACCTGCAGGAACTGACCGTGCACCATCGTAACCACGACCACGACTGCAACCCGGCGGACGGCAGCAACTGGGAACTGCTCTGCGTGTATTGCCACGACAACGAGCATTCGCGCTATATCGACCATACCGGCGGCAGCGCAGCCCATGCGGAAACCGCTACCGTCGCCGCCACCAGTAATCCGTTCGCCGGCCTCAAGGATCTGCTCAAGCGCTCCTGATTGGCGGGCGATCGCCTCAGGCTTCGTCAACCCGCCCCCATCCGTCTGTCGGCAGCATCTCCCGCCGGCGGGAGATGCACTGGATCGCAAGATTCCGGCTTGATCATCAGGCGGGCAGCCCGCTGCACCCTCCGGCGATGGCATCGCGCGCAATCCAGCGCTTCGAATCCGTGGCACTCCCGGATCCCGGATCCCGGTGTTCTACAGCCGAACGGCTGGTCGTCTCCAATCCCCGCTCAGTCAATCGTCACTGCAACCGGGCAGTGGTCGGAGGGATGCTGGTCCTCGGGCACGCCGTAGGTGAATTCCTCGAACGAGTCGGCTGCAAGCCGCGCTGCGGCCGCAGGATCAAGGACGATATGATCGATGAAGTCCGGATAGCGGACCGCGCAGGTCGCACCCCTGCCCCCGGCCGCACCAACCAGCCGCTCACCGGCCGGCAAACCTTCGTTGAGGCGCATCCAGACCGGGTCGTCGGCCAGCGCCAGCCGCCGGTTCCAATCACCCAGTATCGCGAACGGCGTGCCTTCGGCGCGACGCGCCGCGATCCATTTGCGCAAAACGGGAACCTGATCGAAGAGCACCGGACACGGTGGATTCTCCGATCCTGACGAACAACCGCTTTTCAGATGCACGGCTAGCAGGCGCGGCGGCCTCCTGCCGGAAAGGGTGATATCCACGCCCGAGCGCAGATCCGGGTTGCCGACCGCCAGTTCGCGGAAATCCCGGTTGCGCACAAACGACACGTCCTTGCGGATGGCAAACCCGACATTCTGGCTGCGAATGCGTGGGCCGTCGGTGCGGCCGTGTCCGCAGTAGCCATGCCGGCCGCTTTCCGGACGCGTCGACATGAGGATGCTGTAGCGATCGGCCGGAAACACGCGCCTGGCGGCCGCGGCATTCTCGACCTCCTCGAACGCGATGACGTCGGCTGCCAGTTGATCGGCATAGCGGCGCAGCGCTGCGTAGTCCGCTTCGCTGCGCGGCCGGCAACCGAGCCCGTCGGACTCGGCGAGATGCTCCAGGTTCCACGTCGCGATCTTCAGCGGCCGCGGAGCTTCGGCAATCCGGGTCGGCTGCGGCGCACAGCCAGCCAGCGCCAACAGCAGGCAGGCACCGGCCAGGGACAGCCAAATCCTCACCGACAACTGCCGCGCGCCGATGGACAGGATTCGGCTCATGCCGATTCCGGCATGGCGGCGTTGTGGTAGACCTCCTGGACGTCGTCGAGCTCGTCGAGCCAGTCGAGCAATTCGGTCAGTGTGCCGGCCGTTTCTTCATCGACGGCGACGCGGTTGGCCGGGCGCATGACCACGCCGTCGGCCAGCGGCTCGAAGCCTGCGCCCGACAGCCCCGCCTTGACCGCCTCGAAATTCTCCGGCACGCACAGCACCGTGCTCTTGCCGTCCTCGCTGATGACGTCGTCGGCGCCCGCCTCGAGTGCGGCTTCGAGGATCTTTTCCTCGGCATCGGCGTTGGCCGACGCGAACACGAGTTCGCCGACGCGCGAAAACTGGAAGGCTACCGAACCGCTGGTGCCGAGGTTGCCGCCATGCTTGGACAGCGCATGGCGCACGTCGGCGACCGTGCGAACGGAATTGTCGGTCATCGCATCGATGATCAGCGCGACGCCGCCGGGACCGTAACCTTCGTAGCGCAACTCTTCCATGTTGTCTGCGCCATCGGCACCCGAGCCGCGCCGGACCGCGCGCTCGATGGTGTCCTTGGTCATGTTGGCCGACAGGGCCTTCTCGATGCCGATGCGCAATCGCGCATTGGTCGCCGGGTCGCCGCCGTTGCGCGCCGCGACCGTGATCTCGCGGATCAGCTTGGTGAAAATCTTGCCGCGCTTCGCGTCCTCGGCGTTCTTGCGACCTTCGATGCTGGGGCCTCTGCCCATGGGAATACCTGCGCCTTGTGTGATTGGAATACGGCAAGCCGGAACCTCGTCCCGGGCCCGCCAGTCAGGCTGCGGATTCTATCAGGGCGAAGTGCGCAAACACCTTCGCAAAGCGGCCCGGATCGCATCGGGCGACCCGGTCGCGATCCGGCATGTCAGTCCGCTTCAGCCACCGAACGCGCCAGCAGGGCGTCCTTTTCGGCCCAGCGTTCATTGAGCCAGGCCTGGAACCGGCCGCGGAATGCAGGGTCGTTCTCGTAGTCGCCGTGCAGCAATTGCGCCGGCACCGGGAAAGCGTTGATCTTCACTTCCACGCGGCGCACGCGGCCGGCCAGCAGGTCGAGCACGCCGGGGCGACCGCACGGATAGACCAGGGTCACATCGACGATGGCGTCGATCATCCCGCCCATGGCGTCCAGAACGAAAGCGATGCCTCCGGCACGCGGAAGCAGGAGGTGGGCATAGGGAGAACCCTGGCGATCGTGCTTGGCCTCGGTGAAGCGGGTGCCCTCGACGAAGTTCATGACCGACACGGGCAGGTGCCGGTACTTCTCGCAAGCCTTCCGGGTCGCCTCGATATCCTTGCCGCGAAGTTCCGGGCGGCTGGCCAGTTCTTCCTTCGAATAGCGCTTCATGAAGGGAAAATCGAGGGCCCACCATGCCAGGCCCAGGACCGGCACCCAGATCAGCTGGCTCTTCAGGAAGAACTTGAGGAACGGAATCCGCCGGTTGAACACGCGTTGCAGCACCGGAATATCGACCCAGCTCTGGTGGTTGCAGATCACCAGGTACCAGCCCGCGCGGCGCAATCCCTCGAGTCCCTCCACTTGCATCTCGACCCGGCCGAGTGCCGACATCAACCAGCTGTTCACGGCGATCCAGCTTTCCGCAATGACGACCAGCAGGCGGGAAATGGAATGGCGGAAACCGGCGAAGGGCACGAGCAGCTTGACCACGGCCAGCAGCAGCAACGGGATCGAATGCAGCACCGTGTTCAGCGCGATCACGCTGGCACCGAGGGCGATTCGCAGGATGGAAAGCAGGGAGGCAGGCATGGATTCTGGTCTGGACGGCCGCAATCAGTCCTGCAGACTAGCAGCGCAGCTCATGTCCGCGCACGCCCCAGGGCGCAATTGGCGGCGAGCGAGCAAGCCAGCCCGACCGCTGCAACCGCGCGGTTGCCGGCGCGACCGTACCGGGCGCGAGGCCCGGCCGGCACAGGGCTTGGCCTGCCGCCCGCACGGCCCGATGTCGGCGCGGATGGCGTCAGATGGCTTCCACGGGTTGCGATTCATGGGCCGCGACAAGCAGGCTCCCGAGTTCCGCGTCGGGATGGAAACGGTTCTCGTCGATGCTGCGGACCAGCGGCCCGACCGAAGCGGAATTCATGATGAATGCCGAGCGGAATCCCGCCAGGTCGCGGAGGAATACCGGGCGCGTCTCGGTGTGCACGCCGAGCGCCCGCAATCCCGTCTCGAGCAGTTGCCGGGTGATGCCGGGCAAGGCCGGTGCAGCCGGCCAGATCACCTTGCTGCCATCCCAGAAACCGATGTTCCAGATCGGACCCTCCGAAACTTCGCCGGCCGCCGTGCAGAACAGGGCATCGTCGAATCCGGCCAGGCGAGCCTGCCGCCAATGGTGGAACAAATCAAACGTGCCGACATGCTTGACCAGCGGCAACGTGCGCTCATGCACGACCGAACGCAGCCTAAGCGCTTCGGCCCTGCCCGCACGCGCGGGGCTCGCCGCCACCAGCACGTCCACGCCGACCGGCCGCTCCAGATGGGCGCGGTCGAGGGCAAGCGAGAACACCGTGATGCGCACCGAGGCGGGCGCATCGCTGATGATCCGTCGGAGATGCTTGCGCACCAGTTCGAGATCGAGCTCGCTGCCGAACAGTGCCCTCGTGGCTTCCGCCAGGCGTTGCAGGTGCAGGCCGAAACCACGCACGCCGCGATCGCGCACCTGCATCGTCGTGAAGTGGCCGTAATTGACCTGGGCGAGGAACGCCAGCTCGCGCGGTTCGGGGGCGCGACCATTCAGCTCGATCAGTTCCGACGTGGGTTGCGCGGGTTTCACCCTGGAAACACTTCCCTTGCGAGGCGCCCGCGACGATCAGAGCAGGGCCAGGAGCACCATTGCCAGCCCGACCAGGGAGATCGCCCAGATCAGGGTGCGCAGGTAGGAAATACCGGCGGCGTAAACCGGAAGATATGCCAGCCTCGCCCAGAAATAGAGCTGCACGCCGAGCGCGGTCTGCTCGCTGGTCTTTTGCGCGAGGAGCACGGCGAGGACGGCAGCGGCAAAAAAGACGAAGGTCTCGAGGAAATTCCTGCTGGCCCGCTCCAGCCGAGCGGCCACCCCGGTCAGCGGCGCCGGTGTGCCGTCGCGTGGACCGAAGGCCCACATCAGGCCACGTTGCATGATCGCGAATGTCGCTCCTGCGAGGATATGGACGAGACCCAGCAGGATGGCCCAGAGCAGCATCTGCAGTTCGATGGACATGACTTACTCCCGGTTCGGAAGGGGAGTGTGCCCAATTTCGCCCGGTCGTGCACGACCGCGCCGATTCCCCGGCGCACGCCCTGTGGCATGCTTGCCGACCGGACGGTTCGACCGTCAATTGCTTTCTCCACCCCGACCGCGAGACCGCCGTCCTGAGCACCCTTTCCCCGACCGCCAAGGCCCAGTTCCAGATCCATTTCTGCGTCCTGCTCTGGGGCTTTACGCCGATCATCGGCAAGCTGATTTCGCTGCCTGCCCTGCCCCTGGTCTGGTGGCGCATGCTGCTCGTGGTGGCCGTCCTGACCCTGATTCCGCGAGCCTGGCGCGGCTTGCGCGCGATGTCGCCGCGGCTCGTGCTGGCCTATGCCGGCATCGGCGTGCTGGTTGCCCTGCACTGGCTGACGTTCTATGGCGCGATCAAGCTGGCCAATGCCTCGGTGGCCGCCACCTGCATCGCCCTGGCAACCGCATTCACCGCACTGATCGAACCCAAGCTCGCCCACCGCAAGTTCTCCAAGCGCGAGCTGGCACTGGGCCTTTCGGTGTTGCCTGGCGTCGCCCTGGTGGTCGGCGGCGTGCCCGACGAGTTTCGCCTCGGCATCGCGGTGGGTGCATTGTCGGCCCTGCTGGTCGCCCTGTTCGGCTCGCTCAACAAGCGCCTCGTCGAGCATGGCGATGCGCTGACCGTCACCGGCATCGAACTCGGCGCAGGCACGCTGGCCCTGACCCTGCTTGCCCCGGTCATGCCATGGCTGTTTCCCGCATTCGCCGGAACGATATTCGAGGTGCCCGGCGGGCACGACTTCCTCCTCCTGCTGACCCTGTCGATCGCCTGCACATTGCTGCCGTTTGCGCTGTCGCTGGTCGCGTTGCGCCACATGACCGCCTTCAGCGCACAACTGGCGGTCAACCTCGAGCCCGTTTACGCGATCGTGCTTGCCGCCATCCTGTTCGGCGAACAGCGCGAACTGACGCCGCTGTTCTATGTCGGCGTCGTCGTCATCCTTGGTGCGGTTTTCGTCCAC
>OEIU01002090.1_pt1 | contig 11194 bp, 12 predicted proteins | sample 1539221 | NCBI WGS metagenome assembly OEIU01 (sample SAMN03792071, study PRJEB22550) | activated sludge metagenome | feature: wastewater treatment plant; material: activated sludge; isolation source: Wastewater treatment plant of a petroleum refinery complex | place: Argentina: Zarate | collected... | reverse complement strand
TGCCGCCAAGTCCAACGCCAGCTACGTCGCCTACAACGAGGCACGGGCCTACGTTCGCGATCACGGCTCCGCGCCGGTGCCGGTGCACCTGCGCAATGCACCGACCAGGCTGATGAAGAAGCTCGGCTACGGCCACGAATATCGCTACGCGCACGACGAGCCGCACGGCTATGCGGCCGGCGAGCAGTACTTTCCCGACGGCCTGGGCGCCGAATTCTTCCGGCCGGTCGATCGCGGGCTGGAAGCGAAGATCCGCGAGAAGCTGGCGTTCCTCGCGTCGCTGGACCGGGCGGCGCCGCGCGGCAAGGGGTGAGGGCGGCGGGCCACGGCAGCCCGGGGCCTCGCCTGTTAACATCATCGGCTCGTTCGTTCCCGCTTGCCGCTTCGCTCCCATGCTCGACATCGCTCTGCTACGCAAGGACCTCGACGCCGTCGTCGCACGACTGGCTGCCCGCGGCCACACGCTGGACGCCGATGCGTTCCGCGCGCTGGAGGCCGAGCGCAAGGCGGTGCAAACCCGCAGCGAAGAGCTGCAGGCACGCCGCAACAGCCTGTCCAAGCAGATCGGCCAGCTCAAGGCGCGCGGCGAGGATGCGACGGCGCTGATGGCCGAGGTGACCGGCCTGGGCGATGCGCTGAAGCAGACCGGCAGCGACAACGAGCTGATCCAGCAGCGGCAGAACGACTGGCTCGCGGCGATCCCGAACCTGCCGCATGACACGGTGCCGCCGGGCGCCGATGCCGATGCCAACGTCGAGCAGCGCCGCTGGAGCCCGGATGGCACCGACCCCCGGCCGCCAGGCTTCACCCCCCGCGACCACGTCGACATCGGCGAACCGCTGGGGCTCGACTTCGCCGCCGGCGCCAAGCTGTCGGGTTCGCGCTTCACCGTGATGCGCGGCCAGGTCGCGCGGCTGCACCGCGCGCTCGCCCAGTTCATGCTCGACGTGCAGACCGGCGAGCACGGCTACCAGGAGTGCTACCCCCCTTACGTCGTCACCGCCGAATCGATGTTCGGCACCGGCCAGCTCCCCAAGTTCGAACAGGACGCGTTCGCCGCGAAGAAGGGCGGCCAGGAAGGCGCCGGCGAGAACTTCTACCTGATCCCGACGTCGGAGGTGTCGCTGACCAATCTCGTGCGCGGCGACATCGTGCCGGCCGACCGGCTGCCGATCCGCCTCACCGCCCTCTCGCCCTGCTTCCGCTCCGAAGCCGGCTCGTACGGCAAGGACACCCGCGGCATGATCCGCCAGCACCAGTTCGACAAGGTCGAGATGGTGCAGATCGTCCGCCCCGACCAGTCGTACGACACCCTCGAGCAGATGGTCGGCCATGCCGAGGCGATCCTGCGCAAGCTGAAGCTGCCTTACCGGGTGATGCTGCTGTGCACCGGCGACATGGGCTTCTCCGCCGCCAAGACCTACGACCTCGAAGTGTGGCTGCCCGCGCAGAACACTTACCGCGAGATCTCGTCGGTGTCGAACTGCGAGTCGTTCCAGGCCCGCCGCATGCAGGCACGCTTCAGGAACGCCCAGGGCAAGACCGAACTGCTGCACACGTTGAACGGATCGGGCCTCGCGGTCGGCCGCACCCTGGTGGCCGTGCTGGAGAATTGCCAGCAGGCCGACGGGTCGGTGCTCGTGCCGGAGGTGCTGCGGCCGTACATGGGCGGGGTCGAGCGGCTCAGTCCGGCAGCGGCGTGATGACCGGTCTTGACGAGCAGCAGGTAGCGCGCTGAGCGCTCGATAGACTGCCGCCCGTCGTCGCGTACTCGATCAGCCACCGTGAACCAGGCAACGGGCCGCCGCGGGCAACGGGCCGCCGCGGAGCACCCGGCCCGACGACGGCGAGCAGGCGGCCGGCCTCGCTTCAGGCCTCGGCCTCGCCCCTCAGGCCTTCGCCGCGACGTCCGACGACTGCGCCCGTTCGACACCGGCCTTGGCCATCGCCGCCCAGGCCGCCTTCAGCGACCCCTGCGCATCGATGCCGCGGCAGGCATCCTCCAGCACCACCGCCTTGAAACCCGCCTTGCGCGCATCCATCGCCGACCAGGCGACACAGAAATCGGTAGCCAGCCCGACCACGAACACCCGATTGATGCCGCGCTCCTTCAGATAGCCGGCAAGCCCGGTATGCGTCTTGCGGTCCGCCTCGAGGAACGCCGAATAGCTGTCGACGTCGTTGTGATACCCCTTGCGGATCACCAACTGGGCGCCCGGCAGCTTCAGGTCCGGATGCAACCCCGCATCCTCGGTACCTTGTACGCAGTGATCGGGCCACAGCATCTGGTTGCCGTACTTCAGCTTCGTCGTGTCGAACGGCTTCTTGCCGTCGTGCTGCGACGCGAACGACACATGCTTGGGCGTATGCCAGTCCTGCGTCGCGACGACGTTCTCGAACTTCGTGGCCAGCCCGTTGATCACCGGCACCACCTCGTCCCCGTTGGTCACCGCCAGCGTTCCGCCCTTCGTGAAACAGCGCTGCACGTCGATGACCAGCAGCACGTCCTTCGGCCCGACGACATACTTCGGCGCCGCCAGCAGCGCCCGCGGCGCAGCGGAGGCCAGTGCCAGCGTGCCGGTCATCGCCAGCAGCTTTCTCTTCGATGCGATCAGGGCAGTCCCCCCTGGTAAGGAAGCAAGCATTAATGTGGTGGCCGCCGCCCGGCGCAAGCACTCCGTCGATCAAATGCCTTTTGCTGTCTTTTGCTATACTTCTCGGCTTCGCACTACTCGGAAGCCCGTCGCCCACAGGTGGCCCGCCACCTGCCGGAATACGGCTTCCCGATGCAGGAGGGCGTCGGCAGACGCATACCTCCATCCAGGAAAGGTGGCAGAGTGGTCGAATGCGCCGGACTCGAAATCCGGTTTACCGTTATGCGGTAACGTGGGTTCGAATCCCACCCTTTCCGCCAGAAACACCCCCATCCCGTCACAAAGCGTTACAAGATTCTCTTGAGAATCAGTAACTTACGGCCCGGCTTGCATAAAGTGGCAACAACGCGTTACATTCCGTTCACGCCACGATTGTTGGACGGGATGACATGCCTCCGCAAGCGCGCCGTGCGCTGACTGCCCTGGACCTTCGGAACCGGCCGGCCGGGCTGCATTCCGATGCCGAGGTTCGGGGCTTGTACCTGCGAGTCGCGGAAACCGGCGCGCGCGGCTTCCTGGTGCGTTACATGATCGCCGGCCGCCGGCGCGACATGTGGCTGGGCTCGACGACCGAGATCACGCTGGCCGAAGCGCGCGAGCAGGCGCGCGAGGCCCGAAAGCTCATCAAGATGAAGGTCGATCCGATCGATCAGCGTGACAAGCGGCGGGCCGAGAACCTGCGGCTGCAGGCGCTGGCCGAGTGGACCTTCCGCAAGGCCGCGCAGACGGTCCACGCCGAGCGCGCTGAGACCTGGAGGAACGCCAAGCACGGGCAGCAGTGGATCAACACGCTGGCCACCTACGCTTTCCCGAAGATCGGCGATCGGCCGGTCGGGGAAATCAGCGTGGCGGACGTGAAATCGGTCCTGCTGCCGATCTGGACGAAGAAAGAGGAGACGGCTCGGCGGGTAAGCCAGCGCATCGACGCCGTGATGTCCTGGGCGGTCGCGCAGGGCTACGCAACGCGCAATCCAGTCGCCGATACAGTGGTGATCCTGCCGCGCCAGTCCGACAAGGTCGAGCACCATGCGGCGATCCCGCTGGCCGAGATGGCCGCGTTCATGAAGCGGCTGCCGGCGTCAACGTCCGGGGACGCCGCGAAATGGGCGCTGGAGTTCCTGATCCTGACCGCGGCGCGGTCCGGGGAGGTCCGCGGCGCGATCTGGCCGGAGATCGACGTGCCAGCGAAAGTCTGGACGATTCCGGGCGAGCGGACGAAGTCCGGCCGGCCGCACCGGGTGCCGCTGTCGAGCCGCGCGATCGAGATCCTGGAATCGGCTGCGGGGGCCTTCGGCAACGATGGGTTCGTCTTCCCCGGCGCGAAGGTTGGCGCACCGCTGTCCGACATGGCGCTCACGATGGTGATGCGCAGGCTGGAGATTGCGGCGGTGCCGCACGGCTTTCGGTCGTCGTTTCGGGACTGGTGCGCTGAGAACGGCGTGTCGGGCGAGCTGGCCGAGCGCGCGCTGGCGCACGTCGTCAAGGATCAGACCGAGGCCGCCTACCACCGGACGGATCAGCTCGAGCAGCGACGACCGGTGATGCAGGCGTGGAGCAACTTCCTGAATGTCCAGCCGGCGAGCAACGTGACGCCGCTGCGGGCCAAGGAGCAGAGATGATGATGCCGCTGACCACCAACATCCCGCAGGTGCTGTTCCGTCGCGCCTTCGACGCCCCGCGCGACCCGCGCAGCGGCGCGTACAAGGCCGGCGTGCTCGCGATGCTGGTCTGGCGCGACCGGCGCGCCGGCCTGCAGCCAGGAACGCCAGAGCGCGACGGCGTGCGGCTGATCGATCCGTACACGCCGGGCACCGCTGAATCGGACGCATGGCTGTCCGGCACGCAGGAGGGGCAGCGGCTGTGGGTGATGCACACGTCTTCGGCGTTGGATGAGCCGGCGCCGAAGAAGAGGCCGCGGCGATTGAAGCCCGCCGATAAAGTGGCAGCCTGACCGACCATCAAGGAGCGATCGATGCCCAACAGCTACTCAGATGCCATCCGCTTCAAGGCCGTTGTCGATGCCGTCGGCGAGTGGCTTGCCTCGGCCAGATGGCCGCAGATCCAGGACCGCCGCAGCGTGTTCATCGACTCGGACGGCAAGCAGGAGGAAGTGTCCATCGTCGAGGCGGATACGGGCGAAGGGCGCGTGTACGCCGTCTATCGCGTGGAGTCCGGCGCCGAGCAGTTCCTTGGGCATGTGCCGCATCCAGGAACCCCGAAACCATGACTGTCGACGACGGTCTGAAGCGCAAGGAACTGGAGCGACTCGCGCTTGAATGGATGCATGCCAACGGGTGGCCGCCGGTTCCGAGGACGGCCGAGCTTCCGATGACGGATGGGGCCGGCGCAGGCGTGGATCAGCCGCCAGCCGGATCTGCCCGGTTGGTATTACGTGGCCCTTGTGGCCGGCGATCTCGTGGGGCGCTTCCAGCGGCCCGGACAGGAGACTTTCGACTGAGTTGAAACCCGCCGCCTGAGGTCCCAGGCACCGGCGCCGCTGCGGATCAGCGGTAGAGGCGGGACCGGAAAGAGCGGCAACTCAATCCGGCCCCTGACCACAGCGCATCACCTTGGGAGGACTGCGCCATGGCTACGAGAAGTGTACCGGGGGCCACTGGCCCGACCGTGAAATCCGTCACAGAAGCATCAGCGGGCGCCGGAGGTCGCCCGCAGGAACTGCAGACTGTTGCAGGGGTGACATTCTGCAATGTGCTCGCCGACGAACTGTTCGAGGTTCGCGCCGGCGTGCAGGCCTGGGAGGCGCTGGGAAGCGCCAAGGAACTGCTAGACGAGACGATGGCCTTGCTGGGGGCGTCGGACGCCGAAAACCACCTCATGGCGGCGTACTACTTGGCCAGCGCGGCGCAGGCGCTGGTCAAGGCCGTGGCCCGGGGGGTAACTGGGGTGTCTGAGGCGGGCGGTTCGGGAGACGCGACCTCCCGGCCGCCCTGGCTCACTGCGGGAAGGTGATCACGATGCAAGTTGCCCCGACCTTATCAGGCACTCCGCCGCCACTCGATTCGGTGCTGATCTGGTTATCACGCACCATCGAGCAGGACCACGAGGCGCGCGGTGTCTTCCTCTGGCTTCGTGAGGGCGCCCCGTTCGCGCTGCGTGGAGCCGCTGCGCTGCATGTCGTTTCACCACCCCAGGCCAGCGCCATTTTCCACGATGCCAACGCTCGATACATGACGACCCGCGCCGGTATGTGCAATGCTTATCGCGCGCTCATACACGCAATGATGCAGGCTATCGAACAAGGCCAGGCGAGAGCCGCGGTCGCAGGAGACGGAATAGCTTTGTACCGCAAGTACGCAGGCCGTACCTGCTGGGTCGGTACACAGGAGGGCCTGCGCCGCGCCGGATTTGCACCTGCCGGCCTCTGGCCGGAACGAAGCAGGTGGCGGGCGGGGACGGACAAACACGGCCGCCGCGTTCACTTCTATCGACACGAACCGCCGTGGACGGACCTGTTCATCGTTCAGGTGATGCAGGAAGCCGTACCGCCGCCCGCGCCCCAGCGCGAGACCGACGCTGTCCGTAGGGGCATCGCAACCGCGCGCGCTACGACGCTCAGCCGTCTGGTGTCAGCCCCTATCGTCGACTTAGCGGCAGTGCGACTTCTGCGTGCAAAGTACAAGGGAGGAAACTATGCGTGAAACATTCGAGATCCGAAAGGACTCGTACCGGCGGCATCGCGCTGGAGCTCGCCACTGGTCAGCGAGGAGCGCCCGGGCGCCATCGGCGCGGCATACGAGCGCTCGGCGTTGGCGGGCAAACGCGTTGTTGATGCGGCGGCTGGCGGAAGCCCTGCCGGAATTGCAGCTCGCGGCATAATCCGCTTTCGCGCGCCTAGCTGCTGGCTGATCTCCGGCGGCGAACAGTCGGTCACCTTCGCCCCCGGCCGGCGCGCTGATCTTGGAAGGTTGCGTTTTGAAGGACGCGGCATGTACTACACCCTTGACGAGATTGCGCGAGAAGTCGGTTGCGACGTTGGCAGGTTGCTGAGGCAAGCAGTGAGCGGGCAGTTCAAGCTCTGCCGTCCCTTTGCCGGAAGCTACTACTGCCCGCAGGAAGCGGCCGCGCAAGACGATGCCAAGTTAAGAGCCGCTATGGATGATTCGTCGGAACATGAGGCTCGGGCATTCTCTGATCCGGTCGGTTGGCGGCAGGAAGAAATGCGACGGAACGTATCTGATGCGCATCACGGATTGATAGACACGGCCGGACTGTACGTCATCCCGAGGAAAGTCCTTCTTGAAATCGAGCTAAATGGTGTGGCCAAATGCACCGTTGCAACGGCGGTCGACGGCTCGCACAGCATATTTCCTATGTGCGATGTCCGGCTCGAGGAACTTCGGCTGGACCAGGATGCTGCCGCCTACGTCCGGGGCGTCCCTGCCGTGGTGTCGAAGGCATCCCGCGCCCCTTCAGTCCACGAGCAGAAATGCGCGGCCATCATAACGGCCATTCGGCGATCAGGCTTCGATCCGCTGAGTTTTCCGCCTCACAAACCTGGCGCTCATCACGGCCCCAAGGGGTCTGTCCGAGACACGGTTCTGAAGGCTCACCGTGATCTGTTCCAGAGCGACAAGCAATTCAGCAACACCTGGCAGCAGATGCGCGCGGAGAAACGGATCGTCGAGTCTCCTACCTGAAAAAGTAGAAGGGCAGGAGGGTTGACAGGGAGAAACCCTGCAACCTGACACTCGCTTCCATCGCAACAACCACCGCCAATGAGCGAGGTTTGCTGATGGAGCAAAAGCCCAAGCCGAACCAACGACGGGTCGATCATGGGCCGTGGCCCAGCGAGGGCTACGTCGATGTGCCCAAGCTGCGCGCAGCGTTGGGTGACGCCGCCGAGCAGACCGTTCGCAACTACATCGCACGCGGCCTCTTGCCTCCGCTGGTCCGCTTCGGCCCGAATCGCGTAGGTTTGCCAGTTTCCGTGGCGAGGCAAGCGCTGGCAGATCTTCCGATGAAGATGGCCAAGCAGCGACCGGTCCGGCGAGGCGTCGGGGCGCGCGAGGCAGCGAAGGTGCCGCAGTGATCGACCACGATCTATGTACTGCAGTCGAGATCATGCTGCCTGCGGACTATCGGTCTGAGCTGGAAGGCGGACTCGCCGGCGATCGCGTTATCGCGGCCATAAGGGTTGGAGCACCTTCACCGGATTACCTCTTCGCCGCTGTTCTGGCAGCGTTGACCGCGGACGGGCGGTCGTGTCAGATGCCTGCTCCGCACGTCCGAGCCTTGCTCCGTAGAGTGCAGAAGACGCTCGAGCAGCAGGCAGGAACCGAAGCATGACAGTGCTCCTCGAGCAACCACGGGGCGCCGAGGTGCTGCGCATCGCGATCAGCGAGTACAAGGGCCGGCAACTGGTCGATGTCCGCGCCTGGTATCGCGACCGCGACGGCGAGCTGCGGCCGGGGCGGCAGGGCATCAGCCTGCGGCCGGAGGGACTGACCGAGGTGATCGAGGCACTGCAACGTGCGGCTGCCGAGGTCGGGGTCGATGCTTGACCGATCCGGCCTGCCAGCGCTGGACGACTATTGCCGGGCCAGTGGCCTGAAGCACCGATCCGGCCGCGGCAACGTCCAGCGCTGGGACTGCGACCTGGCCGAGCACTCGCACCAGGGAAACCTCGCAATCACCGTCGATCGCGGCCTGTGGTGCTGCCACGGTGGCTGTGGCGGCGGTGACGTGCTCGACCTGCACATGGACCGCTTCGGTCTGTCGTTCGTCGATGCGTGCCGCGACCTGGGCTGTTGGATCCAAGAGCCCGGCCAGCCGCGGCAAAACGCGCCAGGATCGACGATCGTGGCCGCGCCGGTGTCTCGCCCCCCAGCGAAACCCGATCGCGCTGCAGAGGCCGATTCCGCGCGCAAGATCGCTCGCGCCGGCGGCATCTGGAACGCGGCTCGGCCGATCACCAGCACGCCGGCGGCCGAGTACCTGTTCGGTCGCACCGGCACGCTGCCGCCGGCCGACGCCGACATCCGCTTCGTGCCGGACCTGCAGCTCTTCGGCTTCAGCGGCCCGGCCATGGTCGGGCGCATCAGCGCGGCCAACGACGCCGGCGTCGGCATCATCGGGCTGCATCTGACCTGGCTGCGGCAGGATGGCGGCCGCTGGGTGCGCACCGAACGCCGCTACCTCGGCCGCAAGTCCGGCGGGGTTGTGCGCCTGTGGCCCGATGAGGCGGTCACCTGGTCAGTGGCGATTGCCGAGGGCATCGAAACCGCCCTGGCCGCCAGCCATCTGCACGGGCCAGTCTGGGCATGCCTGGATGCCGGCAACCTGGCCGCGTTCCCGGTGCTGCCGGGGATCGAGTCGCTGACGATCTTCGCCGACAACGATGAATCCGGCGCCGGCCAGCGCGCGGCAGCCACGTGCGCTGAGCGCTGGCTAGACGCTTGCGAAGTGCTGGTGTTGATGCCGTCGACAACGGGCGCCGACGTCGCGGATGAGGTGGCGTCAGCGTGAGCGGGCCCGAGATCATCCGAATGCGAGTTGAGCAACTGCGGCAGCAGACCGATGCGGTCAAATCCGAGCGGCGCGATCGCAAACTGCCGCTGCCGGACTATGCGGACTTCAGCCGGCTCGATTCCGAGCCGCCGCCCGAGCGTGACTGGGCTGTCGATCAGTGGATACCGCGGGGTTCGCCGACCGCATTGTATGGGCGGGGCGGCGTCGGCAAGTCGTTGCTGGCACAGCAGATCGGGACATCGGTCGGTACCGGCGAGCGACTGTTCGGCCATGCAGTCACGCGTGGGTCGGCGGTCGGATTCTTCTGCGAGGACGACAAGTTCGAGCTGCAGCGGCGCCAGCTTGCCATCCTGAACGGCATGCGCCGCAGCGCCGCCAGCACGACAGACCTGTATTTCGAGGGCCGCGCTGGCATGGATAGCCGCATGGTTGCTTTCGATCGTGACCGGCAACTGCTGATCAGCCCCTTCATGGACCTTGTGTTGCGCGAGTGCGAGCGCTTGATGCCGACACTGGTCATCCTGGACAACGTGGCCCAACTGTTCGATGGGTTGGAGAACGACAGATTTCAGGTGACTGCCTTCTGCAACGCGCTGACCCGGCTCGCGCGTGACTTCAATTGCGCCGTGCTTCTTCTGGGCCATGTCGGCAAGGGGGATGGGTCGGAATACAGCGGTAGCACCGGCTGGGATGCGGCGGTGCGCTCCAGGCTGCTGCTGACCCGACAGGACGATGGCACGCTGGAACTGCGCCGGATGAAGGCGAACTATTCAGCACTTGATTCTGTCAGGCTCGAATACCGTCACGGCACTTTCGTCGAACTGGGCAGCGGGTCGTCAGGCGAAGCATCGGAGAACGAACAGCGAGCCGCCGATATCGTTCTTGCGGGCCTGGACACGCTCACGAGCCGGCAGGTCGCATCCTCCGCGTCACCGACGGCTGCCACGTACCTGCCGAGACTCCTGAGACGAGAAGGACTGCTGAATGGGGTGCACTACGATCTCGCCTGCCGCGCGCTGAATGGACTGATCGATGCGGGCGCACTTGTTCCCGGCGTCCAACTGGCCTGGAAGAAGGCCGACCGCAAGTGGGCACACGGCCTCGCTCGGAGAGCAGCATGAAGTGCGGCGCAGCTTGCGGCGCGGCTGCGGTTCGGCTGCGGTTCTGCGGTTCAGATGGGGGGGGTGTGTGCCCCTTTTAAAGGGGGGGGACACACACCCGCCCCGCACCGCAAAGGCTGGACCGCAACGGACGGAGGTCAAGCGGTTCCGCCTGCGTTTCCCCGCCCCTAAAAACGCGCGAGCAGCCTGCGAAACGGCCTCGCCGTGACGCGATCGCCCTCCCGGACAGGTCGGCGACAGTCCGAGGGGCTGAAGCGCGTCCGGATGCGCGACGCAGCGGAGTTCGACGGAGGTGGTCTCCTCGACATGTCCGCGCCTGCGCTTGGTTTCAGGAAGATTTCGCAATTCCGTCCATCAATTCGGCCATCGAATCGCCCCTGATCGCCGGCAACGGCCGCCCGTGGCGCTGGTTGCCTGCTGGACCTCGCGCCGGTCACCCCAAACCGCCGAAGCCGCCTCCACCGGCGCGGCAGACCCCGACTCGACCTCAACCAAGCCCCCCTCATCACGAACCGACAGGAGCACGCATGAAAACTGTTCAGCAACTCATCAACATCCGCGACGAGATGAAGCGCAGCGCCGCGGCGTTCGATGCCGGTCTCGCAAGCTTCCGGCAGGCTGAGAATCGCATCCGGGCGGATGGCACGCGTCACGAGGCGTACATCGCCGACAAGATCGACGAGGCCCGTAACCAAGCGCTGGGGACGCTGGGCGAGCCGCATAGCCGCCTGCGCGACCTGGCCACGGAAGCGACCGGACAACTGAAGTTCTGGCGATCGACGCAGTTCGTTCTGTCGCAGTTGAGGTTCGCTGACGACCCGGCGGCCGACAGCCTGATTCGCAGCCGGCATGCGGCGGAACTGGCGGCGATGCCGTGCGGCCTGGTGCATCTGGTGTACGAGTCGGCCCGAGAAACGGCCAATCTACCGC
>OEIU01002089.1_pt1 | contig 11195 bp, 9 predicted proteins | sample 1539221 | NCBI WGS metagenome assembly OEIU01 (sample SAMN03792071, study PRJEB22550) | activated sludge metagenome | feature: wastewater treatment plant; material: activated sludge; isolation source: Wastewater treatment plant of a petroleum refinery complex | place: Argentina: Zarate | collected... | reverse complement strand
ATGCGCGAGCAGATCGTGCGTCTGATGCGTGACGGCGTGCCGGCCCCGGCCCGCGACGACGCCGATCCGCGTGCTGCGGTGGCGCAAGCCTACGCCGAGCACGCGTCACGCGTGCAGCAGGAACGCGAAGCGCTGCTGGCGTCGGTCCGCGCGGCGATCGCGCCGACCGCGGTGCTGGTCGAGCTGTTCGTCTACCGGCCGCTGGCATCGGGGCCGACCGAAGCCGAGCCGCCGGCCCGCTATGCCGCATACCTGATGCGACAGGACGGTCCGGTCCACTTCGTCGATCTCGGCGAAGCGGCGCCGATCGACCGGCTGGTCGTCGAGCTGCGCCGCAGCGTGTCGCGGCCCGGCGAGCCGGCCAAGGCACGCGAGGCCGGCCGACGGCTCGACGAACGCCTGCTGCAGCCGCTGCGCGCGCTGTGGCAGGGCGCGAGCGAAGTGCTGCTGGCGCCCGAAGGGCAGTTGAACCTCGTGCCGTTCGCCGCGCTGGTCGACGAGGACGGCCGCTATCTGGTCGAACGCCACGTGTTCAACGTGCTGGCGAGCGGCCGTGATCTGATCCGGCAGGCGGCGCCGGCCCCTGCGCCGCGCAGCCCGCCGCTGATCATCGCGGCACCGAACTTCGGCGATCCCGATGCCGGCAACGCGCCGCAGCGCGCGCTGAACGTCGGCAACGCCCGCTTTCCGGCACTGCCGGGCACCGCCGTCGAGGCGGCGGCGATCCACCCGCTGCTGGGCGATGCGACCCTGCTGCTCGGCGCCCGCGCCACCGAATCCGCGCTGACCGCGGCCCGCGGGCCGAAGCTGCTGCACCTGGCCACCCACGGCTTCTTCCTGGAACCGGTGGGCCGGCCGCGCAGCCTGCACGATGCGATGCTGCGTTCGGGGCTGGTGTTCGCCGGCGTCAACCAGCGGCGTGCCGCCACCGGCGACGACGGCGTGCTGACCGCGCTGGAGGCGGCCGGGCTGGACCTGGCCGGCACACGATTGGCGGTGCTGAGCGCCTGCGACACCGGCCTGGGCGACGTCCGCAACGGCGAAGGCGTGTTCGGTCTGCGCCGGGCGCTGGTGGTGGCCGGCGCGCAGACGCTGGTGATGAGCCTGTGGGAGGTCGAGGACGACGCCACGCAGGCGCTGATGGTCGACTACTACCAGCGTCTGACCGCCGGCGCCGGCCGGGTCGCCGCGCTGCACCAGGCGCAGCGCGCGATGCTGGCGCAGCCGCGCTTCGCCCATCCGTTCTTCTGGGCCGCGTTCATCGCATCGGGCCAGTCGGGGCCGCTGCAGTAGCGCGGCATTGCGCCGCGCAGGCGACCGCGCGGCCGATGACCGCCCGATGACCGCCCGATGACCGCCCCATGAACGCCCCGATGACCACCGCGCCGACGGCTCTCGCCGATGCCGGTCGGGCCATCGCCGATAGCTTGCAACCGCTCAGGTCAGTCCCTTCTCCACCATGTCGATCAGCCGCTGCCCGAGCGCCTCGGCGTCCGGCTCGCCGATGCCGCGCAACGGTCCGTCGATCACCAGCAGCGCCATGCCGTGCACCGCCGACCAGGCCAGGAACTCCGCTGCCGGCCGGTGCGCCGCCGGCAGCGCGCCGGCGCGCATCATCTCGTCGAGCGCCGAACCCAGCAGCTCGAATGGATTGAGCCCGCCGCGGCCGGCACGCGCCGGGTCGGCGCCGAGGTCCGGGCCAGGCAGCGACGGCGCGAACGCGGTGCGGAAGAGCCCGGTCTCCCGACGGGCGAACCGCAGGTAGCCGGTGCCCACGCCGCGCAGCCGGGCGCGCGCCCTGCTCGCCATGCAGGCGGGATCGGCCTCGTCGACGAAGCGCGCGATCTCGGCCTCCATCGCATCGGCCAGCGCCGCCAGCGCCGCCGAGCGCACCGCGCCCAGCAGCGCGTCCCGGTTGGCGAAGTGGCGGTAGGCAGCATTGGGCACCACGCCGACCCGCCGCGTCGCCTCGCGCAGCACGATCGCATCGGGCCCGCCCTCGCGTGCCAGCTCCAGACCGGCCTGCAGCAGCGCGCGGTACAGATCGCCGTGGCGATAGGTGGCACGGCCCGGCGTGCTGCGCCTGACCGCCGGCCGCATGATCATCGGCATCGCATCCTCCGGAATCCTCGCCTCCACGGGCGCGGATAGACCCTGATGTGGACAGTGTCCATTATGCCTGATACGATTTGTGTACGGTGTCCACAAACAGCGGAGGTAACGATGCAATTCCAACCCTACCTGACCTTCAACGGCAATTGCGCCGAGGCGATGAAGACCTACGAACGCGTGCTCGGCGGCAAGCTCGAGAAGATCATGACGTTCGGCGACATGCCGCCCGAGATGGCGGCCGGCATGAGCGAAGCCTGCGAAGGCATGCCGGCCGGCCCGATGCCGGAGGCCGTCAAGAAGCTGGTGCTGCATGCGGCGCTCAGTTTCGAAGGCAGCATCCTGATGGCCTCCGACGCGATGCCCGGCATGACCTACGAAGGCATCAAGGGCGTCGGTGTGACGGTGTCGTTTCCGAGCGTCGACCGCGCGAAGCAGGTCTTCGAGCAGCTATCGGCCGGCGGCAAGGTCGAGATGCCGGCCGGCGAGACCTTCTGGGTGGAATGGTTCGCATCGGTCATCGACCGCTTCGGCACCACCTGGCTGATCAACGGCGGCAACATGAAGATGTGACGTCACGAGCGGACAAGCCCCGCGCGCGTTGCGGCACGTGCGGTCGGCGCGGGGCTTGACACCGGCGAGGCCGGCCATGTAATTTACCGACGAGTAGAACGATAGACGAAATAGTTAAAGACGGCCCGGCGCCGCCGCGCGGAACGCGCGTCACAGGAGACGTCGCAGCGATGAATGCGATCACCAGGGCGGCAGCGGCCGTCGAGTCGGGGTCCGGCTTCGAATTCGTGACGCCCGAGCAGCGGATGATCCGCGAGGCCGCGCTGCGCCTCGGCCAGGAGGTCATCGCGCCGACCGCCGCCGCCCGCGACCGCGACGCGCGGTGGCCGCGCGACGAGCTGCGCGCCCTCGCCGACGCCGGCTTCATGGGCATGCTGGTCCCCGAGGAGCACGGCGGCACCGCGGCCGGCATCACCGCCTACTGTCTGGCGCTGGAGACGATCTCCGGCGCCGACTGCGGCGTCGGCACGATCTTCCACGTGCACAACATGTTCTACTACACCGTCGCGCGCCACGGCACGCCCGAGCAGAAGCGCCGCTGGCTGCCGCCCGGCGCGAGCGGCGATCGCATCGGCGCGTGGCTGCTGACCGAGCCGCACTTCGGTTCCGACACCGCCAGCCTGAAGACGACGGCGCGCCGCGACGGCGACGGTTACGTGCTCGACGGCACCAAGCAGTTCATCTCCAACGGCAGCGAGGCCGGCGCCGCGGTCGCCATGGCGATCACCGATCCGGCGGCCGGCCGGCGCGGCATCTCGGCGTTCCTGCTCGATCCGGCGACGCCGGGCTACACCGTCACGCGCGTCGAGCACAAGATGGGGCAGCGCACCGCCCACGTCGCGCAGATCCGCCTCGACGGCGTGCGCGTGCCGGCGGACAGCCTGCTCGGCGAGGCCGGCGCCGGCTACCGGATCGCGATGTCGGGGCTGGCCGACGGCCGCATCGCGGTGGCCGCGCAGGCGGTCGGCGTCGCCCAGGCGGCGCTCGACGCGGCGGTGCGCTACGCGAAGGAGCGCGAGGCCTACGGCCGGCCGATCTTCGAGCTGCAGGCGGTGTCGTTCCGCCTCGCCGAGATGGCGACCTCGATCGCCGTGGCGCGCCAGTTCTACCTGCACGCGGCGCGGCTGCTCGAGGCCGGCATGCCGTGCTCGCGCGAGGCGGCGATGGCCAAGCTGTACGCGACCGAGATGGCCGAGCGGGTCTGCTCCGACGCGCTGCAGACCTTCGGCGGATACGGCTATCTGCAGGACTTCCCGGTCGAGCGCTATTGTCGCGACGTGCGCGTCTGCAAGATCTACGAAGGCACCAGCGACATCCAGAAGCTGATCGTCTCGCGCAGCCTCTGACTTCCGCGAAACGCAACCGCCGCACACCCACGAAAGGGGGCATTGCCGTGACCACGACGAGCCCGGGCCGCAGCCGCAAGGCGGCGCCCCCCGCGACGCGCAAGGCAGCGAGCGCCGGGACGCGCAAGTCCGCAGCGCGCGGCCGCAACGGCAACGCCTGGAGCAACGTCGTCACCAGCCAGGACGAGCAGTACCGGCTCAAGCGCAATGCGGTGCTGCGCGAGGCGGCGCGCGCGTTCAACGCGCGCGGCTTCGCCAACACCTCGCTCGACGACGTCGCGGCCGCGCTCGGCGTGACCAAGGCGGCGCTGTACTACTACGTGCGCGGCAAGCAGGAGATCCTCTTCGAGTGCCACATGATGACCTATGACCTCGGCGATCAGGCACTCGCCTACGCGCGCGCCAACGGGCGCAACGGCCTGGAGCGTGCGGCGCTGACCGGCCGGCGCTTCATCGAGCTGTTCACCGGCGAGATGGGCAACTTCGCGGTGCTGCGCGAGCACGATGCGCTGGAGCCCGGGCAGCGCGCCGAGGTGCAGCGGCGGCGCGACGCGTTCGACCACGCGCTGCGCGCCTTCGTCGACGAAGGCGTCGCCGACGGCAGCGTGCGGACGCTCGATCCCAAGCTCGTCGTGCTGTTCTTCATGGGCGCGGTCAACTGGATGTGCGCACGCTGGTTCCGGCCCGACGGGCCGATGAGCTCGGAGGAGATCGCCGCCGGCTTCGAGGACCTGCTGGTGGCGGCGATCCGCGCGCAGCCCGGCCCGCAGGGCCGGCGCACGACGCGCACCGCGCGGCGCTGAGCGGGCCGGCTTGCATAAGTTCTACTGACCGGTCAATAATCCGAACGCAGAATCAGACGAGACGCGGCTTCGCGCGCGACGCGCGCCGAGGCCGCCACCTCGGAGGGGAGGCGGAAGTGCACACCGATCGACGGACGGGGAGGCATTGATGTCGGCGCACGCGCAGCAGCACGGTGCGCCGGTCTCCACTGCGGGCGCGGCGCATCCGCGCGGCGGCGACGTGATCGTCGCCGACGGCATCCGCATGCGCTTCGGCGGCGTCGTCGCGCTGAGCGACGTGTCGGTCACGGTGCGCGACGACGAGCTGCTCGCGGTGATCGGCCCCAACGGCGCCGGCAAGACCTCGCTGATGAACTGCCTGAGCGGCTTCTACCGGCCGCAGCAGGGCCGCATCCGGTTCCTCGGGCGCGACATCGCGTCGATGCCGGTGCACGAGATCGCCCGCGCCGGGCTGGCGCGCACCTTCCAGGGCACCCACATCTTCTCGGGCATGACCGTGATCGAGAACATCATGGTCGGCCGTCACCTGCACATGCGCAGCTCGGTCGCGCAGTCGTTCCTGTACTTTCCGTGGACGCAGCGCGAGGAGGTGCGGCACCGCGAGTTCGTCGAGGAGATCATCGAGTTCCTCGAGATCGAGTCGATCCGCCACCGGCCGGTCGGCAGCCTCGGCTACGGGCTGCGCAAGCGCGTCGACCTCGGCCGCGCGCTCGCGCAGGAGCCGCGCGTGCTGCTGATGGACGAGCCGATGGCCGGCATGAACACCGAGGAGAAGGAGGACCTGGCGCGCTTCATCCTCGACGTGCGCGAGGCGCGGCGGCTGCCGATCGTGCTGGTCGAGCACGACATGGGCGTCGTGATGGATCTCGCCGACCGCGTCGTCGTGCTCGACTTCGGCAAGCGCATCGCGGTCGGCACGCCCGCCGAGGTGCAGGCCGACCCGGCCGTCATCGCCGCCTATCTCGGCGGCGACAAGGCCGCCCGCGCCGAAGGGAGGCACGCATGACCGTGCCGATGCGCACGCTGCCGCAGCACCTGCTCGCGCGCGCCAAGGCCGAACCGTCGCGCATCGCCGAGCGGCACAAATACCGCGGCATCTGGCGCGAGTACACGTTCGACGAGGTGCTGCGCAACGTGCGCGACTTCGCGCTCGGGCTGCGCGCCGCCGGCGTGCAGCGCGGCGAGACGGTGGCGATCATCGGCGAGAACGAGCCCGAGCACTTCTGGGCCGAGTACGCGGCGCAGGCGATCGGCGCCAAGGTCGTGTCGATGTACCCCGACCTGACCGCCGACGAGGTGCAGTATCTGGTCGACGACAGCGAGGCCGTCTACCTGGTCGCGCAGGACCAGGAGCAGGTCGACAAGGGGCTGGCGATCCTGCCGCGCTCACCCCGGCTGCGCGCGATCGTGTACTGGGACGCCACCGGCATGTGGTCGTACCGCCACGACGCGCTGCGCTCGTTCACCGCGGTGCAGGACGTCGGTCGCGCGGCACACGACAACGACGCGCAGGCGTTCGAGCGGCTCGTCGACGATGGCGGCGTCGACGACATCGCCGTGCTGTCGTACACCTCGGGCACCACCGGCAAGCCCAAGGGCGTGATCCTCACGCACCGCTATCTGAACGACAGCGTCCACCGGCTCACCAGCAGCCTGGGGGACCTGGCGCCGGGCATGGAGTATCTGACCTACATCGCGCCGGCCTGGGCGACCGAGCAGATGATGGGCCTGACGCTGGGCCTGACCCTGCCGCTGGTGGTCAACTTCCCCGAAGGCCCGGAGCAGGTGCTGGAGAACATCCGCGAGCTGGCCGTCGAGGTGATGGTGTTCGCGCCGCGCCAGTGGGAAAGCCTGGCCGCCACGCTGCAGGCGCGGATGCTCGACGCGGGCGCCTGGCGCCGCCGGATCTACGAGTGGGGGTTGCGGACCGGTCACCAGGTCCACGTGAACACGCTCGAGGGCCGCCCGGCGCCGGCCGGCGCACGCGCGCTGCTGCCGCTCGCCGAGGCGCTGGTGCTGCGGCCGTTGCGCGACCAGCTCGGCCTGACGCGGCTGAAGGTCGCGATGTGCGGCGGCTCGACGATGGCGCCCGACGTGTTCCGGCTGTTCCACGCGATCGGCGTGCCGTTGCGCAACTTCTACGGCGCGACCGAGTTCGGGCTGATGACCGCCCACCAGGGCGAGCGCTACGACCTCGAGACGGTCGGCCAGTGGCTGCAGGCGCACCCCGAGGCCGGGCCGCGGCTCGAATGGAGGATCGCCGAAGACGGCGAGCTGCTGGTGCGCGGCGGGTCGTTCTTCCAGGGCTACTGGCGGCGCGAGGACAAGACGGCCGAGCGGCTGCTCGACGGCTGGTACCGCACCGGCGACGCCGTGTCGACGAGCCGGCAGGGCGAGCTGGTGTTCCTCGAACGCGTCGACGACATGCGCAAGCTGCGCAGCGGCGAGAGCTTTCCGCCGCAGTTCATCGAGACGCGGCTGCGCTTCAGCCCGTTCATCAAGGACATCATGATCCTGGGCGACGAGCGGCGCGACTACATCGGCGCGCTGATCAACATCGACATGGGCGTCGTGTCGCGCTGGGCCGAGGAGCGCAACATCGGCTTCTCCACGTTCGCCGACCTGTCGCAGAAAGACGAGGTGGCGAAGCTGATCCGCCGCGAGATCGCGCGCGTCAACCTGTTCCTGCCGGAACACTCGCGGGTGCACCGCTTCGCGAACTTTCCCAAGGAGCTCGACCCGGACGAGGGCGAGCTCACGCGCACCCGCAAGCTGCGTCGCGAGTTCCTCGAGGAACGCTATGCGGCGCTGATCGAGGGCCTGTACGAAGGCCGTCCGGAGGTTCGCATCGAGATCCCGGTGACCTACCAGGACGGCCGCAAAGGCAGGCTGGCCGCCACGGTCCGGCTGCACGACGCCGACGACCGGGCCGGCGGCCAGGCCGCAGACCAGGCCGGCCGCGGGCACGGCGCACAACGAGGTGTCACATGCTGATCGACTTCGTCAACTACGTGATCAACGGCGCGCTGATCGGCCTGCTCTACGCGCTGATCGCGATGGGCTTCGCCGTCATCTACCGCGCCTCGAAGGTGTTCAACTTCGCGCAGGGCGAGCTGGTGGTGTTCGGCGGCTTCGTCGTCTGGTGGCTGGTCGTCAGCTTCGGCCTGCCGCTGTACATCGGCCTGCCGCTCGCCTTCGTCATCGCCGCGGCGTTCGGGCTGCTGATCGAGCGGATATTCTTCTCCCGGCTGGTCGGCGAATCGGTGTTCGCGATGGTGATGGTCACGATCGGCCTGCTGATCCTGATCCGCGGCGTGGTGCTGCTGCTGTTCGGCCCGCAGGTGAGGCCGTTCCCGATCGTCTTCGACCTCGCGCCGATCATGCTGGGCGACATCTTCATCCCGCGCTCGCTGCTGTACGGCGGCATCGTCACCGTGGTCATCGGCTTCGGGCTGTCGTGGTTCTTCGACCGTACCCGCCTCGGGCTGAAGATGACCGCGGTTGCCGAGGATCACCAGGTCGCGCTGTCGCTGGGCATCTCGGTGCGTGCCTCGATCGCGTTCGCGTGGATCCTGGGGGCGGTGCTGTCGACCGTCGGCGCGGTGATCTACCTGAGCGGCAAGTCGCTGAACTTCCTCGCGTCCGACATCGGCCTCACCGCGCTGCCGGTCGCGCTGCTGGCGGGTCTGGAGTCGGTGTCCGGCCTGCTGCTGGCCGGCATCATCGTCGGCATCGTCCAGGGGCTCGCGGTCGCCTACCTCGATCCCTGGATCGGCGGCGCGGTCGGCTCGATCCTGCCCTTCGTGATCATGCTGGGCATCCTCTTCATCCGGCCGACCGGCATGTTCGGCTGGCGGACCATCGAAAGGGTCTGAGGCATCTACCATGGACCCCGCAGGCGTATTCGCGACCCGCTACGAGCGCGACCAGGCGCTGATCCGCACGCGCGGCCAGGCGCTGGCGCTGCTGGCATTCCTGGTCGCGCTGCTGCTGGTCCCGCAGTTCCTCAGCCCTCGCCTCGTGTCGATCGGCAGCGTGATGCTGATCTCGGCGGTCGTCGTCGTCGGGTTGCAGATCAACACCGGCTACGCCGGCCAGGTGAACCTCGGGCAGGCGGCGTTCATGGGCGTCGGCGCCTACGTGACCGCGGTGTGCGCGTCGAAGGCCGGCCTGCCCTTCTGGCTGTCGATTCCGGTCGGCGGGCTGGCGGCCGCGCTGTTCGGCTTCGTGTTCGGCCTGTCGGCGGTGCGGATCAAGGGCTTCTACCTCGCGCTCACGACGATCGCCGCGCAGTTCCTGTTCCACTTCTTCGTGCTCAACCTGCCGATGAGCTGGCTCGGCGGCTCGAACGGCCTGAGCATCGATCCGGCGACGTTCTTCGGCATCCGGCTGGCCAGCGACGGTGCGATCTACTACCTGTGCCTCGCGATCGCGACGATCATGATCGCCGGCGCCTACGGCATCGCGCGTAGCCGCCACGGCCGTGCGTTCGTCGCGGTGCGCGACGACGACGTCGCCTCCGGCATGATGGGCATCGACGTCGTGCGCACCAAGGCCACCGCGTTCCTGCTCGGTGCGTTCTATGCGGGCATCGGCGGCGGGCTGTGGGCGTATTTCGTGCGCTTCGTCGCGGTCGACCAGTTCACGCTGCTGCACTCGATCTGGTTCATCGCGATGATCATCGTCGGCGGGATGGGTTCGATCACCGGCGCGCTGATCGGCGTGTTCGTCATCAAGGTGGTGCAGGAAGGGCTGACATCGCTCGGGCCGACGATCGTCGAGAAGCTGCCGTTCCTGGGCGGCGACGTCGTGTTCTCGGTGATGAACGTGTTCCTGGGCGGCGTGATCGCGGCCTTCCTGATCTTCGAGCCGCGCGGGCTGATGCACCGCTGGAACATCCTGAAGAGAACCTATCGCCTGTGGCCGTTCCCGTACTGACGGCGGGCCGGGGCGCGTGGAAAGCAGCCGGCCTCCGGCCGGCACCGTTCGCAAGAGGAGAAAGCAAGATGAGCATCTCGAGAAGGAACACGCTGGGCGCCCTGGCGGCGGGCGCGCTGGCGGCGGCCGGTGCGGGGGTTCCCCTGCCCGCGATGGCGCAGGCCACCTACAACGTCGCCGGCATGGCCGACTTCACCGGCCCCTACGCGGACATCATGAAGTCGCTGATCGCCGGCCGCTGGGCGGTGCTCAACTGGTGGAACGAGGAGGTCGGCAAGGGCCTCGGCGTCCGCATCAACATGAAGGACTACGACACCCGCTACGACACCGCGCAGACCTCGAGCCTGTGGCCCGGCATCAAGTCCGAGCTCAAGCCGATCGCCGCGCTCGGTCTGGGCGGACCCGATTCGGCCGCGCTGCAGCAGCGCCTGCCGGACGACAAGATCCCGCTGATGATGGCCACGGCCGCCTACGGCTACGCCTGGCGTCCCGACCCCTGGGTGTTCAATCCGCGCGGCACCTACACGCACGAGTCGGGCGCGTTCTATCTCTGGTACCGCCAGCAGAAGGGCATCACCGGTCCGCTGAAGATCGGCATCATCTCCTCGGAAGCCGCGCCGGCGTACGTCGACATCCACAAGGGGCTCGTGAAGTTCGCGGCCGACAACAAGGACAAGCTCGAAGTCGTCGAGACGGTGTTCACCGAGGTGCAGCCCAGCGACCTGACCACGCAGGTGAACCGGCTGGTGCGCAAGGGCGCCCAGGTCATCAACATCCAGACCAATACCGCGGCGGTGGTCGCGACCAAGCGAGCGCTGCAGGCGCTGAACCGCAAGGACATTCCGATCATGATGAGCTCGCACAACGGGCTGCCCGCCTCCGGCAAGGCCGCCGGCGGCATCGGGCAGCTCGAGGGCGACTACGAGGTCTACGGGATGGCGATCCCGAGCGGCGACGCGAGCGAGACCCGGGCCTTCTACGACATGCTGGTCGCGAAGTACAAGCTGACCGGCGGCTGGGACGTGATGACCTTGATGGGCATGAACCAGATGCTGTTCACGCTGCGCTCGATCGAGGCGGCGGCCAAGGACGGCGGCGCCGACAAGGTCACCGGCGAGGCGGTGCGCAATGCGATGTTCAAGCACACGATCACCAGCAAGCAGACGTTCGGCGTGCTGCCCGACCTGAAGTTCTCCAAGGAGGCGCCGTTCCCGCTGTCCGGCATGGCGGTGAACATCGGCACCGTCAAGGATGGCAAGTACACGGTCGCTGCGCAGAACGTTCCGGTGCCTTCGGTCAACAAATGGTGACCGGGCGGCCGGCGGGAGGCGGGGGGGCCGGGGGCCCCCCCCCCCCCCCGGGGCCGCCCCTCTAGGGGGGGGCAAAGGGGTGGGGATGAAAAAACTCTAGGGGGGCTACAGCGACG
>OEIU01002087.1_pt1 | contig 11202 bp, 9 predicted proteins | sample 1539221 | NCBI WGS metagenome assembly OEIU01 (sample SAMN03792071, study PRJEB22550) | activated sludge metagenome | feature: wastewater treatment plant; material: activated sludge; isolation source: Wastewater treatment plant of a petroleum refinery complex | place: Argentina: Zarate | collected... | reverse complement strand
CGGCCTCGGTCAGGCCCGAGTTGGCCTTGATCGTGATCTTGTTCTCCTTGCCGGTGCCCTTGTCCTTGGCCGACACGTGCAGGATGCCGTTGGCGTCGATGTCGAACGTCACCTCGATCTGCGGCGTGCCGCGTGCCGCCGGCGGGATGCCCTCGAGATTGAACTCGCCCAGCATCTTGTTGCCGGCCGCCACCTCGCGTTCGCCCTGGTACACCTTGATCGTCACCGCCGGCTGGTTGTCGTCGGCCGTCGAGAAGACCTGCGAGTACTTGGTCGGGATCGTGGTGTTCCGCTTGATCATCGCCGTCATCACGCCGCCCAGCGTCTCGATGCCCAGCGTCAGCGGCGTCACGTCCAGCAGCAGCACATCCTTGCGGTCGCCGGACAGCACCGATGCCTGCACCGCCGCGCCGACCGCCACCGCCTCGTCGGGGTTGACGTCCTTGCGCGGCTCATGGCCGAAGAATTCCTTGACCTTCTCCTGCACCTTGGGCATGCGGGTCATGCCGCCCACCAGGATCACGTCGGAGATGTCCGAGCCCTTAACGCCGGCGTCCTTCATCGCCTTGCGGCACGGCTCGATCGTCGCCTCGATCAGATCCTCGACCAGCGCCTCGAGCTTGGCACGGGTGAACTTCAGGTTCAGGTGCTTGGGACCGGACGCGTCGGCGGTGATGTACGGCAGGTTGATGTCGGTATTGGCCGACGACGACAGTTCGATCTTCGCCTTCTCGGCGGCTTCCTTCAGGCGCTGCAGCGCGAGCACGTCCTTCGACAGGTCGACCGCCTGGTCCTTCTTGAACTCGGCGATGATGTAATCGATGATCCGCTGGTCGAAGTCCTCGCCGCCGAGGAAGGTGTCGCCATTGGTCGACAGCACTTCGAACTGCTTCTCGCCGTCGACGTCGGCGATCTCGATGATCGACACGTCGAACGTGCCGCCGCCCAGGTCATAGACGGCGATCTTGCGGTCCTTGCCGGCCGCCTTGTCCAGGCCGAACGCCAGCGCCGCCGCGGTCGGCTCGTTGATGATCCGCTTGACTTCCAGGCCGGCGATGCGGCCCGCATCCTTGGTGGCCTGGCGCTGGCTGTCGTTGAAGTACGCCGGAACGGTGATCACCGCCTCGGTCACTTCCTCGCCGAGATAGTCCTCGGCGGTCTTCTTCATCTTGCGCAGCACCTCGGCCGAGACCTGCGGCGGAGCGATCCGCTTGTCGCGCACCTTGACCCAGGCATCGCCGTTCTCGGCCTTGACGATCTCGTAGGGCATCAGGTTGATGTCCTTCTGCACCTCCTTCTCGTCGAACTTGCGGCCGATCAGCCGTTTGACGGCATAGAGGGTGTTGCGCGGGTTGGTGACCGCCTGGCGCTTGGCCGACGCGCCGACCAGCACCTCGCCGTCTTCGGCGTAGGCGACGATCGAGGGCGTGGTGCGGGCGCCTTCGGAGTTCTCGATGACCTTGGGCTGGCCGCCTTCCATGATGGCGACGCAGGAGTTCGTGGTCCCCAGGTCGATGCCGATGATCTTGCCCATGTGCTTGTTTCCTCAGTAGTCGGAAATTCTGGATGACGGGGTAGGTGTGTTCCGGATCGCGAAAATCAACCCTGGGCGACCATCACGAGCGCCGGGCGCAGCACCCGGTCGTTGATCAGGTAGCCCTTCTGCAGCACGGTGACCACGTGGTTCGCGGCCACCGGCGGCTTGGTTGCCGATACCGGCACGGTGGAGATCGCCTGGTGGCGGTTCGGATCGAATTTCTCGCCCACCGGGTTGATCTCGTGCAGACGGTTCTTCTCGAACGCGGACGAGAGCTGGCGCAGCGTGGTCTCGACTCCCTCGCGGATGCTCTCGATGGTGGGCGTGTCGGCCTTCAGCGCCATCTCCAGGCTGTCCTTGACCGGCACCAGCGCCTCGGCGAACGCTTCGACAGCGTACTTGTGGGCCTTGGCCACCTCTTCCTGGGAGCGGCGGCGGATGTTCTCGACGTCGGCGCGGGCCCGGACGAACTGCTCATAGTGCTCGGCAGCCTTGGCCTCGGACTCGGCCAGCCGGCGTGCCATCAGCTCCAGCTCGCTGGCCGCGGCCTCGGCGGCCTGACCTGCCTGGGGCACCGCTCCGCCAGCCGCGCTGGCGCCGGAGGCGCCCACCGGGCCGCCTGCCGCTGCGTTCTCTCCTTCACCCGGCCGGGGCGGTTGGTCGTTTGGAAACATTCAATTCCCTTCTTTAGGATCAATGACTTGCGATGACAAACCCGATAGCTGGGGATGACTGTAAGGATTTCAAGTGGCGCCGACCAGCCCCGATCGGCCCGCTCCCGACCGACGGCTTGCCCCGCCAGACGACACAATTTGTGGCAGTCGCCGCGGCAAGGGTCTGTAAGATGGGCCCCGGTTCGTACCAGCCCACGGGATATTCAAAAAAGGAGCAGGACGATGGGCCTTCTCTCGTTCATCAAGGAAGCCGGCGAAAAACTGTTCGGCAGTGGCCAGGCGCAGGCTGCCCAGGCCGCCGCCGATGCTGACAAGGCCGCCGCCGCCAACGCCGCCGCCGGACGCGCGATCGAGGACTACATCACCAAGATGAACCTGAAGGTCGACGGCCTGAAGGTGGATTTCGACGGCGCCAGCAGCGCGGTGACGGTATCGGGGGTGGCACCCGACCAGGAAACCCACGACAAGGTGCTGCTGTGCTGCGGCAACGTGGCCGGCGTGGGCCAGGTCAACGACCAGCTTTCGGTCGCCGCCCCGAAGGACGAAAGCAAGTACTACACCGTGGTCAAGGGCGACACGCTGTCGAAGATCGCCAAGGAATACTACGGCAATGCCAATGCCTACATGCAGATCTTCGAGGCCAACAAGCCGATGCTGACGCATCCGGACAAGATCTATCCGGGCCAGATGCTGCGCATCCCCCCGAAGGCCACCGCCTGACGGCATAGAACTGGCGCGGCCGGCCGTTCAGGCCCGCCGCGCCGCCTTGTCGGCCGCCGGCCTTGCCGTCGGCCAGCCCGCCAGGTTGTCGCGGGCCAGCGCGGTCAGGCAGCGGATCAGCCCCGGCCCGTCGTTCAGGCAGGGGATGTAGCGGAAGTCCCGTCCGCCCGCCTCGATGAAGGTCTGCTTGCCCTCGATCGCGATCTCCTCGAGCGTCTCCAGGCAGTCCGAGACGAAGCCCGGACACACCACGTCGACCCGCCGCACCTTCTGGTGACCGAGCTCGGCCAGGGTGGCCGCCGTGTACGGTGTCAGCCACTGCGCCCGGCCGAACCGGGACTGGAACGTGATCGTGTAGTCGGCATCGCGCAGGCCCAGCCGCGCACCCAGCATCCGCCCGGTGACCAGGCATTCGTGCTGATACGGGTCGCCCAGCTCCACGCTGCGCCTGGGCAGGCCGTGAAAGCTCATCAACAGCCGGTCGGGCGGCCCGTCGGCCTGCCAGCCGGCGCGGATCTGGTTGGCCAGCGCGTCGATGTACTCGGGCCGGTCGTGGAAGCTGCGCACCGTGCGCACCTCGGGCTGGTCGCGCCAGCCGGCCAGCTCCCGGAACACCGCGTCGACCGCGGTGGCGGTGGTCGACGCGGCGTACTGCGGATAGAGCGGCAGCAGCAGCAGCCGGCCGACGCCGCGGTCGCGCAATGCGCGCAGCACCTTCGGGATCGACGGCTTGCCGTAGCGCCTCGCGTACTCCACCTCCACCGCATGGCCGCCCTCCCCCAGCCAGCCGCGCAGCAGCCGCGCCTGGCGCACCGTGTTGACCGCCAGCGGCGAGCCCTCGCGGGTCCAGATCGCGGCGTATTTCTGGGCCGAGCTGCGCGGCCGGATGCGCAGGATCACGCCGTGCAGAATCGGCCCCCAGAGCGTCTTCGGGATCTCCACGACGCGGGGGTCTGCGAGGAATTCGGCCAGGTAGCGACGCACCGCTGCCGGCTCGGGTGCCGACGGGGTGCCGAGCTGGATCAGCAGCACCGCCGTCCGGCGGGCGGCGTCGTGGTCCGGCTTGTCGGCCGCGGTGTAACGGGGCATCGGCTGCGGGCGGGCGATCGGTGGGCGGGGCGTGTGCGGAGCGATGCGACGTGGAGCGGGCGACGGACGTGGGGGGACCGGCTTCCGACGCGCCGCGTCAGCCGTGACTCAGCGCGCTGGACACCAGCTTCGCGGTGATGTCGACGATCGGGATCACCCGCTCGTAGGCCATCCGCGTGGGGCCGACGACTCCCAACGTGCCGACCACCTTGCCGTCGACCTCGTACGGGGCCACCACCACGCTCAACTGGTCGTGCGGCACCAGCTCCGATTCGCCGCCGATGAAGATCTGCACGCCCTGCGCGCGGCTGGATGCATCGAGAAGCTGCACCAGTCCGGTCTTGCGTTCGAACAGCTCGAACATCCGGCGCAGCCGCTCCATGTTGTCCGACAGATCGGCCACGCCCAGCAGATTGCGCTCGCCGGAGATCACCACCGGATCGGTGGGCTCGGACAAGGCCTGGTTGCTGGCTTCGACCGCCCGGTGCATCAGCGAGTTGATGTCGTCGCGCAGCACCGCCAGCTCGTTCTGCAGCCGGGCGCGGATCGCGTCGAAGTCCAGGCCGGCGTAGTTGTGGTTGATGTAGTTGGCGGCCTCGGCGAGCTGCGACGGCGTGTATTCGCGTTCGGTCAGCAGGATCCGGTTCTGCACGTCGCCTTCGGGCGTCACGATGATCAGCAGCAGCCGCCGCTCCGACAGCCGCAGGAATTCGACCTGCCGGAACATCGACGAACGGCGCGGCGTCATCACGACGCCGGCGAACTGCGACAGGTTCGACAGCAGGCCGGCGGCGGCCGACAGCACCTTGTGCGGATCTTCCGAGCGAAGCTGGCCCTCGATCCGCTCGGCCTGGCGCACCTCCAGCGGCTCGACCTTCAGCAAGGGGTCGGCGAAGATCCGGTAGCCGCGCGGGGTGGGGATCCGGCCGGCCGAGGTATGGGGGCTGGCGATCAGCCCCAGCTCCTCGAGGTCGGCCATCACGTTGCGGATCGTGGCGGGCGACAGGTCCAGCCCCGAATAGCGTGACAGCGTCCGCGAACCGACCGGTTGCCCATCGGCGATATAGCGTTCGATCAGCGTCTTCAGCAGCGTTTGCGCGCGTCGGTCCAGCATGACCCTATTGTATGGGCGCGCTGTCCGACGGTCCACCCGGTGGTCCACCCGACGGTCAACCCGCAGGTCTCATCCGCCGGGATGACCGGGAATCGTGAAGCTTTGTGGTGTAATCCGCCGGATGAGCCTGATCTTCAAGACCGCGGCACTGATCGGCCGGTATCAGTCGGAGGGGGTGGCGGAATCGCTGCAGGCGATCGCCGCCTACCTGGCCGAGCGCGGCCTGGCGGTGCTGCTGGAGTCCGAGACCGCCGCCGCGATCGGCCGGCAGGATCTGGCTCATGCGCCGGCCGAGGCGCTGGGCACACGCGCCGACGTGGCGATCTCGGTGGGCGGCGACGGCACGATGCTGGGCATCGCCCGCCAGCTCGCCAGCCAGGGGGTGCCGCTGGTCGGCATCAACCACGGGCGGATGGGCTTCATCACCGACATCGCGCTGGACCACTGGCGCGAGGCGCTGGGCGCGGTGCTCGACGGTTCGTTCCGCTCGGAGAACCGCACGCTGCTGACCGCGCGGGTGGTGCGCGACGACCAGACCGTCTGGGAAGAGCTGGCGCTCAACGACGTGGTGGTCAGCCGCTCGTCGCGGGCCGGCATGATCGAGCTGCAGGTCGAGGTCGACGGCGCCTACATGTACAACCAGCGGGCCGACGGCCTGGTGATCGCCACACCGACCGGCTCGACCGCCTATGCGCTGTCGGCCAACGGGCCGATCCTGCATCCGCAGGTATCGGGCATCGTGCTGGTGCCGGTGGCGCCGCAGTCGCTGTCGAACCGGCCGATCGTGCTGCCCGACCACGTGTCCATCACGATCCGGGTGGTCGAGGGCCGCGAGCCGCGGGTGGCCGGCGACATGCAGGTGTTCAGCGACCTGCAGACCGGCGACGACATCGTGATCCAGCGGGCACCGTTCACCGCGCGCTTCCTGCACCCGGAGGGCTACAGCTATTTCGCGACCTTGCGGACCAAGCTGAACTGGCACGAGCTGCCGATCCTGCGCAAGCCGGTGCCCGAGAACCTGTGACGCCGGGACGAGTGCGCCGTGCTGCAACGCCTGGTCCTGCGTGATTTCGTCATCGTCGACGCGGCCGAGATCGAGTTCGGCGCCGGCTTCACCGTGCTGTCCGGCGAAACCGGCGCCGGCAAGTCGATCCTGCTCGATGCGCTGGGGCTGGCCACCGGCGGCCGGGCCGACGCCGGCGTCGTGCGCGACGGCGCGCAGCGCGCCGCCATCACCGCCGAGTTCCGCGTCGGCGAGACGGTCGACCGCTGGCTGGCCGAGCGCGACCTGGCCGGCGACGACGGACTGCTGCTGTTGCGGCGGGTGGTCGACGCCGACGGCCGCTCGCGGGCGCTGATCAACGGCCATCCGGCCACCGCCACGCAGCTTCGCGAACTGGCCGAGCAGCTTCTGGACATCCACGGCCAGCACGCCACCCAGTCGATGATGCGGGCCGACGGCCAGCGGGAGCTGCTCGATGCATTCGGCGGCTGCGCCGACGCGGTCCGCGAGATCGGCCGGCTGCACGCGCAGTGGCGGCGGCTGGCCGCCGACCTGGAGCGGGCCGAGCGGGCCGGGCGCGAGCTGCTGCTGGAACGCGAACGGCTCGAATGGCAGGTCAACGAGATCGAGCAGCTCAAGCTCGCGCCGGACGAATGGCAGGCGCTGAACCAGGAGCAGAAGCAGCTCGCCCATGCCGCCGCGCTGATCGACGGCGCACGCGCCGGCGCCGACCTGCTGGCCGAGCGCGACGACGCGGTGTCCTCGCAGCTCTATCAGTTGCTGCAGCGGCTGCGGCCGCTGGCCGAGGTCGACACGCGGCTGGCCAACAGCGTCGGCCTCATCGAAAGCGCGCAGATCCAGCTCGACGAGGCGGCGTCCGATCTGGCCGGCTATGCCGACCGGGTCGACGCCGATCCGCAGCGGCTCGAGGCGGTCGACCGGCGGATCGGCGCGATCTTCTCGGCGGCCCGCAAGTTCAAGCTGGCGCCCGAGGCGCTGGCCGGGCAGCTCGACGAATGGCGGCAGCGGCTGGCCGACGTGGTGGCGGCCGCCGACATCGACGCGCTGCGCCAGAAGGCCGAAGCGGCGCGTGCCGACTATGACCGGGCGGCGGCCGCGCTGACGAAGCAGCGCAAGGCGGCCGCGCGCAAGCTGTCGGCCGGCGTGGTCCGCAACATCCACCAGCTCGGCATGACCGGCGGCCGCTTCGAGGTGGTCATCGAGCCGGGCGATCCGACGGCGAGCGGCGCGGACCGGGTCGAGTTCCGGATCGCCGCCCATGCCGGTGCGGCGCCGCGGCCGCTGGCCAAGGTGGCCTCCGGCGGCGAGCTGTCACGGGTCGGCCTGGCGATCGCGGTGCTGGCCGCCGAGACCAACCCGGTGCCCACGCTGATCTTCGACGAAGCGGATGCCGGCGTCGGCGGCGCGGTGGCCGAGGTGATCGGCGAGCTGATGCGGCGCCTGGGCGCCTCGCATCAGGTGTTCTGCGTGACCCACCTGCCGCAGGTCGCGGCCAAGGCCCATCATCACTTCGCGGTCAGCAAGGAGACGGCCGGCGAACGGACGGTCAGCCGCGTCACGCTGCTCGACCGCACCGGCCGGGTCGAGGAGATCGCGCGGATGCTGGGCGGCGTCGACATCACGACGACGACGCGCAAGCATGCGCGGGAGCTGCTGGCGCAGGCGTGAGAACGGCGCGGCGCCTGCGACGCCCCTCCCTGGGGTCCGCGGCCCGCGACGACCGTTGCGGTGGCCGCCCGTCGGCGGCCCCGGGCCCCGCCTCTTCACGCCTGCCAGACCGCCCAGCCGCGCTCCCGATACTCCTGCGCCAGTTCCGCCTCCAGCGTGCAGGCGGCCGAGTACGGCATCGGATTGAAGAACGCGTAGAGATCGGGCCGCAGCCGCAGCCCGAAGCGCTGCACATAGCGGTTGCCGCGCACACCCGCCTTGTGGTTCGCAAAACGCCGCTCCGGCGACAGGCCGGTCATGCCGATGTATACGCAGGGCGCGAACCCGTCGTATCGCGGGTTGGCGTCGCGGAACCGCCGCTCGTAGAGCACGTCGCGATGCAGCTCCACGACGTAGACGTTGTGATGATGCCTGGGCATGAGAGGCGGGTGCGAACCCGCCGATTATAGGTATGCCGCAGCCGGATCAGGCCGACCCGCGGACCATGCCGAGCCGGCCGGTGAGGCGGGCATGGGCCGCGGGCCACTCGTCGTCGATGATGCTGTAGCGGACGGAAGTCCTCTTCCTGCCGTTCGGCATGATCCGTTCATTGCGGATGATGCCCTCCTCCACCGCCCCCAGGCGGAGGATCGCCGCCCGCGACCGCTCGTTCAGCACGTCCGTCGTGAACTGCACACGCACGCACCGCAGCTCCTCGAACGCATGACGGAGCATCAGCAGCTTGCTCTCGGTGTTGGCCGCCGTCCGCTGCCAGGACCCTGCATACCAGGTGTGACCGATCTCGAGCTTGCGATTCTCGCGATCGATCTTCCAGAAGCGCGTGGAGCCGATCACCTTGCCGTCCGCCGAAAGCGTGACGGCGAACGGAATCACCGTTCCCTCCGCGAAGCCCTGCAGCGCCTTCTCGATGTACGGCGCTGCCGTCGACGCCGACGGCACGACGGTGTACGGAAGCGACCAGAGCTCACCGTCCGCCGCTGCGTCCACCAGCGCCGGTCCGTCCGCGGCGGCCAGCGGACGGAGGGTGACCAGCGCTCCTTCGAGGATGGGCGCGGAGATCACGATCGAACTCATTCGTCGATGTCGATCTTCAGGGCTGGTTCTGCTGCTGTGCCGCCGCGAGCCGTGCCGCCATCGCCTTGCGCGTCGCCTCGGGCAGACCGGTCGGATCGACCAGCAGCCCGAACAGCTTCAGGTTGTGCGTATGCGCGAGCTGGTGCAGATGGAAGGCATTCTTCATTGCCAGTTCGCGCCCGCCGGCATCCTGCGCGCCATTGATCGACAGCTTGGCCATCTTCAATGCGAAGCGCGACTTCATCGCGATCTTGCGCGCCATCTCCAGCGTCGCCTGCTGAAGCTGCTCGCGCGGCACCACCTTGTTGACCATGCCCAGCACCTGGGCCTCGGCGGCGGTGATCGCGTCCGACGTGAACAGCATCTCCTTGGCCTTGCGGATGCCGACTTCCTGGGCGTGATGGAACCACTCGACGCCGCCGACGCCGAAGCTGACCACCGGGTCGGCGAACGACGCATCGTCGCTGGCGACGATCAGGTCGCACGGCCAGGCCAGCATCAGGCCGCCGGCGATGCACTTGCCCTGCACCGCCGCGATCGTCGGCTTCGGGATGTTGCGCCAGCGCTCCGAGAAGCCGATGTAGATCTCCTCCTCGCGCGACATCTGCGCCTCGGCGCCGGCGCAGCCGAAGCCGCACATCGTGCCCACCGTGCGGTAGCGCTTCATCGCACCGGCCGAATCGGTCTCGCCCAGGTCATGGCCGGCCGAGAAGTGCTTGCCTTCGGCAGCCAGGATGATCACGCGTACGTCGTTGTCGTGCGCGGCGCGGTCGAACGCATCGTTCAGCTCGTAGAGGAGCTGGGTGTCCTGGGCATTGGCCCGGTCCGGGCGGTTCAGCCGGATCCGGGCGATGCCGGGCTCGGGCACTTCGTAGATCAGCGTCTGGAAAGCAGCTTCAGCCATGTCTTCTCCTGTCGAGATTTGCATTGCGCATCCTTGCAACCGCTTCGTCCCGGCTCGATACGCCGAGCTTGACGTAGATGTTCCTCAGATGCCACTTCACCGTTTCTGCGGAAACGTTCAGTATCCGGGCGATGCGCTTGTTCGCCATGCTCTGCGAAACCAGCATCAGCACGTCGGTCTCGCGTTCGCTCAGTGAATCGATCACCTGGCCCCTCGCCACGGCGGCCCGAGGCTCCCCCGCATCGGGCGCCGGTTCGGCCGCCTGCAGCAGCCGTTTCAGATAGAAGTCGACGATGGGGTCGAGCGTACGTTCCGCCGCCAGACCGTTGAGCCGTTCGGCCATCCGCTCGGACGCGTCGAGCACCGTGCGGACGAGGCCCAGCCGGTGGCCGCTTACCAGCGCCCGCAGCAGTTCCTGACGCGACGCCTCGCGCGCCGGCGCCGCCCCGCCATCCTCGAGCAGCAGCGACGAAAGCATCAGCCCCAGGCCCACGGCATCGCGATGCCGGCCGGCCGCCTCGCAGGCGGACCTCAGGCGGCGCAGCTCCGCCACCGCCCGCCGGTGCTCCCGTTCGTGCACCAGCCAGGCGATGCGCGCCCTGGAGGCCAGCAGCAGGATCTCGCCGGAGCCCCCCCAGCGGGCCCCGGCGTGCCGGCCGCCGATCTGCTGCAGCCGCGCCAGCGACTTGGCGGCGAGCCCCGGCTCGCCGTCCAGCAGATGCCATTGCACCCGGGTGCCCAGCGCGTGGGCCGTCAGTCGTTCGAGCCCGCGCCGGCCGGCATAGTCCTCCAGCCGATCGATGCAGGCCCAGGCCTGTACCCGGTGGCCCGCCAAGCGTTCCGCCCGGCCGAGCGCCAGCAGCGCGAACAGGGCCGCATGCGGAAAGGAGATCCGCTCGACCACGTCGATATGCCCCTGCAGCGATTCGCGCAGACGGCCGAGCGCATTCCGCTCGTACAACACGTCGGCCAGCAGGCAGGCCGCCATATGCGTGGCCACGCTGAACGCCGAGCCCTGGATGCCGGAACGCTCCAGCACCTGATCGAGGCATTGCTCGGCGGCAGCCATGTGACCCTGCTGCACATGACTCAGTCCCACCAGGCAATCGGCGACCATGCCCAACTGAGGTGAACGCTCCAGTGCCGAAGCCCCTGCCAGCACCTGGCGGGCGTCGGCAAACTCGCCCCGGCACAGGTGCATCCACGCCATCACGTTGGCCATGCCCGCCTTCTGCATCGCACCGATGTCGTCGGGCGCGCCGCGCAGCAGCGGCAGGCAGGCTTCGATCTCCGCGCGATCCTCGCGCTGCGCCGCCAGCGCCCCGCGCAGGTACAGCAGCTCGAACCGGTGGCGCCGGTCGGGCGCCACCGCGCTGGTGTCGAACTCACGGCGCAGAC
>OEIU01002086.1_pt1 | contig 11205 bp, 10 predicted proteins | sample 1539221 | NCBI WGS metagenome assembly OEIU01 (sample SAMN03792071, study PRJEB22550) | activated sludge metagenome | feature: wastewater treatment plant; material: activated sludge; isolation source: Wastewater treatment plant of a petroleum refinery complex | place: Argentina: Zarate | collected... | reverse complement strand
GTGATCCGCGGCGACGACCACGTCAACAACACGCCGCGCCAGATCAACATCTACAACGCGCTGGGCGCGCCGGCGCCGGTGTTCGCGCATCTGCCGATGATCCTCGGCCCGGACGGCCAGAAGCTCAGCAAGCGCCATGGCGCGGTCAGCGTCATGCAATATCGCGACGACGGCTTCCTGCCTCACGCCATGCTCAACTACCTGGTCCGACTTGGCTGGTCGCACGGCGACCAGGAGGTCTTCTCGCGCGAGGAAATGATCGCGCTGTTCGACATCGGCAAGGCCAATCGCGCGCCATCGCGCTTCGATCTGGAAAAGCTCTCCTGGCTCAACCAGCAGTACATCAAGAACGACGACCCGATCGAACTGGTGCCGCATTTCGTCTGGCAGCTGCGCGCCGCCGGCATCGATCCGGAGCAGGGGCCCGAGCCGCTCGACGTGATCATCGCCCTGCGCGAACGCGCGCAGACGCTGAAGGAAATGGCCGAAAAGGCACGCGTCTGGTACGCGCCGCTGGAGACCTACGACGATGCTGCGGTCGGCAAGCACCTGAAATCGCCCACCGCGATAAGCGCGTTGCGGGCAGTCCATGAACAACTGTCCGCGCTGGAGGACTGGTCGGTGGAGGACGTGCATTCGGCCATTGCCGCGGCAGCCGAGGCGATCGGCGAGGGCATGGGCAAGGTGGCGCAGCCGTTGCGCGTGGCCATCACCGGAACGCAAGTGTCGCCGTCGATAGACCATACGGTGTTCCTGGCCGGCCGCGATGAAGCCCTGCGCCGGGTCGATGCCGCCATGGCCAAGGCCGGCGGCTAGCAGCGATGCAGACCCTTGAGTGCAGCCTGGGCGAACTTTCGCGGCTCGATACCAGCGACCTCGACGCGCTGATGCGCATGAACGAGGCCTGCATGGCAATGCTGCTCGATCCTGCGCTGTGGGCATGGATGCTCGGGATCACCGCCGTCTGCATACTCGGCGGCGCGATCATCGGCTGGATCAAGGGCCGCGTGATGGCCGGCATCCTCTGGGCTGCCGTGCTCGGTCCGATCGGCTGGATCATCGTTGCGCTGTCGCGCTCCAGGCTGCCGGTGTGCCCGGAATGCGGCAAGGGAAATCCGGTGAGCGCACGCGCCTGTCGGCATTGTGGCGTGAACCTGCGCCAGGCCGCCGGGCGCACGGCCAGATCGCGCATGAAAGGCGCCGACAGCGGTGGCAGCTGGCAATGAGTGCCCCCCGGTGCTGCGGCCGCTCGCGTGGCTTGACCGTCGATCCCCGATGACCAGCATTGCGTAGCGGGCGCAGGGCCAGTCCTGCGTGGGGGCGCGCCGGTGTCCGGTGATACAATTCGCTCAGCGAAACAGGGATATCCAGCGGAAATGGCCGAAGCCGCCGCCAGGCAACGAGCAATGCACGCGCACCGGCATGATGCGAAGGCATTCGTGCGCGATGTCGCGCGTGTCTGCACCGATCGCGGCCTGCGCCTGACGCCGATCCGATTGCGCGTACTGGAACTCGTCGCCGAGGCGAAAATTCCGGTCAAGGCCTACGACCTCCTCGACCGGCTCAGGGATGGTCCCGGCGTCGCAGCGCCGCCGACGGTGTACCGGGCCCTCGACTTTCTTCTCGAGCACGGGTTCATCCACAAGCTCGAGTCGATCAATTCCTTCGTCGGCTGCCACCATCCCGGCGAGGCGCATCAGGTTCCGTTCCTGATCTGCGATCGCTGCGCCAACGCCATCGAGATCTGCGACGAACGCGTGGCCACGCTGCTGAATGCGCAGGCCAGGGATCGCGGCTTCAAGCCGGCGGGCCAGACCCTTGAAGTGCATGGGCTCTGCGCCAACTGTTCGGCTAGCTGAAACCCGCTGGCGCGCCACCGCGGGGCAGACCGGCCGGATCGCCATTCCATCGCGCGGAGAGGCCCCCAGCCTGATACGGAACCTGAATGGACGCTGCGGGCAGGCCCCCGCGACGATTGTCTCGCCGATGGGTATGTTATAAAATAACATTGCTTGAGCGGCAGGAAGGCCTTGCCGGCCGCCCCTTGCGCACTGTCTCTTCATACGAAACTTGCCCATGTCCGGCCGCGCCGTCACCTTGTCCAATCCAAACACCAAGATCACCATGGCTGAAAACCGATCGAACAGACGATCAGTCGCCGGGCTGGAAAGCAGGATCGATCGATTCGGCGCGTTCGCGTCGCTGCTTTGCGCCGTCCATTGCGCGCTGTTGCCTCTGGTGTTCGGAGTGCTGCCGGCCCTCGGTCTCGCATTCCTTGCCGATCACGATTTCGAGCGCGCCTTTGTCGGCTTTGCCATCGTGCTGGCCTCGATCAGCCTGCTTTTCGGGCTGCGCAAACATGGCAGCTATCGCGCCTTCTGGTTCCTGTTACCCGGCATCTGCCTGCTCGTCATCGGCATGCTGATCGGGAATAGCCATGCGGATCAGTGGCATGCGCTCGTGATCAGCATGGGCGGAGCGCTCGTTGCGCTGTCGCACGTCGTCAACATGCGCTTGAACCACGTGCACGGTCCTGCCTGCCGGCATTGACTGCAGGCGCATCGACAAGGACTGGCCGAACCGCCGAAGCCCGGGGCGTGTCGTCGGCGCTGCGGCATGTGATTGTGTAACCGCGACCGGCTTTCCTAGCATGGCGCCAGTTCCCTGCCAGCCGGACCCCATGCATTCGCACGATTCCCATCGACATCACGAGGGGCATTCGCACGCCCACTCGGCGGCTGAAATCCTCGACGGGTCGACCACGGGCCCTGATGCGAATTCCCGCCGGGAACGTCGCCTGTTGTTCGCATTCGGATTGACAACGATCATGATGGTCGTCGAGGCGGTCGGCGGCCTCGTCTCCGGCTCGCTCGCCCTGCTGGCCGATGCCGGCCACATGCTGGTGGATGCCGGTGCCCTCATGTTTGCCTGGCTCGGCGCCCATTTCGCCCGCAGGCCCGCCGACAAATTGCGCAGTTTCGGCTATGGCCGGCTCGAGGTCCTGGTCGGCTATACCAACGCACTGACGCAGATGCTGCTGGTCGCCTGGATCGCCTTCGAAGCGGTCTCCCGCTTCCTCGATCCGGCGCCGATTCTCTCGGGAACCATGCTGGTCGTGGCCATCGCCGGCCTGATGGTCAACCTGTTCGTGCTGCGCGTGCTTGGCGGCCACGATCACGATGACCTGAACACCGCGGCGGCGCGCCTGCACGTGATCGGCGACCTGCTTGGTTCGCTGGGTGCCGTTGCCGCGGCGCTGGTCGTGCGTTACCTGGACTGGCTGTGGGCCGACCCGGCCATATCGATCGTGGTTTCGTTGCTGATCCTGGCAAGCGCCTGGCGCCTGTTGCGCAGGAGCGCGCATATCCTGCTGGAAGGCGTGCCCGAGGGGGTCGACGCGGGAGTCGTGGCCAGCCATCTGGAAAGCCAGGTCGACGGCGTGCGCGAGATCCATCATGTCCATGTCTGGCAGTTGAGCGGAGGACACCGTGTCGCGACCCTGCATGCACGGCTGCATGAGGGGATCGAGCCCGACAAGGCCATCCAGTCGATCCAGGGCGCGTTGAAGGCGCGTTTCGGAGTGACCCACGCCACCGTCCAGATCGAGGCCGAGGAGTGGTGCGAGGCGGCATGTGGCGGAGCCCCTGATGCCCCCCGGATATGATCCGACTTGCGCTTTGCCGCCGCACTGCTATCCTTCCCGCCCTTTGTTTGCCGAATTTACTTAGAGGAATTCCGATGGGCCGTGGTGACCGCAAGACCCGCAAGGGCAAAATAGCAATCCGCAGTTATGGCAACGTGCGTCCGCACGCCGACAGCACTGTCTCCGCGGCAAAGCCGAAGGCCGCCGCAAAGCCGAAAGCCGCTGCCGCCAAGCCGGCCGCGAAGAAAGCCGCGCCTGCGAAGAAGGCTGCCGCGAAGAAATCCGCCTGATTGCGCGACCGGGCCGCTTCCCTGCGGACCCGGACTGACCAGATGACACCCGGACCCCCGCATTGCGGGGGTTTGTCGTTTCAGGAGCTGGCGGGATGCAGGAGCGGCAGGCCTGCCGTGACGACATGCCGGTCCGGCTCGGCAATCCACTCTTCTGCGCGTCGGCGGCCATGATCGCGCAGCGCGTCGAGGAAGCCGATCGACGAATCGAAGCGTGCTTTCGCGTGGAACGAATCCAGCGATTCGCCCGGTTCGATCAGGTGGATGCGCGTGTCCCTGATGCGGCGCCCGACCCAGGTCCTCGGCAGGGCGCCATCGAGCGACTGCTGGGCGAGGGTCAGGGTGCGCAACTCGCGCAGGAAGGCGCTGGAAAAACCCAGCTCGCTCATTCGCTCCGCGATTTTCTCCGTGGTGGTCGGGATTTCCGGACGGTTGAGCGGCTGCACGAGAACGCCAAGGACGGTTTGCGCGCGGCCCTGGTAGATCAGCGGCTCGAGGACCGGATTTCCGGCCCAGCCGCCGTCCCAGTAGACCTCGCCGTCGATCGTCACCGGCGCGAAAATCTGCGGCAGGCAGGTCGAGGCCAGCAGGGCGTCCATGCTCAACTGGTCCGGACCGAACATGACCAGCGCGCCGTCGCGCACGCGCGTGGCGGCCAGATGCAGAGGGAACGGAGCCCGTTTGCGCAGCGCTTCGAAATCGAAGGTCGCTTCCGCGATCTGCCGAACCGGATTGAAGCCAAGGGGATTCATCAGCCGTGGCGTGAAATAGCGGTGCAGGTGCTGCGCTGCCTTGCGCCCGACATTCGCCTGCGCGCCGAAGATCCAGGCCGCGGCATGGTTGTGCCCGGCAATCCGGTGCCAGATCGAGGCAAGGCATTCCCGGGCGCCGTTCCTGCCGCCGTCCATCCAGCCCTGCGCCAGCGCCAGTGCATTGATGGCGCCGCTGCTGGTTCCGCTGATGCGTTCGAAGACGATGTCTTCCTGTTCGAGCAGGCGGTCAAGCACGCCCCAGGTGAACGCGCCATGGGCGCCCCCACCCTGCAGGGCGAGGCCTATCTCACGTGGCGCATTCGGGTCCGTCGGTTCCACTGGCGCAAGGCTCCTTTTCCCTAGCCGGCTACTGTCTTGCCTTCGGCGACGACCCTGCGTGCCAGCGATCCGCCTATCCAGTAGCACAGATCGACCGGACTGCGGACATCCCAGACGACGAAATCGGCGCGCAGGCCCGTTGCGAGTCGTCCCCGATCCTCGAGGCCAAGCGCACGCGCTGCATTCACCGTGGCGCCTTTGAGCGCTTCCTCCGGAGTCAGCCGGAACAGCGTGCAGGCCATGTTCATGGCCAGGCGCAGCGATAGCAGTGGGGACGTTCCCGGATTCAGGTCGGTGGCCACGGCCATCGGAACGCCGTGTTCGCGCAGCGCCGCGATCGGCGGCAGCCTGGTGTCGCGCAGTGCGTAGAACGCGCCCGGCAGCAGCACGGCGACCGTTCCCGCCGCCGCCATGGCACGCACGCCATCGAGGTTCGTGTGTTCGATGTGGTCGGCGGACAGGCCGCCGAACTCCGCGCTGAGCGCGGCGCCGCCGAGATCCGACAACTGGTCTGCATGCAGCTTGACCGGCAGGCCGAGTTCGCGCGCCCTCGAGAACACGCGCCGGGTCTCATCGGGAGTGAACGCGATGCCTTCGCAGAACGCATCGACCGCATCCGCGAGGCGGCTCGCGGCCACGGCAGGCAGCAGCACGTCGCAGACGTGCTGCACGTAGTCGGCCTGGCGACCGGCGAACTCCGGAGGTACCGCATGCGCACCGAGAAACGTCGTGCGCACCCCGATGCCAAGCCGGTTGCCGATTTCGCGCGCGACCCTGAGCATCTTCAATTCAGCGTCGAGATTCAGGCCATAGCCGGATTTCATCTCGATCGTGGTCACGCCGTCGCGCAGCAGTGCGCGCGCCCGGGGCAGGGATTCGGCCAGCAGGGTTGCCTCGTCATGGGCGCGCGTTGCGCCCATCGTCGAGGCTATGCCGCCACCAGCGCGCGCGATCTCCTCGTAACTCGCGCCTTCCAGGCGCAGGCCGAATTCCGCAGCGCGATTGCCGCCAAAGACCAGGTGTGTGTGGCAGTCGACGAGGCCGGGCGTTACGCAGGCGCCGTCCATCGACTCGACGTGGCGGGATATCGCCTCGGGCGAGCCTGGCAACGCGTCCATCGCATCGGCGAAGACGATCCTGCCATTCTTCCAGCCCAGCGCGGCGCGGGGGATTTCGCCGAACGGAACGCCATTCGCACGCATCGTCGCGAGCTGGCAATCGACGATCAATCCGTCCCAGGGGCTATCCTGCATGGTCTGCTTCATCAGCCGATTATTGCAGAACCTGCGTGCCCGGCCCCGATTGCATGCGCGCGACCGCGCCGGATCACTGCAGCGGCTATCGCCGCGGGGGCTCTGCGTCGATAATCCTCCTTCCACACAGCGGAGCACAGGCATGTCCAGTCGATTCTTCCACGCCGAGAACGCCTGGCTGCCGGATGGTTGGCAGCGCGACGTGCGTTTCGAGATCGATGGCGGACGCTATCTTGCCGGAGCGTTGCTCGATGTGCGACGCGACACGCATACACGGGCCGAGGAGCCGCTCGGACGATGGGTCGTGCCGGGCATGCCGAACCTGCATTCACATGCCTTCCAGCGCGCCATGGCGGGGCTTGCCGAAAGCCGTGGCGATCCCCAGGACAGTTTCTGGACCTGGCGCGAGGCCATGTACGCGTTTGCCGGCACGGTCGGGCCGGACGAATTGCGCGCCATCGCCACCCAGCTCTACGTGGAGATGCTGAAAGCCGGCTACACGCAAGTCTGCGAATTCCATTACCTGCATCACCAGCCGGATGGCAGGCCTTACGCCGATCCGGCGGCGATGTCGCTGGCATTGATCGATGCCGCCCAGGAGGCCGGCATCGGCCTGACCCTGCTGCCGACCCTGTACATGACCGGCGGATTCGATGGACGCGCCCTGGTCGACCGGCAGCGGCGCTTCGCCCACGACGTCGACGGCTACCTGCGCCTGGTCGAGCGCCTGCGCATGCTCGAAAGCGCGCACCTACGGATCGGCGTGGCCCTGCATTCCCTGCGCGCGGTTCCCGCCGATGCAATGAACGCGGTGCTCGGCGGCATCGACTCGCTGCCGGTTTCGCGCAGTGGCGTGCCCTCGTCCATGATGCCGATCCACATGCATATCGCCGAGCAGATCGGGGAAGTGCAGGATTGCCTGGCCGTACGCAACGCGCGCCCGATCGAATGGCTGCTCGAGCATGCGCCGGTCGATGCACGCTGGACACTCATCCACGCAACCCACATCGACGAGCCGGAACTTCGCCGCCTGGCCGCCACCGGTGCGGTGGTCGGGCTCTGTCCGACCACCGAGGCGAACCTCGGCGACGGGCTGTTTCCCCTGAAGGACTGGCTCGATGCCGGCGGCGACATCGGCATCGGTTCGGACAGCCACATCTCGGTGTCGCCGGTCGAGGAATTGCGCTGGCTCGAATACGGCCAACGCCTGGTGTCCAGGCACCGCAACATCGTCGCCACGCCGGAACAGCCCAGTAGCGGCGCGCGCCTCTTCGAATGCGCATTGGCCGGTGGCGCGCGCGCTGCGCGGATGCCGGTGGGTTCCTTCACCGGTGGCGAGGCCGACGTGCCTTCGGTCGGCAATCGTGCGGACCTGCTCGTGCTCGACGAACACTCCGCGTTGCTGGCGGGGCGTGATCGCGCGCATCTGCTCGACACCTGGGTATTCGCCGGCAACTCCAACCTGGTTCGCCATGTGATGGTCAATGGCGACTGGGTCGTGCGTGATTTCCAGCATCGCGACGAGGCGCGCATCGCGGCCCGTTATCGGGCGATCATCGCGCGCCTGCGTGCCTGATAAAGCACGCGCTCACGGCGCCGTTTCGATCAGCGCGCCCCGGGTCCGTTCAAAGTCGCCGTCGCCGGCTTCCGGCGCGATCCCGAGCAGGTGCGCCAGCAGCGGATAGACATCGACATTCTCGAAGGGAGGCAGGACCACGCCACGCCCCAGCGAAGGACCGTGCGCAATGAACAAAGCACGCATGTCCGGATCGTCGATGTCGTAACCGTGTTCGCCGCGCGAAAAATGCTCCTTGGCGGCGATCGCGGCGCGGCTGGAGATCGTCCAGCCATGCGCGGCCAGGCACAGCAATGGCGGCACGCGCCGGTTGGTGCCGTAGTGGAAGCGCCGTGGAAGTTGCGACTTGCGCCAGCATTGCATGTGTTCGTGCGGCGCGAGCAGGATGCCTTCGGTGTCGCGGCCGTGACCGCGCCTCGGCACGATTCCGGTCAGCACGCCATAGCTGACGACGCGGGCAAACCGCTCGGGCAGGATCTCGTCGAGATAGACGACGCGGTCCGGTGAAGTGGCCACCATGCCGTGGTCGGAAACGATGACGAGATTGACCGCGTGTCCGAATCCGCGTTCGATCAGGCCGTCGAGCAGGCGCCGGATCGTTGCATCAACGACGCGCAGTTCCGCATCGAGTTCTTCCGAGTCGGGGCCGTAGTAGTGGCCGGTGACATCGACCGTGTCGAGGTAGAGGGTCATCAGGCTCGGGCGATCGCCGGGCGGCAGGTCGAACCAGCCAAGCAGGGTATCGACTCTGGATATCGCTGCCATCTTCTTGTCGTAGGTCGACCAGAATTCAGGATGTCCGCCATGCACGGGCGCTTCCGAGCCGGGCCAGAACATGATGCCCGAATGCAGCCCGTATCGCTGTGCCGTTGTCCACAGCGGGATTCCTTCGTTCCACCAGCGCGCATTTTCCACTGCCGCCCGGTTCCATGCGGCGAACGTCTGGCCGGGAATCCGGTCGTCTTCCATCGTGTTGGCGACGATGCCGTTGCGGTCGGGGCGCAGGCCGGTGATCAGGGCGTAGTGGTTCGGAAACGTCAGCGACGGAAACGAGGGCCGCATGTACTCGGCGCGCACGCCCGAATCCGCGAGCGCCTTCAGCGTGGGCGTCAGCCCGCGGTCGAGATAGTCGGCGCGGAAACCGTCGATCGAGACCAACAGCAGTGGCGCCTGCACAGGCTCCGCCTGGCGCGGCGTGATTGGGGTGCAGGCGCCGAGCGCCCAAGCGAGGCAAGCCAGGGCGAGGAATCTGGAAATCATCAGGCTACAGGCAGCGGATTTGATCGCGCATTGTCGCTCATGCGTGCGACGCTGTGCCATCCCGGAATGGCAAACTCGATCCGTGTGTCGGTATTGCCTTGATCGTCATGTCGCGATCAGTTGTCGAATCCGTTTGCGAACAACACGTCAAGCGGTACGGAAAACGGGATTCCGATGGATCCCGGGCTCAGTGAAGCACCCGTCAGTACCTGCACGGGCGTGGCGTCGCCACTGGCATCCAGATCGAAGCTGACCACCTTGTTGCTGGCTGCGTTTCCGTTGGCAGCGATGCCGACCATCAAGCGGTGCAAGGTGCGATCGATGCCGAGGCCAGCCGGGTAGTCCGGTGACTGATAGTCCAGTTGCGTGGTCGGCCCTTCGATGCTGTAAAGCGGAGCATCGAGTCCGGTAGCCGTGTCCGCGAATACACGTACCCGGGCAGTGAAGGCGACATCGTCGCTGGTCGAATAGGTCAGGAGAAACAACTTGTGCTGCACCGGATCATGGGCGAGCCCGGCGGCGTTGGCGGTGTGCACGCTTTTCAGTACGCGGGTCGGCACGGCGCTGCCATCAGTCAGGCGTGAATGGAACACGACCTTGGATTCGAAGGTCGTAAATTCATAGTCCACCACGGCGACTTCGTCGCTGGCCGGCAGCCAGATCAACGAGAAGGGATTGTTGAGCTCGGTGATGCCGCCGGAGCCGCCGCCCCAGTTGATGCTGCGGATCCGGTTTACGTTGCTGCCGCTGGCATGCAGCGGAAAGGTGTAGATGCAACAGTTGCTGGCGATGACGATGAGTTCGTCCAGCGCGGCAATCGGTACATTCGCGCGTGGCTGGCCGAGCAATGGCGGATTGATGGTGCGCAGGGGGGCGACATCACCGCTGGCAAATGCCGGGAACACGCGGATCGCCTGGCCCCAGAAGTCGGAAACATAGAGCAGGCCTTCGCTTGACTCGTAGCTGGCATTGGCCGGCCCGTTCAATTGCGTCGCGGCACCGGCAATCTCGCGTATGGGCGCGGCCGCACCCTGGGCCGTGGCTGAAAACTGCCTGAGTGGATGCGCGCTGCCGGCGCCGGGCGGATAGCCACCAATCATCAGTTCGGCCCGTGCGGCCGTGGACATGCTGGATACGATCAGGGCGATGCCGAGGAGGTGCTCGATACGCATGAAGGCAATTCCGGATGGTTGGTTCCCATATTACGCAAGATCGGCCTGGAAACCCCAAACGGTGCCGTCATTTCGTTGCGAAGCGGCACTGGCCGCACCCCGGGGCGTTGCCGGCAACTCGCGATTGCTGGCAGGGAACTGCCTTGTCCCGATCATTCCCGCCTGACTGCCAGGAGGGCTTGATCCCCATGAGCATCAACGGGATCCCCAGGATCCGGGTTTGGCCGTGGCCCGGACCGTGGCCGGGGCCGGGGCGAAACAGTCGAATGGTGGCCGGTCGAAGAGAGGACAGGGTGACCCGGCGTCCGGACTTGCCAATGCGGCGGCACACTGGCGTGAGCGCAATGAAATGCCGGTGGATCGTCCTGCAATCGGCCCATCGGAAGCACAAGGGTCTGATGCTGCGGTCGCAGATGAGGCAGAATTTGCCGATCCCTCGTTTCTGGAACCCATCATGTCCGATTCATCGACGCGCAAGGATCCCCAGCGCCGCATCCGCGCACCTCGTGGCACTGCGCTCAGTTGCCGCAGCTGGTTGACCGAGGCGCCGTTCCGCATGCTGCAGAACAACCTCGATCCCGAGGTTGCGGAGAATCCCGCCGAACTCGTGGTTTACGGCGGAATTGGCCGTGCCGCACGCAACTGGGAGTGCTACGACGCGATCCTCAAGGCCCTGCGCGAGCTCGGCGACGATGAGACCCTGCTGGTCCAGTCGGGCAAGCCGGTCGGCGTGTTTCCGACCCATGCCGATGCACCGCGCGTGCTGATCGCCAACTCCAACCTCGTGCCGCACTGGGCGACCTGGGAGCATTTCAACGAGCTCGATCGCAAGGGACTGATGATGTACGGCCAGATGACGGCCGGCTCGTGGATCTACATCGGCTCGCAAGGCATCGTGCAGGGCACCTACGAAACCTTCG
>OEIU01002085.1_pt1 | contig 11206 bp, 11 predicted proteins | sample 1539221 | NCBI WGS metagenome assembly OEIU01 (sample SAMN03792071, study PRJEB22550) | activated sludge metagenome | feature: wastewater treatment plant; material: activated sludge; isolation source: Wastewater treatment plant of a petroleum refinery complex | place: Argentina: Zarate | collected... | reverse complement strand
CCTTGCCGGCGGCGTCGTGCCTTTCGAAGCCGCGTTCAGCGGCTTCAGCGACGACATCGTGATCATCGTCGGCAGCGCGCTGGTCGTCAGTCATGGCGTCGCCCGGTCCGGCGTCATGGAATATGCTGTGCAGCGCTACGCGCCGAACGTCTCTTCGGTGCGGGCGCAACTGGCGCTTCTCGTCATCGTCGTCACCGTGCTTTCAGCCTTCGTGAAGAATATCGGCGCGCTGGCGATCATGATCCCCATCGCTTTCCAGTTCGCCAAGCGGTCGAACGCCTCTCCCTCGGTGTTTCTGATGCCGATGGCCTTCGGCTCCCTGCTCGGCGGGCTGCTTACCCAGATCGGCACATCGCCGAACATCGTAGTGTCGCGCGTGCGCGGCGAGATGACGGGAACGCCGTTCACCATGTTCGACTTCACGCCGGTCGCGGCCGTGCTGTGCGTCGCCGGCATCGCTTTCCTGATCCTGTTCTACTGGCTGGTGCCCGTGCGCTCCCGCGAAAGCGCGGCCATGCACGAGGCGATCGACATCAAAAACTACCTCGCCGAAGCCAAAATCTCGGCAAAATCCGTATTGCGGGGCAAATCCGTCAGCGACTTGCTGAAGATCGCGGAAGGCGAGGTGGCAGTCACCTCGATCATGCGGAGCGGATTGCGCATCGCGCCGCTGCCCGATTCGATGTTCCGCGAGGGCGATGTGTTGCTTCTGGAGGGCGATCCGGAGGCGCTCAACCGGGTGGTTTCCCATGGCAAGCTCGATCTCACCGGCGACCGCGACTTCGCCAAGGGTCTCGGAGTCGAGACCGAGGCGATCGAGGCGGTGATCGCCGAGAACTCGCCGCTGATCGGGTGGTCGGCGAAGCGCCTGGCGCTGTACGAGCGCTTCAACGTCAATCTGCTCGCGGTGAGCCGGCGCAATGAAAGGCTGAACGAGCGGCTGGGCGAGGTGACGCTGCGGCTGGGCGCCGTGATCGTGCTGCAGGGGGCGCGCCCCGCCATGCCCGAAATCCTGCGAGAGTTCGGCTGCCTGCCTCTGGCGGAACGCTCGCTTCTGCTCGGCAGCGTGCGGCGCGGCATCGTGCCGCTGGTGATCCTTGCCGCGGCGATGGGCGCGACCGCCGTCGGCGTGCTGCCCGTCTCCGTCGCCTTCTTCGCCGCCGCCGTCGCCATGGTCGCGTTCAACGTCGTGCCGATCCGCGCCGTCTACACGGCCGTCGATGGCCCTATCCTCGTGATGCTGGCGGCGCTCATCCCCGTGAGCGATTCGCTGCGGGCGACCGGCGCCACGGATCTCATTGCCGCTTCGCTGGCCGACATAGGCGGGGCATTGCCGGGCTACGGCTCCGTGGCACTGATCCTCATCTGCGCCATGGCGGTGACGCCGTTTCTCAACAACGCCGCGACCGTTCTCGTCATGGCGCCCATCGCGGCGGGTTTCGCCAGCGGCCTCGGCTACCGCCCGGAAGCTTTCCTCATGGCCGTGGCCATCGGGGCGGGGTGCGATTTCCTGACGCCGATCGGGCATCAGTGCAACACGCTGGTGATGGGACCCGGAGGCTACCGCTTCTCGGACTATCCGAGGCTCGGCCTGCCGCTGTCGATCCTCGTCATCATCGTCGCCGTGCCGGCGCTGCTCGTCGTCTGGCCCCTTCAGTAGCTCTCAGACGCCGAAAATCTCCTCGATCCGACGGCGCATGACGCTCGCGTCGGCATCGACGCCGGTCCAGTATTTTATGTTGATGATGCCCTGGTTGACGAGCATGCCGAGGCCGTCGAGCACCGTGCAGCCGCGCGCTTCCGCATCGCGGATCAGCCGCGTGCGCGGTGGATTCGGTATGATGTCGGCGACGACCATGCCCGGTGTCAGCGTTGCCATGTCGATATCGAGCGTCGCGTCGACATCCGGGAAAAGTCCGATCGAGGTGGCGTTGACGACGATGTCGGTGCCGGCCGGCATGGCGAAATTCTCCGTCCAAGGCCGGAAATCGGCCTTGGTGTTCGTCCTTTCGCCGAGCATCCGCGCCAATTCCTCGCCCCGCTCGCGGCCGCGGTTGACGATTGTGATTGCCGCCGCGCCCGCGAGCGCGAGTTCCACGCAGATGGCGCGCGAGGCGCCGCCCGCGCCGAACACGACGACCGATTTCCCGGCAGGGTTGACCACTTCCCGCAGCGATTTCAGAAAACCCTTGCCGTCGGTGTTCTCGCCGATCAGCCTGCCGTCGCGCATGACGGCGCAGTTCACCGCTTCCATGATCGCGGCCGATTCGCCCAGGCCGTCGAGGTGTTGAATGACCGTCACCTTGTGGGGCAGCGAGCAGTTGAAGCCTTTCCAGCCCATGGCGCGGGCGCCGCGCACGGCATCCGCCAGCTTTTCCGGAGGCACCTCGCAGTTGATGTAGCGCGCGTCGATGCCGTGATGGCCGTAAGCGGCGTCCATCATGGCGACGGTGGGATTCTCCGCCGCCGGCATGGCGAACGATCCGGTGATCGTGCTCAGGAAATTCATCTTCCCTCCCTGTTCTCATGCCGGACGGCATCGCGCTCCGGTTCGGACGATGGTAGCGCAACCAGCGGGCGACGCCAGAGCCCGCTTCCGTTTCGTTGGAACGTCATCCGGCTCCACGTTCCTGTGGGAGCCATGATCTCTGTCGTCACCCGCCTTTCGGGATCATGCTCTGTCTCGCGAACCTGCCGCCGAGGTTTTCGCGCGCCCCGGCGGGCAGTTCAGCGTTTGTCAGGAGGCTGCATCATCCCGCAGGCGTCGGGGTGGCCTTGCCCCGCCGACGCACGTATAAGCCCGCCTCCAATCGTTCGAGGCACCGGTCATGTCAGTCCTGGCAGGTTCGAAACGCAAGGCGGCGATCGCTTTCATTCTGATCACGGCCGCCCTCGACATCATCTCGATGGGCATCATCATTCCCGTCTGGCCGATCCTCATCGAGGATTTCACCGGCTCCAACGCCGAGGCGGGCTGGTACAACGGGCTGTTCGTGGCGCTCTGGGCGCTGATGCAGTTCGTCTGCTCGCCGATCATGGGATCGCTGTCGGATCGCTACGGCCGCCGGCCGGTGATCCTCCTGTCGACGCTCGGGCTCGCGGCCGACTATGTGCTGATGGCGCTGGCGCCGAACCTCTGGTGGCTGGCGGCGGGACGCATCGTCGCGGGCATCACCTCGTCGAGCTTCACGACAGCCTTCGCCTACATGGCCGACATTACGCCGCCGGAAGGGCGCGCCCGCGCCTACGGCCTGATCGGCGCGGCCTTCAGCGGCGGCTTCGTGCTCGGGCCGGTGATCGGCGGCTTCCTCGGGGAGATTTCGCCGCGCGCACCATTCTGGACGGCAGCAGCCATGAGCGGCCTCGCTTTCCTCTATGGGCTTCTGGTGCTGCCGGAATCGCTCGCAGCGGAAAAGCGCATGAACTTCTCGTGGAAGCGGGCCAATCCCTTCGGCGCCATGGTGCTGCTGCGCTCGCATCCCGAGCTTTTCGGGCTCGCGGGCGTCAACTTCCTGCTCTATTTCGCGCATCACGTCTTTTCAGCTGTGTTCGTGCTCTATGCCGGCTATCGCTACGGCTGGGGGCCGTGGCAGGTCGGCGCGGTGCTGGCGCTGGTGGGCGTTCTCGACATGATCGCGCAGGGCGTCGTCGTCGGGCCGCTGGTCAAGCGCTTCAGCGACCGCGCCGTCATGGTGTTCGGGCTGTTCGGCGGCTCCGTGGGCATCGCCTGCATGGGTCTTGCGCCGGACTGGATCACCTTCACCCTTGCCATGCTGCCAAACGCGCTCTGGGGCCTCGCCATGCCGACGCTGCAGTCCCTGATGACGCGTCATGTCTCGGAATCGGAGCAGGGGCAATTGCAGGGCGCGAATATGAGCCTCGCCAGCATTGCGGGCGTGCTGTCGCCGCTGTTCTTCGGCTGGGTCTATTCGCACTCGATCTACGACGGCGCCCCGGTCTGGCTGTCGGGCCTGTCGCTGCTGATCGCATCGGGCGTCCTGCTTTCGGCGGCGATCCTTGGCTGGTGGGTTGCCCGGCGCGCCGGGTCTGCGGAGGCCGTTCAGCAGCCTGCCGTCTGACGCGGGGCGGCCTTGCGTGCGGCCGTCACCGGGGCCGTTCTTGCGTTCTGGGGTGTCAGCACCGGCACGAAGACGCGCCGGGAGGCTCTTTGCGTCGCCGGGAGCCCCTGATAGATGCGCTTCTGCGCCTCGACCACGATGACGCCGGAGAAGATCGGCCAGAATCGCCGCCCCATGCGCTCGAACATGCCGTGCAGCCGCATCATGAAGCGGCGCTTCGAAGGCGGGAAGAGCAGCGCCTCCGCCCAGGCCGAGGGCGTGAAATTCGCCTCGTGCAGGAGTTCGGTCAACTGCCCGCGCGAAAATGGCCGGCCGGTGCCGAACGGCGTGTGCTCGAATCGCGCCCAGACGCCGCGGCGGTTCGGCACGACGATGACGACGCGGCCGGCGGGAGAGAGCACGCGCCAGATCTCCTTCAGCGTCTCGCGCGGATTTTCCGCGTGTTCCAGCGCATGGACGACCAGCATCCGGTCGATCGACGCATCGACCAGCGGCAGTTCCTCGTCGAAGACGAGCGCGGTCGCCGAAGGACCGCCCGCCGGCCACACCACGGCGCCCTGCGTGGCCGGCATGAAGGCGCATGCGCATTCGGCATCGGTCCCGAAACGGTCGAGCCACGGCACCGTGTAGCCGAGGCCGACCAACCTCTCCTTCGGCAGCTTGGCCCAGATCGAGGCCAGGGCCACGGTGATCGAGCGCTCGGCCAGCCGGCCCAGCACCGAACCATAGAAAGAGCGCAGGACGATGATGTCGGAATTCATTGGCGGAAAGCTATCTGCGACCGTTCGCGACTGCAAGAATGGGTGAGGGAGGGTGACAGGCAGGTCTCCGGACCCTATGTTCCGGCCGCAATCCGGAGACACTTCATGACGATCCAGATCGACCAGTTCACCTGCCGCGCCGACAATTTCGGCGTGCTCATGCACGATTCGGCAACCGGCGAGACGGCGCTGATCGATGCGCCGGAAGAGGCGACCATTCTCGCCGCGATCAAGCGCACGGGCTGGAAGCCCACCCTCATCCTGACCACGCATCACCACGCCGATCATGTCGAGGCGAACCTCGCGCTAAAGCAGAAGTTCAATCTGAATATCATCGGGCCGAAAGCCGAGGCGGACAAGATTCCGGGCATCGACGAAGAGGTGAGGGAGGGGGATGTCATCAAGTTCGGCGGCGAGGAGATCCGGGTCATCGAGACGCCGGGCCATACGGCGGGCCATGTCTCCTATCATCTGCCGAAGTCGAAAATCGCCTTCACCGCCGACACGCTGTTCGCGCTCGGCTGCGGACGGCTGTTCGAGGCGCCGCCTCCGGTCATGCACCAGTCGCTGAAGAAGCTCGCCGCGCTGCCGCCTGAAACGGTGGTCTACTGCGGCCATGAATATACGCTGTCCAACGCGAAGTTCGCGCTCACGGTCGATCCTGACAACGAGAAGCTGAAGGCGCGGGCGGCACGGATCGAGACGCTGCGCGCCGAGGACAAGGCGACGCTGCCGACCACGATCGGCGAGGAACTGGAGACCAATCCGTTCCTGCGCTGGGACGATCCGTCGATCCGCAAGCATCTCGGCATGGAGAAGGCGACGGACGCCGAGGTCTTCGCCGAGATCCGCAAGCGCAAGGACAATTTCTGATCTCGTCGGCAAGCGGCGGCAGCATGAACGCCAGCGAGATCATCGCATTGCTCGGCATGAAGCGTCATCCGGAAGGCGGCTGGTATGCCGAGACCTTCCGGGACGAGGCTGGGGGCGAGCGCGGCCATTCGACCGCGATCTATTTCCTTCTCGAGGCGGGCGACCGGTCTCACTGGCACCGCGTCGCAGATGCCGCCGAGGTCTGGCACCATTATGCCGGCGCGCCGCTCGAATTGCAGGTGGCGAAACATGACGCCGGACCGCTCGTCCGGCATATCCTTGGTATCGACCTGACGGCCGGGGAGCGGCCGCAATTCGTCGTTCCGGCGGGCTGGTGGCAGGCAGCACGAAGCCTTGGAGACTGGACGCTGGTCGGCTGCACCGTCTCGCCGGGCTTCAGCTTCTCGTCGTTTGAACTGGCCCCGCCGGACTGGTCGCCCGACACTTAAATCGTGCCGCATCGAAGCGGTATCAGACGACACGCTTTAAGTTATTGTTTTTTCGCATGTCGTTGTCCCGAAACCGGTTCCCACTTTCGGGCGACATGCTTTAAATCGTCAGATTTTCACGCCCAGTTCCGCCAGCCGCTTGACGGCGCTCGGCGGCATGGGGGGCGGATTGGCCGAGCACGCGGCGTCGACCAGAAGCGCGTCGCAGGCGGCCTCGGTCTCGGCGATCAGGCGGGCCATGAATTCCTCCTTCGACAGGCCGGGCTCGATCGGCTTCAGGAAGCGGGCCTTGATGGTGCCCGGAAAGCGCAGGAACTTCCGGCGCGGCCAGTAGAGGCCGGCGACGTGAGCCACCGGCACCACGGGTATGCCGAGGGAAGTGTAGAGCTCCACGATGCCCCATTTATAGGCCGGCTCGGCGCCGGGGGCGCGGCGGGTGCCTTCGGGATAGATGATGAGCTGGCGCGGGTTGCGCGCCATCTCGGCCCTTGTCGCGGCCACCACCGCCTTCAGCGCCTTCGAGCGGCTGCCGCGATCCACCGGGATCATGCGCATTTTCATGATGTACCAGCCGAAGAAGGGAATCCACTGCAACTCCCGCTTGAGGATGTAGAGCGGATCGTCGAGATACGGAAAGAAGCTGATGGCGTCCCAGAATGACTGGTGCTTCGGCGCGAGGATGAACGACCCTTCCGGCAGGTTTTCGGTACCGGTGATCTCGGAGCGCGTGTCGGCGATCTTCTCGTAGAGCCATGCGCAGGTGCGCGCCCAGAACTTCGGCACGAACCATGCGGCATGCCGGGGCGACAGGAAATAGAAGGGCGCCCAGAAGATCATCTGGACAATCAGGCTGGCGTAGAAGACCGTATTGAAGGCCAGGGATCTCAGAACGAGCATGCAGCGGTCCGCAGATAGGAGTCGGCCGCTGTTACACCATTGCGCCGCGCCATGGAAAGCCGGCGCTTCGCCGTGCGGTCAGCCGTTGGAAGGCGCTACGTTGACCATCTCGGCGGGCTCTTCGTCTCCGTCGAGCGGCAGCAGGCCAGGGGCGACGGCCGCAAGATACTTCGCATATTCGGTGAAAAGTACCCGCAGCACCTCGCCGCTGGTCAGCCAGTTGCCGTGGTCGATGCGCGTGTTGACGACAGGGTAGGGCACGAATTCCGTGTCCGGAACGAAGCGCTTCATCTCCAGCAGCGTGCGCGGCATGTGGTAGTTGTTGGTGACGAGGATGGCGCGGGCGAATTTGTGGTCCTTCAGCCATTTGGCGCTTTCCTGCGCGTTGCCGATTGTGTCCAGCGCGGCATAGTCGACATCGACGCAGCATTTGAAAAGCGTGCGGTCGCCGCCGGTCACGGCGCGCAGATCGTCGAGATCGGCCGCGGGGTGCACGCCGCTGATCAGCAGGCGCTCGCCCTTGCCGGATTTCAGCAGCCCGACAGCCGCTTCCAGCCGCGAGCGGCCGCCGGTGACGACGATGATGGCGTCCGCCGGGTCCGGATTGCGCGGCGTTGCGAGCGTGCTCACATAGTCCGCGAAGAAGCCGAAGCCGCCGGCGAGGACGGCGACGCAGGCGAGCGCCGCGAGGAACACGAATCGGAAAACGCGAAATACCGGGCTCGGCCGGAGGTGCGGGCTCCCGGTCGCAGCGGAATCGAAGCCAGAGGGCGGCGTCGGTTGGTCCTCGGCCATGCCGTGGAGGCTAGCGCCATTCGGCAGGCCACGGTAGACGGTTTTTCCGTCATCAACCGCCATCGGGCTGCCTGTTCTCGATATCGGTGAGATAGGCGACGACGGTGAGATGCGAGGTGAGCGCGGTGATGCCGGCGACGGCCAGCATGACGAAGAACACGCCGGCATAGCCGCTGGCGCCGATGGCGAAATTGCCGAAAAGGGCGGCGGCCTGATCGGCCCCCGGCGTCGCCATGTTGATGGACGACCACCAGGAGAAGACGATGAAGGTGAGGACCGCGGCCAATCCGCCGGCCGCCGCGCCCTTCGCGCCGGTGGCCAGGAAATGCCGGCGGAACTGCACGGCGATGAAGCGCGCCTCGGCGCCGACGAAATGCAGCACGTCGATGATATGACCGGACCCCGCCATCGCGCCGCGCGTCGCGAAGATCACGGTGAGCACCGTTGCCGTCAGCATCAGCCCCAGCACCGACATGCCGATCGTCACCATGCTGCGCGCCATGGAGACGAGCCGGTCCACCCATGTCCGGTGGTCGTCGAGGTTGGCCGAGGGGATTTCCGTGGCCAATGCGCTGCGTATGGCCGCGAAATCGGGCGGGCTGGCGCGGTCGATGGTGACGATGACGAGGCGGGGGATCGGCAGCTGCGCGAAGTCGATGTTGGCGCCGAGCCACGGCTCCAGAAGCCGCGCGGTCGCCGCCTCGTCGACGATGCGCGTGCCGGTCACGCCGGGAAAGCCGGCGGCGATGTTGGCGGCGTTTCCGAGCGCGGCGTTCATGTCCAGTCCCTCGGCCGGCTTGATCTGGATGGTCGCCTCGCGCGCGATCTGGGTCTGCCACACGGATGCGGTGTCGCGGATCATAGTCACCGCGCCCAGCGTCAGGCACGACAGGAAGGTCATGATGGCGATGACGAGCACCAGCGACTGCCCGGACAGGCTTTGCTCCGGAATGATCGGCGCCGGCCGCCGCGCGGCGCGGTAGGCGGGCTGGGCGCGCGGAACGTCGGCCGGAACATCAGTCATAGACGTCCAGCCTTCCGTCGGTGAGCACCATGCGGCGTGCGTCGACCTGCTCCATCAGGTGCAGGTCGTGGGTGGCGATGACGACGGCGGTGCCAAGCCTGTTCATTTCGATGAAGAGGCGCAGCAGGCGGCGCGCCAGAGGCGGGTCGACGTTGCCCGTGGGTTCGTCGGCCAGCAGGATTTCCGGCTGCTCGATCAGGGCGCGGGCGATGGCGACGCGCTGCTTCTCGCCGCCCGAAAGCACCGGCGGAAGGACGTGCATACGGTCGCCGAGGCCGACCCATTTCAGGAGTTCGGCGACGTCGTGCCGGTAGCTTGCCTCCTCGCGCCCGCGCACGCGCAAGGGCAGCGCGACATTGTCGAAGGTGGACATATGGTCGAGCAGGCGGAAATCCTGGAACACGACGCCGATGCGGCGGCGCAGATAGGGCAGTTCCTTCGGCGTGATTCGCGAGCGGTCCTTGCCGAAGATGTTGATCAGTCCGCGTGTCGGCTTCAGCGACATGAACAGCAGCCGGAGCAGCGACGTCTTGCCCGCGCCGGAAGGACCGGTCAGGAACTGGAAGGAGCGCTCCGGCAGGTCGAACGAAATGTCGCGCAGAATCTCCGGACCGAGTCCGTAGCGCAGGCCGACATTCTCGAACCGGATCAATTTGCGACTTCCTCAGGGGTTCGGGCGGCAGCGCCGACCCTTGGCGACAATCGTCCCGGCATGGTTAACCGGCGGTTAAATTTCCGCGGTTGCGAACGCTTCGCGGCGAGGCCGGTGAAGAAGCGTTAACCATTCTCTTTTACGCCTGCTTAAGACAACGGATAAAGAGAAAGACGCAGCACGGATGGCTGATTCCGGCACCGCACGCTCCGTTTCCGGCGAAATGATGGCCGGAAGGCGCGACGTTGTGCGCGCGTCGGCGGAGCCGGCTGGCATGCCGGCGGGGGACTGGGCGGCCCATGACGTGATCGACGCCGACTATATCGAGGTGTCGCCGGAGCCTCAGATATCAATTTCGCATGCTCGTACACCGCGTGCCGCGCCGAGAAAGCCGGCGGGTCTGGCCTTTCTGCAGCGGGGAAACGGCCGCTCGCAGGCCGGCGGAACGCGGGGAGGTCCGCTATTCTGGCTTGCAGGCGGCGTCGCGGTCGTCGCGGCGTTCTGGGTCGCCGGCGGGCATTCCGCCCTCGGGCCGGGGCTTGTCGCCGCGATCTCGGCGCAGGAACCCGACCTGCGCATAGACAATGTCCGGTCCATTACCGGCACGGTGGAGGGCGAGGACGCGCTCGTGGTCGACGGAGAGATCCGCAATGACGGCAAACTGTCCGGCAAGGTGCCCGCGCTGGCGGTGACTGTTTTGTCGCAGGGTGGCGAAACGGCGGTGTACAGGCTGGGGACATTGCGCACGCCGCTGGCGCCTGGCGCAAAATACAGCTTTTCCGGGCGCCTCCTCATGCCTAAGGACGGAGTGAAGACCGTTTCGGTCGCCTTTGACGATTAGGGGCCTCTCCCATGCCTGTTGTCCGCGACAAAGAGATCGAGGTGCTGTTCTCCGCGTCCGCCATCGCGCGGCGCAACCTCGAACTCGCCAAGCAGATTGCCGAGCACGACTATCATGACCTGCTGGTCATCTCGGTGCTCAAGGGTTCGTTCATCTTCGCGGCCGATCTCATCCGCGCCATGCACGACGTCGGCCTGTCGCCGGAAGTCGAGTTCATCTTCATATCGAGCTACGGAACGGGCACGACGAGCGGCGAGGTGAAGGTGCTGCGCGATATCGACAACGATGTCGCCGGGCGCGACGTGCTTCTCATCGACGACATCCTCGAATCCGGCAAGACGCTGAAATTCGCGCGGAATCTCATGCTGTCGCGCGGCGCGAAAAGCTGCTCGCTCGCGGTGCTTCTCGACAAGCGCATGCGCCGTAAGGCCGATATCGAAGCCGATTTCGTCGGTTTCGACTGCCCGGACTATTTCGTTGTCGGATACGGCATGGACGTCGCCCATGCGTTCCGCGAACTGCCCTTCGTAGGCGTCGTGAAATCCTGAAAGCTTCTTCGGACGTCCACCGCCTATAGCGTCGAGAACACAGGTTGCGGCCCGGTCAGGTTGAAGCCGACGATTCCCTTGTAGTGGCGCGAGATCGCGTCGTCCTTCCTGGGCTGCAATTCCGGAAAATATGTCGGCAGGGCGTGACGCTTCCCGAACATCATGTCGTATTGCAGGTAGCGGAAATCCCGGATCATCGGCGGGATCGCCTTTTCCCGCGACCAGTCTGCCGTCGGGGTGTCGTCGGCGCTGATCAGCATGTTGCGCTCCACCACACGGTACTGGTC
>OEIU01002084.1_pt1 | contig 11208 bp, 11 predicted proteins | sample 1539221 | NCBI WGS metagenome assembly OEIU01 (sample SAMN03792071, study PRJEB22550) | activated sludge metagenome | feature: wastewater treatment plant; material: activated sludge; isolation source: Wastewater treatment plant of a petroleum refinery complex | place: Argentina: Zarate | collected... | reverse complement strand
ATGGCTGTACCCTTAATTCTTAATCGACTTCAGTTGAATTTGTCGTAGCGGATGTTTGAGATCGGCAATCGCCAATCCGTCATCAGCGTGCGAATGACCGCGTCCACCATCGGTGGGGGACCCGCGATGAAGGCCGTGGTGTTAGGGATGTCTTCGACGCGGTTCGCTGCAAGAACTTCGTGCACGAAGCCGTTCTTGAGCTTGAGGCGTGGCGCCATCGTAATGACTGGGCCCGTCTGACAGTCCGTGTTACCTGCGTCTGACAGGCAAATCGTTACGTTGACGTTCTCATATTGCTTGGCGAACTCGGCCAACTCTTCGGCGAAGAAGATATCAGACGGCGTGCGCACGCCGAAGAAGACGTCGGTTTTGAACTGACCGAGCCGATCGCTCGCCGAGCGCAGGATTGAAAGTGTGCTTGAAAGCCCGGAGCTCCCCGAAATAAGGACGATATGCTTGTCGGTTGGACGAACATGTGCGCGGCCAATTGCGCCGAAGACGCGAACCTTGCTTCCAGCAATGGCGTGATTGAATATCCAGCTCGTCATCCCGCCATCCATTTTGCGCTTGACCAGAAACTCAAGCAGTTCGGATCCAGGATGATTGGCGAGGGAATAGGCGCGGGGGCCTTCGACGCTAGGCACCTCCAGTGTAACAAACTGACCAGGCTCGAAAGGAAGCGGCTCTGCTAGTTCGACTTGGAGAAGTACGACGTCTTGTGTGAGGGAAATAATGGAACGGATGCTACCTTCCCGATAGGACGGCGAAACCTTGTAGTTCTCGGCTTTGCTTACACTGATGGTGCAGTCTGATTTGATCGCGGACTGGCAAAGAAGAATCTGTCCGTTTTCCGGCTTAAGCGTCGTGTTGCCAGGCGCTGCCGGCCATAGCGGCGCGACTTCCCCGCTAATGACCTTCGCTTTGCACATTCCACATGTGCCCGTCGCGCACTCGTGGGGAAGACCGACGCCTTTGGATATTCCTGCCTGAAGCAGTCGCTCGCCTTCGCCAGCTTCGTACGTTGCGGTCGTCACGTCGCGCGTTTGCACTGTTACTTTCATCAAACCAACTCGACCTCAGACAAAACTTAGAAATCTTGACCAACGAAATGAGCGACGCTTCTCAAAGAAGGCACCACGTTGCTCATAAGCCCCGATGCTTTGCTCAAGGCAGCACCGACAGCCTCAGCAGTGCCATCGGCTAAGCGATTGCTGTCGCCAGCCACCGTGAGACAGCCAATGGCGCGAGACTTCCAGAGAATCGGCGCCGCGATTGCGGTCATACCAACGAGAGTGTCGTCGCGCGCGACCACAAAGCCGCGTTTACGTGCAGCATTCAGATATTCTGAGAGTGTCTTGGCATCGGTGATCGTGAAGGGCGTGACGGACGCGTAGGGCTCGGCACCCAACAGATCGTTGGCAGCTTTATCAGGTAGATACATCAACATGACTTTTCCGGACGCTGAGCCATGAACGGGCGAGCGCAGCCACGTTTGGTAGGAAGTCGCAAGGCTTTCCCGGCCCTGCACCAAGTTCAGGATGATGCGCTGCGAGCCAAGGAAGAGCACCAGGAGGATCGTCTCGCCCGTCTCCTCTCTTACGCGACGCAAGATCTCGTCCGTTTCGCGGCGGAAATTGTTGATGGGGTGATATGTCGACAGAAGGCTGACCGTCATTGGCCCAGCGCAGTAACGCTTCGAGCTACCGCGGCGGACGGCGTAGCCATGCTCACTCAATAACTGCACTAAGCGATGGACGGTGCTGTTATCGAGGCGAACCCGCTCGGCCAATTCAGCGAGAGACAAAGGCGTCGGCGCTTCCGCCAAGGCCTCAATGATCCGCAACCCCCGTAAGAGGGTGCCGGACGGACCACTTTCCGCACCATTGGCGGCGCTGTCGGCCACATCTTCCAACATCTGCAAGTCATGATCTTGAGAGAAAGACATCAAAGTCCCCTATCTCATCTGTCGAAATAATTATTTCAAAACTAAGTCAGAAAATAACAACTGGCAAGACATTTATAGTTGCCGGTGGAAAAAACCCATGCTTACAATTCTTCTAGGTTAGAGAGCCTCCAGTTCTGCGTCGTTCATCGCAAAATTGGAACTATAAAACTGAGACAAAAATTTCACTAGGTGAGGAAGCCAATGAATAAGAAGACAGGCGTCGCGATCATTGGGTCCGGAAACATCGGCACAGACTTGATGTACAAGATCCGCCGCAACCCAAACCTCGAACTGAAGCTTGTGGCGGGTATCGATCTTCAATCTGAAGGATTGGCCCGTGCTCGCGAACTTGGTTACGCGACGTCGGCCGAAGGCATTAAGGCGGTTCTTGAATGCAGTGACGCTGCGATCGTGTTCGACGCGACGTCGGCCCGCACGCACAAAGAGCATGCACCTATGCTCGAAAAGGCCAACAAGGTTGCGATCGATCTGACCCCTGCGAAGGTTGGCCCAAGCGTCGTTCCTTGCGTGAATCTTGGAAAAGGCATTTCGAAGTCGAACGTCAATCTCATATCCTGCGGTGCGCAGGCGACCATTCCGATTGTGCACGCCATTGGACAGTGCGTTCCGGTCAAGTATGCCGAGATTGTTGCGACAGTTTCGAGCAAGAGCGCTGGCCCCGGCACACGTCAGAACATCGATGAGTTCACTCGCACAACTGCTAAGGGCGTCATGGAAGTGGGCGGTGCGGCCGAGTCCAAGGCGATCATCGTTCTCAATCCAGCTGATCCGCCGATCATTATGCGTAACACCATCTACGCCATGCCAGATGGCAAAGTTGCCATCGATGAAGTGTGCGCCAGCGTTGAGAAGGCTGTCGAGGCGGTCCGTAAATACGTGCCGGGCTACGAAGTGACTGTCGCACCGTTCCAAAACGGCGACCACATTGTTGTCGGCGTCGAGGTCGTAGGGGCTGGTGACTACTTGCCGAAATACGCAGGCAATCTCGACATCATCACCGCCGCAGCTGTCGCCGTTGCCGAGCACTACCATCACACTTTGAACGGCTAAGCCGCCGGCCGCCTTGCGCGCCGCATCTGGAGTATCAAGACATGGCGAAGTTGAAATTCGTAGACGTTACGCTTCGAGACGGAAATCATACCGTCAAACACCAGTTCTCGACGGATCTGGTGTCGCGTACCGCAGCCGCACTCGATGCGGCTGGCGTCGATATCATTGAAGTCGGCCACGGCGATGGCGCAGGCGGAAGCTCGATCCATACCGGTCGGTCCGCTGCCAGCGATCTCGCCTGGTGGAAAGCCGCAGTGGGTGCTGTGAAGAAGGCGAAGATCGCCATTCTTCTCGTCCCTGGCTTCGGCACCATTGCGGATCTCGAATCCGCATATGGCGTCGGAGTAAAAGTAGCGCGCATCGGTTGCCACTGCACTGAGGCCGATACCACCGAGCAGCACATCAAGCGCGCTCGCGATCTGGGCATGTTCACGGTGGGGTATTTGGTGTCGGCCGGCATGGCGAGCGCTGAACGTCTTGCCGAAGAAGCCGCGAAGCTGGAATCCTACGGCGCGCAGTACGTTAATCTTGCGGAATCGCAGGGACATCTCGTTCCGGCCGAAGTGGCGGCACGCGTTCGCGCCGTCCGCTCGGCCATCAAGATCCCAATCGGTTTCCACCCGCACAACAATCTCGGTCTGGCTGTCGGCAATATCCTAGCCGCGATCGATGAGGGTGCGGAGTATATCGACGGTAGTTTGAAGGGCTTTGGCGGCGGTGCTGGCAATGCACAGACCGAAGCTGCCGTGGCAGCGCTCAAGCGCTGCGGTCACGAGCTGCCTGTCGATCTCTTCAAGATTCTCGACGCGGCCGAAGTGTTCACGAAGTGCCTTGGTGAGCGCGCGATGCCGGTGATCGACAACGATTCGATCATGATGGGCTACAACAATGTCTATGGCGGCTATGTGCTGCCAATCAAGCGCGCTGCCGCTCAGTTTGGCTGCGATCCCCGTGAACTCGTGATCCGGCTCGGCGAGCGCAAGGTTGTCGCCATGCAGGAAGATGTCGTCATCCAAGAAGCCCAGCGCCTCGCCGCTGAAAATCGCTCGGTTGCATAAAAGGGAGACGTGCAATGACACGCAACTCGAAAGAATTTACTCGCACGCCAAATCTTGACGAAGGCTTGTTCGTCGATCCCGCGCTCTACACGGACCAAGGTCTCTTCCGTGAAGAGCAGGAGAAGATTTTCGATACGTCTTGGATGATCGCTTGCCATGAAAGTGAGCTTCCACAGCCGTATGACTTCCGCACCTACCAGCACCCCGGCGGGCACAACATCATCATCACGCGAGATGAAAAGGGCGAGATTCACTCGTTCCTCAACATCTGCCCGCATCGCGGCAATTTGCTGATCTACGAACCGGCTGGCAGCTTCAAGGGTTCAACTGCTTCAGGCGGCCCGAAGCGCATCACGTGCATTTTCCACGCTTGGGCTTTTGACGCGAAGGGTAACTGCGTCGACATTCCACGCGAAAAGGAAGGTTACCAAGAGCGCGTGAAGAAATGCGACTATTCTCTTCGCAAAGTTCGCCATGAAGTGGCGTACGGTGGTTTCGTCTGGGTGAATATGGACGAGAATGCGCCGACGCTGCGTGAAAGCCTTGGTGGTGCACTCGATTCGATCGGCGATACGCTCGCAGAGCCGTTGGAGGTCTTCCACTACCACCGCGCCATCATCGACGGCAATTATAAGATGTGGCACGACACCAATTCTGAATTCTATCACGATTACATGCATCATCATAACCGGGTGACCGGCATGATGCAGGACGGATACTGGAAGCGCGAATACCGTACGTTCAAAGGCGGCCACGCACAGGTGACCGACATGGAATTGAAGTACGAAGCCTTCAAGGGTCACGATGCCCGTACTCTCGGTTGGCCAGGTCTTGGCCCGAACCGTTGGGCGATGGTCGACCTTTTTCCAGGCATTAGCTTCAACATTCGTGCGCCAGCGATGCGCCTCGCTACGTCGATCCCGATCGGCCCGAACAAGGTCTTCGTGGAATTCCGCGGTCTTGGCCTCAAGTCCGACACGCCGGAAGAGCGTGCGATCCGAGTGCGCGATCATAACAGCATCTGGGGACCGTTCGGACGTAACTTGCCGGAAGATCTTCGCGGCACGCTCGGGCAGGGCGTCGCGTTGTCGGACCGCACCGATGCGCCGTACATACTGCATGCTCGCCTGGAAGACTCTAAGATCCACGACGAAATCGGCATGCGCCACTTCTATGAAGAATGGAGCCGTCGCATGGGTCGTAGCTCGTCCTTTCCGTTCGGTAAGCAGGCAACGCCACGCCTGATGCAGAGCGCGGAGTAAATCGATGGAAGCCAACGCAAGCGAAAAGCAGGCGCGCGAGTTTGTTGCGCGCTCCTGCACCGCCATGGATCAGCTGGACTTCAACCGTTTCCTCGGGATGTGTGATCCATCGTTCAACTACAAGATCACTGCTTACAGCCCAGAGATCCGCCGGCAAATGGTTTGGCTGGATAAGGATAAGAAGGGTCTGAAGGAATTGCTCGATCTGCTTCCACAGCAGAACATGGATAAAACGCCAATCACCCGGCACACCACATTGGCAACGGTTGAGCCAGCTGAGGAAGAGCACTGCTACGATGTCACGTCGAACCTACAGGTGTTTCGCACTGAAATGGATGGCGGCGTGACGTCCCTTTATGCGGTTGGCAAGTTTTATGACCGCATCAAATTGAACGGAGGCGAGCCCAAGCTCGTGGCACGCGAAGTGCGTCTCGAAACACGAATGCTCGGAACGGGGTACCACATCCCATTCTGAAACGGACTGCCCGGTCGCATCCAACGGTGCGGTCGGGAAAGGTAGCGTCACGCTCGGCGGAAAAACAAAAAATTGTGCCGCCGTATAACGGGAGGAAGTTGAATGTTTAAGTTGCCGCGAAGTGCGTGCAGGGTTGCGCTTGCCGCTTTGTTGATTTCGACTTTAATGCCGCTGCCATCGCGTGCTGCGGACTCTGACTATGGTAAGGTCGGTGACCCGGTACACCTCGTTATCGGCTATCAGCCGTACTGGACGATGGGCTATGGCCCCGCTGTTCTAAAAGCCAAGGAACTTTGGAAGAAGTATCTTCCTAAGGGCTCAACGGTCGAATTTCAAATTGGCCTCCAGGGCTCCGTCATTACGAATAACATGCTCGGCGCCAAGCAACAGATTGGCTACATGGGGGAGATGCCAGCGATTGCTGCCGTCACGAAAGAGCGCACCGCCGATCTTCGTCTAGTTGGCGTGCTCGGTATTTCGAAAGACGTCTGTAACGTCTTCCTTGTTCGTCCCGACGCTCCAAAGTTCAATAATCCAATCGACGGCGTGAAGTGGATCGAGGGCAAGCAATTTGCTGCGGCGCGCGGATCGTGCGCTGACCGTTTCTCGCAGTCAGCGTTCAAGGCTGAAAAGGTTACCCCAGCCGCTAATCTCAATCAAAGCTTGGAAGTGATCTCGACCAACTTCAAGGCCGGTCGCGTGGATGCGGCGGTTGTGTGGGAGCCGACCGCAACGAAGCTCGAAGAAGAAGGGGGTGCTAAAAGCGGTGGCTCCGGCGGGGAACTTTATGAAGACGACGGCGGCTTCCACGTTATGCTCGAGGATTTAATCCGCCTGCGTCCTGATGTTGCAAACGGCTGGCTGAACGCAGAGCTCGATGCGCAACTCTTCGTGTCTGATCCTAAGAACTCGAAGGAAGTTGTTGCGATCGTCGCGAAGCAGGTCACCGGCTTTTCGGAAAAAATGCTCTGGGACGCTTTGTGGGGAAATGTGCCGGAAGCCGTTGGCGGCACAAAGACCAAGCTTACACAACCCTTCACGTTCACTCCTGACGTGATGGCGCTGGTCTCGAAGTCAGTGACGTTCTTGCATGAGATGAAGGCGATTGACGTCACCGAGCTTCGAAAAGATGCAATCATGCCTCAGCTGACCCAGGACGTGCTCAAGAGCCGCAACCTGACGGCACCGATCGCTACGATCTCGGCCGTTAGCGAAGCGTCCGCTCAAAAGTAAGCAGCGCATGCGAGTCCGGCCGGAACACATTTCCGGCCGGCTCCTTCCGACAGTACAAATGGGTAAGACATGGCGATGGCATATTCGACGGCGCCGCGGCGCTCTCAAGTAGAAGCTCTTCCTCCGAACGCCTCAGTCGAGCAGATCAAGACGCTGCTTCGATCCGAGATGCCTTTCCAGCTCGTGCCAGAAGAGACCTTAGAGGCTATTGCCCAGGAAAGTCGTATTGCGGACTGCCAGAAGGGCGAGGTTCTTTACGAGGTAGGTGATACAGCCGACGACATTTACATTGTCCTCAGCGGCCAGGTCGAGCACGCGCTCGCGCCAGATACAAAAGCTTCGGAGCTTGTGAAGACGATCATGCCCCACGGCATCTTTGGTTTCGCAGCTCTCATCAAGAGCATGCCTTACCGCATCGCTAAGGCGACATGCATTGAGGAGGGTCGCGTCCTCTGCATTCCGGGCGCCAAGCTTCTGCAGTTCCTGGAAATCGATCCACGCAGCGGCGACATCGTGATGAGCCGCATGGCTTCGATCGTGTCGCAAGACTTCAGCATTCGCGATTGGTTTCCCGACAAACTGCCAGTTTCAAAAGAGCCGTCAAGCCTTACGTTGACGCTTTATCGTTTTAAGAAGTGGCTTCGTACACCGTCGCCTTATTTGATGTTGTTTGGCTTCGTGTTGTTCTTCGGCTTTTGGTATTTCGCCACTGAGGTCTGGAAGCTGCCACGCTTTCGCGAGCTGCCCGGACCGACGGAAGTCATCAAAGAATGGTTTAGCCCAGACCCGGCCTACGGTCTGTCATTCTATACGGCCGACTATTACACTCATATCGTCGTGAGTTTGCGCCGAATTGCGGAAGCTTTTGCGCTGGCATGCGTGATCGGTATCCCACTTGGTCTTTTCATGGGCTACTCGAAGATCTTCCGCGACTACGCATTCCCGCTCTTCGAGATTCTGCGACCCATCCCGACGCTGGCTTGGGTGCCACTCGCTCTCTTAATGTTCAAAGGCCAAGAGACACCGGTTATCTATCTTGCATTCCTCGCACCGTTCTTTGCGACAGCGCTCAATACTATGCTCGGCGTGCAGTCGATCGATGAGACTTATATTCGGGCGGCGGCGTGCCTGGGCGCTAGTCGATGGCAGATCTTCCGGCATGTCATCGTGCCGGGAGCGCTGCCTTATATCTTCACCGGTCTTCAAATCTCGATTGGTGTTGCTTGGTTCTCTCTCGTTGCCGCGGAGATGGTCTCCGGACAGTACGGCCTCGGCTACGTGATTAATACGTCCTACACGACCGTTCGTTATCCCACGATCATCATTGGCATGATCACACTGGGTGCTGTCGGCTACGCGACGAGCGCGCTGGTTGGCTTAGTGGGTGACATGCTGATGCAGTGGAAGGGCCGTGAGCTAGCGATGGGAGATCGGCGATGAACGCGCAGTTTCCGAGCGTGACCAAAGCGCTCCCGCGTACCAAGGGTGCCATTAGTATCCGCGACGTCGGCAAGATTTACGACCCGAATGGCGAGGAGGTTGTTGCGGTCAAGAACTGCTCGCTTGAGATTGCCGCAGGCGAAATCTGTATGATCGTGGGGCCGTCAGGTTGCGGCAAAACTACTTTGCTTAATGCCATCGCCGGATTCCACTCGATCACGAGCGGCTCGATCTATCTCGACGGAGAGATGCTCTGTGGCCCGGGATCATACAAGGCAGTTCCTGGTGCCGACCGCGTCGTCGTCTTTCAGAACGGCGCGCTGTTCCCCTGGAAGACGAATCTCGACAACGTCGCGTTTGGCCCGATTATGCAGGGCACGATGACGAAAGCAGCGGCCTATGAAAAGGCCAAAGGCATGATGGCCGACGCGGGCCTTTACGATGTTATGTCGAGCTACCCCGGCGAGGTATCCTCGGGAATGAAGCGACGCGTCGAGATCGTTCGTTCTCTCATGAACGATCCCAAGGTGCTTCTGCTCGACGAGCCTTATCGTGCTCTTGACTCGCTGACGAAGTCCGTCATGCACGAAGCGCTTCTTGAAATCTATTACAAGAACAAGGTCACGATTTTCTTCATCACGCACGATCTGGAAGAGGCTATCTTCCTTGGTCACCGCGTCGCGATCATGACCAGCCGTCCGTGTACGACCAAGAAAATCCTTGATATCGATATCCCGCACCCGCGCAACTACTCGGTTCTCACAAGCCCGCGTTTTCGCGAGCTGATGGAGGAGACCATGGAGTGTGTGCACGAAGAAGCCAGCAAGGCCTTCGCGCTTGGCGAAAAGGAAGGGTGAGGGTTAATCATGCTCGGCACAATTGCAGCTTCGAACAAACTCCACGGCGGCAGTACCCTGCGCGCATTCGTATCGATTGTTACCTTCATCGCCCTTTGGGAATTCGGCTCGCGTTCGAAAGAGCTGCTCGGTTTCCCGCTTCCCTGGATCGGCATCGTTCCACCGCCGTCGAAGATCGGCGTGGCTTGGCTCTCGCTGTTGTCTGATCCAGGATATTGGCAGAGCTGGTACTTGAGCTTCTACCGTGTGCTCGGCGGGTTCACGATAGCGATGCTACTCGGCATTCCTCTCGGTTTGACATTGGCGATGAACCGCAACTTCAAATCAATTGTATTGCCGGTGATCGAAATCCTTCGGCCGATTCCGCCGTTAGCCTGGGTGCCGCTCTCGATTGTATTTTGGCCGACTCAAGAATTGTCGATCACGTTCGTGACCTTTCTTGGTGCGTTCTTCACGGTCGTGATTAACGTGCTTGGCGGAGCGAAGGCAATCGATCGCCGCTATCTCGACATGACGCGTTCACTTGGCTTCTCGAAGTGGGATACGTTCAAACGCGTCGTACTTCCTGCGACATTACCCTCGATCGTGATGGGCGCCTCTGTTGGTATGGGCATCACTTGGGAAGTTGTGGTTGCCGCTGAAATGATTTCTGGCGGCGGCGGCTCAACCGGTGGAAATGGCGGTGGGCTCGGCTTCTTTATCTGGAACTCTTATAATGGCGGCAATTACGAAGCGATCGTCATTGGCATGATCAGTATCGGTATTGCCGGCTACATATCGAGTTCCTTGCTCCGCACCTTCGGCGGGTATCTGACGCCTTGGCTGGCGAAGCGGTGAGGGAGAACGTGATGACCGACATAACACAAGCACCGCGGGGCGAAATTGCGCTCAACGCCGTGAAGAAGTCGTTCGGCGAGGGCGCTTTCGCCAAAGACGCTGTCTCTAATTGCTCGCTGACGATTGAGAAAGGCAAGCTCACGGTCGTTATCGGGCCGTCGGGGTGCGGCAAGAGCACGCTGATCAACCTGATCGCGGGCTACGATCGCCCAACCGGCGGGACGATCACTATGGACGGCAAAAAGGTGACAGGCCCTGGTGTCGACCGACTGGTTGTTTTCCAAGAAACCTCGCTGATGCCTTGGTTCACGACCTACCGTAACATTATCTCTGGCCCGGAGGCGCGCGGGCAACTCAATGCGAAGACGCGCGCTCTTGCCGATTCGCTCTTGGAGCGAGTCGGACTTGGTGCCTTCCGGTCCAAGTATCCGTCCCAACTTTCAGGTGGCATGCAGCGCCGTGCAGAATTAGCGCGGGCGATGATCAACGATCCCGCGGTCATGATCTTGGATGAGCCGTTTCGTGGCCTCGACGCCATGACGAAGGTTTTAATGCTCGAATATTTCGCGCAGCTATTCGAAGAGGGACGTCGAACGACTCTCTTTGTAACGACAGATATCGACGAAGCCGTCTTCTTGGCGGATCGCCTTATAATCATGTGCAACAAGCCGACGCGCGTACGCGAGATCATCGACGTTGATCTGCCACGTCCGCGCCGCCTGGCTGATTTGGTGGAAAGCAACGAAGCCAATCAGATCAAGATGAAAGCGCTGGCGATCCTACATTCGGAAGCGATGAAGTCGTTCTCAGCCGGCAGCAAATCCGCCGCTGATTTCGTCGAAGCCTATTCGAAGCGAGCAACGGGTGCTGCGGCGCACTAAGTGTTTTGCTTGCAGTCGCGTCGAAGAGTGCCTTCCTTGATTGGTCATCAAACTCGCATCTCGCGTAACGAGACAAGAGGCAAAGTTTCTCTCATGAATAGAGAACATGCAGAGGGGTGCGAAGTGATCTACGACGAGAGAGCTCGTCG
>OEIU01002083.1_pt1 | contig 11212 bp, 10 predicted proteins | sample 1539221 | NCBI WGS metagenome assembly OEIU01 (sample SAMN03792071, study PRJEB22550) | activated sludge metagenome | feature: wastewater treatment plant; material: activated sludge; isolation source: Wastewater treatment plant of a petroleum refinery complex | place: Argentina: Zarate | collected... | reverse complement strand
CCGTCTCGACCATGGCGGTGAAGTCCCGGCCCTGGATCACCTTCTCGACCAACCGCAGCTTCTCGTCGGCGAGACGTGGATCGGCATCCCAGACCGTGATGGTCGCGGTGACATAGGCCATGCCGGCGACGTCGGCCCCGAGCTCCTGCAGGGCCAGGTCGGCATCGGCGGCCTTGTTGGCGGCGTCCGTGTCCACGAGGACGGAGGCCTCGTTGGTCATCACCTCCTTCAGGATCGCGGCGATGCTCTTGCGCTTGGCGAACCATTGCCGCCGGATCTTCGTCAGCAGCCGCGTCGCGTCGGTCTTGTCGAGCAGGATCGCCCGCGTCGACCAGCGATAGGGAAAGGCGAGCCGGTTCAGGTCGTCGAGCAGGCCTGGCGTCGTCGCGGTCGGGAAGCCGACGATCGTGAGGATGCGCAGGTGCCGGTCGCCGAGGCGCGGCTCGAGCCCGCCGGTCAGCGGCTGGTCGGCCAGCAGCGCATCGAGATGGATCGGCGTCTCCGGCACGCGGACGCGATGGCGCTTGGTCGAGACGCAGGCGTGCAGGTAGGTCAGCGTCTCAGCATCATCGAGCCAGGCGCAGTCCGGCATGAAGCCGTCCAGGAGGGCCAGGACCCGATCGGTGCGGTCGGTGAAGACGCGCAGGATCTCGTGTGGATCGATGCCGGAGCGCTCGCGGCCCTCGTAGAGCCAGGCTTCCGTGCGGGCGCCTTCCTCGGCCGGCGGCAGGTACAGGAAGGTGAGGAAGTAGCTCGACACGAAATGCGCCCCTTCCTCCTCGAAATCGGCCTTGCGCTCGGCATCGGCCAGGGCCGAGGCCGGATCGGGAAAGAGGCTGTCCGGATAGGTCGCGGCCTCGTGCCGCTGCGCCTCGACGAAGATGCTCCAGCCGGAGCCGAGCCGGCGGACGGCGTTGTTGATGCGCCCGGCGACCGCGACCAGCTCCGCCGCGACCGCTGAATCGAGATCCGGACCGCGAAAGTGCGCGCTGCGCTGGAAGCTCCCGTCCTTGTTGAGCACGATGCCTGGGCCGACCAACGCCGCCCAGGGCAGATAGTCGGTCAAGCGCGAGGCGGAGCGGCGGTATTCGGCGAGGTTCATCATGGCTGCGTCACACCGCCAGATGCCCGGGAAGACGCAGGTGCCGGCGCCCGACCTCGACGAAGAGCGGATCGCGCTTCGCGGCCCAGGCCGCCGCGACATGACCGACGGCCCAGATCGCGAGGCCGACCAGCCAGAGACGCAGGCCGAGGCCGACTGCGCCGGCCAGCGTGCCGTTCATGATCGCGACGGAGCGCGGCGCGCCGCCGAGCAGGATATGCTCGGTCAGCGCGCGATGGAGCGGGACCGTGAAGCCCGGCACGGCGTCGAGCTGCTCAAATGCGGGAGGCATCAGACGAGCGCCCCGCCGCCGAAGCTGAAGAACGACAGGAAGAAGCTCGACGCGGCAAAGGCGATCGAGAGGCCGAACACGATCTGGATCAGCCGGCGGAAGCCCCCGCTGGTGTCGCCGAACGCGAGTGTCAGCCCGGTCACGACGATGATGATGACCGCGATGATCTTCGCGACCGGCCCCTCGATCGACTGGAGGATCTTCTCCAGCGGTTGTTCCCACGGCATCGACGAGCCCGAGGCATGAGCGGCCGGCGCCAGGAGGAGAGCGACGGCGGCCGAGGCCGTTGCCGCCGCGAGATGGCGACGGATGGAAGAAATGCGCTTGATCATGCGGATTCTCCTGGGTTCGAGGTGGCTGGGGCGATGCGGTAGTCGCCGTCAGGGCCGAGCCCTTCGACGCGGGCGAGCTCGGACAGCCGTCGCGCCGAGCCGCGTCCGGCGAGGACGGCGACGAGATCGATGGTCTCGGCGATCAGGGCGCGCGGGACCGTGACGACGGCCTCCTGGATGAGCTGCTCGAGACGCCGCAGCGCGCCGATGCCCGTGCCGGCGTGGATGGTGCCGATCCCGCCCGGATGGCCGGTGCCCCAGGCCTTCAACAGATCGAGGGCCTCCGCGCCGCGCACCTCGCCGATCGGGATGCGGTCCGGACGCAGGCGCAGCGAGGAGCGGACGAGATCGGAGAGCGTCGCGACGCCGTCCTTGGTGCGCATGGAGACGAGGTTCGGCGCCGCGCATTGCAGCTCGCGCGTGTCCTCGATGATGACGACGCGATCCGCCGTCTTCGCCACCTCGGAGAGCAGCGCATTGGTGAGCGTCGTCTTGCCGGTCGAGGTGCCGCCGGCGACGAGGATGTTGGCGCGCGAGGCGACGGCCGCACGCAGCGTCGCCGCCTGATCGGCGGTCATGATGCCGGCGACGACGTAGTTGTCGAGCGTGAACACCGCGACGGCGGGCTTCCGGATCGCGAAAGCCGGGGAAGCGACGACGGGTGGGAGCAGGCCTTCGAAGCGTTCTCCCGTCTCAGGCAGCTCGGCCGAGACGCGTGGGGCGCGGGAATGGACCTCCGCGCCGACATGGTGGGCGACCAGGCGGACGATGCGTTCACCGTCGGCGGCCGACATCGTCTCGCCCGTCTCAGTCAGACCCTCCGAGAGCCGGTCCACCCAGATGCGGCCGTCCGGGTTGAGCATCACCTCGACGACCCCGGGGTCTTCGAGAAACTGCGCGATGGCGGGGCCGAGCGCGGTGCGCAGCATCCGCGCCCCGCGCGCGAACGCCTCCGGTCTGTGGTGAGCGGCCGTCATCTTGCCCCCGATTTTGACGGGGAGGCGACAGCAGCTCCCCGGTTGGGGGCGACTAAAAGAGCCTCGGATCAGGCCAGTTCAACAAAAATTGGTCGTAGTAGAAGCATGGCGTGCAAATACAGGAGATCGGCGGGGGCAGTCCTTCATGAGCTTCTTCCAGTCCGAAGCAGACCGGCGCTAGCGGTCGAATTCCTTCACGACTTTTTCGATCTCATTGATGAACCGTGTAGCCATCCCGAAGCGACCGTTGACGATGATCCGAGACAGCCTCGCATCCGCATGAAGGACGCCGTCGAGCTTCATCATCCGGCGATAGATATCGAGGATGCGCTTGGCCCCTTCTGGATCATGCCGAGTGGCTGAGCGGACCGAGCTGTAGTCGTGGTATGCATCCACCTCGCGATTGAGGGCGTCTTGCATGTCCAGCATCATGGGCTGGGCGAACTCGAACACCCGGCTCGGCGCCCTCATCGACCCGAAGAGGAGCATCGAGAGGTTCTCGGCGCGGGTGAAGTCGAGGGACGCACGCCCGTCCACAACGGCCTGCACAAGGACCTCAGTGAAGTCAGGCAGATCGAACTCAAAGGGAATGTGCCGACGGGGATTGTCGATGTCGTAGCCGTGTAGTCCGTGCGGGAATGTCTGCCGGAACCACTCCGCGTTGACCTCAGGCGCAATTTCCGTGAACGCCCTGTTGGCGACCTTGCTGGCGAGCACCGAGAACATGATCGCCGCAGACTCCCGCCCGAGGAAGATGCCCTCTTGCGGCTTTCCGAGCACCGCCTTGATCCGGGGAATGTCGGACTTCGTCGCGAATCTCTTCATCCAGTCGCGTCCGATGCGTCGGAGGCGGACGTCGACCGGATGGGGCGGCTGGGTGACTTTCCTCGCCGCGGCGACGGCAGCCCTATACCGGCTGACCCAGTACTTCGATCTCACCGGGGGTTCGTAAAAGACCTCCCGGAAGCGCGAGCCCAGGTCCTCGACCAGCCAGCGGGCGCGCCTACGCTTGAATACTCCGGACCTCGCGTCATCGAGCAGCCGACCAAGGTCCTGCAGCACTGGGCTTTGTGCGGCATCCGCGCCGAACATCGCAGCGACGATCTCGCCCGACGCGTCCCCCTCGACGATCTCGGAGCGCCCCTTGTGCCAGAAATAGATCGGAGCAGGCGCTCCGGTCGAGAATACCTTGTCGCGGGACCCAGCCGGAACCTCGTAGGTCAGATCATACCCATCCTCGTTGTAGAATATCAGGAAGCGGACGATGTTGAAGTCCTCGTCCATCTCCGGGACGTAGAGATTGTTCGAGCCAGGAGATGAGAGGACCGGGATCCCAATTGAATCGACGCCCGGAGCAAGGCGGATGCCGCCCACGAGCTTGAGTCGCCGGGGCCTTCTCACAGACGAATGCCCGCCCGACGGTAGACCCTTCGCACGCAGTCGTAGATCTGCCCGTAATGGCACTCCGTTGAGAGCGGCATGTGGTCGTAGCACTCGATCACTTGAGTGAGTTGCTTGATCGCGTCGACCAGTCCCGGCGTCCTCCTGAATTCGGTGGGCATTACGACACCAAGCAGATTCTCCTGCGCCAGAGCGACATCCTCGCTAAGCTGGATTTCGACGGCGGCAGCCCGATCGTCGTACTCGGCCGTGGACCGTTCCGCATACAGTCTCATTAGCGCAAGGACCTGCTGGTGGCGGAGGTCCAGCGCGTATTTCTCACTGAGCTTGTCCTCGCTGACGGCCTTCCGCTTCATGTACCCCTCGCCGCCGTCAAAGCAGAGCGATACCAGCCTGCCAATGTTCTCCGGCGCGTCGGCGAGGTCGTAACCTTCAAGATCGAAGGTGGTGATGTAGTCTGGGAGAAGCCGACGGCGAAAGGCGCCGCTGTCGAAGGGGAACACGCGCTTGAGTTTTGGTCGGTCGTGAAACCTCACCACGAACACGACCGGCAGCTGCCATTCCGACGGGTTCGGGACCGACTTCGTCTTGTAGGCCGCACGTCCGACGAACAGGTAGCAGAGCTTCTCCCCAATGAAGACGTTGCAGGGAGTGGCAAGCAGCTTCCGGTTATTGATGATGCTGATCAGCCGGCTGGCCGCAGTGCTGTGAACCCATGGCAGGTTTACGTCCGGCGACACGTTGGCACGCGTCAGAAACGTCCTCAGCGTGAATTCCTCAATCGTCAAGCATCGCCCTTCCCATGGAAACGTATCGTGAACAGACGATATGGACGGTTCTGGCGACGTTCAAGGCCGCAGGCGCCTGCTTGGCTGCTCGTCCACCGGCAAAGGCGTTCAGAACTTCAGTGCATGCCAGTCAGCAGACGCGTGAGGATGAAGAAGCCAGTGGACCAGCCGCTTCCCATAGCCTGCGAGCGCGTACCGCGGGTAGGGTTGTGGGAGTTGGGGCCGGTTCGGATGGGTCCCGCGGCATATCAACGTTCTCATCGGGATCACGCATGGCTTTCGGAGCGTGGCAAGCATCCTTACACCAGCGAGCCCCATTCCTTCACCGGATAATAGGCCAGAATATTCGGCCGTCGTGGCCCTGCTGCGTAGAGCCAACTGTTGAGCCAATATAGAAACGTGAAAAGCGTATTGGGGCCAAGATCCAACATCTCAAAGCCAGGCACTAGAAGCTGCGACTCGTCGCCATTGACTTCCGCCAGGCGCATTTGATGCCAAGGAGACCCTTTTTGGCCGTTGGCAGAGACATCATAATAATGCCCGCCGCGCCAAAGGAACCGCCCAGGAACGACGATGAAATCTGGGTGCTGATGGTGCGGAATCCCGGACATTGCTGAAGAAATGTTGCTTTTCGCGAGTTGTAGATTATCCGGACACTCGAATGACCACAGACAGAACAGCGTGTCCGTTATCTTCTGCTGACCGAGGGAGTCGGCGTAATTTGGCGCCAGCCTCTTTAACCGAACTGATTTCTGCACTGAATCGGCGATCGTTGTTGGCGTCAGTTGAGTCTTAACCTCAATGACCGCGTACACTGATTCTAAGAGCCAGAGTGGGATAGGACGATCTCCGTGAAGCGGCCCGTTCGACGTTCTGTCAACCAGAACAACGTCCGATTGGTTTGACAGCTCACCTGACGCCGAAAGGATGAGGCCGGTCTCGACACCTGCAGCCGGGAGGATGTGCGACCTTAGCAGTTTGGCAACGAGGTCTTCCCGGTTCGCGCCGGCCGACGCAACATGGGACGCAAAATACTGCCGGATCCGATCCGATTCTCTCGCCAGATCGTCGGTAAGTTCGTCGAAATAGTCCTTTAGCATCGCAAAACCCTCAAGCTGCGCAAGTTGCCTTCATCATGAAGTCCCGTACGCCGGCACGCTCCTGCGTCGCACGGTGTTGGACGCCGAGCCACGGGGTCGTCGAGATGTCGCATTCGCTCGCCGCCTTGAAGCCGGCATCAAGCGCGCTCGGCGCGACGCCGATCGTGGATGCATGGTTCACCCATGTCGCTAGGCCTCAGGACGTCAAGCGAACCGTCCGCGGCGCCGCATGGCGCACGAACATCCACGATGCTGTTTCGAGGATCAGCCGAAAACGCAGCCGAACGATGAGAAGGGCGGAGAAGTCGATGCCGCGCTCGCCGTCGACGAGGCCTTGCATGGATCTGACGTCTTCCGCGCTTGGACGCACCGGGAAGTTCGGATGGGAGTGCCATTCTCCCAGATAGTTGAAGCGGCGATAGTCCGCCCCAGTGCGCTCAAAGAACGCTCGGAGGGCAGCCTCGTGCTTTGCTGGATCCCGAACAAAATGGCACGCCGAGCCCGTCGCGGCGTCGAGGCTAAGCTCCACGATGCGGAAGTGGTCCGGTGCGACTTGCTCTCCCAATATAAGCCCGCCGATCTCTCGGTCGCCAGCCTTCTGCAGGTTCCGCCGCAATAACGAACGCGGCTCAGGCGGCAGGCTGATCGTTATCATTGATCACCGTCGGCATCAGCTCGCGCAAGAGTTCAATCGCCTCGGCCGCGGACGCCGCATCCTGCGGCAGGTGCCATGGTGTGGCGTCGTCAAGGTCAATCGGCCAAGTTTCAAACGGTGCCGAGAAGATCCATGCCTGCCTGAGGCCAATCGCGTAAGCCGGCGAGGGAAAGGCGCTAACTGCGGGGTGCGCCAAAAGGTCGATGACGAACCGGGCAAGGTGGGCTGCGATAGTGGTGACTTCCGCGTCGTCCGCGACCAGCGGGGGCCCCTCCCCAACCGTGGCGCTGTATCGCGTAGATCCCGCTCTGGGCGCAGGGACGTCGTGGCCGCGGCACCAGGCGTCGATGCGGTTGCGCGCGGCCTGTGGATCGGGCTCGAGGCCGGGCCGTACCCGAGCGATCAGTCCGCCGATACCGCCTCCGAACACTTCGGCCCACGCCATTGGCCGGCGGCCGGCGCGGGCCGCTGCTGCGCAAAAGTTGAAGCAGTGAGCGTCGGCGGTCGCGTCGATGATCACATCGCAGGCCTCAAGCGCGGCCATGACCGATCCCGTCGACTCGGCGCTCTCCTGACCGCCAAGGGCAACGGCTCTCGTCACGACATCGAGTTCTCCCGCGATCTCGACGAGGCGATCCTTGAGTGCCGCAACCTTGTGGAGGCCGACGGATGTGGACCCCAGCTCGTGGCGCGCAATGTTGCCCGCGAACATGAGATCGTCGTCCACGAGGGTCAGGCGCCGGACACCGGCGCGAACCAGCATAGCGGCTACCTTGGATCCAAGAGAGCCGCACCCGACGATACCGACCTGGGCTCCCGTGAGAACGTCGTATTCGGCGGGCACCCTGGCGCCGCCGTCCTTGGCGGTCACGGTCCTGCACGGAATAAAAATGGAGCCGTCCTTGCCGTCGAAGGCTGAGAAATAGGCGGGCTCTGCGTCGTGCAGGACGACGAGGTCGATCTCGCCGGGCGCCAGCACCTGCCCGCGCAGCTCGGTCAGGCCCAAGCTGTCGAGCATCGCGAGGAGAGCTTCCGGCGTCGCTTCCGGAACCGGTGCGCCGGCCGGCAGCCGAACGGCGAAGCCCTGCTTAGTCGTGGCGGGCACACCGACTGGCCAAGCGCCGAAACCCCTGACGCCATCGATGTCGGTGACTGTCGCCACCAGAGTGCCGGATTGCCAGCGTTCGGCAATGACGAGTTGGACCGCCGACCCGACGGCGACATCGCGGAGCCTGGCGTCGCCGGCCTCGGTCAGGAGGAAGCGCAGCTTGTTTCTGCGGACGCGCTGCCCAGCTGTCTCGCGATGAGCAGAGGGTACTTCTTCCTCTAGAGGCCCTTGCTCGCCTGCGATCAACCGCTGGGCGCTCTCCACCATCATCGCGCCGGTGATGCCGGTCTCCCAGTTGTCGGCGCGAAACTCGAGGCATAGGCTTCCGCCTCCGTACTGATGGCCTGACAGGCGGCTGCCGTCCCGCGGAGTTACCGTCGGTGGCGCGTTCGGGTGGAAGGCCGAGTCCTCCATGGTCAGGGGAAATGTCGTCCCGCCGTGTTCGATGTCGAAATCCACGGCGAGAACCGCTCCGTCCGCTACCCGCCACCTCACCGCGTCAAGCCATGGCACGGCTTCGGCGAGATTAGCCAGCGCTCGCTGCTCGGTCCGCGCCCGTGCTGGGTCGTGCAGCCACCAGATCATTCAGAAGCAAACCCTTCGGGCTTCGTCGGCGCGCGCGGGCTGTTTGGGAACGCCAATCCGGCGGCCGATGGCGCCACGCTCGCGGCCCGCAGCAGCGCCGGTCGCGCCGGCGGCTGGCGGCGACGGCGTGCTCGCTCCGCGAGGGATGGGCCGACGCCGCGTCCCAGCGTCTCGCTGATCACGTCCCGATTGGTGGATCGTGCGGCATAGGAGAACTCCTCTCGTGCCCTCTGCAGCCATTCAAAGAAGGCCTCGGCGCGCTCGGGGTGTTCGGCCCATTTATCGGCGAAGTTCTCGAGCGGGTCGGTCGGGTTTGGGATCCAGTAGCGGCCTTCGCGGCGAAGGATGAAACTGTCCATGGTGCCGAGGATCGTCGCCAGCGCTCGGCCGATGGTTTCTTCTCCCTGATACGCGTGAGCGGCGAGCGTCGTGATGATGACCGAAATCGGTCGCACCTCCGAACGACCTTCGAAACAATAGTCGCGATGCCTCTTCAGGATCATCACCGATGCCTGCAACGGCGTCCGCACCTTGTAGTCGGGAATGTCTTCGACGCTCGCGCGGACGCCGTTCGCCAAGCGGCGCTTGCGCTCAGCCAGAACAATGACCATCCGGCTGCGAAACCACTCGGCGTAGCCCTTCGGGTTCGACCGCGGCCAGTCCGGGGTCATCGTTGCGTAGTCCCAGCGCTTGTTGTCTGTGATGACAATGGCCGTGGCCGTCCATCTCGCGTCGATACCGATGCGCTCCAGCAAGGCCCGTGCGTCGACAGCGTTCGGCAGGGCGGGCACGACATCCATGTGAAACTGAGCGCCGTCGGCGTAATCCAGGATCCAGCACCGCCGCCCTTCGCGGAGCGGCTTCGTCATGCCCTTGCTCCTACGATAGGCTTCGATCTCAACGCCGAGAAGCTGCTTCAGCTGCTGCTGTGTCAATTGCGACTTGCCGAGGGCACGGAATTCACAGACCGAGTCGATATCGTACTCCTCCTCGTCCGAGGAAGGACGGATCGTAGTGCCGAGGCGGAACGAGCCCTGGACATAGACCTGCGGGTCAAAGCTGCGGACTGTGGAGGCGTCGCGGTGCAGCCATTCGCCGAGCGACTTGTAGCTGCGCTCCGCCTGCTCGTACCGGCCCGGAGGTACTGCCAACTCCTCGGCGAGGTCCTCCAGAAACTCCTCGCTCTCCCGCGATAGATCCTGTCCGTTCACATTGCATCTCCAAGACGTCTCGAAGGCGACCTCGACACCAGCTAGGGCAGCTGGTCGCGCTTGAGGAATGAAACGTGAACATACTATAAGGCGCACGAGGTGGAACGCCATGGCCAAGACCAACATTCCCGCTAATGTGCAGATCGCGCTGTGGGCGAAGGCGGCCGGGCGTTGTGAGTACCGCGGTTGCAATAGGGAGCTTATCGGCGACCTAGTCGCCGGTCGTCAGGACGGCAAGTTCGGCTTCATCGCGCATATCGTGGCGGACAGCGCCGATGGCCCGCGCGGCGACGCGGTGCGGTCGCCGCAGCTCGCCCGCGATATCGACAATCTGATGCTGCTATGCTCGGTCCACCACAAGGGCGTCGACGTCGACTGGCTAGCCGAGCATCCCGAGTCTGTCCTCCTCGATATGAAGGCCGAACACGAGGAGCGCATAGCCATCGTGACGGACATGACGGCAGATAGGGCCGCGCACGTCCTTCGCTTCGCGGCTGACATCGGCCAGCGGGACGCGCTCGTCTCGACGCGGTCCATCTTCGCGGCGATGCCGCCTGATCGGCATCCCGCCGAGAACAGGACCATCGACATCGAGTTGATCGGGTCCGACCAAGCCGACCACGAGCCGGCATACTGGCAAACGCAACTGGACAACCTTCGGGGAATGTTCTTGCGGAAGGTCAAGGAACGGATCGAGCAACGAGAGATTCGGCAAATCAGCGTGTTCGCGCTGGCTCCCCAACCTCTGTTGATCGAGTTGGGCCGGCTGCTGGGCGACATCGTGCCCGTTACGGTGCACCAGAAGCACCGCGAGCCGGACACTTGGCGCTGGCAGCCTTCGCAGCCGGCGATCGCCTATCGGGTGGCGGAACCCGATGGGCCCTTGGGGTCGAGAGTCGCTCTCAAGCTCGCATTAAGCGCGACCATCACCGACGATCGGATCCAGACAGTCCTCGGCGGCGACGTCTCGATCTGGTCACTGACCGCAGATAATCCGCATAACGATATTATGCGACGACCAGAGGATTTGTCGGAATACAAGGGTCTGCTTCGCCGAATTTTCGACCGCATTAAGGCTGCACACGGCGAGCACACCATCATCGAGGTCTTTCCCGCACTCCCGGCCTCAGCGGCGGTGGAGACTGGCCGCGCCCTGATGCCGAAGGCGGACTTGCCGTTGCGTATATGGGATCAGAACCGTGTGGCGGGCGGCTTCATCAAGACGCTCACGATCACCTCCTAAGGGAGCAGAAGCTGCGGCGGGTTTCAGCAGGTCGGGGGGCCAGAAAAATCAGTGTCGCAGGCGCAGCTGGCCCCACCCAGGAGCGGACATCCTAAATGTCTGCTAGGATTCAGAATTTCGCCTTAGGGCACAGGGACATCCACCCGCTCAGGTTTGCATTTCCTCGTTGGCTGCGGGGTTGGTGTCCTCGGAAACCTCCTGCCGCAGCTTCGGTCCCTTCGCCAGACGTCGGCCGAGCGCGGTGATGAACGCCTCGTATCGTTCGTTCGCCTTGGCGCGCACGGCCAGGGCGGCGGGCTCCGGCAAGGCCGGCGTCGTCGTGATCCAGAAGCGGATGAAGACGGCGAGGCTCTCGACGGCGATGCCGACGTCGCGCTCCAGCCGGGCCATGCGGCGGTCGAGCTGATCGAGGCGCTTG
>OEIU01002082.1_pt1 | contig 11214 bp, 20 predicted proteins | sample 1539221 | NCBI WGS metagenome assembly OEIU01 (sample SAMN03792071, study PRJEB22550) | activated sludge metagenome | feature: wastewater treatment plant; material: activated sludge; isolation source: Wastewater treatment plant of a petroleum refinery complex | place: Argentina: Zarate | collected... | reverse complement strand
CCGGCCGCGGGCGGGGCGATGCAATCGCGGCGGGGGCCGGGGGGGGGGGGGGGGGGGGGGGCAATGCAATTCGCTCGTTAAGATTGATGATGGCGATCGAGGTTAAATCTGGAACGAAGTCGCACTTGCCGAGATCGACGAGAACCTCATCCGCCGGGACCTGACGCCGGCGCAACGGGCGAAGCTAATCGCGAAGCGGAAGGCTGCTTACGAAGCGAGCGTCTGGAAACCCGAAAGGGCGGGACCGGGCGCGGACGGGACAAGGTCCGCCAAGTTGGCGGACCTATTGCCAGCTTCGCCAAGGACACGGCCGCAAAGTCCGGCAAATCCGAACGGTCAATCGAGCGCGACGCGACCCGCGCCAATCAGCGTCGGTTGCCTAAAATCGACAGGACGATTAGTCCGGGGTTGAACATTCAGCGTTACAGTCATCCGATCCGGCCATGTATTGCTTGGGCGGAAGGCGTAGGCCTCAGCGCGACCGACCTCGCGCCGAGGCCTCGCATTCTGCGTATCATCAGATCGCTGTAACGATGGAACAGCGCAAGGCAAAACGCGTCGTATTCGAGCGGGCGTACGGCGCTCATATGATGGCAATCGACGGGACCTGGCGCCGGGCCTGCATGGTGCACGACGTTTCGGAAACGGGGGCACAAATCAGCGTCGATGGTGCGATCGAAGGGCTGCCGCTGAAGGAATTCTTCCTGCTTCTGTCGTCTACCGGCCTTGCATATCGACGTTGCGCACTTGCCTGGGTGAACGGCGACCGGATCGGCGTCACATTCATGAAGGCGGCAGAAGCAAAAAAATCTGCGCCGCCTCGCTCGGCACATTGAAAGCGATGGCACGTTCGCGGGTCACGGTCGTCTTCGCCTGCCCATATTGCTCCGCGGCATTTAGCGCGATACAGCGGCCGGGCCCCGATGTCGGGAGCTTCGATTGCTGGGACTGCACCACGGAAGTCTATAGCTGGTCGGGCAACTACAAATACGTCGACTGGGACCAGATCGAGTTCATTAGCGTCAAGGAGAAGGCCCGCCGCAAAACGACGCGCGGATCTGCTCGCCCATCTCGGCGAGGGCGGTGACGGTTGCCGGCTTCTCGGCCTCGACGGCGGCGTCGAAGTCGTCGATCGGAATGTTGGCGAGACGGACCGCCGTAACTTGTCGGCGCTCCGATATTCCGGCGGCGCGGGCAGCTTCCGTCTGCGTTAACTTCCTGACGGCTCCGTCAGGAAGTGCATCGCTTCGCTGGCCTTGTGCGCTGAACGTCTTCAGCAACTCCCCCATCCGCCGGACTGCCCGCGCCTGGATACGGTCCGCTCATCACGCGCTGATCTGCGCCGGCATCGCCTCGACCAACTTCAGCCTGAAGGCCTCGAGATGATCGCGGTAGCGAAGCGATGGTGTCGCGGCGCGCGCCGCCTTGAATTTCTGGTTGACCTGCGTCAGACCGCCGGTGTCCTGCATCCGTTGCATCGTTGCGTGTACCGCGTCGGCCGCCGCCAGAGCGCGGCGGACGACCACAGCGTGCGGCGTGAGGCCAATGTAGTGGTCTGCGGCGAGCTGCTCGATTTGCGTGGCGACCGCGGCCTGGTCGCCGCGGCACCGATGCGCCAGGCTGGTGAGGCGCTCCACGTCGCGCTGCCGGCAGCAGATTGCGATGCACTCCGGTGACACCTCGCCGGCGCCGAGCTCTACCGCCCGACCGGCATTTCGCCGGAGGAGGTGTTCACAGTGATCGGCCGGCTCGCCTGGCGCGCGCCGCGAAGATCGAAGGCTTCATCGAGATCGACGGCGAGAGGCACAGGGTCCGCAAGTTCGAGCGCGGCCGTCTCTCCATCACGCTGTACGAGGCCGCCAACCGGGAGCCGTCCGATCAGGATTTCTCGCAATTGCGCGCCACCTATGATGGCAAGAAGACGCTGGAGATCCAATGGAACGACGCCGGCTCGTTCAAGGTCGTCAAGATCGAGGCGGGCGAGTGGGAGAAGGCACTGCTGATCGATTAGCCCGGAACCCATCCCGCTTTGAGCGGCTCAACCCGCGACGCCATTCCTGGGCGAACTCCGCTTCGCCTTTGAGCCGGATGATGTCGCCTCGCCTTTGGACTTGAACGAGACGCCGAGACGAATCGAGACGATCCGAATACGCTTCGGCGTGCGCCCCATGATCCGCGCGGCGTCCTCGAGCGACTTGCCCGCCTTGGCAAGCTCGATGAGACGACGATCATTCGCAAACGACCAGGACTTTGGCATCCGCAGCGCACTCCCTCGATGCCGCGCGGGCGAGGAGTAGTTCGCAGGCGGCTCTGAACTGAGGCCGGAGTTGTTTTGAAGGTGCCGGCGCTCTATCGATACAGTGCGATCTTGGCTTGGCAACCGCTGTCGCGAATTAAGAAAACCGCTCAACCTTACTGCTACGTGTGGAAGGGTTAACAGTGCGCGCCCTTTGGCGTCGCTGGATGATGCGCACCATCAAGTCCAGCTCGCGACCGGTCGATCAACAACGAAGCCATCCGCCTCCTTCTCAGACCGTCGTCAGTCCAGGTTCTTGCGCTTGAGGCGCATCTGAACATCGAATTTGAGGTCGTATTTCTTGCCGTCGGCGCACACGGCATCGTCGACCTCGAACTGCTGATCGTCTTCATCGAACTCGAATTTGCCTCCGGAACATCCCTCAGCCTGCACCGCGGCGGCGAGCTTTGCCCGTTCATCCTCGGTCACCGGACGGTCGGCGAACGCGGGCAGGGTGGATAGGGCAAGTACGGCTATGGACAGGGTCAGCCTCATGTAGTCCTCCTTTGAAGCGGAGCGGGCCTGGGCATTCGCAGGTTCGGAAGAGCGTCGCCGCGTCGCTCATGTACGCGATCCGGTTCCGGCCTGGCCCGATCCCTTGTCTGCCCGAATTGAGCGGCGCGCCAGTTATATATTACAGGCCAAAAGAAAGGGCCCCGGCCGGAAACGGTCGAGGCCGCAAGTCTGAGAGTGGTTTCTGCGCCGATCGCGACGGGGAACAACGCGAGGGCACCTACCGTCCAACGCGAGGCACCTCGTCTGGTTCCTTAGTCTCCGCGGCAAAGCGCCAAACGCAGCCAACATCGAGAATAGCTTTAAACCGCACCCTCGGGGCCCGACGCCCGTATTGCGTTCGATGGACGCTCAGATAGTCTCTGGCTGATCGATCCCTTGGGATCCGTCGATCTATCTCCAAGTTGACTGACCCCGCCCCAGCCAAGGGCGGGGTTTTGTTTCGGGGCATCTCGTTCAATGGACGAGATGAACAAGATCAGCGGGGCGCAAGCGCCGGCCTGAAAGAGTGTGCCGGCGTCGGCTACGACCGAAACAGCGCGAAGTAGATCACATATAGCCAGCCCAAGACGCCGTGAATGATGGCCCACAGGATCGACTTGTTCGTGGTGTAGCTGATCGCCATGGCGAGCGCGCTGCCGAAGCTGACGCCCCACTTCGCGCCCTCCGATCGCACCACGTAGTAGCGGCTTCCGTTCATCGCAGCCTCCTGATCAATCTCGGCCTCGATCTCTGGCATCATCCGAGCAATCGGCCGGGCGGCCTCCGGTGCGGACGCAAGGCCGGTAATGCCAAGGCTCGACAAAACTGCCGGCCCAAAGCCCGCGCCCGGCGCGCTGCGCTTGCTCCTGTTCGGAACTGTACTTGCCGCCCGAGTAGCGTGGCCAGTCGAGGACGAGGCCTTGATCGACCAGCCAGGCGCTGAGATCGACGCTGGCGACCGAGCAGATGGCAACGGTGCGCCCGTATCGGTCGTTGTCCTTCCGCTCGCAGGAAACCGGTCGCGCCGCGATAAACTCGGCCAGTCTGTTCGCCGCGACCGCACCGCACCGGTAGAGCAGGCTATCGTCGCCGCGGCACAACTGGGCGCTCTCGGGCGCATCGATGCCCCACAGCCGTATTCGGCGTCGTGGATCTCCAGCGTATCGCCGTCGACCACGTTCGCCTGACCGGCCATATCCTCCGCGCGAGACGACGCGACCGCGAACCAGACGGCTGCCGCGACCGCTGCAAGACAGCGGAGCGTCCGCTGAATTTGTTTATCGTTGGTTTTCGTCATCGCTCCCCAAGCCACCACGTCGACGGCGGATCCGCGGCCGAGGTCTTCGTCTGCCGTAGGGCAACCAGGTGGCCGCGCTTGAACGGACGCGCGCTCCCGAGCAGGGCCGGCAGCGCATGCGCTGCTCGATCTGCCAGATCGGCGTCCCCCGCGGGCGCCGCAGCGTCGTAAGATCAACGGTGCTGTGCGTGTTGCAGCCGGCGCATTTGACTTCGAGAAACCGGAAGCCGGCATTTAGCGCATCCCCGATTGGCGGCGACGGCTGGGCAGGGCCCTGAAAGCCCAGCATGTGCTTGTTCCAGGCGTCGCAGGCAAGACGATCGGCTTGCTTGCGCGCCTCCGCGGCGCGTTCTTGCGCCGCGCGGACCGACGCGCCGTAGAAGCTGTCCTCGAGGGGATATGGAGCTCTGGCAACTCGCCCGGCTCGTCATTCGACTTTCGCCACGAGCCGGCCCGGCATGAGCGACGCGTCAGGCGCGCATGGCGATGTCGAAGCCATGGGCCCGAAGATCGAGGAGCGTCTTGCGGTCTGTGGCGGTCGCATGTGCCGGCTCCCGAACAACGAACGTCATCCCCCGGTTCTCGACGACGGTGATCCTCAGCGACGCCAGGCTGTTGAACTCGTGCTTTGCGATGAGCGAACCCGGATCGCCAGCACGGCGATAGATCTCCAGCACCCACATGTCGCGCATCATGACTTCGGACCCGGATCGGAAGGGACCCCGCGCATTCGCTGTCGCAAATCATCACCGGCCTGATCCTGACCGAGAATAGGATTCTTTGCCAGCGCAGCGATCCTCGTGCTCACCGCGGCTGCGCTGCGCCTTAGGGATGCTCCAATCGAAATACTGGAACGGCCGGTCGAGCGGAGGTCGAGTAAACGCTTTATCATCGTCTGCTGTCCCACGGTCGGTTCAAATTCCTGCTCAACGGTGGCCTCCGAGATCCGTTCAAACAGGAATTCAAGTCGACGCCCAACGGTTTTGTTCCGGCCAAGGACCTGCATGGCGCGCATGGCTTTTTATCGTCGAGGACCCCGACTGGCGGCCAGCAGACGAATGAAGCGGGCGTCGGCGTGCCGGCCTTCGTATTCTTCATCAATCTCCTTGATGAGTTCGTCGCCCTTGTTGCGCTCGACTGCCAGAATTGCGTCGATCTTCGCCTCCATTCGGTCATCGCCTTCCTTGGATCGGGGCGACCCGACATGCAGCAGAATGGCCAAGCCAAGCCCGCGAAACCGCAAGCCCTTGCAGACGAAGCGCCGGCCGTTCAGCGACCACGGCTGATCCTGCGGCAGGGTTCGGGACCAGGGTTTGCCCATTGCAGTCGGAGGAACCTTCCGCTGCAAAACTCATTGTCGCATCCGACCGCCACGGTTTGTGTGCGGCTACGCGACATGGAGGCGAAAGATGGCTAAAGAAAAAGCGCTCAAAGATCTGTTCCTCGATACCCTGAAAGATATCTACTTTGCCGAGAAGAAAATTCTCTCCGCCCTGCCCAAAATGGTCAAGGCGGCCCAGTCTCAGAAGCTGAAAGCGGCCTTCGAAAAGCATCTTGGGGAAACCGAGGAGCAGGTCGATCGCCTCGAACAGGTGTTTGCCTCTATTGACGAAACTCCGAAGGGCAAGACCTGCGATGCCATCATGGGCATCATCGACGAGGGCAAGGAAATCATGTCCGAGTACAAGGACATGCCGGCACTAGACGCAGGCCTGCTCGCCGCGGCACAGGCCGTGGAGCATTACGAGATTTCCCGGTATGGCACACTCAAGACCTGGGCAACGGAGCTCGGCTATGCTGAAGCCGTCAAGCTGATCGACGCGACACTAAAGGAAGAAAAGAATACCGATGCTGCGTTGAGCCAACTTGCCGAAGCGGAAGTTAACCGGCACGCCGAGGTGGCCGAGGCTGCGTGAGGTTGGATTGAAGCGTGCCAAGTCGGTAAAGCTGATAGCCGTGAAACGCGGCAAAGTAGTGCTAGTCCGGCGTCGGCGCGACGGTCTGTGGAGGTTCCCTGGCGGCCAGCGTCGGCGCCGGGAGACTGAAAAGGATTGCCTGCGGCGCGAGATCGCCGCCGGGGACTTGAACCACTTGTCGAAGTTGCAGGCGGTCGGCTTGCCGAGCCCGCCGCAAAAGCAACTCTCGGGCATGGCTGCCCGGCGGTTGTTTGTTAGCTGCTTTCTTGTATCGAAGTCGAACGCGCCAAACGTACCCTCGTTCCCAGTCGGTGCTCCCGGCGTAGTGTGTGCGCAAGTGGACAGAACTTCGCTTCTATTAATGCAATAATAGAGCATCACAGCCCGGTACGTGGCTTCTATCTGTGATGAGAACGCCGGTTGCGCTCCCGCCCTCCACCAACGGAAAGGAGCGCGCCATGCAGCGCCGCCGTTTCAAAAACATACTGACTTTCCCGGAACGCCTCGATCGCGAAATTCAGCGCCTTCAAATAGAGGCGGAAAAACTGCCGCCCGGCAACGAGCGCGAGGAACTTCTGCGTAAAGCCCGGAAGGCCGAGACCGCGCTGAACATCGACAAGTGGGTTTCGTCGCCCGGGCTGCGTCCGCCGGAGTAGGGGCGCCTTGGTTTGACACAAATCAAGGAAGCGGCCTGGATCAGATCCAGCTTCCCGCCATGCTCAGCGGCAATGCTCTTGGCCGTCGACTGTGGGACATTTTGTCCCTCGGTTGCCTTTGCAGTACCGCGCCCGCCCGCTGCCGGTCAGGCCCAACCCGGGGGCGGGCGTGAGCAATTAGCTAACTTTACCTTGCACGCAGGCCGTTACAAAAGGCCTCGTAACGTCGACGGCATCCCGGCCTGAGAAAGACATGCCGCGCTGACGCGCAAGCTGCTTGCATTTCTCTACTTTTGCTGCGTCCGGCGCGCCCTTCTTTGCGGGAGCGGCGGTCTGCGCCTGCGCTTGCGTTGCGGCCACTGCAAATGCGGTAATAAAAATCAATCTAATCATCGTTACCTCCCTTTATCTAATCTGCGAATAGAACCATCGCTGCTTGGGAAAGTCGACCCTCTCCGCGCCGAGCTTGGGCATCAGCGCCTCGATCGTAACTTGCCACTGTGCCAGTTCAGATTGCTCTTCTGGCAAGGCGGTGATTTAGTTGGCTGCATCCCTCAGGGTAACGAGCTGACGGCCGCGCGCGAGATCACGCCGTATCGGTGGGCGCATCCGGAACTGGCTGCTTGGCACGCGCTCTTGCTTCCGCGCGCTCGACGTGCGTTTGCAGATCTTCAAGCTCGGCCATCAGACGTGCCAACTCTTCAGCGCTTTGAAGCAGGGCCCGAGCACGGCTATTACTCATACGTAACTCATACAATCGCCAGAACAGCAACACATTGCGAACACATGCACTGCGGTCTGAAGTTTTCCAAGGCCGGGGGAGTACTGTTCGACGAAAGAAGAACGCTCTTCAGGCGCGCTAACCCAAGCCTGCTTGCCTGCTTGCCTGACGCTTTAGGCTGCGGGGCAGGGCAGGGCGGTGGCGTCGAGAGACGGGCATCATACAGGCCGCTACACTGCTCGCCGCCAATGCGAGGCGCGACAGGAATGCCGTGGCGATCTCGCCGATCGCGCTGGAGGCGGTCAAGCGCATCGACGCGCTGTTCGATATCGAGCGCGGCATCAACGGAAAAGGCGCCGAAGAACGGCTGCGGGTGCGCGTTCGGGACGCAGGGGTCGCAGGTTCGAATCCTGCCACTCCGACTATGATTTCAATGGCTTAAAATTTCGATGCTTTTCGCCGCACAATAACTTGCGCAATGAATTTAGCGCGCAAGTCCCCGAAGGAATGCGGGATTGATGACGAACAGGAGGTCGTCTCCCTGCTCTTCACGCTCGGCTTCGAGCCGTCGGATATCGTACTGTCGATCGTATATATAGATTGCGGACCCGTTGCGGTCCGGAATTCCTAAGAAGCCATACCACATCAGGAGGTGAATAACCTTATCTGGAGCCGCTTCAGGCGCCGCCTTCTCGACGACCGACTTTACTTCTTGCTCCGTCAATATCTCGCTGTGGCCCAGAAACTTAAGAAAGAATTCCTCGCTTAAGCCGGAGATGTCGCGCAATTCGTACCCGAAATAGCTGACCAAGTAGACCGAATGCTGCTTGAGTGCCTCATCGACGTCGTCGGCAGTCAGGGTACGATGCCCTCTATTTATTGCAAACGCGAGGGCGTTTTCGCAGAGGTCGATTAGAAATCGTGGTCTCATCAGACAATTGTGGATCATTGTTTCGATCGCAGAACGCCCGCTGGGCATTCTCGTATTGAAGGCGCGCCACGTTTCTTCAGTATCCGTCACGGCTGCGCTGTTCGCAACGCGCTTCTTAATCAGGTGTTCGAGCTGAGGCGGATCTGTCCAATCGATCCTGATCGGATTGTATTTTCCTCTATCCGACGTTTCCTCAACCAATTCGTCGTAGACATCGCTTCTCAGGAACACGAGGTGTTGGAAACGGATCTTTTCGCGAGCCAACTCATGTTGAATGCGGCTGAGCCTGTCTATCAGGTGCCGAATGGTTCGAATATCGGTTTTTTCAAGGCCGCCTGTCGGCCAGCCCTTGTCGATGTTGTCAAAGAGTATAGTCACTGAGTCGAAGTCGCTTGAGAGCTTAACGATGCTGTCGCGTAGTTGCGGGATCTCGCTCTCAAAAAGAATATTTGTCAGTCGTTCGCGTGTGTTCTCGGTCGACGCGTGAATCGCGCTGACAAGCTTTTTCACCACGATTTCCAGGCGTGCTGTAAAATCAGAGGCCACCATTTCTTCTGTCAGCTCGAATTGTTTTTCGATCCTCTCGATCTCCTGCAGCAACTTGAATGAATATCGCGCCTTGGGCAGAAGCACTTCTCTCAGCTTGAGAAGGATTTCGGCGTATAGGATGTATTGCCAGAAGGCAGCAATGGTGTGATCGAATACCCCAGCCGTCATCACGCTGAGCAGCGACTCCCGCAACTCGCTGAGGTGGTGAGACGAAGGGTTGAGCTCGACAACGAGGTTGCGAACGTCCGATCCTGTCTCGGCGGCGATCCGCAAGAAAATGGCGGACTTTCCTGAACCCTTCCTGCCGACAACAATTGCGCCTTGAGCTCGTTGCGCTCTGGCAAATTCGGCAGTCTGAACAAAATATCCCTCGAGACGATCTTGCTCATTCTCTGCATTGGAGGCGCCCAGATCGATGTCCTCGATCAGCGACCGTTTCTGAAAGCCCCTTGGCAAGCTCGGTGTTTGATTATTAATCAGGGTCTTTTGGCAATATTCTCCAACGGCTTGTTCAACCTCAACCCGCAGACGGGTTGTTTCCATGAAATCTCGAAAATCGAGCGGAGCTGGTTTGTCATCGAATTGGATGATGAGCGGATCCAATTCGAAGCCGTGAGCCATTCCTGCAAGTAGAGCTGCGCGGAGGTTGTGTCGTTGGAAATCTCTAATGTCTCCAGAAATTAGAGGCGTGATCAGGCCCGCGGATGAAGTGACTTCCGATATCGCAACGTGCAGCGGCAATCGTGGCGCTTCGTCAGGATCGAATGTTCTTGCTTCGAGTGAGCTATTTGCGACGGCCTGAAAAATGAAGTTCCGGAACTCGGTCTTTGCTAACGTATCCAGTACATATAGCGGCTGGCTATGATTTCTTGGCTTGATGTAGCGCGATGTCGTCAGCTCCATTGGAGAATCGACGATTTGTTCCCATAGCTGCTTGGCATTCTGATAACGCAGTTGGCCCCAGGTATCGAAAAAGCCGGTTATGTTCACGTTGTCTGAGGATCTTTCGACAGAAGAGTTTACGCTGACGAAGAACGGCTTTCTCGACCCGATGCAGTACCCGATTTCGTAGTACACGTTAAAGTTTGGGTATGTTATATCTGCAACTAAAAAGTCAGCGTCGCGGATTCTTTCCCTGATCAGCGTATCGATCTTCAGCCCTTGGACCTTCATGGCTGGCCAAGGCGTGAAGGCGATCTCCTTCCTATCGGCCACGCGGTTGCACAGCTCGTCAACTGTCACTTGTACGAGAGGGGGTTCCGACGGAAACGCAAAAAAGCCCTTGCGGGACATAATGTTCGCCTTTTATTCCCGAATTTTCGCGGCTATAAGCCTAGAAAAGAAGCTTGCATTGGTCTGTTGCTATCTGTAGTGAAACAACAGATTTAATTCGCGTACGCGCGGCAACTGGGAGTATCAGCTATGTGACGTCGGTAGGGCAAGCTTTAGCTTTATCCGTGATGGCCGCCCGCTAGGGCGGCTTTGTTTTTTTTGTCGACGTCCCTCAAACGCCTCCGCCGCTTCTTCCCGAAAGTCCGGACGGTGATGATCGTAGCGTTCTCGAGCTGCTCAAACATCATTCGGAGCCAGCCGGCTGCGTGCCAGCGGTCGGTACCTTTCTGCATCAGCCATGTCGCCGCCGTACGACGCAGCAAATGGCGAACGACCTCGGCGCCGAGGCCCGCATCCACCAGAAACCCTTCCCGCGCTGACCGGATCTTGCCGGCCTGCGGCTGGCCGTCGTGCATGCGCGGTTGACGACGAAGCGGATCGTTTCGCTGTCCTCCATGATGCGCCGCGGCGCAATGCTTCGCGCGGTCGAGCCAGTGCCAGCGCACCGGGTGCGGGCGCAGGCAGTTGGCGATCCTCGCTGGCGCCTGGCGGCTGGCGTTTCGGGGAGCGAGCACGACGGTGGCGAATACGAACTGTAGTACTGTAGCGCCGTCTCCAGCTAATGCGGCACGCAGGGCACGAAGCTGCAGCCGCTCGCCGAGCGATGACCTTCCACAGGTGCTGTGCATCTAGCCATGTGGTGCTTGAGTTTCGAAAGAAACTGATCGTCGAGACACATCGCTGATATGCGTGCAGACCTCGTCCGCTGCCCGCGACTCGGATGGCTGAGGCAACGCAACCTACCAACAATTGCGCATTCACCGGCCGCGCAACGCTTTTGTGATCGGATTTTGCAGTTTCCCAAACAGTGGCACCGTGCCGGTTTTCACGGCTGCTGTCCCGGACAGCTGTGTGGGAAGCCAGTGTGGGACGAAAACGCTAAAGCACTGTAAGGCCTTGAAAAGATGGTGCTGCCAGACAGGATTGAACTGTCGACCTCTCCATTACCAATGGAGTGCTC
>OEIU01002081.1_pt1 | contig 11231 bp, 14 predicted proteins | sample 1539221 | NCBI WGS metagenome assembly OEIU01 (sample SAMN03792071, study PRJEB22550) | activated sludge metagenome | feature: wastewater treatment plant; material: activated sludge; isolation source: Wastewater treatment plant of a petroleum refinery complex | place: Argentina: Zarate | collected... | reverse complement strand
ATCGGCCGGACAGGCACCCGTAGCTCAGCTGGATAGAGTGTCGCCCTCCGAAGGCAACGCTAAGTCAAGTGCGGTGAAGGTGCGAGTCGAGAAAATCGAGGTAAACCAAGCGATTGGCAAAACTCGAAGGAAGCAGGAAAACCGCTTCCGTGGTCGCGGAAGCATCGCGGAAGCAAACGGTGGGGAGTGTGTAGAGTACGAACGGCGACAATCGGTGGGGCGTGAGCCCGCGTCGTTGCGCTGATGTGAATGTCAGATTCGAGATTGACCCTGTTCGGTCTCGGCCACTATCTGAAGATCAATGCACCCGTAGCTCAGCTGGATAGAGTGTCGGCCTCCGAAACCGAAGGTCACAGGTTCCAAACCCTGTCGGGGGCCCAAAATACCGCCGATTGCCCTCTAAAGCCGCCGATAACCCGCCGAAACTACGCATGCGCGAAGAGCGGAAGATGGTCCGTGCGCGAAAAAGCGTAGAAACTGCGGTGTTTGGGGTGAACAAGCTCGAATCGCTGACGGTGATATCGCGTTTATTATCCCGCGCAGCCCCAGGTCGATGGCTCAACGCTTTCACGGGTGCTGCTCGGGATTGGCATTGCCGGTTTCATCGGCACCAGCTTCATCAGCCGTTTCCGGAAGGATGGCCCCTATCGCACCTTGATTGTGATCCCGGTCGCGATGGCAGGCATTGCGGTTACGCTGATCCTGTTCGGCGGGCACCTCGCCGTCACCGCGACGGTTCTTGCGGCCTGGGGCCTCATTGGCACGGTCACGCCGGTCGGCTGGTGGACCTGGCTGACGCGATCGCTGCCGGATGACGCGAAAACCGGCGGCGATCTGCTGGTCGCTGTGATCCAGCATGCGATTACGTTCGGTGCCGTGATTGGAGGCGTCCTCTATGACATGAGCGGCTATCGCATAACATTTGCAGCCCGCGCCGGTCTGCTTCTGATTGCTGCTCTCTCAGCCATACTGACATCTCGGCAGAGACAAACTGCGTAGTGCGCTTGCCCCAAGAAATACCTGATATCTTGCACTTGGCCCGATTTTGGCAAAGCGTTCGGTTCGGACGGTGCACGTAATCGCGAAGGCTCGTGCGCGCCGGTTCGCTGCCGGCGCGTAATGTGCCGCGCGGTTCAATGACACGGCGAACACTCAGAATAGTTATCGAGGCTTGGCCGTAGCAACTGGTGCCGAACGGCGTCATCTGCCTCTTGTCGGCAAATTCGGCCACGCCGCCGAATTGCTGGCATCTGAAATCGGCTGGAGAACACCCTCGATCGTTAGACCCGTTCCCTTCGGCGTCATTACGATCCGCGAGCCCGAGGACTTCACTTCGTAGCAGCCTCCATCGGGTTCGGGGAGATCAACGCAGAAATCATCCGCACGAACGAACCATTTTCCCGTTCGCAGCTTGCCCATCGAGTAGCTGCGGACCGAGCCGTCCCGTTGGTAGACTTCGCGCCAATGCACTTCATCGGTGAGCTGCATATTCGAAAATCTGGCGCGTATCTGTACGCCCGATAGCCTCTTTAGATTTTCCGCCCATGTGCTCCCGCTCTCGAACACCAGCAGGGTCAGAAAGGTGATGCCGACAAACTGGATGATCGGTCTTGCACCACGTCCACGCACAACGGCACTTAGTGTTTTGGTTTGCACGACTTGAGACATATCTGGTACTCGGTCTTACAGGCCAGACCTGCGTAATTCTTCATACACGCCTTACGCTGTTCGGCGCATACCTTGCAGGACGTCTGGGCTTCGGCGGCCCGATCAGCGGCGAAGAGAACAGTCACCGCGAGCGCCACCAGGGCCGCGCGCCTCATCCACCGGTTTCTCCTCAAGTTCGGCATATTATTCGTTCCTCCTGTTCTATCTCATTGTGCTGGTGGTCTTGTCGAGCGCCGCGCGCAGACTCTTTGCCAGCTTGATCGCATCGTCGACGGCCCAGAAATGCAGGAAGAACAGTCGCGGCTGCTCGCTGAGCATGTGGCTATGAATCGCCGTCACGTCGATGCCATTCGATTTTAGGGCTTTGATGACCGGATTGACCTCGTCGCCCGTCAAAACAAAATCACCCGTGATCGCGGCCTTGCCGCCGCCGGTCGGCTGGAAGTTGATCGCCTGCGCCACGCCCATCGGGCCGACCGGCGCGATCTGCATTCCGCCCTCGCTGATCGGATCGCGCCGCGGAACGGCGAAAGCGTAGACGCCGCCATTGTTCTGCCCCTTGGCGCCGATGATTTGATCGAGCTGGGCGGTATCGAGATCGATCGCTGGCGGCGCAGATGCAGCGGTCGGCGTCAACGGCGTCTTGCTTGCTGCCAGCGCGTCGCGGATGACGGCAGCCATCTTCACAGGATCGCCGCGACCGCCGACATGCATGTAGAAGGTCGCGGGACTCGCCCGCAGCAGGTGGTTGTGAATCGCGGTGATCTCAAGCCCACCCGCGATAAGCTTGGCCATGACCGGGTTGACTTCGGTTTCCAGCAGCACGAGATCGCCCATTGCCATGGCTTCGCCGTGCATCGGCATGAACGCAATCCAGCCGCCGAGCGCCAACGACGGCTTGATGGTCACGCCATCCAGCGTGACGGTCAGATCACTGCGTGGAAATCCATAACGATGCACCTCGCCGGAGATCGCCGGCTTCCGACCAAAGATGTCATCGACCTTTTGCCACTCGATGGTCTGGGCGTAGGCACTGGAGATGAATGGTTCGGTAAAGACCTTCCAGTCGATGGATTGCGCATTCGCGCTCAATGCGGACGACGACGCCAGGATTGAAGCAGCCAGACAATTTCTCAGACGCATTGTGAACCTCCATGGTTGGATCAAAACAGATCCCCCCTCCGAGCCCGCATTAATTTCATCGTCACTTGCCGCGATGCTTGGCAATAATGGCGTCGAATGTCTCCTGATCCTTGCTGGCGCGCATCCTGACATTCGCTCCGGACATCCACACCTCACTGCACTCGACCGACGTACTGCTCGGCAACGATATACAAAGCTTGTTGCCCTGGACCTTCCAGATGCCGGTCCATGAACTACCGGACTCGGCGCTAATCAGCTTGCCGTCCGGCCGCAGATACATCGACCAGTGCGGACCGTCGGTGATGTCGTTGCCGACGATCCGCGCACGAATCTGGCTCGCATCGAGCAATTTAAACTGGTCTTCTGCGCGCGCGGAAGATTGTGAGGCGAGCGTGAGCGTGCTTGCAACTAGCACGATCCCAAGTCGTCGATGCGAAGTCATTTCAGGAGCCCCTCATAGACGCGCTGCACTGCCGGCCAATTGATGGTTGACATGAAGACGCCGACATAATCGCCAGCCTTCGCGCCGTAATCGATGTGATAGGAATGCTCGTACATATCGAGCGCCAGGATCGGCGTTGCGCCGGCCAAGGTATGGCAGTGATCAGACGCCCATTGATTGACGAGTTTCGGATCACGCGGCGACCAGGTCAGCAGTACCCAGCCTGAACCACCACCCAGCGCCTTGCCCATTGCGATGAATTCGGTCTGCCAGCGCCCATAGGAACCGAAATCACGTGCGAGCGCGTCCTTCAGGCTGGTTCCCGGCTCGCTTTCATCACCAAGGCCATCGAAGAACACCTCGTGCAGGATCATTGAATTGGTCGCGATGAGCTGTTCTCGCTTCAGCCCGTTGATCAGGAAATTGGGTGCCGTTGCATAGTCGAGGCCGGCAAGCTGCTCTTCGATGAGGTTCAGCCGCTTCACCGCGCCGCCGTAGTTATTCTCGTAGTGACTGACGATCATGCGTTCGGACATGCCACGGATGCGGCTCGGATCGCATGAAAGGGGTTTCATGACAGCCTCCCGACGTATGGCCTGGAAGGCAACCTGACACCTGAGCCGTCGGCTGACCGCAGCACGCCAGCATCAGAGATTTTATCGGGTGAGATTGGGATATCGGCAGACATGATGCGCCCTTGGTGGAAAACCGGACGCGATTCTTGGGCATGTCGCCTCGTGGGGAGATCGCTTCCCCATGAAGGTAGGTAAGGCCGGAGAAGCCAATTTGTCAATGTCGAAGCCGGGTACTGGTCCAAGCCACCCATTGGCAGGCGGAAATTTCTCATCAGTCGCGTGTAGGACCTTTTCCATCGACGGTTCTCCCGCTACTGTCGGTTCCATCGTAGCAAGCTGATGAGCCGCTGCGCATTCTGGCATGACGATGCCGGTGATTTCAAAATCCATTCATCCACCGTGATGGATCGCGCAGGAGACTGACGCATGATTCGCCGTTGCCATTTACTTCTGGCTACTCTTTTCGTCGGCCTAGCGGGTCTGGTTACGCCGGCAAACGCGCAACCTGCCAACTCCAATGAACTCGTTGTCCTGACGACCACGACCACGCAGGATAGCGGAATCCTACGAGTCCTGACCGATGCATTTGCGAAAAAATCCGGCCTGACCGTAAAAGCGATTGTCGCCGGCAGTGGCGACATCCTGAAACAGGGTGCCCGTGGCGAGGGGGACGTCCTGCTGACGCATTCGCCCGAGGCTGAGAAGCTCTGGATGAGCGATGGCAATGGCACGTCGCGGCGGCTCGTGATGTATAATGATTTTGTCGTTATCGGGCCGGACAGTGACCCGGCGAAGATCCGGGGCCTGAAGGCGGTCGACGCACTGCGGCGCATTGCTGAGACCAAATCGCCGTTTGTGTCCCGTGGCGATCAATCCGGAACGCATGTTCGAGAATTGGCAACATGGAAACGAGCCGGGATCGATCCGAAAGGCCAGTCCTGGTATCGTGAAACGGGTCAGGGCCAAGGCTTGACGATGGATGTCGCGTCCCAGTTCCAAGCCTATGCCTTCACCGATCGGGGCACCTACCTTGTCCACGCCAAACGCCTCGGCTTGCCCGTTCTCGTCGAGAACGATCCTGTCCTCTACAATATTTACCACGTCATGCCGGTGAACTCGACCAAGTTCCCCCGCGTGAACGCGCCAGCCGGGCAAGCGTTCGCAGACTGGATCGTTTCTTCGGAGGGACAGGCGGTTATCGCCGAAGTCGGAAAGGCAGAGTATGGCCGGTCGCTATTTGTGCCGGCCGCAAACCTGAACGAGGCCCAGCTTCTGCAGAACTGATACCGGGATCGGCGAGGCTGCGTGATGGGGACCGGATCCTGGGACTACTGGGCCGAGATTGGTCAGGGGCTTGTCGACGCGGTTCTGCTGCTCGTGACGGGCGATCCCGAAACGTGGATCATCATTCGGCAGTCGCTGCTTATCTCGGTCTCGGCCACCCTCGCCAGCATGGCGGTCGGCGTTCCAATCGGGCTCTGGATCACCTATGCGAGGTTTCCAGGCCGCGTGGTTTTGCTTGCCATTTGCAACACCGGCTTCGGGCTTCCGCCGGTCGTCGTTGGCCTGGTCCTTTCGATTCTGCTGCTGAGGCATGGGCCGCTGGGATACCTGAACCTGCGGTTCACACCCTATGCGATGATGGTCGGCCAGTTCATCCTAAGCGTGCCGATCATCGTCAATCTGACCGTCGTTGCGCTCCAGCAACTCGACCCAAAGCTTCGGCTTCAAATCTGGGCACTTGGCGCCTCACGTTGGCAAACGCTTTGGCTCTTGAGTCGCGAAATACGCCTGCCTTTGTTGGTTGCATACATGGCCGGCTTCGGCGCGGTCGTGTCCGAAGTCGGTGCAAGTCAGATGCTCGGCGGAAACCTGCCCGGCTCGACGCGGGTGTTGACCACAGCGATCGTCATGGAAACCGGCATGGGTCATTATGATCGGGCTATGGCCTACGGCATCGTCTTGCTCCTGCTGGTGGCGCTGGTCGTCGGCCTGCTGACCTGGGCGCAACAACGCGATGGTCACCGGTGACGGGCGCGCTCCTTCGGGCCACGGGCATCAGTGTTCACCGGGGCAGCCGCCTGACGCTCCAGCCAACCGATTTCCTCGCGCATGCCGGCGAAACTATAGGCATCTATGGTCCAAACGGCGCCGGAAAGAGCACCTTGTTGCAGGCGCTCGCGGGCCTGCTCCCTCTTGCCTCGGGCTCGATCGCCTTGAAGGGGCAGATTCTGGGACGGGAGTTGCCACCATTAGCCTACCACCGACGCATCGCGGCCGTATTTCAGCAACCGCTGCTTCTCCGTGGCACAGTCGGCCACAATGTCGGCCTTGGACTGGCCTTGCGGGGCGTCGGCCGCATCGAGCGCCAGGCACGGGTCAAGCCGGTGCTCGAGCAATTGAAGATCGACCATCTCGCCGACCGCAACATTGCCACGCTCTCAGGTGGAGAGGCGCAGAGAACGAGCCTGGCGCGAGCTTTGGTGCTCGAGCCGGAAGTCCTGTTCCTCGATGAGCCATTTGCCGCGCTCGACCAGCCGACCCGTCGTCGCCTGGTTCAGGAATTGGCGGTCGTACTGCGAGCGCGGCGAATGGTGACGGTGTTCGTTAGCCACGATCTGGCGGAGGCTTCCATCCTTTGCGTTCGCTGCCTGATCATCGACGCAGGAACGATCATCCAGGAAGGCTCGCCCCAGGGAATCGTGCAACACCCCGGAACGCGTCGTGTTGCCGAGATCGTCGGCAGCGATCATCTCTGGGATGCCCGCACCAATAGTGGTCAATAGATCAATTGTAACAATGAGAGGCCAGACTCAGGCCTCAATCATCGTCATCGTCGTCAGCCGCGCGCAACCGGCCGGTTCGCGCGTCGACGACGACCTTCGTGGTTTGGCCGGCCTTCGCACCGATCGCTTCAAGATACCGTCCATCGCGAACGATCTGTACGTTTGACCAACCGTCGGATTGCAACTTCTGTCGCACTTGATCCTCGGTGACCGGCTGGTCGCCTGCTATGAAAACCGGGCCTCGGCGGGGTTCGGCCGTGAGCATGGCCGCTCCGGTAATGGCCAACAGCAACACGCCGCTAGCTGCAAATATCCACTTCCTGTCCATGGCGGTTCTCCTCGTCTCGGCCCCCCGTTTGCGTCTGCATGTTTCAATCGGCCCCAGTGACGGTGTAGTCGCTGAAGTACATACGGCTGTCGGCCTTCGACCCAAGGCGGGCGCGCCCCGACACCGGTTGCGCCAGGGTGTCTTCGAGGTAAAGCTTGCCGTCGAGATAACCTTCGACCTTGGTGCCGTTAATGCGAACCTTCAATTCATGCCATTGATTGGCCGCAGTCGGCGTATTGCGCACCCACTTGACCGAGGAGCGCTTGCCTTTCTCGAACTTCCACAGCACGAGGTTGTTTTCGAGACAATTGGCGCGAATGGTCAGGTAGTCGCCGTTCGGCTTGAGATTGAACAGAATGCCAGCGCCTTGATCAATGCGACCGGAAATTCCTTTGAACTGGACCGTGATCTCGCCACTTTTGAAATCCGGGATGTCCTTAGCCACGGCATAGGGAAAATACGCATAGGCTTGCACGCGGTCCAGAAACTCGGCGTAGCGCTCGCCATACAGCGCGCGCGCTTTGTCAGCGACACCGGCAGACGATTGTCCTTCTTTCCACTTACGGCCATCGACAACGATGACGTTCTTCCCTCCTTCTTGCTCGATCCGCCAAATTCCGACGACGCTCAAAAAGGACTTGGGCTCGGTGCCGACGGACTCTTTCGCAAGGTCAACCTTTATTGCCTGTTGTGCGGCGAGCGGAACGGCGGCCAGAGTTAGCAAGCAAGCGGATAGTGTTGCTGCGATGGTGAGATGACTATGCGTGTGCATGGGTGTCCTCCAACTTGAACATTTTGCGGACATCGAGGGTGCGGCGGCTCCACCTCCAACAAAGAGCGATCAGCAGCGGCAAACCACCAAAGAACCAGGCCCAGACCGGGCCGGTTTGGGTGACGACGAGGGGATAACCCGGATAGTCGGGTGTCGAGAGCTGGGTTGGCGGAGCAAGGCCGGCCAGCGAATAGATCAAAGGAAGGATCTCGCGAGGGCTGGTCGACCGACTGGCATCCGTTCGCCGATTGTAGACGTAGGTTACCTCGCCATAGCGTTCATCGCTCGTACCCGTGCGAGGACTGAATAGACCATCCGCGATTTCAACGGTCACATTTGGTGCCGCTCTTTCAAGCTTTGCCAGCACATTGCGCCGAAGGTCGACATAACGTGGGTCCTCAATGGCGAGATGCACGGTGATCAATAAAGGCCCGGTGAGTTTGGCCAGCGCCCACTGATCCGCCGTGGCGAAAGAATTGCGTTGATCTTCAGTCACATCGAACGTGGTTCGCAGGGCGCCCGATGCACCCAAGGTAAGCCCGAGGGCGGCAACGCAAACCGCCGAACGCCACATTTTTTTGCGTGCCGGGACGCCCGTCGGCAGCCAGACAGCCGCCAACCCGCAGAAGCCGGTGATCGCCGCAATCATGCCGGCGACGAGACCAAACGACAACAACCCGCCTTCAAACGTGCGCAGTGTCGGCGTCAAGGAGAGATGCGCGACCAAGCCCATGAAACCGGAGCTGCCGGCAGTCGTGAAATCGAGGACCCACGATCCGATCGTAAAGGCCAAAGTGATGATCGCCGCCGTCGCCGAGGAATCAGAAAGAGATGCGACAAACAACGCAATCGAGCCGACCAGAAGAGCATATAGCCCATGTCCGAGTAGAAGGTTCAGAAGCTCGGGACCAGCCAAATGACCGCCGAAGAACAGCCAGGCCAGAAGGGCCGATCCGCACGCCACGCCCGCAGCCACGAACCAAGCCAACCCGACGGCGACAAGCTTGATGCCGATCACGGTCGAGACGCGATAAGGCAACTGAAGCAACAGCCGGACCGCTCCGGATTCTTTTTCGCCGCCCAAGACACGGATCGCGACAAAGGGAAATAGCAGGGTCACGGCAACGTAGAAGCCGCCGAAGGTCGGCACGAGGATGCCGTCCAGAGGCGAAAGGCTGTTGGCCATGACGGGTGAGCCGATCGCCACCGAGCTGGCTTCGCTGTAGATCCGCAAGGCTTCCATGAAACTGAAGCCGACCAGCGGACAAAGCAGCAGCAACATGGCCCACGCCGCACGTCCGCCGAAGATCTCCCAAAGCTCTTTGACGAGCAGCGGCAGGAGCGGCGCGCGCGTTTGGGGCTTAAGCGAGCGCAAGAAACACCTCCTCAAGGCCGGCATTGGGTGCCTTGATGCGCGTGCGAAGCTCATCGAGTGTGCCCACCCCGCGCACCTCACCTGCCGATAGCAGGACGAAGCGGTCGCACATGCGCTCGGCGTCAGATAGCTGGTGAAGGGACAAAAGGAGCGTGCGCCCCTGCGCAGCCTCCCGCCGCAGCACCTTCATCATCTCCCGGGTCTGCTTCAGATCGAAACCGTCGAACGGTTCATCCATCAAAAGAAGCGGTTGCCGCGCCAGAAAACCCAGCGCCAGCATCAGGCGGCGGTTAAAGCCTTTTGAGAGTGACCCGACGCGCTTCGCCAGCGACCCTTCGAGACCCACCCTGATAACGATACCCGCTACGAACTCCCGCGATCTGCCATAGACATCGGCGACGAAGAACAGCACCCGTGCGACCGGTTGATCGGCATAAGGCCGAACGCCATCGGGGACGTAAAACATGAAATCACGGCGCCGAGCCGGCGCGATCGAAGCGCCCCTCACCAATACAAAACCGTTATCCGACGGAAGAAGGCCGGCGAGGGCTTCAAGAAGGGTAGTCTTGCCGGCGCCATTTGGACCGATCAGGCCCAGCACTTCGCCCTCGCAAACAGCGAAGCCAACGTCGTTGAGCGCGAGCTGCTCGCCATAGCGCTTCGTCAGCGAGACGATTTCCATCAGCGGTTCACTTCGCAAAACGGCAACCGTCATGGGCGGTTTCTCCGGTCAACGCGCCTTGTCGTTCGGATCGAACGGCTTGAGGTCGGATGCTTCTGCCTCTGTCATGCGGGCGTCCTTTGGACAGTCGTCACAGCCTCATCTTGCAGGCACAGATACCGATTGACGGGTTGCGACAGGGAGCGACTGGGGATGCTCGAACCAGCCAACGAAAGGAAGAACGATCAGGAAGTGCAGGAAGTAGTAGGTGGCGCCAATACGACTCAAAATGAGCCACGCACCTTCTGGCGGTTGCCCGCCCGCAAATGTGAGCAACACGCAGTCGCTCACAAAAATCCAGAAGAACCAACGGAAGACCGGCCGAAACCGGGCCGAGCGCACGGGGCTCGTATCCAGCCACGGTAGAAGGAACAACACGAAGATGGCGCTGAACATGCTGATCACGCCAATGAGCTTGTTCGGCACGGCGCGAAGGATCGCGTAGAAGGGCAGAAAGTACCACTCAGGCACGATGTGGGGCGGCGTCGCCGCTGGATTCGCCGGAATCGAGTTGTCCGGATTCAGTAGCGCATTCGGCTCGTAAAAGGTGAACCACGAAACGACGATCAGGAAGATCGCCACGCCAAACAGATCCTTTGCTGTATAATAGGGATGAAACGGGACTGTGTCTTCAGGGCCTTTACTATCGACGCCGAGCGGATTGTTCGAGCCAAAACGATGCAGGGCGATCAGATGCAATCCGACAACGGCGACAATCACGAAGGGCAACAGATAGTGCAGCGCAAAGAAGCGGTTGAGCGTGGGATTACCCACTGAGTATCCGCCCCACAACCACGTGACGATGCTGTCGCCAATGCCCGGAATTGCAGAAAACAAATTGGTGATGACCGTCGCGCCCCAGAAGCTCATCTGGCCCCATGGCAGCGTGTAGCCGAAGAATGCCGTGGCCATCATCAGCAAGAAAATAATGATACCCACTCCCCATAGAAGCTCGCGGGGCGACTTGTAGGAGCCGTAGTACATTCCGCGGAAGATGTGGATGTAGACAACAGCAAAGAACATCGATGCGCCGGTGGTGTGGAGGTAGCGGATGAGCCATCCGTAGTTCACGTCGCGCATGATCTGCTCGACGGAATTGAAGGCGCCGTCGGCGGTTGGCGTGTAGTGCATCGCCAGAACGATGCCGGTCGCGATCATGATCACGAGTGTAAGACCAGCCAGAGAACCAAAATTCCAAAGGTAGTTCAGATTTCGTGGCGTGGGATAGTCGTGCAACTCGCGTCGCAAGAAGGAAAAGATCGGTAAGCGATAGTCGATCCACGCGATAAAACGATTTTGATGATCTGGCTGGCTCATCGACGGAACTCCTGGCGATCTATCGGCGGGTTGGCGTTCTTTTCTCTAGGGCTCCTAAAAGCGGGTGAGCTGCGGCCGCGGATTTTATTCTGAAGACGGGGCGG
>OEIU01002080.1_pt1 | contig 11237 bp, 7 predicted proteins | sample 1539221 | NCBI WGS metagenome assembly OEIU01 (sample SAMN03792071, study PRJEB22550) | activated sludge metagenome | feature: wastewater treatment plant; material: activated sludge; isolation source: Wastewater treatment plant of a petroleum refinery complex | place: Argentina: Zarate | collected... | reverse complement strand
GCGCCAGTTGTTCGAGCAGGTGCTCGCACAACGCCTCGAGATCGCCGGGCCGCTCGCGCAGCGGCGGCAACCGGATCGGCAGCACGTTGAGCCGGTAGTACAGGTCGCTGCGAAAGCGCCCCTCGGCGACCAGTGTCGCGAGGTCGACACTGCTCGCCGCGATCACGCGCACGTCGACACGCGACACCGCATTCGAGCCCAGCGGCTCGACCTCGCGCTCCTGCAGCACGCGCAGCAGCTTCGCCTGCAGCGCCATCGGCATGTCGCCGATCTCGTCGAGGAACAGCGTGCCGCCGTCGGCGAGCTTGAACTTGCCGTCGCGGCCGCGCCGGTCGGCGCCGGTGTAGGCGCCGGGCGCGACGCCGAAGAACTCGGCCTCCAGCAGCGTGTCGGGGATCGCCGCGACGTTGACCGCGATGAACGGGCGATTGCCGCGCGGCGATGCTGCATGGATCGCCTGCGCGATCAGTTCCTTGCCGGTGCCGGTCTCGCCGAGCAGCAGCACGTTGTTGGCGACCACCGCGGCGCGCCGTGCGCGGCTCTTGACCTCCAGCGCCTGCGGGCTGTTGCCGACGAAGCTGGAGAAGGTGTAGCGGGTGCGTCGCTGCTGCGCGAGCTCGCGCTGCGCGGCCGCCAGCTCGCGCTGCAGCCGCGTGACCCGGCCGACCAGCGGCCGCAGCGACTCGATCTGGTCGTACAGGATCAGGCCCACCGCGCCGATCACCTCGCCGTTGTCGTCACGCAGCGGGATTCGCGACACCACGTAGGTGCCCGCCTTGTTCTCGAGGATGTCGAGCAGGATCGGCTGGCCGCTCGCGACCACCTGATGCATCAGCGTGTTCGGCACCGCATCCTCGACGCGCTGACCGATGATCTCGGCGGGGCTGCCGAAGCCGAGCGCCTCCAGATAGCGCTCGTAGCGGTCGTTGATCCAGACGATGCGCGCCGAGCGATCGACCAGCAGGATGCCTTCGCACATCTCGGACAGATGGTCGAAGAACGTTGCCGCCGCCTGCCTGAGGATGCGGTCGGCGTCGCGATAGGCGTCGAGCGTGCCGGACATGGCGGGATTATCGCAGGCGAGCCGAAACGGTCCGGCGAGCGGACATTCAGCGACCGCAATGCCGGCACGAGTGCCGGTCGTGGTTCATACCCCATTCGGGATACGTTTAACAAGCTTTCACGCGCCGTCGTACCGTCTGTCGCACGCATGACCGACAGACGGAGATTCGTGGTTCCCGCAACATTCGGTTGGCGCCACCCTTGCGCTAATGTCAAAGTGTCTTATCGCCGCCAGCCGCAACACCGGCGAGAGACAAAAACTCTTACATCGATTTCCTCAAATGAAAAAATACGTTTCTCTGGCTTCGACGGTTGCTTTGTCTCTTATGATCGCGGCCTGCGGTGGAGGTGGCGGCGGAGGGGATGCTCCAACTCAGACCGAGCCGCCGGCTCCGACTCCACCTGCTCCGACTCCGCCGGCGCCCACTCCTTCAGCCGATGTCTCGGTGACCCATTCGGTTGCCGCCAAGACCGCAGCCGGCAGCAGCGCCGTGTTCACGTCGGTGGTTTCCAATGCGGGTCCGGACGCGTCGACGAATCTCGCGCTCGCCGCGACGATCACGCCGACTCTGACGCCGAGTTCGATCACGTGCACCGCCGCGGGTGGGGCGGTCTGCCCGACCACCGGCATGGCGATGACGGTCGCCAGCCTGCCGGCCGGCGGCAGCCTCGCATTCGCGATCACGGTCAACGTGCCGAGCACCACCCGCGGCCCCGTCTCCGCGACGGTCACGGCGACGTCGGCGACCGACACGGTAAGCGCCAACAACAGCGCCGCGGCGACGACCCAGGCCCATGACGGGTTGAACGGCACCTATCAGGCCTACTCGACCGAAGGCGTGCAGGTTCCGATCGAGTTCGACTTCGACGCCCGGACACTGAAGGCCGGCAGCGCCGCGGCGGTGGCGTTCTCCGCCGATGCGGGCAGCACCAACCAGTTCACGATCGCGGGCAATGAAGTCAATGCGAAGTTCCGCGTTGCCGACGATCTGATCGTCGGCAACGTCAATCTGGGCGGCGGCGTGCTGCCGTTCATCGCGGCCCGCAAGTTCGTCACGACGATCGCCGAGCTCGGCGGCAGCTACAACACGCTGGCGCGGAGTATCGCAGTGTCGGGCGGCCCGCCTGCCGGCACGCTGGATTCGCGGATCCAATCCTACGGCTTCACGAACGGCAAGCTGCTGGCCTGCCAGGACAACATCCCCTACACGGTCGCGGACTGCCCGTCCGGGTCGCTGTGGACCTTCGACCTGACCGTCAGCGGAGACGAGTTCCTCAGCGTCGACACGGTTCACAACGTGACCGGCCGGTTCCGCGTCGCGAAGTCGGGCAACACCACGCTGTTCATGAGCGCCGGGCCGAACGAGTACAACGGCGTGATCGACAAGCGGATGCGGATCGGTCTGCCCGAACGCGCCGGCATCGTCGCGGGCACCTATGTCGGCGGTACCACGACCACCTCCTGGTCCACCGCGACGGTGACCACCAGCAGCTTCACGCAGGTGATCGTGCCGGCCGGCGGGGGATCGTCGCTGACGACGGGTGCAACACTGACCAATCCGGGCACGCCGCAGTATCCCACCGGCCTCATGGGCGGCACGCGCACTCACGACGGCGCACCGGTGTTCGCGATCGGCAACGACGTGCTGTGGGCCTATGCGGGCGCCCGCGGCGGCCTGGCGCAGGGCTACCTGACGTTCGGCGTGCGCTGAGCGCCGGCCAGCATGCTGCGCAGCGACGCCAGCTTCGCCTTGGCGGCGTCGTCGCTGATCATCACCGCGGTCTTGGGCCGCGCCTCGAGCTTCATCTCCTCGATGAACCGCGACGGCTCGCGGCGTTCGATGTCGCGGGCGCGCTTGCGGGCGCGGCACCAGCTCAGCCACAGCGAGCGCTGCGCGCGCGTGACGGCGACATACATCAGCCGCCGTTCTTCCTCGATGCGCACCGATTCGGTCTTCTGACCGTCGGGCTCGTCGTCCAGCCCTTCGTCGCCGCCGTGCGGCAGCAGCCCTTCTTCGCAGCCGACGATGAAGACGTGCGGGAACTCCAGGCCCTTCGACGCATGGATCGTCGTCAGCCGGATCGCGTCGGTGTCGCCGTCCTTGCGGTCGAGTTGCGACAGCAGCGAGATGGTCTGCGCGAGCTCGAGCAGCGTGGTGCCGCGCCCGGCGGCGGCGCCGGTCTGCGTGCCGCCGGCCGGCGTGTCGGCCTGGGCGACGCGTTTCTTCATCCAGTCGACGAAGTCGCTGACGTTCTGCCAGCGGCTGGCCGCCGCCTTTTCGTCCAGCGTGTCGTACAGATGCGCGCGATAGTCGATCGCGGCGAGCAGGTCGTCCAACACCTGCACCGCCGGCTCGCGGCTGGCGCGCCAGGCGATCTTCTGGATGAACTCGCCGAATTGGCGCAGCGGCTCGAGCTGTCGGGCGGCGAGCTTCGTCTCCAGGCCGATCTCGAACAGCGCCGCGAACATCGATTTGTGACGCTGCCCGGCATAGCTGCCGAGCGCCTGCAAGGTCGCGGTGCCGACGCCGCGCTTGGGCACGGTGACCGCGCGGATGAATGCCGGATCGTCGTCGTCGTTGACCAGCAGCCGCAGGTAGGCGATCAGGTCGCGGATCTCGGCGCGCTCGAAGAACGACTGCCCGCCCGACAGCACGTACGGAATCCGCTCCTTGCGCAGCGCCTGCTCGAACACCCTGGCCTGATGATTGCCGCGGTACAGGATCGCGTAGTCGGCGTAGGCGCCGCGCCGTTCGAACTTGTGCGCCTGCAGCCGCATCACCACCGATTCCGCCTCCTGCTCGTCGGTGTCGTTGCAGATCACCTGCACCGGATCACCGATGCCATGCTCGGACCACAGCCGCTTCGGGTACAGCTTCGGATTGCGGGCGATCAGGTGATTGGCCGCCGTCAGGATCGTCACCGTCGAGCGGTAGTTCTGCTCAAGCTTGATGACCTTCAGGTTCGGAAAGTCCTGCGCCAGCCGCTGCAGATTCTCGAGCGTCGCGCCGCGCCAGCCGTAGATCGACTGGTCGTCGTCGCCGACCGCGGTGAATGCGGCGCGCGGGCCGGCGAGCTGACGCAGCAGCTCGTACTGGCAGGCGTTGGTGTCCTGATATTCGTCGACCAGAAGGTAGCGCAGCTTCTCGCGCCAGGCGGCGAGCGTCGCATCGTGCTCGCGGAACAGCCGCACCGGCAGCCGGATCAGGTCGTCGAAATCGACCGACTGATAGGCGTTCAACGTCGCGGCATAGTCGCGATAGGCGCGCGCGAATGCATGCTCCTCGTTGCCGGCCGCCTGCGCGGCGGCCTCGTCGGGCTCGACCAGCGCGTTCTTCCACAGCGAGATGCGGCTCGCGGCGCGGCGGCCCAGCTTGCGGTCGGTCGTGGCCAGCGATTCGAGCAGGATGCCCAGCGCATCGTCGCTGTCGATGATCGAGAAGCCGGTCTTCAACCCCAGCCTGCGCCCGTCGCGGCGCAGAATGCGTACGCCCAGCGAATGGAAGGTGCAGACCACCGGCTGCTGATCCTTGGGCAGCTTCACCAGCCCGTGCAGCCGCTCGGCCATCTCCTGCGCGGCCTTGTTGGTGAAGGTGATCGCGGCGATCGTCGTCGGCTGCAGGCCGGCATCGATCAGATGCACGATCTTCTGCGTGATGACCCGCGTCTTGCCGCTGCCGGCGCCGGCGATCACCAGGCATGGACCGTCGAGATAGCGGATAGCTTCCCGCTGTGCGGGGTTCAGCAGCGCGGCCATCAAATCTCCAGCGGGTCGATGTCGAGCTGCCAGCGCACCGGCGATCCTGCGGAAGGGGTTCGTGAAGAGGGCGGCCGCCGGGGGAACGACGGTGGGGCTGCCGGCGCGAAGGTCGGCAGCCAGTCGGCGATGAACCGGTGCAGAGCCTTGCGGGAGCGCGATTCTAGCAATAGCTGGGCACGGTCGGTGTTGGCGATGCGGACCATCGCCATCGGCACCGGATCGAACAACTGCACCGGCAGCGCCGGCCCGTCGCGGGCCAGCAGACGTTCGCCGCTTTCCTTGCAGCCGGCGAGCCAGTCGAGCGCCTGCTGCAACGTGCGCGATTCGGCGCGCAGCAGCGCCTGATGGACGAACGGCGGCAGATCGGTGGCGTCGCGCTCCTCGAGCAGCCGGTTCGCGAAGCGCGCGTAGTCGTGGTGGAGCAGATCGCCGAACAGCGGATGGTCGGGGAAACGCGTCTGCACGATGACCTGGCTGGCGTCGCCGGTGGCGGCGGAGCGGCCGGCGCGGCCGGCGACCTGCATCAACGTGGCGAACAGCCGCTCGGGCGCGCGGAAGTCCGATGAATAGAGGCCGCCGTCGGCATCGACGACGACGACCAGTGACAGGCGGCCGAAGTCGTGGCCCTTGGCGAGCATCTGCGTGCCGACCAGGATGTCGACGTCGCCGGCATGGGCTGCCGCCAGCACCGACTCGGCGGCACCGCGCCGGCGGGCGACGTCGCGGTCCAGCCGCGCGATCCGCGCGCCGGGGAAGAGTTCCGCCAGGCCCTGCTCGATGCGCTGCGTGCCGCGGCCGAGCGGTGTCAGATCGACGTTGCCGCAGGTCGGGCAGTTGCGTGGCACCGGCCGGTCGGCACTGCAGTGGTGGCACATCATCCGGTAGCACGCCGCGCCGCCCTGGCTGCCCGCGGGGCTGCCGATCCGGTGCAGCACGCGATAGGCCGAACAGGTGTCGCACTGACTGATCCAGCCGCATTGCTCGCAGCTCAGCACCGGTGCGAAGCCGCGACGGTTCAGGAACACCAGCACCTGGCCGCGGCGTTCCAGCGCGGCACGGATCGCGTCGATGGCCGGGTCGGACAGCCCGTGGCGCAGCGAGAGCCCTTTCAGGCCGACGATGCGCAAGGCGGGCAGCGCGCCGCCGGCGGCGCGCTGCGGCAGGCTCAGCAGCTCGTAGCGGCCGGTGCGGCCGGCATGCCAGGTTTCGAGTGCCGGCGTGGCCGACCCTAGCAGCACCGGCAGACCGCGCTGCGACGCCAGCGTGATCGCCAGGTCGCGCGCCGAGTAGCGGACGCCTTCCTGCTGCTTGTACGACGGGTCGTGCTCTTCGTCGACGACGATGGCGGCCAGGCTGCGGAACGGCGCCAGGATCGCCAGCCGCGTGCCGACGATCAGCCGTGCATGGCCATCGGCCGCCGCCAGCCAGTGGGTCGCGCGCTCGCCGTCGGCCAGATCGCTATGAAGGATAGCGATCGGTACCGCGGGGAAGCGGCGGCGCAGGAGCCCCAGCATCTGCGGCGTCAGGCCGATCTCCGGCACCAGCATCAGCACCTGTGCATCCGGCGCGCGCAGCAGCTCGGCGATCCAGTGCAGATAGACCTCGGTCTTGCCGCTGCCGGTGATGCCGTGCAGGATGCGGCAGCGAAAGCCCCGGCCTTTGCGCAGCGCGGCCAGCGCGGCCTGCTGCGCGGCGTTCAGTGTCGGTGGCGATTCAACTGCAGGTGCGGGCTGCGCCAGCTCGCGCGGTGCGTTCGACGGCGCGGCCGGCGAGCTGTCCTCCGCCCGCGCCGGCGACGAGTCCGGCTTTGCCGCTTTACCGCTGGCCGCTTCGCCGCTGGCCGGTTCATCGCTCGCTGCATCGCCGCCGCACACCACCCGCGTCCGCTGTCGCGCGCGGGCGAACGCCGAAGTCCGCGACTTCGGCGCCGGCGGCGTCCGCAGCAGCTTCGGAATCGCCGGCAGCAGCACCTCGCCCAGGCTGCGGTGGTAATAGCCCGCGGCGAACCGGCCCAATGCCAGCCAGTGCGGGTCGGGCGGCGGCGCGTCGATGATCCGCGACAGCAGCGGTTTCAGGCGCTCGACCGGCAGATCGGAGTGCGCTGCCCGTTCCGCGACGATGCCGACCCGCCGACCGCTTCCCCAGGGCACCAGCACCCAGTGACCCGGCGCGATCTCGCCCTGCAGATCGGCCGGAATCAGGTAGTCGAACAGGTCGCTGATCGGCACTTCGAGCGCGATTCGGGCGATCGGGAGCGCGCTCTTCATGAGGTTTTACTTTAAGTGGAGACGTTAAATTTAGGGGGTGTCGGGGTATTTTCCAGTTGTCACCGGGGCCTGTGGATAAATCTGTGGGTTTGTCGAATGCGGAAAGGCGTGCTAGGCGTGCTTTTGTAAATTCTTCCGGATCGGCGTCCGGCGGCGTATTGATTTACTGAGTTGAATCAACGAGTTGCACGGAGACATCACATCGCCGGGTCAGAACGCCAAGGGAACCGGTAGGTACCGGATTGGTGTGAATAAGTCAGTGTCCACCCCGCCCCCAAAGTGACCGAAAACGCAAGCGTTTTGATCGTCTTTTCTGTCGGTCGCCGCCTCGGGCGGGCGGCCGTTCGGGGGCATGCGGGGCGGGCGGATTCGCTAGCCGGCGCCGCTTTCGGGCCGGCGCCTTTCGGGCCGGCGCAATTGCCGGCTGTGCTGGTGCACGGTTTCGGCCAGCACCGCCACCTGATCCGGTGGCGTGAACTGTGAAATACCGTGGCCGAGGTTGAACACATGCCCGGCACCGGCGGCCGGCGCGCCCCATTGGTCGAGCAGCCGGCGGGCCTCCGCACGGACGGTGTCGGGGCTGCCCATCAGCACCATCGGATCCAGGTTCCCCTGCACCGCGCAGCGGTCGCGGACCCGCCGGCGGGCGTCGCCGAGGTTCACGGTCCAGTCGACGCCGACCGCCTCGCAGCCGATCGCGGCGATCTGCTCAAGCCACAGGCCGCCGCCCTTCGTGAACACGATGACCGGGGGCGCCGGCGCACCGGGGTCGCGGGCCGGCTTCACCGCCGCCGCCTTGACGCCGGCCACCACCTGCTCCAGGTACCGCAGCGAGAACTGCTGGAACGCGCCGTCGGCCAGCGTACCGCCCCAGGTATCGAACAGCATCACCGCCTGCGCGCCGGCGGCGATCTGGGCGTTCAGGTAGTCGGTGACCGCGCGGGCGTTGACGGCGAGGATCCGATGCAGCAGATCGGGCCGTGAATACAGCATCGACTTGATCGTGCGGAAGTCCGCGCTGCCGCCGCCCTCGACCATATAGCAGGCGAGCGTCCACGGCGAGCCGGAGAAGCCGATCAGCGGCACCCGGCCGCCCAGCGCCGCACGGATCGTCCGCACCGCGTCCATCACGTAGCGCAGGTCGGTCTCCGGGTCGGGCGCGCCGAGGCGGGCGACATCGGCTTCGGTGCGCACCGTCTGGCGGAACTTCGGGCCCTCGCCTTCGGCGAAGTACAGCCCCAGGCCCATCGCGTCGGGAACGGTCAGGATGTCGGAGAACAGGATCGCCGCATCGAGCGGATAGCGCGCCAGCGGCTGCAGCGTGACCTCGCAGGCCAGTTCCGGCGTCTTGCACAGATTCAGGAAGTTGCCGGCCCGGGCGCGGGTGGCGTTGTACTCCGGCAGATAACGACCGGCCTGCCGCATCAGCCACAGCGGCGTGTAGTCGGTGGGTTCGCGCCGCAGCGCGCGCAGGAAGGTGTCGTTCTCGGGCGCGGTCATCGACGCGATTGTACCGCCGGGCGGGCTGGCATCGGTCGGTGCGGCAGAACGACGTGCGCATCGGCGGCGGCCTGGAGTGTCCGCGCGTCTGTAAATCGCTTATCCTTGAAATAAGATGGATTTAAGACGCATTGCACCTATCTACGAGATGTTCGGTGGGCCGGCGGGCGCTTGGATGCAGATGGGTTTTCACAACTGAGTCAGAAACCTGTACTCAATACAGTTTTCTGACTCAGTGCAGAAACCATCGATGCTGGTGGAGATGTCCGATGTCGAAGCGTTGCCAGCGAGCCCCAGGGTCGCGAAGTCGTCATCCGCCCTCTTCACGCAATCGCTTGTCCAGTGCCGCCGCATCGAGGATCCGGATGCCGGTGGTCGCCTCGGCCATCACCGACACGGCGGCGCGCGCGAGCTGCTCGGAGGTCAGCGTCGGAATCGACTTCGGCAGCATCGTCATCTGCACGCTCAGATAGAGCTGGGTGATCCGTTCGACCAGGCTGCCGCCGGCGGTCGCGGCGGCTTTCACCGGCCGCAGGATCGTCAGGCTTTCGAACGGCAGCGCCGCCAGCCCCGTTTCCCGGTCGCCGGACAGGCCCTGGTGGAAACGCGACATCTGCTGCCACGCGGGCAGCGGGCTCAGCAGCAGCGCACGCCGCGCGCCGGCGGCGATCGCCCGCTGCGCGACCGGTTGCAGCAGGTCGGCCGACAGCAACGTGAAGGCAGCGTCACGTCCATAGAACGAGCGGGCGGCGGGCTCGCCGGGATCGGACAGCACGAGGAACAAGTCGTCGAGCGGCGGCAGGTCATCGGCGCTGGCCAATGCGAGCCGGCGCACGCCCAGATTCATCGGCGCATGCGCGAGCGCCACCACCCGTTCGTACTGATCACCGGCCAGCGCGCGATTCAGCACCGCCTCGCCGAGCCGGCCGACCGCGCCGGCGATCAGCGCGCTGCGGGCCATTCGCAGACAGGCGAGGCGCTCGCCCGCTGCCGAGCGGCGTCGCACCGCGCGGCCAGACCGCGGCCGCCGCGAATCACTGCGGCTGCGCGGGCGCCTGCGGAACCGCCGGGCCGGCGCCCGCGAGCTTCGTCAGCATCTGCCCCATCATCCGATGCAGCAGGTTGATCGCCTTCAGCGGCCGCACCATCACCTTGAAGCGGATGATCTGGCCGTCGGCGTTCCACTCGATGATGTCGACGCCATTGATCTGCACGCCGTCGAGCACGGTGCCGAACTCCAGCACCGCGGAGCGGGTGCCGTACCAGGCACCCAGGTAGCGGAACGATTCGTTGTTCAGCACGTTCAGCGCGGCCCGCAGGTAGCCGGTGGTCAGCGCCTTGCCGGCCTGCGGCGTGTGCACGACCGGCGACAGGAACACCACGTCATCGGCCAGGAGGGTGTCGAGTGCGCCGATGTCACGGGTGCGGACCACCTCGTGCCAGCGTTCGATCGTTGCAGGAATCATCGCCACTCCCTTGCTGATCGGAACCGATGACTGGAACATCGGCAAACCGCAGGAGGGCATCGGCGCCGGAGCACCGACGCCGAGCCTGCGAATCACTTGCGGCGCAGTTTCTGGATCGCCGCGATCTGCGCGGCCATCATCGCGAACTCGGACTGGGCGCGCGCGAAGTCGATGTCGCTCTTGGCGTTGGCCATCGCTTCCTGCGCGCGCTTCTGTGCGTCGGAGGCCTTGGCCTCGTCGAGGTCCTTGCCGCGGATCGCGGTGTCGGCCAGCACCGTCACCCGGTTCGGCTGCACCTCGAGGATGCCGCCGGCGACGAACACGAATTCCTCGTCGGCCCGGTTCGCCACCTTGATCCGCACCGCGCCCGGCCGGATGCGCGTGATCAGCGGCGTGTGCTGGGGATAGATGCCCAGCTCGCCGGCCTCGCCCGGCAGCGCGACGAACTCGGCCTCGCCCTCGAAGATCGAGGATTCGGCGCTGACGACATCGACACGGATGGTGCTCACAACGTCTTCGCCTTCTCGAACGCTTCTTCGATCGCGCCGACCATGTAGAACGCCTGCTCGGGAAGCTGGTCGCACTCGCCGTCGACGATCATCTTGAAGCCGCGGATCGTGTCCTTCAGCGGCACGATCTTGCCCGGCGAGCCGGTGAACACCTCGGCCACGTTGAAGGGCTGCGACAGGAAGCGCTGGATCTTGCGCGCCCGGGCCACCGCCAGCTTGTCTTCCGGCGACAGCTCGTCCATGCCCAGGATCGCGATGATGTCGCGCAGTTCCTTGTAGCGCTGCAGGGTCGACTGCACCCGGCGGGTGACCTGGTAGTGGTCCTCGCCGATCACCAGCGGATCGAGCTGGCGGGACGTCGAGTCCAGCGGGTCCACCGCCGGGTAGATGCCCAGCGACGCGATGTCGCGCGACAGCACGACGGTGGCGTCCAGGTGCGCGAACGTGGTCGCCGGCGACGGGTCGGTCAGGTCGTCCGCCGGCACGTACACCGCCTGGATCGACGTGATCGAGCCGACCTTGGTCGACGTGATCCGCTCCTGCAGCCGGCCCATCTCCTCGGCCAGGGTCGGCTGGTAACCCACCGCCGACGGCATCCGGCCCAGCAGCGCCGACACCTCGGTACCGGCCAGCGTGTAGCGGTAGATGTTGTCGATGAACAGCAGGATGTCGC
>OEIU01002079.1_pt1 | contig 11246 bp, 6 predicted proteins | sample 1539221 | NCBI WGS metagenome assembly OEIU01 (sample SAMN03792071, study PRJEB22550) | activated sludge metagenome | feature: wastewater treatment plant; material: activated sludge; isolation source: Wastewater treatment plant of a petroleum refinery complex | place: Argentina: Zarate | collected... | reverse complement strand
ATCCAGTGGACGATCAGCGGCCCCGCGCCAAGTTCAAAACGCAAAGGCCGCAACGGCGAAACTCAGCTCTCCTTCTTTGAGCTAGCCGCTTGACCGGCGACCATTGGCCGAGCTGTGGGATGTCTGCTGTGGTCGCTCGGGCTGACGTTGTAGGATGATTGTAGTGCGAGCGTTTTCCGCTCGCACTACAGATATTAGTGGGTAACAATCAAAGGAAGATATACGGGCGCTACCACTGGGTCCGGTGGTTGTGGCACACAATTTACTTCACACTTCGGTGGATCTTGGGGTGGAGAAGAACTCCAGTAGGCATCAATAAAATTTTGCCATGTGCCATCCACGGTAAATTTGAGATAGGCGGAAGAATAGTAACGACGTTTCCAGTCGTCCTTTTGGATCGGTAGGTAGATACTGACGCCACCCAGTTTTCCCCAATTCCAAGATGGACCAGGATATCGTGGATTTGGCGCCGAATTTGTCCGCTGATAAAGCGTAAACTGCCTTTTGTCAACATCCAGAAAATCACGCAACTGCTGAGTCGCTGAAATTACTTTTTGCTCACGGCCATTGGATGCTGCTGAAAACTGTTCCAATAGTTGCTCGGAAAAACGATAGAGATCGCAATAGTAGTCGGCCTTATTAATCACATGATCCTGATTGCTATCAAAGCAGCCATCCGTGGTGATGGCATCGCTGATTTTCTTCTTCGTCTCCTCAGTGCCATCTTTTAATACATCACTCAAAGCGGTGGACAATTGGCTTGTCAAGCTGACAAGTTGTTGCGCGTGATCGCCGGTCAAGTCCAGCAATGCGTAGGTGTATGGATAGTCCACACCGGTTTGGCGCTTTAACTCACTCACTTCGTTGTCGATCCACTTTTTGCCGATCGTTCGCGCGTCGTGGGGTGCAACAGACCATGACAGGTGCAGATCATAGCGGAAGGAAGTCCAACTCGTGCTCTCTGAGGCAAGCAGATAGTCCACGGAGCCTGCCACTTCATAGGCTACTTCAGCCATGCTCATCAGACAGGCATCCAGGTACAAGAGGTCAAAGGTTTGGCCAGTGGCCGCTACACTCTCCTTTAGGGCAAGCCCCAGTTGTGCTGTCGAGAGAGCCGATTCTGGCGTCTCGTCCCATAAGATGCCACCCCAGAATTGGTTGTCCGGCTTCTCGTCATGGGTGCTAGGCTGATCGAGCAGGATGTTGGGGCTCCAGCCGCTGCCATGTCCGACCAATGACAAGACGACCGTACGGGCCGGATAGGCGGTCATGGCGCCGATGAGGAACTCCTTTAGGCTGGTATAAGTGCCTACATTCTCCGCCCAGGGCCAAACATCAACATGTTCAACGTAGCGACCACTACAGGTGAAATTGTGCTGGGTAGGACAATTTTCAGACCGATTCGTATCATGTTTGAGGCGGTAATAGAAGGTGTCGCCCTGGCCAGGCCCATCATAGAGGAGCAGCGCCACTGCACCCTGCGGCAGATTAGCCGCTTCGGCTTTTTGGAACAACTCCTGCATAGGAGAAGCCAGGTTATTGTCACCGCTGGTATAGATAAGGAACAGCGTCTCGATCGGTTGAGGAATCGGCACGGCCACCGAAGCCGCGGCAATGTAGGATTTTTGACCGTTATCGCTGGCGCTTGCCTTACTAAAAAGAATGCTGCCGCCCAAAGCATCCGCCGCAACGTTGGCGTGGTAGCGGATTGTCACCGGGGTGTTGGCCGGTACGTCGACTATAGAGGCGATCTGTTGGCCGGCAACTTGCCCCGAGCCCTCCACAAACCGGTCAAACGTGACCGATACAGGCAACGTATCGGTAAGCTGTACGGCCGGCAGGGGCTTTGAGGACAAGAGAGTGAGCGTGTAGGTGACAGCCTGACCGGGGGATGCCACGGTCGGGGTGACCTCCTTGGTAAAGGTGAGCGCGGGCGCTTCCCCGAGCGTTCTGGCCATGATGGGTGGTTGGCTGGGCAGACTTCGCAGGGCGTTTTTTTGTTGACCAAACGCCGGCGTATAGGTGCGTAAGAAGAAGTAGTAGTCGGTTCCCGGTTTAAGTTTGTCATTAATGCTATCGGTAGTGAAATTTTCAGTCGCTTGGTTGGGTGTACGCCACGGCCAGACGCTGGGTAGGTCATCGGGGGATTGGCTCCAGCCGATTTCATAGTAGCCCGGCGATTGTGCGCCGCGCACGATCGCCGACCAGGCCAGCTCCACCGACTGCTCTGTTACCGCGCTCCTACGAATGTCCGCCGGCGGCACAGTCTGGTGGCCCAGACCACCTAACGCGGCGATACAAGCCGCCGCGGCCTCATCGTCGACGTAGAGCATGTTTTCTGCTAACCAGAATTCGGTAAAATCGGGTGGACAGGCCACTTCAGCGGGCACCGGCCCGCTGAGTTGGTTGCTCATCAGGTGAAGTCTTTTTAGGTTGGTTAGGTTGCCCAGGCTAGAGGGGATCGTCCCTGTGAAGAAGTTACCTGCAAGCCTCAATTCTTGTAATTTGGTCATGGCCGAAAAGACAGCGAGACTGCCATGAAGATTGTTGTCTGTAGCAGAGAAATAAACCATATTGGTAAGGTTTTGGAACGACGACGGAATCGTGCCGGTGATGTTGCTGCTACTAATATTAAAATTCAACAAACTGGTGAGGTTACCCAGGCTAGCAGGAAGCGTTCCGCTTAATTTTGGTCCTTGTCCCCCTAACAATAGCTCCTGCAATTGGCACATCCCGCCCACCCCATTGTTGCAGGAAGCGCCAAATGTGCTCGGTATAGGGCCAGCTAGATCATTGGCCCACAGGTGAAGCTTTGCCAGGTCTGTAAGTTGGCCGAATTCTGGGGGAATACTGCCGGTAAGTTGATTGTTGTCCAGGCGCAGGTCATACAGATCAACAAAATTGCCCCAAGGAATAGATGAGATATCTCCCGTAAAGTGGTTGCTTCCTAAATCAATCCCTCTAAGACTGGTAAGCGTCTCCAAGTGCAGCGGCAACGTCCCGGTAAGATTGTTCGATCTCAAATTCAACGTCAATAAGTTACTGAGATCTGCCATTTCCGGCGGCAAAGTCCCAGTTAGATTGTTGGTAGGTAGGATAATGTCTGCAACAGTGCCCTGGAAGCAACGAATCCCATACCAATCGCTACACGGTGTATCCGTCTGTAACCAATTGGTTTTGCTGATCCACGCATCCCCACCGGTGCTATTGTAGAAGGCAACCAGAGCTTCGCACTGAAGCTGTGAGATAACTTGCACGGTGTCACACACGGCGCTGGGTGCGGGTTGCGGCGCCGCCGCTGCCGTTGCCGGATGCATCAGATGGAAGGAAAGCCATAACAGCGTCGCCAGGACGCCAGAGAGCCAACAGACCAATAGGATGCCGCGCCACTGGCCGATCCGCCGCGGTTTCGCTTCCGTCACCCTACTTTTCATCCGGTTGCTCCTTGTTTTACTCCAATTACCGGCGCCGTACGCATGGAGCCGGAGGGATCTCTCCAATAGATTAACAGTGTGGCCTGCAAGGCCGGCCATATGTGCAAAGCTCTATCTATGTGACCAACTGCCACACGATGGGTTAAGCAAGCTTAAGCAGGCTAAACTGCGGTTGCTTTGAGATCAGCACTTTTTGCGCCAACAAAGGTACTGATCTCAAACAGAGCAAGGTATGGGTCGTTTGTGGGCAATTCAATTGAGAATTTTATGGTGGTTTGGTAATTCTGGAGTCTCAAAACGGAAAATACTGTATCATATTTTGAACCCTTCCACCATTTTAGGCAAAAATAGCGATCAGTATGTTGGTGGGCTTAGGGCAGATCGGTCACGGTTTGTGGCAATAACTGCCGGGAACGCTCTGCCTCATAGCTGAGGCCGATCTCGTCGAAAATTTCCATTGCACGCTGAAGATATGCTTCGCTGTCTCGATCATTCGCTTGCTGTAAATTTAGCTTTGCCAGGGCGCGCAAGGTATAGGCTTCCAAATATTTATCTTCGTTTTCGCGCGCCATTTCAAGCGATTGGCTGAGATAGTGCATCGCCTGGTCAAATGCACCACGCTCGCGATAAATTTCGCCAATCACACGCAGCGCATCCGGGATGATGGCGCTCTCTTCCGTTTCAACTGCTTTCCAGGCATAGACCGTAGCATCATCCAGGTCGCCATTCGCCAGATACGCCTCGGCCAGCGCCTGATAAGCCGTCGCAATCCCATAAGGATGCTGGATCTGCTCAAAGATCGTGCGCGCCTTTTCGGCATAAGCAATGGCGTCGCTGAGGCGCTCATCTAAGAGACAGGCGACTGCCTGGTTGACACTGACACTGGCTACGCTCAACACCTTGCCCAACCGTTGAAAAGCCTGATAGGCCTGTTGAAAGTGAGCTTCCGCCTCGGCAAACCGGCCTTGTTTGATGAGCACGGCGGCTAACACATTGCGCGTTTTGGCCTCGCTATCCACCATCTTTAGATCCTGCGCCAGCTGTAGCGCCTGAAGATAGTGCTGTGTGGCCTGGGCAAACTGTCCACGGTCGCGGCAGATATGACCTTTCAAGTACTCAACTTCACACTGTGCCCGCTGTGCTTCATCCCACGCCTCCTCCAGAGATTTCCGGCGACGCTGAATCCATCCCAGGTCACGGTGGAAAAGGACCAATTCCGTTTCCAACATATTGCCAATCAGTGACAACCCCTCCGCATAGACGATCCTCGCCGTCTCCAACTCACCACTCAGTTCCGCTATGTCACCAATAAGACGTCGCGCCAATGCGGACAGTCGAGGTGTCCGCCACGTAATCGCCTGCAGGGTTTCTTGCGCCTGCTGGTAATTCCCGAGCAGCTTTTGCAATTCACCTCTGATCAAGCTGAGCAATTCCTGGTCGATCCGCTCTGGCAGTTGATTGCGTGAAATCTCTTCAAACACATGCAGCGCAGCACTGGCCTGGCCTTGATCGATTTCGGTGTACCGGTGAGGATACCAGGTCTGAAGCGCTTGGCCTGGTCGTCCGGCCTTGGCAAAATGGTAAGCCGCCGCGGTAAACTCGCCGCGCAAAGTGCGGACAGCAGCAGCCTCTAGGTGGAGCGATTCCCTTACTTCCATCGGTGTGCTGTCATACAGGATCTGTCGATAAGCAGGTAGCAGGGCAACGCCGCCGAGTCTATCCCCCTGAACAAGCTGCCGCTCGCCCAGGCGGGCCAGCGTGGCCCGCGCAGACGGTTCGCTCCACACATCGGCCGGCACAGGTCGGCGGTAGACCGACATTTGCAGCAAGATCGTCCGCTCCAGATCGGTCAATCGTAGCCACACCCGGTTCAACAACGCCTCAAGGGATGGTGCAGCAGTAAGTTTGGCAAGGGCCACAGCCAGCGATTCACCGCTTGCGTGCAGCGCCATATAGAGATTCAGCAACCGAGGATTTCCTGTGATATAGCCTTGAAGCTGGTGAAGTTGGTCGCTATCCAGGGCAATGCCACTATTTTGCAAAATCTTGCCGATGGCGTCTGTGGGCAGACCGTCAAGCCACACAAAAGCATCTGTCACCAGTGGAATGGTTTGCCCAATCAACAGCAGGCTATAGCCTTTAGGGAAACTTTGTATAAAGTTGAGAATCTGCTCATGCGCTTCGATCTCTGGTCTGAGGAGGTCCACATCGTCTAAACAAAAGAGCGGCTGCTCAGACTGTAATGCAGTGAGTTCGTTGCGCAGGAGTCCAGGCAGCACAGCTAGATCGATTTGTCCTCGGTCGGCGACAAGCTGCAGCCAGAGCCCGGAAGCACCCTGACCGTGTAAAAAGTGGGCTAAGGAAAACAGCAAAGTGCTCAATTGGTCGTTGAGCCCCAAATGAAATGTAAACCAGAATACCGGTCGCGCCTCAAGTTGCGCCAAAACGTAGGCGGCGAGCGAGGTCTTGCCAATCCCCGCAGGGCCGGCTAAACCCGTACTTTGAGCCTTCATCAGTGCGGCGCGACAGGTGCTGATGGTCTCTTCGCGTCCGGTGAAGAAACGCGGCTGTTGTGGGCGCTCTGAACGCAGAGCCGGATTCACGCGCCGGATAACAGCGCTTTCCAGCGCCTCTAGGGCGGCCGTCCGTTGCCGGAAATAGGTCGCGCGCGCCATCCCCAACTCATCCCAGACATCGCCATCCAGCTGCTGGCGACGTTGAAAGAAGCTAAGTCTCAATAATTGTTCATATTCATCGCCGCGTTTGTGTTGGGTAGGGAGATCGCTGGCAGCTGCGCTTAAGAGGGCGCGGAGCGCATTCCCACGCCCAACCTCCTGATCTTGAAGCGCCGCTGGTTGGCTCAGTAAGTAGTCGCCGAGGAAATAGGGGGCGGCCAACACGGACTGCGCGCCTAGCTCAGCCGGGTGGTGGAGCAGGTTAAGCGCATGGAATAGTTGATCATGGAAACTCATGACCTTATTTTCTTTTGCCATGCGCGTTACCTTTGTTGTCTCCCCATGGGGTAGTGGCGAGCTGATTGTCTCATTCTACGTTGATTCACGTAAGGAGAAAAATGTGAGACGGAATCGCTCATTTTTGAGACCGTGAACTGCCAAACCAGCTTTATGCTGTGTCCTGTAGACGGGCGTGTTCTACAGCGCTACGCAACGTGAATTGCTTTGATTTTGTACGGCGGCATTGCGCCTTCCCCCTCTATCAAAAAGGAGAACATCACAGATGTTTATGATATTGAAATGGCGCAGACCGATCACATCACTGCTGGTTCTTGCCCTAGCACTTGCTCCAATTCTTAGCCAATCAGCACAGGCGGTAGTTGCTCCACAGGCACCCCGCCAGACAGTGGTTAATCACTCTTCTGATAATGAGTGCCTCAAGAATAGTCCTATTCAACCAGCATCCGTCGATGAAGAGACAGCAGCAACATATAAAGCACGTTTCTTGGAGTCGAATGAGTTTACTCAATTTGCTACAACTCTCCAAGAGGGCTATGCAGGCAAGTTCAAAGTGCAGTTGCCAGCGCTAAGCGTTGTCAAGCTTAATGCGCAGCATACCTCAGTCCTTGGTGTGGTGGTAGGTGTCGATGGTGGGGCAGGAAGTTCTTCTTTCAGCGAGTGGTTCGACGCCAGTGGCGCCTTGACCATGACGATTGCCAGTATCTTCGATCTATTGCCCGATGGCAATACGATTGAGGCGTCAATTGCGATGAACGGCAAGCCGTACGTTCACGCTTTTGTGACTGCGGCAGGCAAGATTCTTTCTGGCACCATTTGGCATGATGGGAAAATCATTTCGCTCAACGAGGCTACAGTTAGCTCTCCTCATACTTTGATCGGATTTCTCAAGTGCATTTGGGACTGTCTGAGCTCGTACGTTCCTCCCTGGTACTTGGCGCTCATATTTGCAGTTTGCGCAGCAGTTTGTACCCTCTATCAGCCTGCTTGTTATTGGTGCTTTTTCACTGAACTTGGCGCGTATCTGCCGCGTTTTCTCTACTGTTGGACGGTTTGCAGGCCACAGATGGTCTATCTGCCGTTAATTGTCAATCGGGAGTGACGATGAACCGGGTTGGGCAGTCAACCTGCCCAATCTATGCCAGGTGCGCACATGGGCCCAAAGCCTGGGCATCGCCCCAATCGGGCTTGGCGCGCTTGCCCAGGTATTGGCCCAGTTTGCCGCCCAATGGCGACCTCGGCCCAGCCATCACCGCCGCAAAAATGATCGATGCTGGAGTAGATGATTTCCTATCAATATCTTGATCTATAGCAGAGGAGAAGAAGCTATCATGTTATACACAACTCGCCCAGGTGCTCGTCCAGGCATGACATCTTTCAAGAATTTGAGACATCTCGGAATCTCGCTAATTATTGTGGGAGCGATGCTGGTTCATGGTGTGCGTGTTCATGCTCAAACGCCAGAGGAAGCGCCCTCTGGCACGACGACTGTCTTCTTACCGCTTGTCGCAAGCGCAGAGACTGGTGAGAACGAAGCCGAAGTGATTCCCGAAGTGATTCCAGGTCAGTACATTGTTGTCTTCAAAGAGGAGATGGTTCTTGCCGCCAATGCGTCCGAGATCAGTGCCGAAATGGCCGTTCAATATGGCGGTGAACTCTTATACACGTACGACGCAGCGCTGCAAGGCTTTGCTGCTCAGTTTCCACTCGAAACGAGCGCCGAGACCGTCGCTCGCCTGCAACAGGATGAGCGAGTTGCCTACGTCGAACCAGATGCCATCGTGAGTATCAGCCAAGAGTCGAAGGTGTATCAGAAACCACCGCTTGCAGCAGAGCCAGTCGTTGAATCAGCGTCGGTAGAAGAGGTGAAGAGTATCAATGAGGTGTCAGGCATTGATACGGTGCAATACAGTCCTGTTTGGGGGTTGGATCGGAACGATCAGCGCTATTTGCCACTCAATGGTCAATACATCTACTTCAAAACGGGTACAGGCGTGCGCGCTTATATCATAGATACCGGCATCCGCATCACGCATAGTGACTTTGCAGGTCGTGCCAGCTATGGCTATGACGCAGTGGATGGCTCATTGCCTGCCGGTGACTGCAACGGACACGGGACTCATGTCGCCGGCACAGTTGGCGGCAAGACGTATGGAGTTGCCAAAGGGGTACGCCTGATTGCAGTGCGTGTTCTGAAATGTGATGGCAGCGGTAGCATCTCAGGTGTCATTGCTGGGGTGAACTGGGTGACGAATCAGAAACGTCTCTACCCGTCGATTCCGTCAGTTGCCAATATGAGTTTAGGAGGAGCAGCCTCTTCGTCGCTTGACACTGCGGTCTACAATTCAATCAAGGCAGGCGTCACCTATGTAGTTGCGGCAGGCAATGCCAATGCCAACGCCTGTAATTATAGCCCAGCTCGTACGGCAGGCACCATCACCGTTGGCGCAACGACGTCCACAGACACTCGGGCTTCATTTTCTAATTACGGGGGTTGTGTCGATATCTTCGCTCCAGGTGTATCAATTAAATCCACCTGGTATAGCAGCGATTCTGCCACGAACACGCTGAATGGTACGTCGATGGCGACGCCCCACGTCACAGGAGTTGTGGCTCTCTACCTGCAAGGTAGCCCTAGTGCGACGCCGAGCACAGTGCGGACGACCATCTTTTCGGTTGCCACCGCCGGCATCGTAAAAAGTGCAGGCAGTGGTTCATACAATCGTCTGGTCTACAATCCCTATTAATTTAGTCAAGCGTGAGAACATCCCAATGTAAAGTCTCTGGGTCGTTATCACTGGTGTGCTGTGGAACGCGAACCACCTTCTTGGACCTCCCCCCTTCCAGAAAGGTAATTTCGTTAGCAAATTCTCGGCGCCGCCACTGCGCCCACGTCCAGAACCGTCGACCAACAACGCTGCTATCGACGATGATCCAAAACAACTGTGAGGTGATGACATGGCGACCTGTAGAGTCTGCAAAGGTACAGGCAGGGTAGTGGTCAAGGATGATGTCTGGAAACATCTGACGGGCAGAGGCAAACCACCAAAGACGAAAACGTGCCCTACATGTAAAGGCAGCGGAGAGACGAGTTCCTTTGGCGGCTGCTTTCTGATATTGCTCCCGGTCGCAGGTTTCCTGCTTTGGGTTTTGAATCAGAGTTGATGTGACACCATCCAGCGAGAAAGATAGTTCCCGCACAACGTGCTCCCCACTGGTAGGATGCTCGGTGTTGCTTCATATCAGTCAGTAAAGATAAAGGTTGTAACGGATAAATCGCTAAAACCCGAATGCGCTTGCTACAGTTAATTGTAATATCGAAAAGGGGTAGCATCTGCCGGCAAATGCTACCCCTACCAAATACCCGACGCCAGAAGTGGTTGATCATCCAGCAGATTATAGAGTTTCTGAGGAAACATCATGTACAGACGATATGGACCATCGCCCATTTCCCGGCGGGCATTCTTACAGGGTAGTGGCATCGCCCTCCTCATGACGTCGTTACCAGCAATTGGGTTAATACCTACGGCCATCACTCGGGCTGCTCTACTCGAGTTTGCCAACTATGGTGAAGGCTCTTATGACGATAAAGCTTATCCGGCCACTGCAGTAGCAACGCTATTTCTACCCTTAGTGATGAAGGGATGACACAATGACTCGACTACCACAGCATGGCGAGCAAAACTGGGGCGCAATTCTGAATGAGTTCCTGCTGGTCGCCCATCAGGAGAATGGGGAGTCGCGCCGGACGCGTCCCGTGATTAACGCGCGTGAGTATGGTGCCAAAGGGGATGGTGCAAACGACGACACTGCTGCGCTGCAACGGGCAATCCAAGCCGCCGCCGGTGGCCGTACACTCTTCATTCCTGTTGGTGTTTATTCGACCCGCAAGCTGCTCCTGCCCAGCGATATCACGGTCTGCGGCGAAGGGTATGGTTCAATCCTCAAACTGCGCGATGGCACCCTGGACGCTCTTTTTACCAACCAGGATTGGACGGCTGGAAACGACCATATCACCTTGCGCGATCTGCGCCTTGAGGGCAACCAAAGCAACAATGTCCAGGGTGAATCAAAGTACTTCCCCCGCAGTAGCGCCGATCAAGACAAGTCGCACGGCATAAACTTTCATTATGTCCAGGACTCTCTGCTCGAGAATCTCACGGTGGCGGACTTCTACTATGATGGGATCTACCTGGGCACCTCTGTACCGGATCGCTACTCCGACGGTGAGGAGGATCGCTCCAGCGGTTCAAACCGCAACACGGTGCGCCAAAACCGCATCATCGGCAACGGCAGAAATGGGATCTCTATCACACGGGGCACCGACAACACAATTGTCAACAACCTTTTGCAGGACAACAACCGCGGTGTGCTCGGTGCTGCCCCAGAGCGTTCATGGGCTGGCGCAATCACGATTGAGCCAAATGGGGACTGGTACGATGTCAGTCGCAATATTGTCCAGAGCAACCAGTTACTCAACAACCATTACAATGGTGTTCAACTGCTGAAAAACTGGACATCGACTGGCATTCTGTTGTCCGCCAATGTCATTGCCGGCACTACCCGGCACGGCATCGCCGCTGGGCTGATCTCCGGTCTCATTATCCAAGGGAACCATGTTTCAACCAGTGGCGCGGCGGGGATGGCTTTGGGGCTGGGGACAGGCATCCAAGATGCCGTCGTTTCAGGCAACGTGGTCGTTGGCAACGGTTCAACCGGTATTCTGGTCAATGGGGCAAACGGGGCTCGGGTCGTCGTCATAGCCAATATGGCGGTAGGCAATGGACTGACCGATCCGTATGGCGCCGGCATCGTCTGGGGGGACGCACAAGCGGTCACA
>OEIU01002078.1_pt1 | contig 11247 bp, 8 predicted proteins | sample 1539221 | NCBI WGS metagenome assembly OEIU01 (sample SAMN03792071, study PRJEB22550) | activated sludge metagenome | feature: wastewater treatment plant; material: activated sludge; isolation source: Wastewater treatment plant of a petroleum refinery complex | place: Argentina: Zarate | collected... | reverse complement strand
CGTGCCGGGCATCCATCTGTGGAGCGAGCCGCTGTATCTGGTCGCCGACATCCGGATGCTGCCCGAGGACACCCGCAGCATCGCGTTCGCGCAACTGGCCACGCTGCCGATCCTCCTGCCGAGCGCATTGCACGGGCTGCGTCACATGATCGATCGCCAGGCGGAGCGTTCCGGCGTGGGGCTCGACATCCGGCTCGAGGGCGACAGTCTGAACACCTTGATGGATTGGGTCATCGAAGGCCTGGGGGTCGCGGTGCTGCCGATGGGCGCGGTGACCACCCACCACAGGCGGTCCGAGCGGGTGCGCCTGGTGCCGATCGTCGAGCCGGTGCTGACGCGCCACCTGCTGCTCTGCACCGCCAGCAACAAGCACCCGTCGGCAACGGTGCAGGCGCTGATCAGGATCATCCGGGAAGAGGCCGACCGGCTGAAACCGGTGTTGCCGGACTGAAGCGGCGATGGACCTGCTGGCGCTCGAGTACTTCGTGGAGGTCAGCCAGGCGGGCAGCTTCTCGACCGCGTCGACCATCATCAAGGTATCGCAACCGACCTTGAGCCGCCATATCAAGCAGCTCGAGGACACGCTCGGCTCGCGGCTGTTCCAGCGCACCGGCCATGGCGTGGCACTGACCGAGGCGGGCGAGACACTGCTTCGTCATGCGCGGCCGCTGCTGGCCAAGGCGCGCCAGGCGCGCGCCGAGGTGGCCGATTCGGGATCGAGCCCGCCGGAGAGCGTGGTGCTGGGGCTCGCGCCGGCGGCGGGGCGGGTGCTGAACATCGGGGTCGCCAGACAGTTCGTCCGCGAGATGCCTCACGGCAAGCTGCGCATCGTCGAGTGCTTCACCAGCTACGTGCAGGAATGGATCACCAGCGGCCGGATCGACATCGGCATCGTCTACGAGGACAGCGTCCAGTCGCCGCTGGAGAGCGAGCTGCTGTGGGACGAGCGGTATTACCTGGTGACGCCCCGCGGCGCGCTGGGGAACCGGGTGTCGATCGATTTCGCGGAGATCGCCGGCATTCCGCTGGTGCTGTCGGGTTCGCCGCACGGGCTGCGGCTCAAGATCGATCGCACGGCTGCCGCGCGCAACGTGCGGCTGAACGTGATCTTCGACATCGACGGGCTGAACACCCTGCTGGACCTCGTGCGCAAGCGCGTGGCCTGCACGATCCTGACCCGGCCGGCGTTGCATGCGTTCGACGGGGTCGACGAGCTGAGCGTGCTGCCGATCGTCAACCCGGTGGTGACGTCGACGGCGATCCTGATTCGTTCGTTCGAGCGCCCGGTGACCAACACCACGCGCAAGCTGGTGCAGATCATCCGCGAGCAGGCGCGCGAGATCCGTCACCGCTGGCAGCCTTGACGGCATCGTCACGGCACAGGCCGCGGATCATCGCGGCGATCGAGCGTGCGGTGCGGTGCTCGACATCGAGCAGGGCATCGGCCAGCCCGGCCGCCGCGCCCGGTTCGCTGCCCGCGAGGTTCTGCAGGAATTTACTGCGCAGCGTATCGTCGTCCATCGGCAGCTCGGGGGTGCCCCGGTTCACGTCCATCCTGCTGGAGCGTTTGTCGCCGTTGGCCAGCACGACGTCGACCCAGCCCGGGAAGTAGCGCGGGAACGTCGTTTCGCCCGGGGCCGCGACGCGATATCCGACGCGTCGTGCGATCGCCAGCAGGTCCGCGCGCTGGATGCTTCGCGCGGTGAAGCTGTCGGCGTCGATCCGGCCGTCGACGAGACCCAGTGCCACCATGAACGGCAGGCTGAACTTGGCTGCGTACGGCGAGGCGGGCAGCTTCTTCGCATCCAAGGGCTCACAGACCATCGCCACCTCGATCTCCGGCACCACGCATTCGATGCGTTCGATGTCCTGCGGCCGGACGCCCTGGTCGCGCAGCTCGGCGGCGCAGTCGATGTAGGCATGGCCGAAGTGGCAGCACGGATAGGGCTTGATCGAGATTCGCCGGATCTCCCATTCGCTGCCCAGCCCGCGCTCGAGCCGCGACAGGTCGCACCGGCTCAGGTCGCCGTAGGCATTGAGGAACCCGAGCCGGCCTTCCAGGATCGATGCCGGGCCGGTCATGCCGGCCTGCGCGAGCTGCGCGGCGACGATGCCGGAATAGGCGGTCCAGCCGGTATGCACGATCTTCGAGCTGGAACCGTCGGACTGGTACTCGTTGATGCCGGCGGCCAGGCTGCCCGCCAGCGCCAGCGCATTCTTCAACCGTTCCGCATCCAGGCCCATCAGCTTTCCCGCGGCCGCCGCTGCGCCGAACACGCCGGCCACCGAGGTCGTGTGGTAGCCGCGCTGGTGCAGCGTGCCCCGGGCCGCCAGGCCGACGCGCGCCGACACTTCCCAGCCGGCCACGAATGACTCGACGAGCTGGCGTCCATCGGCGTCCAGCGCCTCGCCGAGCGCCAGCACAAGCGGCGCCAGCACCGCGCTGCCGTGCACGATGCCCTCGGAATGGGTGTCGTCGTAATCGAGCACGTGAGCGGAGATGCCGTTGGCCATTGCCGCGTAGGGTGCAGCCAGGCGCCGCGTGCTGCCCCATACGGTCGCGTCGCCGGCGGAGGGCAGCGCGCAGAGGCCGGCGAGGCCGGCACGCGGCATGGCGGCCGACGATCCGAGGAATCCGACGCCCACGGTGTCCAGCAGGTGGCGCGCCGCCGCATGGCGCACCGCTGCCGGCAGGGCGGTGCCGTCGAGCGACGACACGAAGCGTGCGAGGGTCTGTGCCGGTGTCATGGGGCGTCCTGGTCCGATGCAGTGGCCATCTTGCATCCCGCGCCGGCGCGACGGGTTCAATACCAGCTATTCAGGCCGATGCGAATAGCTGATATAGCGCCCCCCGCGGCGACGCCCTTCCTATCATGGTCCCCGTCATCACGACGAGGTTCGACATGAAGGAAATGACCGGCGGCCAGGCACTCGTGGCGGCTCTGGAGCATGCGGGCGTCAGCCATGTTTTCGGTCTTCTGGGGTCCTCCACGATGGAGGTGTACGACGCGCTCTACGAGCATCCGACCATCCGCTATATCGGCGTGCGCGATGAGCGCTCGGGCACGCACATGGCAGACGGCTTCGGCCGCATATCGGGCAAGCCCGGCGTGATCCTCGCGGGGCAGGCCGGTCCGGGGGCCTCGAACCTCGTGACGGGGCTGATCCAGGCGCAGTTGGCCTTCTCTCCGGTGGTTGCGATCACCGGCATGGTGTCGACCGGTCACATCGGACGCGACACGCTGCAGGAGTTCGACCAGCATTCCCTGTTCGCGCCGATCACCAAGCGGGTCTGGGACGTGCATCGTGCGGAACGCATTCCCGAGTATGTGCGCGAGGCGGTCCGCTATGCGTCGGTGGGCCGCAAGGGCCCGGTGGTGCTCAACATCCCGCGCGACCTGTTCGCGCAGGTGGTGCCGGCAGGTGCGATGTGGAACTCCTGGGACCCGGTGCAGCACGGTGCGCCGTCCGCGGCCCAGACGGCGCGCATCGTCGACCTGTTGCGGGCCGCCAAGGCGCCGGTGATCGTGACCGGCGGGGGCATGAAGTCGTCGCGCGGCAGCGCGAGCCTGATGGAGCTGAGCCGCGCCACCGGCATTCCGGTGGCCGCTTCGGCGGGGCACACGGACGTGCTGCCCAGCGACTTCGAGCTCTTCTTCGGGCAGATGGGGCCACGCGGCAATCCGGTCGCTACTCAGCTCGTCAAGCAGGCCGACGTCGTGCTGGCGATCGGTACGCGTCTGGGATTCAACACCACGTTCTTCGAGGAGAGCTTCGGCGCGCAGGCCCGGCTGGTCCACGTCGACATCGAACCGCTGGCGATCGGCCGTTACTACCCGATCGAGCTGGGCATCGTCGCCGATGCCGCGCAGACGGTGCTGGCGCTGGCAGCGGCGATCGAGCGCTCGCCGCTCGATCCGGCGGCCTGGCGCATGCGCAACGCCCGGGCCCTCGAAGAGAAGGCCGCGCTGCAGCGGCGCCGCGCGGAGCTCGGCGCGAGCAAGGCGGTGCCGATGCGGGCCGAACAGGTGTTCGCCGAGCTGCGTGCCGTGATGCCTCGCGACGGCATCATCGCGCTGGATGCGGGCACGCTGTGCATGCAGGCGACCGATCAGCTCAGCTACTTCCAGCCGCCGGCGCTGATGACCCCGCTGGACTTCGGCCTGGTCGGCATGTCCTATGCGGCCGGCCTGGGGGCGAAGCTCGCCGCGCCCGGACGGCCCGTGATCTCGGTGATGGGCGATGGCGGGTTCGGCATGGGCATGACCGAGTTCACCACCGCGATCCAGCACGACATTCCCACTGTGACCGTCGTGCTGGACAACGGCTGCTGGGGCGCGGAGAAAGCCTATCAGCGCGACTTCTACGGCAAGCGCTATCTGGGCGCCGACATCCTGAGTGCACCGTACGACGAGTTCGCGAGGATGTGCGGCGGCTTCGGCGCGCGTGCCCGCGCGCCCGGCGAAACCGCCGATGCCGTCGGGCAGGCGCTGAAGAGCGGCAAGCCGGCGGTGGTGCAGGTCGAGGTCGACCCCGATGCGATCGTCAGCTTCCGCAGCGATTCGTTCAAGCACCGGGGCGGGGAGAAGGCGAAGTGAACTTCCTGATCCTGGCTCGCGACAGACCCGGCTGCGAGGCGATCCGCGATCGGCTGCGTCCGCAGCGCCTCGAATGGCTGCGTGCCAACCAGCACAGGCTGCTGGCCGCCGGCGGACAGGTCGACGATCGGAACCGGCATGTCCACGGTGGGCTGATGATCGTCGAGGCGAACAGCCGCGCCGAGGCGCAGGCCTTCGCCGACGAGGATCCGTTCACTCCGGCCGGGCTGTACGAGACCGTCGAGGTGGTGCGCTGGCGCAAGGTGTTCTTCGATTTCCGGCGGGTCACCTCGCCCGATCCGTTCCAGCCGGACCCGCAGCCGTGAACAGGAGGGAGGCGATGCCGTCGCCGAATCGGTCGCGCCGTGCATTCTGCGCGCTGGCAGCCGCCGCGCTGCCGTCGTCCGGCCAGGCCCAGCGCCAGTCGTTTCCGAGCAGGCCGGTGCGCATGATCGTTCCGTTCTCGGCCGGCGCACTGATCGACACGCTCGCCCGGCTGTATGGTGAGCGGATGTCGCAGGCGCTCGGCCAGCCCTTCATCGTCGAGAACCGGCCGGGGGCCAACGGCGTTCCCGCGACGCAGGCGCTGCTGGCGCTGCCGCCGGACGGCCACCAGATGCTGTTCATCTCGTCGGCTCATTCGGTCAGCCCGCTGATCCAGAAGAACCTGCCCTACGATACGCTGCGCGACTTCTCCGGTCTCGCGTTGCTGGCGAACTCGCCTGCGCTGATCGTCGTGAATGCCGACCATCCGGCGAAGCATCTGCGGCAGTTGATCGACATGGCGCAACGTAAACCGGAGGCGCTGGCATTCGGCTCCGCCGGAATCGCGTCGGCCACGCACCTGGCGGGCGAGTACTTCAGCCAGGAAGCGAAGGTGAAGTTCCTGCACGTGCCGTTCAAGGGCGTGCAGGAGGCCGTGACCGAGGTTCTGGCGGGCAGGCTCGACGTGGCCTTTCCGCCGATCGCGCTGGCCGCGCCGCATCTGAGGTCGGGCAAGCTGCGCGCGCTGGCGGTGACTTCCCCCGAGCGGGTTGCATTGATCGCCGACGTCCCGACGGTCGCCGAGAGCGGCATCGCCGGTTTCGACTACAGCATCACCTACGGCGTGGTCATGTCATCGAAGACTCCGCCCGAGCATCTGGAGCTGTTCGCCCGGCAGTTCCTGGCCGTCGGGCGGATGCCGGAGATCCGGCAGCAACTGCTGGGCCAGGGACTGGTCCCCCGCGATCTGGTGCTCGCCGACTTCGACGCCTACATCGCGCGCGAGACCGAGAAGCTCGGCCGGATCGTCAGGGCCGGGGCGATCAAGGTATGAATCAGGCGGCCTTGCGCAATCCCTCGTGGGCCGCGTCGAGCGCCCGCCCCAGCTTGTCGAACAGCTCGTCGATCTGCGCCGGGGTGATGATCAGCGGCGGGCAGATCGCCAGCGCATCGCGGATCGCGCGGACGATCAGGCCCTGGGCCATCGCCGCCTCCTGCACCGCGACGCCGGCCGCGGCGGCGGCCGGGAAGGGCATGCGGCCGGCCTTGTCGGCGACGATCTCGAGCGCGCCGACCAGGCCGACGCCGCGCGCCTCGCCGACCAGCGGATGGCCGCCCAGCGCCCGCAGCCGGCGCTGGAACTGCGGTGCGACCCGCGCGACGTGGCCGACCAGGTCGCGTTCCTCGTAGATCTTCAGCGCCTCAACCGCCACCGCCGCGCCCACCGGGTGGCCGGCATAGGTGACGCCGTGGGCGAATGCGCCCTGCTTGCGGCTCTCGTCGACCATCGCGGCGAAGATCGGCTTGCTGACCAGGGTGGCCGAGATCGGCAGGTACGAGCTGGACAGTGCCTTGGCCATCGTCATGATGTCGGGGCGCATGCCGAAGGTCTGGGAGCCGAACAGGCTGCCGGTGCGGCCGAAGCCGCAGATCACCTCGTCGGCGACCAGCAGGATGTCGTGCTTCTTCAGCACCGCCTGCACCCGTTCGAAGTAGCCGGGCGGCGGCACGATGACGCCGCCGGCGCCCATCACCGGTTCGGCGAAGAACGCGCCTATCGTGTCGGGGCCTTCCTGCTCGATCAGCCGTTCGAGGTTGCCGACGATGCGGTCGACGAACTGCGCCTCGGTCTCGCCGGGCCGGCCCTCGTGATAGAAGCTCGGGCAGTCGGTGCGCAGCACGCACGGCAGCGGCAGGTCGAAGTCGGCGTGAAGCTGCGGCAGGCCGGTCAGGCTGCCGGCCATCACGGTGACGCCGTGATAGCCGCGCGTGCGGGCGATCAGCTTCTTCTTGGCCGGCTTGCCGATCGCGTTGTGGTAATACCAGACCAGCTTGGCCGCCTGGTCGTTGGCTTCCGAGCCGGAATTCGCGAACAGCACCTTGTCGAAGCCGAACTGCGCGGTCAGCGCCAGCAGCCGGTCGGCCAGCTCGATCGCCGGTTCGTTGGAGCGGCCGCCGAACAGCGACGCGTACGGGAGCTGCTGCATCTGCCGGTAGGCGGCATCGGCCAGGCGCTTCTCGGAGAAGCCCAGCGCGGTGGACCACAGGCCCGACATGCCTTCGAGGTAGCGCCGCCCCTGGTCGTCCTCGACGTAGACGCCGTCGCCCTTGGCCAGCACCACCGGCCCCCGGGCGCGGTGCAGGTCGAGGTTCGTGTAGGGGTGGATCAGCGACGCGACGTCACGGGCATGCGAGCTGCTCATCGGTCTCTCCGTTCAGGCGTTGCGGTTGCCGGCCGGCAGGTAGCGCACCGACAGCACGCCCTGGATCCGGCCGATCGCCGCGGTCACCTTGTCGGAGACCGGGCTGTCGACGTCGACCAGCGTGTAGGCCATGTCGCCGCGCGACCGGTTCAGCATGTTGTGGATGTTCAGACCGGCCTCGGCCATCGCCGTCGAGATCTGGCCGAGCATGTTGGGCACATTGGAATTGGCGATCGCGACCCGGTAGGCCGATTCGCGCGGCATCGACGCATTCGGGAAATTGACGGCGTTGACGACGTTGCCGTGCTCGAGGTAATCGATCACCTGGTCGACCACCATCTCGGCGCAGTTGTCCTCGGCCTGCCGGGTGGAGGCGCCCAGGTGCGGCAGGGCGATGACCCGCGGATGACCGTTGATCGCCGCGCCGGGGAAGTCGCAGACGTAGTTGCGCAGCCGGCCGCTCTGCAGCGCGGCCAGCGCCGCCTGTTCGTCGACGATGCCCTCGCGCGAGAAGTTCAGCAGCACCGCGCCTTCGCGGACCTGGTCCAGGCCGCGCGCGGCGATCAGATGGCGGGTGGCCGGCAGCAGCGGCACGTGCACGGTGACGAAGTTCGACGCCCGCAGGATCTCGCCGATCGAGTGCGCCTTCTTGACCTGCGAGGGCAGGCTCCAGGCGGCATCGACGGTGATGTCGGGGTCGTAGCCGATCACCTGCATGCCCAGCCGGATCGCCGCATCGGCGACCAGGCAGCCGATCTTGCCCAGCCCGATGACGCCCAGGGTCTGGCCGGCCAGCTCGAAGCCGGCGAACTGTTTCTTGCCGTCCTCGACGACCTTGTCCATGTCGGGCAGATCGGGCGCGAGCGAGCCGACGAAACGCAGCGCGGCCGGCAGGTTGCGCGCCGCCATCAGCATGCCGGCCAGCACCAGCTCCTTGACGGCGTTGGCATTGGCGCCGGGCGCGTTGAACACCGGCACGCCGCGGGCGCTCAACGCCGGCACCGGAATGTTGTTGGTGCCGGCGCCGGCCCGGCCGATCGCCGTGAGGCTGGGGCCGAAGGTCTTCGAATGCAGATCCGCCGAGCGCACGAGGATCACGTGCGGATCGTCGAACTGCTTGCCGGTCTGGTAGTTCTCCTCGGGGAAACGGCGCAGGCCGACCGGCGAGATCTCGTTGATCAACTGGATGCGGAACGGTTCAGCCATGGCTCTTCTCGAATTCGCGCATGTATTCGACCAGCCGGCGCACGCCTTCGACCGGCATCGCGTTGTAGATCGACGCGCGCATGCCGCCGACCGAGCGATGACCCTTGAGCTGCAGCATGCCGCGCTGCTGCGCGCCCTTCAGGAACGGCTCGTCGAGCGCCGCGTCGGCCAGCGTGAACGGCACGTTCATCCGCGAACGGTCGGCGCGGGCGACCGGGTTGCGGTAGAACGACGTGGTGTCCAGATAGTCGTACAGCAGCGCGGCCTTCTCGATGTTGCGCGCCTCGATCGCCGCCAGCCCGCCCTGGCGCTTGAGCCACTGGAACACCAGGCCGGCGATGTAGACGGCGTAGGTGGGCGGCGTGTTGTACATCGATTCGCTGTCGGCCTGAACCTTGTAGTCGAGCATCGATGCGGTGCCGGCCGGCGCATGGCCGATCAGGTCGTCGCGGACGATGACGACCGTCAGGCCCGACGGGCCGAGGTTCTTCTGCGCGCCGCCGTACAGCAGGCCGTACTTCGACACGTCGATGCGCCGCGACATGAAGGTCGACGAGATGTCGGCCACCAGCGGCACTTCGCCGGTGTCGGGCACCCAGTTGAACTCGACGCCGCCGATCGTCTCGTTCGCGCAAATGTGCACGTAGGCGGCCTGCGGATCGAGCCGCCATTCGCTCTGCGGCGGGATGCTGGTGAACTTGCCCGCCTCGCCGGTGGCGGCGACGTTGACCTTGCCGTAGAGCCTGGCCTCCTTGATCGCCTTCTTCGACCATTCGCCGGTGTTCACGTAGTCGAAGCCGGCGCGGCCGCGCTGCAGGTTCAGCGGCACCATCGCGAACTGCAGCGAGGCGCCGCCCTGCAGGAACAGCACCTGGTAGTTCGACGGCACGCCCATCAGCTCGCGCAGGTCGGCCTCGGCCTGGGCCTGGATGCTCATGTATTCCTTGCCGCGATGGCTCATCTCCATCACCGACTGGCCGCTGCCGTGCCAGTCGAGCATCTCGGCGGCTGCCTGTTGCAGCACTTCCTCGGGCAGCACCGCCGGGCCGGCGCTGAAGTTCAGGGTCTGTCGCATCGCGGTCACTCGCACAAGTCACGAATCGGGGCACAGATGGTACTGCAATCGGATGACCCAAGAAAAAGGCCGCCGGTTACCCAGCGGCCTCGAAGGGTCGAACGGCCCGCCCCGGCGGGCCGCGGCGGCCGCCTCAGGCGGGCTGCAGGTTCGGATAGCGGACGTTCTCCACCATGTCCTGCACCTCCTTGGAAGGCGCAGGGGTCACCAGCGTCAGCACGATGATGGTCAGGAAGCCCAGCGGCACGCCGAACACGCCGGCGGCGATCGGCTGGATGTCCCACCAGATGTTCTGGGCGATCGGGGTCGATACGCCGAACATCTTGTGCAGCCACGGCTGGGTGAGCACCATGTAGTAGAACGTGATGCCCACGCCGACGATCATCCCCACGGTGGCGGCGATGCCGCTGGTGCGTTTCCAGAAGATGCCGCAGACCAGCGCCGGAAAGAACCCGGCTGCCGCCAGCGAGAACGCCGCCGACACCAGGAACAGGATGTCCGCCGGCTTCTGCGCGGCCACCAGCGCGGCCAGCACGGCGACCACCAGCAGCAGCATCTTGGAGATCATCACGCGACGCTGCGTCGGGGCGTTGGGGTTGATCATCTTGTAGTAGAGATCATGCGACAACGCGTTGGCGATCGTCAGCAGCAGGCCGTCCGCGGTGGACAGCGCCGCCGCGAGGCCGCCGGCGGCCACCAGCCCGGAGATCACGTAGGGCAGGCCGGCGATCTCCGGCGTGGCCAGCACGACGATGTCGGCGCCGATGCTGATCTCCGCAAGCTGGACGATGCCGTCGCGATTGACGTCGTTGATCGACAGCAGTGACGCGTCTACCGCGCTCCACGATTTCACCCACGCCGGCAGGTTCGCGAAAGCCGTGCCGACCACGTCGTGGTACATCGTGTACTTCACCAGCACCGCCAGCGCCGGGGCGGTGAAGTACAGCAGGAAGATGAAGAACAGCGACCAGGTGACCGAGTCGCGTGCCTGCTTGACCGATGGGGTGGTGTAGTAGCGCATCAGGATGTGCGGCAGCGCCGCGGTCCCCACCATCAGGCAGAACACCAGCGCCAGGAAGTTCTTGCGCGCCGCGTCGCGTGCTTGCTCGGTGGCTCCCGGGAACGACTCGGCATGGCGCAGCGGTGGATTGGCGCGCGCGGCGAGCCCTCGTTCACGGGTCCAGGCGGCCACTGCCGCGTCCTGGTCGGGCGGGTATGCGGCGATTGCGTCCTCGGCCCGCTTGACCGCTGCGGCATCGTTGGCGGCCCGGGCGTCGGCCAACTGCTTGTCCAGCGCCGCCTTGCCCTCGGCATAGGACTTCGCCGGATCCTTGAGTCGCTCGGCGGCGGCCGCGGAACGCTGCCGGTAGAGGTCGCGGACCTCGCGCTCCTTGGGGTCCTCGATCAGCTTCTGCTCCTGCTGCGTGACCTTCTCGAGTTGTTGGCCGTAGACGATCTGCGGCAGCGGGATGCCGGTCTGCTTCACCGCCAGCCAGACCACCGGGATCAGGTAGGCGATGATCAGGATGATGTACTGGGCCACCTGGGTCCAGGTCACCGCCTTCATGCCGCCCAGGAACGAGCAAACCAGGATGCCGGCCAGGCCCAGGAAGATGCCCAGCGTGAAGCTCACGCCGGTGAGTCGGGTGGTGATCAGGCCGACGCCGTAGATCTGCGCCAC
>OEIU01002077.1_pt1 | contig 11253 bp, 13 predicted proteins | sample 1539221 | NCBI WGS metagenome assembly OEIU01 (sample SAMN03792071, study PRJEB22550) | activated sludge metagenome | feature: wastewater treatment plant; material: activated sludge; isolation source: Wastewater treatment plant of a petroleum refinery complex | place: Argentina: Zarate | collected... | reverse complement strand
GGTGTTCGTGAAACTCACATAGGGGTTGAGGGTGATGGACATGGCCAACCTCCGCAGGAATGGGTGCGTACATTGTGCACCCGCAACCCACGGAAGGGCCAGAGCGTCTCAGCCGGAAACCTGGTCTGCGGAGGGGACGAGGCCGAGCTCGATGAGGCTTTTCGCGGTGTCCACGACGAGCACCTCGTTGGCGCGCGGCGACCAGCCCAGCAGCGACTTCGCCTTCGCATTCGACACGTGCCGATGATTCCCGAGCCGTCGGGAGATTTCCCTCAGCGACGGGTCGAAGACCGCGGCGACGCGCACCGTCCAGTCTGGCAGGATGCGCTTGGGCACCTTTCGGGCAGAATTACCGAGCCGGGATCGCAGGATCTCGGCCACATCCGGCACGCTCGGCACCTCATCCGACACGGCAAGGAATCTTTCGCCCTTCGCCTTCGGGCTCGTCATCGCGAGAAGGTGCAGGTCCGCGACATCCCGCACATCGACGAGGCCGAAGGAGACCTTGGGCAATCCGGGTACGGCGCCGTTCATCATTCGCAGGATGAGCTGGACGGAGGTTGAGAGGTCGCTGCCGAGTGCAGGACCGAGGATGCCGACCGGGTTCACGACGGAGAGTTCGAGCGAACCGCCTTCGTGTTCGATGAAGTCCCAGGCGGCGCGCTCGGCGAGCGTCTTGGACTTCACGTACGCGCTCACGTTGGCGGTGGCGTCGGTCCAGTCCTCCTCCGTGTATTCCCGCTCAAGGACCTCGGCGCCGTAGCCGACTGCGGCAAACGAGGAGGTGAGCACGACCCGCTTCACTCCGGCATCGCGCGCCGCCTTCAGCACGCGCAGTGCACCCTCGCGCGCCGGGCGGATCAGTTCGTCTTCATCCTTCGGGTCGGTGGCCGGGAACGGGGATGCCACATGCAGCACGTAGTCGCAGCCGGCGACGGCATCCGTCCAGCCCGCGTCGCTGAGCAGGTCCGCGACGCGGAATTCGAGCGCTTCGCCGGGTTTGCCGCTCGGCTCGGCGCCGCCTTTCTCGAGCATGGCGCGGACTTCGTGGTCGCGATCCAGAGAACGCACCGTCGTGCGCACCCGGTACCCGCCCTTCAGCAGGGCGAGAATGCAGTGCACCCCCACGAACCCGGAGCCACCCGTCACCAAAACCAATTCACCGCTCATGTGTCTTCCCTACTCGCCGGTTTGGCCGTCCGCGGATTCGCGCAGCAAATCGGCGTGGCCGTTGTGGCGAGCGTACTCCTCGATCATGTGCACAAGAATCCAGCGCAGCGTCGGAGCGCCACCGTCCTTGAACGGATTTGCCACCCGTCGGTCGAGTGTCGCGACCCCGCCTTCGCGAGTGTGGTGGACTTTGATCATGAAGTTTCAGAGTTACGCGGCGATCGGCGACAGTTTCACCGAGGGTGTGGGCGATGAGCTCCAGGATGGCGGCGTGCGCGGGTGGGCCGACCTGGTTGCGCTCGGCCTCGCGCAGGACCTCGTGCGGCGCGAGCCCAATTCCCTCTTTGGATATGCAAATCTGGCTATCCGCGGGCGACTTCTTGGCCCGATCCTGGACGAGCAACTGGATGCAGCAATTTCACTGAAGCCGGAGCTGCTGAGCCTCAACGGCGGCGGCAACGACATCATGCGGCCGAAAGTCTCGGTTGAATCCGTGGCCGACACGTTGGCGGCGGCGGCCGAGAAGGCGATGGCCGCTGGCATTCACGTGTTGTTGCTGAGCGGCGGCAATCCGACGAATCATATTCCGCTCGGGGCACGTATTGAAGTTCGTGGTGAAGAGTTGGCGGCGGCAGTTCGCGCCAGGGTGCCGAAATCCGAGAATGTGACGTTCGTCGACAACTGGTCGGATGCCGAACTTACCCACCTGCGCTACTGGTCGGTGGACAAACTGCATTTGAACGCGCTCGGACATCGCCGGGTTGCGGGCAACATCCTGACCGCGCTCGGAGTGCCGGTGCCGGACTGGGGGGATGATATTCCGGAGCTCCAGCGGCCGGGAACCATCGCGTACTGGCGCGGCTACGTGTTCCCGTGGATCGGGCGGCGGCTTACCGGAAAGTCCTCCGGCGACGGCCGCGAACCAAAGCGGCCGACACTCATGCCCGTGGACCTGGAGTAAGAATCCCGCGAGAATCCGTCCCCCTCGGCGCTATACTTGTGTAGCACTTTCATTATTCAGGAGTTCTTGTGGGTTCAACGATGATTCGTCTCGATGACGAGACTGAGGCTCGACTCAACCGCCTTGCGGAGCGGACGGGCAGGTCCAAGTCGTTCTATGTGCGCGAGGCGACGCTGGAGAAGCTTGAAGAATATGAGGACTACTACCTCGCAAAGGATTCGCTGGAGGAATTTCGGCAGTCGGACGACGCCCTCATCGATCTGGCAGATGTCGAGTGGCCGGCTGAGTGAGTTTCGCGGTAAAGGTCACGCCTGCGGCGCAAAAGCAGATCCGCAAACTTGACCCGCAGGTGGCACTGCGCATCCGACGCTTCCTGGAAGGCACTCTGCAGGGGATTGAAAACCCGCGGGTGCTCGGCACTCCTCTCGTCGGCCAGGACTTCTGGCGTTACCGAGTCGGCGAGTATCGGATCCTGGTCAACATCCAGGACGCCGAACTGATCATCCTCGTCGTGGCGCTCGCCCATCGGCGCGAGGTGTATCGAGATCTGTGACGCCGGGCGACTGTGAGCCCAGGGTGTGCGGGGTGCGCCGGTAGTGGATGAACACCAGGAATGCCGCGACCGCACCGAGCATGTGCCAGATTGCGTGACCCTGCACGAGTGATCCGGGATTGCAGAACGCCGGCGTCTGGTCGAGCAGCCAGATCCCGTACGCGACGACCATCACGGCAAGGCCAGCGTAGATCGCCCACACGCGCCGCGAGCGAGGGCTGTGTCCGGTGACCCAGGGCGTGAGTTCGAGAATGATGCCCGGCAGCAGGAGGGCGGTGAACAGGATGCGGCGGGCATCCGGGGAGGCGAACTGCAGGAGCCCGAACACAATGCTCGCTGCGACGAAGCCGGCGAGTGCGTAGCTTCCGCGAAGGCGCCCTGCCCGATACAGTGCGCCGAAAAAGAGGATCAGCCCGAACGTGTACATGGAGAAAATGTCCAGGAACTGCCCGAAGAACGACAGCGTCGCGTGGTAGAAGAAACTGGACACCCCGATGAAGAGCATCGTGATTCCGAGGAGCGGGATGAGCACGTCCTCTCGGGTGGCGGGTTTGCGGATGCCAGACCCGGGAGTTGCACGCAAGCCGGTACGGCGCGAGAGCACCACCCATGTTCCGAGGATCACGAACGCGAACGAGCTCACCGAGTTCGCGAGTTGTTCGGGGAATCCGGCTGCACGCTCGCAGAAGCAGTGCCCGGGCACGCACGTGGCGGCGCGATCGACGAGAGCGGTGCCGGCGAGCGCATACGTGGCGTACCAGGCGACGGCGCACACGGCTGCGCCGAGCAGGAGGGCCCACAGCGTCCCCCGCACCATCATTCTCCTCGGCCCCTCACGGGGTAACGGGTTGCGAAAATTTCAACCTGGCTTCGAGGCATCCTCTGTATCGTAGCTTTCGGCAAAACGTCGAAGAAGGAGTTTCGTGGAACTGACACCAGGTTTGCACAGGATCGGCAACGACATCGTCGCCGCCTACCTTGTCGAGGACGAGAGCGGGCTCACCCTCATCGATGCCGGGCTTGCCGGCCAGTGGAGTGATCTCACTGCCGAGCTGAAGTCGATGGGGCGAACGCCCGGCGACATCCGGGCCATCATTCTGACGCACGGAGACACCGACCATATTGGTTTCGCCGAACGACTGCGCCGCGAGTTCGGTGTTCCGGTGTACGTCCATACCGCGGATGCCGCGCGGGCCAGGGGCGAAGTCAAGAGCAAGCCGACGGTGGGGAAAGTGAAGCTCGGCCCGCTTTTGAAATTCTTCGGATACGCGATCGCCAAGCGGGGCATGAGCACCACGTACCTCACCTCGGTCACCGACGTTGCCGACGGTCAGGTCCTGGATGCGCCGGGCGCCCCGCAGATCATTGCGCTCCCGGGGCACTCCCCCGGCAGCATCGCTGTGCACGTCCCTCGCGTGGATACGGTCTTCGTGGGCGATGGACTCACGACGCGTCACGTCCTCACCGGCAAGGTCGGACCGCAGCCTGCGCCGTTCACCGACGATCCGGCGCAGGCGATCGAGTCGCTCGAGCGGCTTCGCAAAACGGGCGCGAAGTGGGTGCTTACCGGTCATGGCGCACCGTGGTCCGAGGGTGTCGCCGCGGCGATCGATGCGGTGACTGAGGCGTACCGCACAATGGAGAAATGACGCGATTCGGAATCGATGCGCTTACCGCGGTCCGCCTGGCTCGTGAGGGTCTTTCGGCGCATGAAGACCATAAACTCGTCGCGCCGAACGTGCTCCGTTCGCACGCGCTTTCGCTCATCTTCCGCGAGGTGCGCGACGGTGAGCTGGGGGCACGCGACGCGCACACGATGCTCGACCGCATCACGACAATGCGCATCCGACTCCTCGGCGACCGGGTGTCGCGCGCTGTCGCATGGCAGGTCGCGGAGCAACTCGGCTGGGACGACACCGTCGACGCCGAATATATCGCTGTCGCCAAGTTGCAAGCGGATGCGTTCGTCACGCTCGACGAACGCCTCGCGATCGCGGTCGCCGGCGTTGTGCCGGTCGCTCCGTTCGAGGCGCTCCTCCTGCCCGAGTGAGCCTCAGCCGATCCGCGGCATAGCAAGCAATCGTCATGCTCCGTGGAACCGGATGCCGGTAATCGAGTCGACGTCGATGCGCACGTAGTTCCACTTCTCCGTCGGGATCGTCGATTGAAGGTCGAGGACGCCAGACTCCTGGATGTCGGCGTCGAACATCATGCGGCGGGCGGTGCCGTGGGCCACGACGCTCCAGTGGCGATGGCCGTGGCGGCCATCCGTCTCGAAAGCGACGGCCGGTTGCGCGGTGAGGTCAATCAGCTTGCTGCCCGGCGCCGTGCGAAACAGGATGCGCTCCTCGAACACGTGAAAGTTGATCGGGAAAATGTTGGGCGCCACGTCGCCTGAGGCACGATCGACTGTCGCGGTTGCGAGCCGACCGACACCGTCACGGGAAAGAAGTTTCCAGCATTCCTCAACCGTCAGTTGCTCGATCACGGGCACCGAATCGTCGGACATGTCTCGCCTTCCTGCCACGGTCCAGCCTAGCCAGCCGGCACGCGAGACGGCCACGCAGCCCACCCCTCGGGATGCGCCGCCAGTGTTTCGGCGGCTGCCTGAATGCGTTCGGGCCCCGAAAGCTCAATGAGCCTCGTACCGATTCCGTGGGAAGCCGAACCGTCAACCGCTGAAAGGGCCGACTCAAACTCTATGTCGCCGCCATGAAGCCTGCGTTCCCGAGGGCTGCCGCCCGAAGGGCATGCTTTCACTCCAATTTCTGATCAGCGCTCGTTTCGACCACCCTACGGGGCAGGGGCGGAAAATTCACCTCCGCGGCATCACCACCCCACTGTTACTGTGCGGGTATGGCGAATGTCCTCGCGTGGATCTCCGCCAGCAAATCGGCGTGATGGATTTCGGCCACGTTCGGGTGGGCCCGCATCCGGTAGCGCAGCGCGTTGTCGCCGTAGGTTTCCAGGATGGGGCTGTTGGTGGGGTCGACGGACAGGCCGCGAGCCTCCGCGCGCAGGGCGGGATCGAGTTCGAGGCGCGGCATCGTGGCATCCAGTGCCGGGTTGTAGAAGAACGGGATGGAGATGCGATCGGTGCCGACCTGCGGCGAGACGACCCGGTGCAGGGTGGCTTTCAGGTAACCGTCAGTGGCGAGCTCGAGCATCTCGCCGATGTTGACGATGAAGGCGCCGGGGATGGATGGCGCGTCGATCCACTCCCCGCCGTGTTCGACCTGCAGGCCGCCCTTGTCGGGTTCGACGAGGAGCAGGGTGAGTACACCGCCGTCGCGGTGGGCGCCAACGCCTTGTTTTGTTACGTCCGCTGACTCGCCCGGGTAGCGGACGATCTTCACCAGCGAGAAGGGGTGGTCGGCGAAGGCGCTGTCGAAGACATCCTCGGATGCGCCGAGAGCGACCGCCCAGGTGCGCAGGAGGCGGAGGGCGAGGGCGTTGAGTTCGGTGGTCCAGCGTGTGACGGTGGGTTGCAGGTCGGGGAAGTTGGCCGGCCACAGGTTCGGACCTTCGAGGCGCCAATAGTCGGGGACGCCCGCGCCACGCTCGACGGCGGGGCGCTCTTCGCCGATGTCGATCTGTTCCCGCCAGTCGACGTCGCCGTGGGTGAGCTCGCGGCCGATGCGCGTGTATCCGCGGAACTGCGGGCTGTGGATGTTCTCGATCGCGAGCTTCTCCTCCTCGGGGAGCGAGAAGAAGCGGCGGGACACATCCAGGATGTCGTCGATGAGCGCCTGGTCGATGCCGTGCCCGACGAGGTAGAAGAAGCCGACCTCGTGGGTGGCTTGGCGCAGTTGCTGGCGGAATCGCTGTGCCGACTCCTCGCCGTTGTCGAGGGCGGACATGTCGAGGATGGGGAGGGAATCTAGCACCCACCAATCGTTGCAGGTGCGGGTGGTGGCGCGCTGAAAGTTACGTCGGAGGCGAACTGTGAATTGGCTGCTTCCAAAGACCAGAAAGTGGTTCGATTCGACTCGATTGTGAAACATGAGGGGACACGATTTGAGGCAGTTCTGCTTGCATGATGGCTTAGTCAACTAATGAGATTGGTCGACATGTTTCTTCTAGGAAGTGTCATATTAGTGGGGCCCAAGCGGATAACCTGATCCCATGGCGGATTCAGGACGAGTTATAGGCGGGCACTACTTGAATTCGGCGGTGTCGACAGCAAGAGGGAGCGAGCTAGTCGTCCGCTCGGGTTTCAAGGGCCGAAAACTGGATGAAGAGCAAGTCAATGCATGGCAAGAGATTTTGTCGGCGCCGAGGAGCAGCAGGATAAGCACCGTTGGGCAAGCAGTTACCGGCGCCGTACTCCCCCGCTTCCTAGGCAAGGCCGCATCCGCGGCAGTTGGGGCAACGATCGATTCAGCGATGCGCCCTCCCCGCGTTGTTCGCATTGACTGGGCGGACGGCAAAAGGTCCCTCATCAAGCTGCCGAGAAAGCTTTTCACGCATCTAGAGCTCATGCTTCAGAGCCGCCAAGTACCTCCCGTGGAACTCTCATCTGACGCCATCGAGGCGAATGGCACAACCGAAGTCGCACCTACCTTGGCAGAGCAGGCGCTAACGCAGCTGTCGGGGCTGCTCAGAGACAAGCTCCCGACGCCTGTGCCGCGCGAACCAAAACCCCTCGAATCGGCGCAAACTCCGCAACCCGATCTGGAAGAACACCTCACGAAACTTGCCGCACTTCGCGACGCCGGGATTCTCACCGAGGACGAGTTCACGGCGAAGAAGACTGAACTACTGTCTCGTCTCTGAAGTAGGCGAACAAGTCAGCCTCAATCTGACAGCATGATGGCGCGGCCATCAACCGGCTATTAAATTCGCACCTCGCCCCACACAAAATGCCGGTGCTCACGACGTCGCGGATCGCGCGCGCGTTGAGTTCGCGGCGTCTCGCTTGAAGTCGTGTTCGGCGTCCACATGATCCACGCTACCCACTACGGAGTATCCAATAATGGGCCAGTCGCGAGTGAACTGCGTTCGGTCAGATCGCCTGACCACTTCTACGAGAATACGCGCACTTACTCGGATCGCGAGTGGGCAGAGTGCCAACTCAAGTCGTCAGACGTTCAGCGAAGTTGTAGGTGCCTACTTCGTTTGATCACTCACGCGCAGTGCTCGCAAATGCGCGTTGAATGTCGGGAGATCTAGGGACTCCGTACTCGGTCCCTTTCGAATGAAGAACTCGAATGGTTTGTTGTTCTCGCGCCGAACAAAACTACGGGCTTCCCGCGCCACTACATTAACGAGAACGACCAACCTGGAATCAATTTGGGTCGCTACCATTTCGACATAGGGCAAGATTGCCGCGCCCTCGAAGAAGCGGCCTCGAATTAGAGAAAGCAAGTGAAGTTGCCACTTGTCGAAGTTCCAACCTTTCAATTTCATGTCTAGGGCAATTCCCTCACATGCCTCTCCGTCGTCATTGATCCCAATGAGTAGTTGGCCGCCACTTCCATTCAAGAATGCACATATCGTCTTTAGTACCTCACCAGGGAGGGACGGAACGTCCACCAACGTCCCGCTTTGAGACCATTCGCGCATCGAGCAAAACAAGGAGCTTTTAAACTCGATTGATTGACTTTCTCCTTCATCTCGAATCCTATTTACACGGGCAACTACAGTTGAAACGTCGGTTGCGTGGCGGAGTACTCTGCCACTCAAGATAGTTCCTTGATCAAGTGAAGGCTCTAGCTCCAGCTGGAACGTAGCCACAAACTTTTGAACTTCCAGCGCGACAGTCAGAATGTCGGCGCCAGCAAGGTCCAGTATTGCGGCCATCGATTCAAGAGTGGTCTCAACCCCACCATTGTGAGCGAGAGCTACAAGTTGCCCGACTTCAGGTTGAACTTGAATCGACATTCTGGCTCAGAGACGCACTGTGCAACGACTAACCAGATATTCAGCAATTTGGCTAGCTCTGTCTTCCCAAAACTTAAGGGGGTCCGGAACTGGCGCGGTCAATGCACTAAACGCCACCTCCGAAATGAAATGTGTGCCCAGTCGAGCACTCGCGACTTCGTAATTAACTTCTCGAGAAGCCAAAGCCTGTCCCGGCGTTTTTGCTCTCCACAGATTGTTGCTCTCCCTAGTCAACGGCGTGAGATTTGCAACCGAACGTACATAGTCGAACTCCGACTTGTTGGAGTCAAGCACTTCACCAAGTGCACCGTGTTGATTGTTCGCACACCACGCCTGCGGGTAAATGTGATGAAGTTCCACCGGTTTGGCACTTGGGAAAACAATTGAAACGTCAGGGTCGAGTAGATCTACCCTTGGTCGCGTTCTAACTGGTAAAGTCAGCGCCCGCCCGAGCGCGCCCGCGGGCTTGGTGTGTAGTAATTGTTCAAATAGATTGCCTTTCGTAGGCATTTCCATCCGCATTTGCTTTTCAAGAGCACTATTGACATTGGCGGCCCATCCGTTCGCGTTGGCTGACTTGGCACGCAAAAACAAGAGTTCCTTCAATGCCTTCATATCTGTCGCGCTTTGACTAAGAAAACCCTGGTCATAGCGGCCTGTAAGTGAATTCCGCCAGAAGAATGCGCCAAATAGCGCATTTAATTCCTTCTCAGTCCATTGCCCTGAGAACCGACTGTCGTGATCCATGTACCAGCGTAAAGCGACGTACATTGCCACCGTAACCGGGTAAGGGCAATCGAGGAGTGGGAAACTGGAGCTGCTCACGCACTCTTGAAAGTCACCCACGTAACCAGCGATAGCGGGTGCGTGCTCGACAAATTCCTTCCAAAATTCGGCCGGTGTTGCCAGCAAATCTCCAGCTTTAATCGAAGAGATTGTGGAAACTTTCTTCGTTCCCCCGACCGCTCTCGGGCTTGGCTTCTCAGAATCGAGAGCAACGTAGCATGCGGTGGCGATCTGCGCCACAATCTCGGGTCGGTTGGTCTTTGATGCCCAGCCAACAGCCCCCTCACGCTGACCCAGATCGTCAATCCATTCCCGCAAAAGGATTGGGTTCTCGTCGTCGACGGTGTCGTTATAGAGCCAACTATGTAGCAGATCGACCGTCGATACCTTGGTCCCTGTGGTGTTGAGCGTTTCAAAAATTTCGCAAATTTCCCCGAGGTTGTAATCGGCTGGCACAATGTACACGGCAAGGACAGTGTCGTTGATACCTTGAAACGCCTTCCTGAGAATTGAATCTCGCCTTTCCAACTCGTCTGGGTCAGGCAACCCATTCCCTGGATAGTGATCCGGGTTGCGAATTGCTTGAATATAGTCAAGCCATTGTCCCATCAAGCTTTTCCCGGGGTCCGTGGCCAGCGGAAACAATCCCGCCCCAATGCAAACGCTTAGCTGGTCATAGTTCTTGGACTTTACTTCGGCATCGCGGATATACTTCACGCGCTCGCTCGAGTCTTGATGAGTAACGTCCAGAAAATACCGGCCGGAAAACCGCCGCCTTGCATCGGTGGCTCGCAGACCTCCAAAAACCATAGCTAAGGCAGTAGCGCGTTGACGGCCGTCGAGCACGGCGTAAAACTTCTTTGGCCGATCATCGGTTGACGCCAATTTGACGTCCACTGACTCACCATTGACTGTGTCAGGAATTGATGCAGGGACTAGCCGGAGATCGCTATCATCCGGTTGTTCCCAAAGAGTCGCCATGCCTATCGGTCGAGCTTCAATTACGGACAACGCCAGGCTCGTGACATCAGCTTCGGACCATACGAAGTCTCGTTGAAAGGCGGGAACAAGCCATGTATTAGCTCTGAGAAAGTCCAATACCCCCGAAATACTTGTGGACTCAACAATCAGCGTACCCAAATTAGCCTCTCATGTTAGCTTGCCACGACCCTACTCCAATGTGGACGCGCCAATCAGTATCAGCAAGTTTGACGCCACCTAAACGGAATTATGCTTCGCTTCGTGATTGCAGTGCCCCTGGAGGGAGTCGAACCCCCAACCGTTTCCTTAGGACGGAACTGCTCTTCCATTGAGCTACAGAGGCTGGTGGGTTGAGTTTAGCGAAGATAGGTGACTCGGGAGTTCCCTTCGAGACGCGCGCGAGGCGCGCTCCTCAGGGAACCGGGCGATCAGAATCAGCGACGGGAGGTCCTGCGCGACAATGCCGCCACTAGCAGGCCGCCTACGACCGCGATGGCTTGGGCGGCTACCGCAGTCACTTTGTCTTGGTACCACACGGGTTCGTAGATCACGGGGAATCCGAGTGCGCTCAGGTCCAAGGGCACGTAGACCGAGACAACCAGCAGCGCGAGGCCGCCCGCTGCGATAGCTGCGGCGACCAATCCGGCCCACCAGCGGTGAACAACCAGGATCAAAATGGCGGCGAGGAGGTTCACCACGCCCTGAATGCGGAACAACATGCCCTGACTGACGAGCGTACCGACGAGGGCATCGAAGGGGCCGGCGAGCTGAAAGTGCACGAACGCGTTGATGAACAGCGCGAGTGCGGTCCAGACCCGTGCGGCGATAGTGAAGACTCTCATTTTCTTACCCTGCCTCTCGAGATCGTGCCGGAAACTGTGTCTCAAAAAAGAGTGAAACCGGTGGGGAGCGACTCGCT
>OEIU01002076.1_pt1 | contig 11254 bp, 8 predicted proteins | sample 1539221 | NCBI WGS metagenome assembly OEIU01 (sample SAMN03792071, study PRJEB22550) | activated sludge metagenome | feature: wastewater treatment plant; material: activated sludge; isolation source: Wastewater treatment plant of a petroleum refinery complex | place: Argentina: Zarate | collected... | reverse complement strand
GAAGGAGTTCTCGGCATAGACGATCTTCGGCCGCTTCGGTCCGGCGGCGCGCTCGGCGAGCTTCACCGCCGCCTCCATCGCCTCGGAACCCGAGGAGCCGAGGAAGACCATGTCGAGGTCACCCGGGGAACAGGCCGCCAGGTTGTGCGCGAAGGCCGTCTGGTACTGCGACATGAATGCGATCGCGATCTCCTGCCGCTTCTCGTCCTGGAACTTTCTGCGCGCTTCCAACAGGCGCGGATGGTTGTGGCCGAAGGCGAGCGAGCCGAAGCCGCCGAAGAAGTCGAGAATCTTCCGGCCGTTCTGGTCGATATAGTACATCCCCTCGGCACGCTCGACCTTGATCTTGTGGAAGCCGAGCAGCTTCATGAAATGCAGCTGGCCCGGATTCTGATGCGCCTTGAACAGGTCCGTCATGCGGACCACGTCCATGCCTTTCGCTTCCTCGACCGAGATCAGCTTCGGCTTGCGGGTGGCATTCGGGGTCAGCGTCGGCGCATCGACGAGGGTGCGCGCGGTCGTCGTTTCCGGCTTGGTCATCACGGTCATGTTCCGCCTCTTTCCTGTGTTCACTCGGCCGGCACGGAATGCGCGGCGGCGACGGTCTTGCCGTCCTTCTTGGCCCTGTATTCGCGGTAGGCCGCGATCAGCATGTCCTCGTCGCGGTATTGCGGCACCCAGCCGAGGTCGCGCTTGCCCTTCGAGACGTCGAGCACGCACTCCTCGTCGGCGATGAGGTACTGTTCGGGGTCCATGATCGGCATATTCAGCCAGTCGAGCAGGTCGAGGGTGCGCTTCACCGCCCAGCCCGGCGTCGGGATCAGGATCGACTTCGAACCGGCATGGCGGATCAGGTCGCCCAGCAGCTTGCGCACCGGCGGCGGGTTGAGAGAGCCGAGATTGTAGGCCTCGTTCGGCACCCCTGCTTTCCAGGCAAGCCGGGCGGCCTCCGCGCAGTCGAACACGGAGATGAACTGATAGGGGTTCTTGCCGGAACCGATCATCGGCACCGGAAGGTTCCAGTCGATCAGCTTGAACAGTTTTTCGAGGATGCCGAGACGGCCGGGTCCGATGATGAGGCGCGGACGGAAGAGCGAGATGTTCATGCCGCGCTTGCGCCATTCGGCGGCCAGCAGCTCGGTTTCCCACTTCGACATGCCGTACTCGCCGAGCGGCGCCACCGGATGATCCTCGGTCATCGGATAAGTCACCGTGTGGCCGTAGATCATATCCGTCGTGAAATGCACGAGGTTCGGCGCTCCGGCCTTCGCCATGGCGTCGATGATGTGCACCGTGCCGTTGTAGTTCACGGGATAAAAGAACTCATGGCGCTTGGCTCGCACCTGGATGGGCGACAGCATCTTGGCCGACAGATTGTAGACCATGTCGTCCGCCCTGATGCCGATGGTCGCGACGGAATCGGGATCGGTCACGTCCGTCTTGATGTGGCGCACATGGCGGTAGTGCGGCAGGTCGGATTTGGCGATATCGGCCACCACGGCTTCATGGCCATCGGCGACCAGCTTCGGCGCGAGGTGGCGGCCGACGAAGCCGTCGCCTCCAAAGATAATGTGTCTCATCGGGCTAGCTCACTCGTCTGGACTGGTTCCTGGGAAGGGGATACCTCGGCATGACCCGCGCCGCCTTGGGCGATCAGGATCGTGCCGATGCAGATGAAGCCGATGCCGGCGATGCGCCATGCGTTGAGGTCCTCGCGGAACACGAAATACGCGAAGATCGCCACGGCGACGTAGGCGAGGCTGAGAAACGGATAGGCAAAGGACAATTCGACCTTCGACAGCACATAGAGATGCGAGGCCATGGAAATCACGAAGGTGCAGAGGCCGAGGAACACCCACGGGCTGAACACGATCTGCAGCAGCTTCACGATCGGGTTGACGCCGTCGAAGGAGATCGGCCCGAGCGCCATCATGCCCTGCTTGAGCATGAGTTGCGCCGCAGCGTTGGTCATCACCGTGAAGAGAATGAAGACAATGTATTTCATGCGATCGTCATCCGTACCGATTGCCTATTCCGCGGCCTGCGCGAGATGAATTTCCTGATTGAGCAGCCGCTCTCCCGTGCGCTGCCAGAAACCCGAGCTGAAAGCGGGATCGCGTCTGGCTGCCAGCTTGCGGAAATCGGGAAACGAGGCCGCGAACGTCTCCGCGCTCATACGCGCGTCCTTGTAGGGATTGACGGCGCCGCCGGCGTCTACCGTGATGCGGTCCAGCTCGGAGAGCAGCGCAAGCGTGCGTTCGCCACGGTGCGGGAAGTCGAGCGTAAGCGTATAGCCCGGCCGCGGGAACGATAGCAGGCCGGGCGATCCAATGTCGCCAAACCGCTTCAGGACGGTCAGGAACGACCCCTGCCCCGCCTTGTGCGACGCCGCCAGCAGCGCCTGCACGGCCTCGCGCGCCGCATCAAACGGAATGACGCTCTGGTGCTGGTGCAGTCCACGCGGCCCATAGAGCAGGTTCCAGTCGCTGACACCGTCCAGCGGAAAGAAGAAGGACTGATAGCCGGAGACGTGAACGCCCTGCTTGCGGCTCTTTGCCCAACGATAGGCTGCGTTGAAAAGCTTCAGGAACGGCTGGTTCAGCACCGTCATCGGCGGCGCGAACGGCACGCCGAGCCGCGCTTTCCTTACGGCCTGCGGTGAGGCGGCAGTCTCGGCGTGATTGCCTGTCAGCAGCAGGCCACGACCCGCATGCACTCCGGTTGCCAGTTGATCGATCCACGCAACCGCATATTCGTTGTCCGCGTCGGCGGCTTCCGCAAGGTCGAGATAGGCTTCGATGCTCGGGAACGGCACGACCCGCTCGGCCACGTCGCGCGACGGAACCTTCATCAGGTAAAGCCGCGCCGACAGGATCAGGCCGGTGAGGCCCATGCCGCCGATCGTCGCCGCGAAGAGTTCGGCGTTACGGGTGCGCGAGCAGACGATCTGCTCGCTATCGGACCGCATCAGGACGAAACTGTCGACGTGACCGCCGAAGGTCCCCCGGCGATGATGGTTCTTGCCATGCACGTCGTTGGCGATCGCGCCGCCGACGGTGACGAATTGCGTGCCGGGGACGACCGCGGGAAAATAGCCGTGCGGCGCGGCATGGGCGATAATGTCCGAAAGCAGGACGCCGGCCTCGACCTCGATCGCACCGTCGCTCGGGTCGAAAGACAGGATGCGGCTGCGGCCGCGCATGTCGATCATCGCGCCGCGTGGATTCAGGCACGAATCGCCGTAGCTCCGCCCGTTGCCGTAGGCGAGCAGCGAATCCCGCTCCGGCGTTCTCCGGGAAAGCGCCGTGATCGCCGCGTCCGCCGACATCGATCGATGGATGGGAGCGGCGACACGCCCAAAGCTCTCATGGCGGACGGTCATGGCGCCACCACCGCCGCGACGAGCAGCAGCGCGCCGAAGACCGTCACCAGCTGGCTGCGCCAGTCGCGCGTGATGAAGACGACGGGGTCGTCATGCATCTCGTCGCGTCGCGCCAGTATCCATATCCGCATGGTGAGGTAGAGCACGATCACCGCGAGCGGCCAGATCATGTAGGGATGCGCATACTGCTCACGCACCGCGTCGCTGTCGATGTAAAGCGCCAGAACCAGCGCCGAGGAGAAGGCGGAAGCCATGCCGGCCTGCGCGACGATGTCCTCGTCTTCCGGCCGATAGCCTCGCCCGGCGATGCGCTGCTTGGGATCGAGCGTCGTCGTGCGCAGTTCGACGTAGCGCTTCACCAGCGCAAGCGACAGGAAGAAGAAGGTGGAGAACGCCAGCAGCCAGAACGATATGTCCGTTCCGGTCGCGGCTGTGCCGGCCAGGATTCGCATCGTATAGAGTCCGGCAAGCATCAGCACGTCGAGCAGCAGCATGCGCTTGATCGACAGCGAATAGGCCGTGGTCGCCACGAGATAGGTCGCCAGCGCGGCCATGAAGAGCGGCGGCAGGAACAGCGCCGTGGCGAAGCTCACGGCAAGCAGCAGCACCACGCAGACCATCCCGAACTTCATGGACAGGAGCCCGCTGGCGAATGGCCTGTTGCGCTTCGTCGCATGGCGGCGGTCGAGACCCAGATCGAAGAAGTCGTTGACGATGTAGACTGCCGAAGCAGAGGCGCTGAAGGATATGAAGGCGAGGATGCACGCGCCGATCATCTGAAGATTGGCGTATTCGTGCGAGAGCACCACCGGCACCGCGATCAGCACGTTCTTGAGCCACTGGTGCACGCGCAGCATTTTCAGCAGAGTCTTGAGCGTGGGACGAGGCGTCTCCAGCAATTCGGCCTTATGCCGTGCCCGCCACCGGGCCGCCGGCCGGTCCGGGGCAACGACAACGGCCGTGCGGGCGGCGTCGAACACCTTGAGGTCATGCCGGCTGTTGCCGACGTAGTCGAAACCGCCGTCGCCGAACGCTTCGCACAGCGCGGCGCGCTTGCGCTCGGATGTGAGGTTGTGAAGCCCGTCGGTCGCCATCACCCTGTCGAAGATGCCGAGATGGGCGGCGATCGCCTCCGCGAATTTGCGCGGCGTGCCGGTGGCGAGGATCGTCTGGCGTCCGGCTGCGCGCTCGGCCCTGATGCGTTCGACCACTTCCGCACGATAGGGAAGCAGTGTCGGATCGATGCTCACGCGCGCGGCGATTTCCTGCTTGAGACGCGCCGGCCCGGACAGCACCCAGAACGGGAGCATGAAAAGGCAGAGCGGGTGCTTTCTCAAAAGCAGGAACAGACCTTCCCACAAAAGGTCGGTCGCAATCAGCGTGCCGTCGAGATCGACGGCAAACGGAATCGTCGTGTTGTCCGACCTCGCGTCCATCCGGCCTGCCACCCTGTTCTTGCCGTCCCGCGCCCTGACCGGGCGTCTTTGAACGCGGTATAGCGGGCTGGAGTCAGATAAGGCTTAACCGGGAGGGCGCCGGTGGGGTCGTAGGGGCGCTTTTCATGCGTTAGGTTTAACGCTTGCTTGCCCGAAAACATAAAAGGCCGCGCAAATCGCGCGGCCCTGACGAGCGGGATTCAACCCGGACTACTTGACGCGAGCGACGCCGTTCATGATCTCGATGGTCTCGGAACCGGTCAGCGCTTCACGATCGCCGTTCGGCAGCGTCACAAAGCAGCCATTGGGGCAAAAATCCAGCGTCTCGCCCGCCGCGATGGAAAGCTCGCTCTTGTCACCGCCCTCGGTGACGACAATCGTGCGCGGCTCGCCATCCTTGTTGACCGCAGTCGCAGACATCGCCGCATTGGCCGCTGCGACAAGCGCGGCAAATCCGATCAGCAGCTTCTTCATATTCGTCACGGTATCTCCTACCGCCTCTTTGCCTGGTCGACGGCCAATCCGTCGCACGTAACCTTATAGGAGAAGCAAGCTGAACGGCAACTGAACGGCCGACCCTTCATGCCGGGCCGGTGTTGGACGACGCCGCACCTTTCGCCTGACCGGCCGGCGCGGTGTCCCGCTCTTCCGCCGCCGGGTCCATATGGTCGACTTCGGCGCGCGGCGTCGACGGTATGATCAGGCCGGTCCGGTCGAACGCGGTCAGCACCTGAAAGCGGATATCGTTCTGCACCGTGCCGCCATTGGTGATGTCGGCAAGGAAGACGCGTATCTCGAACTCCAGCGCCGCCGGTCCGAAATTCGCGAAAAGCACGAAGGGCTCGGGATTCTTCAACACCATCGGATGGGAACGCGCGATCGCGAGCATGACCTCGTGCGCCTTCTTGGCGTCGCAGCCATAGGCAACGTTCACCTTGATGTCGACACGGCCGAGCCTGTTGCGATGCGTCCAGTTGCCGACAGCCGCATTGATCAGCAGCGAATTCGGCATGATCATCGTCTGGCGCTGGAAGGTCTCGATCTCCGTCGCCCGCACGCTGATCTTCTTGACTGTGCCCGAGACATCGCCCGCAACCACCCAGTCGCCCACCTTGAACGGGCGTTCGGCCAGCAGGATCAGACCCGAGACGAAGTTCGACACCACGTTCTGCAGGCCGAAGCCGATGCCGAGAGACAGGCCGCCCGCGATCAGGGCGAGGTTGGAAAGATCGAGCCCGGCAGCCGAAATGCCGACGACGGCGGCAAGCGCGAAACCGGCATAGCCCACCACTGTCCTGATCGAATTGCGAACGCCGGCATCGACCCGTCCCCGCGCCATCACAGAGCCGTCGAGCCATCCCTGGAACCAGCGCGTCAGGAAGTATCCCACGACGAAGACGAGCAGGCCGGTCAGGATGCCCGTGATCGAGATGCTGATCGAGCCGATCTGGATTCCGGTAGCAAGCTTGTAGATCCAGGCACGCAGGTCGCCCGGCTGGAACCCCCAGATCAGCAGCGCGAGCGGCACAAAGATGGCCACGATCAGCAGGTTGATCGCCATGCTCAACGCAAGACCGAGTTGATCGAGCGTCGCTTCGTTCATATGCCCCAGGGCGGCGAGCCTCCGGCCGAATACCGTATGCGCGAACGCGCCTTCCTCGCTGATCTCGCGCGCCGACAGAAAGCCGATATAGGCAAGCAGGACCATCGTTCCCGTCACGACGATCTGTATCGAGACGAAGAGCGCCAGTCCTATGTAGCCGAGCAGCGAGGTCAGCACCGTGAAGCCGCCGATGGCGAAGAGGAAACCGCGCAGCCAGCCCGGCCAGGGACGCCAGCGCCCTTCCGCATCCCTGAACGGCCGGATCAATCCGATGAGGATCATCAGCAGGCCGATGATGATCGTGGCGATGAAGCTGCGTACTATGGTGATCGACAGCGGCGAGCCCATCTGCTCGTTGACTTCGCCGAGGAACATGCTCACGCCGAGCACGACAGCCATGGCGGTGGCCATGCCGATCAGCCAGCGGCCGGGAGTCGGCTCGACCCCGATCAGGCGCCAGTTCGGCAGGGACGGCGAAAGGGCAGCGCGCGTCAGCCTGTTGACGCAGAAAATGACGAGCAGAACATCCGACAGCGATTTCAGGAAGACCCCGATATCTCCCCGCAAGACGTTGAAATAGTGGAAGAAGAACGCCGTGGACGTGAAGAAGACGGCGAGCGCCAGCGTCGGCAGCAGCGTCGACCAGAAAACGACCGACAGCCGGCTGAGATAGCTGGGGTCTTCTACCGTACGGTCGGGCTCGATCAGCCGGCCCACCAGCCGCCGGCCGCCGACCATCAGGATCGCAGCAGCCAGAAGCGCGAGGAAGGTCGCCGCAAGCACCGCCTGGAACTTGAACTGGAAGACGAAGCGCAGCCATGACGAGACGGAACGGTACAACTGGCTGAGTTCGCGCTGCGCATCCGCCGCCGTCTCCGTTCCGAACGCGTCGACCAGATCGTAGCGCGCGGTCAGTTGCCGCCTGAACAGATCGCTCCGCAGCGTCGCGACCCTGTCGAGCAGGTTGCTGACGCGGATCGACAGGTCCTCCGCCTTGCCGAGCAGGACATTGATGTCGGCCTTTTCTGCCTGAAGCGCCTTCCTTTCGTCGGACAGGTTCTCGGTTTGAGGCGGTTGCCCGTCGGGGGGGGGCGCGCGGAGCTGTTGGGGCGGGCTGTTGATCTCGGCCAGCCGCGGCCTGAAGGCCACGCCGCTCTGCAGAAGCTCGGTCGCCATGTCCTCGAGGCCGAGGCGGAGCTCGACCAGTTTCTCGTCGCTGTCCGCGCTTGCGTCGATCCGAGCCGCTATGGCGTCCGCGCGCCTGGCGATCTCGCTAAGAACGGACTGCTGCGTCGCGACGATTCCCGCTCCCTGCTGCGTCAGCGGCGTCTCGTCCTGCGCGGTCACCGGCAGTGCCGACGCCAGAAGCACAAGCATGAGCGCGATGCTGCGCAGGAAGATGGTCAGCCGGTTCGTCAAGCCGTGAATCACCGCGAAGGGTCGGTCGAAGTGGCGGATAGTGTTAGAGACCGGCGGCGCGGCCGGCAAGCGACGATGCCCTGCGAACGAGGTCGGGCAAGCGATATGTCATGGCGCAAAATTGGCCTTCGCGCCCGGATCGCGTCTATAGTGTCCGGACGGCCGATTTGAGGATGGGGCATGGCGGAATATTCAGCCCTCGCGCTGCTGAAGAACGCGTTCTCGGGAAACCGGGACTGGAAGCCGGCATGGCGCAAGCCGGACCCGAAGCCGAGCTACGACGTCATCATCATCGGTGGCGGCGGGCACGGGCTATCGACGGCCTATTATCTCGCCAAGGAGCACGGCATCACCAATGTGGCGGTGCTGGAAAAAGGCTATCTCGGCTCGGGCAATGTCGGCCGCAACACGGTCACCATCCGTTCGAACTATCTCCTGCCGCAGAACATCCGCTTCTACGAACATTCCATGAAGCTCTGGGAGAACCTGTCCCAGGACCTGAACTACAATGTGATGTTCTCCCAGCGGGGCGTCGTCAATCTCGGCCATTCGCCTGCGCAGATGGACGACTATGCACGCCGCGGCAACGCCATGCGGCATGAGGGCGTCGACGCCGAACTGCTCGATGCACGGCAGCTCAAGCAGCTCATGCCGGGACTCGATGTCAGCCGCTCGGCGCGCTTTCCGGTGCTCGGCGGCCTGATGCAGCGTCGCGCCGGCACTGCCCGGCACGATGCCGTCGCATGGGGTTACGCGCGCGGCGCAGACCGTCGCGGCGTCGACATACTGGAAAACTGCGAAGTCAACGGCTTCCTCAAGGACGGCGACCGTGTCGTCGGCGTCACGACGTCGCGCGGCGAGATCCGGGCGAAGAAGGTTGCCGTCGCCGTCGCCGGCTCGACCGGCCATGTGATGCGCATGGCCGGCGTCGAGGAGTTGCCCATCGAGAGCCACGTCCTCCAGGCTTTCGTGACCGAATCGATCAAGCCCTTTCTGGACACGGTGGTCACCTTCGGAATGGGTCATTTCTACATCAACCAGTCCGACAAGGGTGGGCTGGTTTTCGGCGGCGACATCGACGGCTACAACAGCTACGCGCAACGCGGAAGCCTGCCCGTCGTGGAAGACGTCATGAGCGAGATGGTCGCCTTGTTTCCCAGCCTTGCGCCCCTGCGTCTGCTGAGATCGTGGGGCGGCATCATGGACATGTCGATGGATGGCTCGCCGATCATCACGACCGGCCCCCTGCCCGGCATGTACCTCAATTGCGGCTGGTGCTACGGCGGCTTCAAGGCCACTCCGGCATCGGGATTCTGCTTCGCGCACACCATCGCGAAGGATGAGCCGCACGAATTCAACGCCCCCTTCCGGCTGGATCGATTCCATCGCGGGACGGTCATAGACGACAAGGGCCAGGGCGCCACGCCCCGGTTGCACTGAGCCATGCTGATCACCTGTCCCTACTGCGGCCCGCGCGACGTTTCCGAATACACCTATCAGGGAGACGGAAATCGCACGCGCCCCGATCCCGCTTCCACCGATCAGGAGGCCTGGAATCGCTACGTCTACGACCGCGTGAACATCGCCGGCGAGCACAATGAGATCTGGCAGCACTCCGGCGGCTGCCGGGCGCATCTGGCGGTGACGCGCTCCACCCAGACGCACAAGGTTTCGCGTGTTTCCTTTGTGCGCGAGACCGGCCACGCCCTTCATGAGCGGCACGCCGTGGCGGGAGAGCCGCGATGAGCCCGCGCCGCGCTGCCGCCGGCGGCCGCATCGACCCCAGCAGGACGGGCCGTTTCACCTTCCACGGCCATGCCTACAACGGCCATCCGGGCGATACGCTCGCCTCGGCGCTGCTTGCCAACGGCGTCAGGCTCGTCGGCCGTTCGTTCAAATATCATCGTCCGCGCGGCCTTGTTTCCGCTGGCATCGATGAGCCCAACGCGCTGGTCCCGGTCCTGCGGGGAGCCGTGCGCGAGCCGAACGTCCCGGCGACGACCGTGGAGATATTCGACGGCCTCGTCGCGGTCAGCCAGAACCGCTTCCCTTCGCTCGCCTTCGACGTGAACGCCATCAACCAGCTGGGCGGCAAGCTGCTCGGCGCCGGGTTCTACTACAAAACCTTCATGGGGCCGGCGATCGGGCCGCTGAAGGGCACCCGCTTCTGGATGTTCTGCGAGCATTTCATCCGCCGCGCGGCAGGTCTCGGCCGCGTCGGCGATGCCGGCGACACAGCCCGCTACGAACGCGTCAACGCCTTCTGCGACGTGCTTGTCGTCGGCTCCGGGCCGGCGGGGCTGATGGCTGCCCGTGCCGCGGCCGAGAGCGGCGCGCGCATCATCCTCGCCGAATTCGACCGGACATTCGGCGGTTCCACGAAATGGTCGGGCGAAACGATTGGCGACCGGCCTGCGGACCTTTGGGCCGAGTCTGTCGTCGATGAACTGCGCGCCATGCCCAACGTCACGCTGCTGCAGCGCACTCAGGTCTGGGGCTACTACGACGACAACACGCTTGCCGCGCTGGAACGTGTCTCCGATCACAAGGCGGCGCCCGGTATCGGCGAGCCGCGGCACCGGAGCTGGACGATCCGCGCCGGCAAGGTCGTCCTGGCAACGGGATCGCTCGAACGTCCAATCGTCTTTCCGGAAAATGACCGCCCCGGAGTGATGCTCGTCTCCGCAGCCCAACGCTTCGCGGCCGAGTACGGTATCGCAGTCGGCGCGAAGGTCGCGCTCTTCGTCAACAATGACAGCGCTTATGCGGCCCTTGGCGCATTGAGGGAAGCAGGCTCCGGGATCGTGTCAGTGATCGACGTCCGCGCCGAAATTTCGCCCGCAGCGCGTGCGGCGGCGAACGTCGCAGGTGTCGAGGTGCTGGCCGGCCACGCTGTCGTCGGCACCGAAGGCGGCAAGGCGCTGTCCGGCATCAAGGTCCAGCCGTTCGACTCGGTTGGTCGTACGATATCGGGCGACACCCGCACCATCGCGGCGGACGCGCTGCTCGTGTCGGGCGGCTGGTCGCCGACGCTGCATCTGGCGACCCAGGCCGGCGGCAAGCCGCTGTGGCATGAAGAAATCCAGGCCTTCGTCCCGCCCGAGCCGCACCAGAACTGGGTCTCGGTCGGCGCGGCTGCGGGTTCCTTCTCCACCGTGGAAGCCATCGCGCAGGGCGCAGCAGCCGGTCGCGATGGCTCATCCGACGACGAAGTCCTGCCCGAAGCGGAGCCCACGGCTTTGCTGTCGCGCCCTGCCCCGGTGTTCGAGATCAAGGCCAAGGGCAAGGCTTTCGTCGATTTCCAGCACGACGTGACGGCGGACGACGTGCGCCTCGCGCATCGGGAAGGCTTCGTCTCCGTCGAGCATCTGAAGCGCTACACCACGCTCGGCATGGCGACGGACCAGGGCAAGA
>OEIU01002075.1_pt1 | contig 11256 bp, 12 predicted proteins | sample 1539221 | NCBI WGS metagenome assembly OEIU01 (sample SAMN03792071, study PRJEB22550) | activated sludge metagenome | feature: wastewater treatment plant; material: activated sludge; isolation source: Wastewater treatment plant of a petroleum refinery complex | place: Argentina: Zarate | collected... | reverse complement strand
GGGAACCGGGAGAGCAAGCGGGCGTTGACGCCACGGACGCGGCGGACCGCCGGTTCTCCACCCAGAGCGAGGAATTTTCGATGAGCAGCACGACCGACAAGATCAAGGGCTACGCGAACGAAGCCATCGGCAAGGGCAAGCAGGCCGTCGGCAAGGCGATGGATCGCCCCGACATCGAAGCCGAGGGCGTCCTGCAGGAAGGCAAGGGCGAGGCCCAGAAGGCCGTCGGCAAGGGCAAGGATGCGGTCAAGAAAGTGATCGACAAGGCCTGACCTGCCGAACCGACATACTCCCTGTCGCCCGGCGGCGCTTTCGCGTCGCCGGGCTTTTCCGTGGCGACCCTTTCGCGGAGGAACCGACATGTCGCTTCTCATCTGTGAAGACGATCCGCTCATCGCTCTCGATCTGAGCGAAGAAGCCGAGCGCCGTGCCGTCGGCGAGGTCGTGGTGGTCGCCAATGCGGACGATGCGCTACGCGCCATCGACAACGGCGCATTCTCCGCCGCGATCGTCGACCTGCACCTGGAAGACGGCAGGTCCGGGCCGCGCATCGCCCGGCGGCTCGCCGAGCGCGGCGTCCGCACTATCATCCTGTCCGGCGGCGAACTGGATTGCGCGGAGCTCGCCGACGCCGCGCATGTGTTCATCCGCAAGCCGACGCCGGCCGACATCGTGATCGACTGCGCGCGGGTCGCCGCGACGCCCGACGCCGCCTGATCCTGTTGGAGTGAGGCTCCCGGAAACGAGAACGCCCGCCCCTTCCGGGGCGGGCGTTTTTCTTCGCAGCCTGCGGGCTCCTTGCAGCCGCCGGTCAGCGGTAGAGGAACATGATGAGGAGAATGATCGGGATCGGCACGCCGATCAGCCACAGCAGAAGTCCACGTCCCATGATGCGCTCCCTTTGTTTCCCGGCGCGCGGCGCCGTCGTTACTTCGTCACGATCGCGTTGAGCATCCAGATCGCCTTCTCGTGGAAGGTCAGCCGCTGGACGAGCATGTCGTTGGTGACGATGTCGTCGGCGTCGTCCGCCTTTTTCGCCGCCTCGCGCATGAGGCGGCATGTCGCTTCGTGGTCGGCGACGAGATCGCGGATCAGCTCTTCGGCGGACATCTCGACCGTCTGCCGCTTCTCGGTCGTGAGATCTGGAGACTTGGTGAGATGGCCCAGCGCGCGGATGCGCTCGGCGATCGTGTCGACGGCCTCGAACAGGTTGTTGTACTGCTCGTCCGTCAGAATATGGATCGGGTGAAACAGCGGACCCACGACGTTCCAATGATGGATCTGCGTCTTCACCAGCAGACGGTAGGTCCCCGTGAGACACTCCTGCAACGCGTTGGCGAGTTCGGCGCGCGCCTTGTCGGCTATTCCGATCGAGAGCTTCTCGGCTTTGGGCTTGGTTTGCAGAACTGTGGCGGACGCCATGTCGTTCGTCCCTTGCGTTGGAGAAAATCGGCGGACGGACCAGTTCTTCGCCCGTGCGGGGCAGCAGGTCGAGCGCGTCTCCGGTCCGTCCGAAGCCAAAACACGCCGTCCGCCGCACGGTTCCGGCCACGAACGAAAATTGTTCGGCGCGGCGCGAGTCGAAGGCGCAGGCGCGAAATTGGCGCCTTTGCCGGAACCAAAACGGACAACTCGCGTTCGAACGCCTGGATGGAAGCGCGGACGTGGCCGCCCGCCAAGCGAGTGACGAACATGACGAAATGCGAACTCGCCGCGACCAGCCCCGAGACGCGCGCCAGGGAAGAGATCCTCGCCGAATCCGAGAGCCCGCCTGAAAGCAAAGGGTATTCGTTCGGATTTGCGCGCTTTTCCGCGACAGTCGCCGCGCTCGCCGGGCGTCCTGCCGCCTTCGCGCTCGCCGTCGCCACCGTCCTTGTCTGGGCCGTTTCCGGCCCTATTTTCCGATGGTCGGATACGTGGCAACTCGTCATCAACACCGGCACGACCATCATCACTTTCCTGATGGTCTTCGTGATCCAGAACGCACAGAACCGGGACGCGATGGCCATTCAAGTCAAGCTCGACGAACTCATCTGCGCGACGCGGGACGCGAGCGACAGGCTGGTGGGAATCGAGGACCTGGACGACGTTGTCGTGAAGAAGCTGAAGGCCGACATAGAAACGCGCACGAATGCGCCGCATGGCGTCGCCAAGGCCGGCTGAACCTCGGCATGTTCGCGAAATCGCGCCGTTTCTTCGGCTACAATCTCCTGTTTCTCGGCTTCGGCGCATTCGCGCTGTTCATTATCGTGGCGACGTCGGTGCTCTATTCCAGCCGCGTGCAGACTTACGCGGCGGAAGCGCTTAAGGCGGCGCGGCTCAACGCACAATTGCTGAAGTACCAGTCCGATCTGGTCGACGCCGAAACGGCCGTGCGCGGATTTCAGCTCACGGGCCGTGAAAGCTATCTGGCCCCCTATTTCGAGTCCCTCTCGAGCATCCAGGAGGACGCGGCGGACATTCGCGGGAATGTCGACTCCTTCGCGGAGAAGTCGCTCGATCGGGAGGCGGTCGACGAGTTAATGCGGCTCGGCGCGACACAGATGGATATTGTGCGGACCACTCTCGACGACGCGCGCGCCGGCAGGCTCGACGCCGCGGCGCTGGTGCGGGCTTCCGACCGCGGCAAGGCGGCGATGGACGCGGTGCGGGCCAAGGTCGCAACGCTCCAGAGCGCGGCCGAAGCCGTCAGCGCGCGTCAGGACGACAATATGCGCGCGGCGTCCGCGACGCTGACGACGCTGATCGCGCTGGGCGTCGGCATGATCGTCATGCTGACGATCTCCGCGGGCCTTTTCATCGTGCGGCACCTGCGCGAACTCGATCGCGCGCGCGAGGCGCTCGTGGAGGCCAATGCGAATCTCGAGGAGCGGGTGCGGGCGCGAACCGAAGGCGTGATGCGCGCCAACGAGGAATTGCAGCGCTACGCCTATATCGTGAGCCACGACCTGCGCGCGCCGCTCGTCAACATCATGGGCTTCGTCTCGGAACTCGAGACGGCGACCGGCCTGCTCCGCGCGCATATCGAGAAATCGGGCGGCGACCCGGACGACCCCGCGCTCGCGCCGGTCTACGAGGCGGCCGATACGGACATTCCCGAGGCGCTCGGCTTCATCCGCTCGTCGATGAACCGGATGGACCGGCTCATCAACGAAATCCTGAATCTGTCGCGCGCCGGCCGGCGGGTCCTCGAGCCCAGGGCCGTCAAGATGGACGAGCTGGTGCAAACCTGCATCGACTCGATTCAACAACGCTTCGACGACGCCGGCGCCAGCGTGTCCATCGACGGCGCCCTGCCGAACATCGTGTCCGACCGGGCGGCCCTGGAGCAGATTTTCTCCAACCTGCTCGACAACGCCGCCAAATATCTGCATCGCGACCGCCCCGGCCGGATCGTGGCGCGCGGCAGGACGCGCGGCGGCTACGCCATGTTCGAGATCGAGGACAACGGCCGCGGCGTCGCGCCGGGCGATCAGGAGCGCATCTTCGAGCTGTTCCGGCGCGCCGGCGTGCAGGACCGCCCCGGCGAAGGCATCGGACTTGCGCATACGCGCCAGCTCGCCCGCCGCCTCGGCGGCGACGTGACCGTGACAAGCGACGGCTCGAACGGCACAATATTCACCGTTATGGTGGCGCGCGACCTGGGCGCGCTGCTGAGGAGCGAAGGAACGTGACCAAAGATCCCAGACCCGTTTCGATCCTCATGGTCGAGGACGACGAGGGCCATGCGCGCCTGATCGAAAAGAACATCCGCCGCGCCGGCGTCAACAACGAGATCATCGGCTTCCGCGACGGATCGAGCGTGCTCGAATTCCTGTTCGGGCCGGACAAGAGCGGCAAGGTGAGCCTGGGCCGATCCTACCTCGTGCTTCTCGACCTGAACCTGCCGGACATGACCGGCATCGACATTCTCGCGCGCATCAAGGCCAACGAGCACACGCGGCGCGCGCCGGTCATCGTGCTGACGACGACCGACGATCAGCGCGAGATCCAGCGCTGCTACGATCTCGGCGCCAACGTCTACATCACCAAGCCGCTGAACTACGAGAGCTTCGCCAATGCGATCCGGCAACTCGGATTGTTCCTGGCGGTCATGCAGGTTCCGGAGGCCGACTGACTTGCCGTTCGGCTCGGACATTCTGGGCCCGATCGTCGTGCTCTACGTGGAGGACGACGCGGCGCTCGCCACTCTCGTGGGCAAGGCGCTCAGGCGCCGCGGCCATTCGATGGCGCACGTGACCAACAGCGCGGATGCGCTCTCCCGTATCGCGGAAGGCGGAATCGACGTCGTCGCCCTCGACCACACGCTGCCTGGCGAGACCGGCCTCGACATGCTCGATCGCGTCGGCCCGCGCGGCGGCCGGCCGCCCATCGTCTATGTCACCGGCTCGATGGACGCGCGGCTGGCCGTCGAAGCGCTGAAGCGCGGCGCCGACGATTACGTGATCAAGGACCTGTCCGTCGAATTCTACGATCTCCTGATCGCCGCGCTCGAACAGGCGCTGGAGCGCGCACGGCTGAAACGCATGCGGGCGGAAAGCGACCGCGCCGTCCGCGAGGCCCGCGACCGCGCCGAAGCGCTCCTGTCCGAAGTGAATCATCGCATCGCCAATTCGCTCGCGCTCGTCGGGTCCATGGTGCGGATGCAGAGCTCGATGATCCGCGATCCGGCGGCGCGCCACGCGCTGCAGGAGACGCAGAACCGCATCGCCGCCGTCGCCGGCGTGCATCGCCACCTCTACACCTCCGCGCAGACGAACATGGTGGAGATCAGCGACTATCTCGGCCATCTCGTGCAGGAGCTCGCCGCCTCCATGCGCGGCGTGCATGCGGGCGTATGGGTCGAAACCGCGTTCGAGCCCGGCGCGATCAAGACCGACAAGGCCGTCGCCCTCGGGGTGATGGTCAGCGAACTCGTCACCAACGCGTTCAAATACGCCTATCCCTCCGAGGCCGGGGGCCCGGTGCGCGTCTCCTCGACGATGACGCCCGACGGCATGGCGCGCGTCGTGGTCGAGGATGACGGCGTCGGCTGCGCCGCCGACGGCGAGGCGAAGGGCACGGGGCTTGGCACGAAGATCCTGAAGGCGATGTCGCGCACGCTCAACGCCCAGCTCGACTACGAGCCGGTCGCGCAGGGGATGCGGGCCGTGATCGTGTTCGCGCCCGTCTCGACGAAGGAAAAGTCCGCGGAGGCGGCGAGCGCGCGGCGCAACGAGAGCGTCGGACGCTAGGGACGCGGCGGTGCGGTCCGAGATCGTCTGGAACGAACGGCCGCATCGCGCATTCAGCACAGGCGCGCATTGCCGCGCGCAGGCGGGACCGGGGCGAATCCGACCATGAACAATGAAAGGACGGCCCGTGCGCCGTCGGATGGGCGCGACGAGGCCGGCTGGTCGCGGCGCCTCGCCATCGGGGCGCGGCTCGCCACCATCGGACTGTTCGGCCTCGGCGCGCTGTTCGCCATGCATGAGACGTCGTCGCTGCTGGCGCCGATGATCGCCGCCATCGTCGTCGGCGTGGTGCTCTCGCGGATCGGCGAGCGGGCGCAGGAGCTGGGCGTGCCGCCTTTCCTGTCGGCGGCCCTGTTCGTGGCGGCCGCGGGGGCGGGCATCATTCTGGCCGCGGGCGCATTGACCTCGCGCGTCACGTCGCTGATCGATCGCGCGCCCGAATTGCTGGCGAGATTCCAGGCGCTCGCGATGAGCGTCCTCCAGCCCCTTCTTTCGCTCAAGTCGCGGATATTCGGCGGCTCCAGCGATGCGGCGCTCGCGGCGCCCTCCTTCGACATGTCTTCGATCTCCGGCGTGCTGGGCGGCTTGACGCCCGCGCTGAGCGGGCTCCTGATCTTCCTCGCCACCCTGTTCTTCTTCATGGCGGGGCGCGGCGACCTGCGGCGCAGGATCGTGCTCGCCTCCGGCGTCCGGGAGCATCGCCTGTCCGCGCTGCGTATTCTCAACGGCGTCGAGGAAGCGCTGGCGCATTATTTCGGAAGCGCGGCCCTGGTCTACGGGGCGCTCGCCGTCCTCACGGCCGTGCTCGCCTGGATCGCCGACCTCGGCTCGCCGCTGCTTTGGGCCACGTTCGTGTTCGTCGCCTGCTTCGTGCCGTTCCTCGGCGTGGCGCTCGTGACCGCCGCCCTGCTGGCGGCCGGCCTCTCGACCTATGACGGCTTCCTGGCGGGAATTGCGCCGGCGGCCGCCTATCTGCTCGTCCATCTCGTGCTGGAGAACGCCGCGTTGCCGGCGATCGTCGGCCGGCGGTTCGAGATCAATCCGTTTCTCGTCTTCGTCTCGATCGTGTTCTGGACGTGGATGTGGGGCGCGCTCGGCGCGGTGATCGCCTCGCCGATGCTGCTGATCCTCAAGATCGTGGTGGAAGAATTGCGCGCCGTCGACAAGCCGGAGCTGCCGGAGTGAGCGCATGGCGGTCTTCGTCCCGAGAGTCTGAGCCGGAATCTACCGCGAACCCACTTCCCTCATGCTGAGGAGGCGACGAAGCAGCCGTCTCGAAGCATGATCCAGAGTTAGGTGTCCCGGCCACCCTTCGAGACGCCGCTTCGCGGCTCCTCAGGGTGACGATTCGAGTTACGGGCCAGGCTCTCAGGAATTGTTGTGCAGGGCCGGCGCGCGACCGCCGGTGAGCGGCGAAATGTCGGGGCCGAATTCGTCGACATTGTCGACCGCCAGCAATTGCATGAGCCGCTGGCGCGCGCGGTTCACGCGGCTCTTCACGGTTCCCACGGCGCAACCGCAGATCTCCGCGGCCTCCTCGTAGGAGAAGCCGGACGCGCCGATCAGGATGAGGGCCTCGCGCTGGTCGGCGGATAATTGCTCGAGCGCCGCATGGAAATCGGCGAGGTCCAGATGGCCCTGCTGCTCGGGATGCGACACGAGGCGCGCGGCGGCCTCGCCGTCGGTGTCCTGCACTTCGCGCCGCGCCTTGCGATACTGGCTGAAGTAGGTGTTGCGCATGATGGTGAAGAGCCAGGCGCGCAGGTTGGAGCCCTCCGCGAAGGACGCGTGCGCGGCCCAGGCCTTCATCAGCGTTTCCTGCACGAGATCGTCCGCCTTGTCGCCATTGCCGGACAAGGAAATCGCGAAGGCGCGCAACGACGGTATTTCCGCCAGAAGCGCGTTTTTCAGCGCGGCGATTTCCGTCATTTTCCCGTCTCCGGGCGGCCGTGAAGGCCTGCCCGCTCCTGCTTCTCGAGCTCGTCGAGAAGGGTTGAAAAACGATCGGGCACGGGTTCCGAAACGATCGAAGAAAAGTATTGCTTAAGCTTTTCTCCCAGATGCGCCTGAATCGGTTGCTGCGGATTTTCGTCGCCCGGCTGGCCCGGCTGCTTTCGAATTCGCGACATCCTCGCCTTTCCCCTGCCGTCGTCGCCCGGACGATCCGGCGCGCACGTACGCGTCATGCCCGACTGTTGAACGCCGGATTGGGAAACCCGTTCCATCGTCCCGCAAATATTTTTCCGGACGCGCGGAACCCCGCCGGCGCCGGAACGTTATGCTGGCGTCCGGGAGCAGGCGACTTGCCCCCGACCCGAGCCCGGAAAGAACCTTTATGACCATTACGTCCCTGATCTCGCCTCAGCTCCCCCTCCTGCGCCGATACGCCCGCGCCCTGAGCGGGAGCCAGGCGAGCGGCGACAATCATGTCGTCGCCATGCTCGAATCCCTCCTTGCCGATCCGTCGTCCTTCGACACGTCGCTCGACCCGCGCGTCGCCGCCTACCGGCTCTTTTCCCGCATCTGGAACGCCAATCCAATGAACCAGGTCGAGACGCCCGCGCCCGCGGCGACCGGGGTGGCGGAACGCCGGCTCGAGGCCATAACGCCGGCCGCGCGCCAGGCGTTCCTGCTGACGGCGGTCGAGGGCTTCCCGAGCGCCGACGCCGCAAAAATCCTCGATGTGGACGAAGACGGCGTGGCCGGACTTCTCGACGAGGCGGCGCGCCAGATCGGCGAACAGGTCGCCTCGAGCGTTCTCGTGATCGAGGACGAGCCGATCATCGCGATGGACCTCGAGACGCTGGTCGAGTCGCTCGGCCACACCGTCGTCGGCAACGCGCGCACGCGCGACGAGGCGGTGGCGATGGCGCGCAAGCACCGTCCCGGCCTGGTTCTGGCCGACATCCGGCTGGCGGACGGTTCGTCGGGGCTCGACGCCGTCAACGACATTCTCGCCTCGTTCGAGGTCCCGGTCATTTTCATCACCGCCTACCCGGAATCCCTGCTGACCGGCGAACGGCCCGAGCCGACCTTCCTGATCGCGAAACCGTTCCGCGAGGAGACGGTGAAGGCGGTCGTCTCCCAGGCGCTTTTCTTTGACGCGAACGCTTCGCCGGCGATGAAACGCAGCGCGTGAACGCAGCGAATCTGCTGACCGGATTCGCGAAGCCGCTGCGGGGCGCATGAGGTTTGGTGGTGACTCCGCTGGAAACGTCGCAATTGCGTCTGGCGACGGACGCCATGACGCTTGTAGCCTCGGCTTCGGTCTGTCTCGGATTTCTCTGGGTTCTATTTAGCATTCGCGCACGGGTGGGTCCCCGCCTGCGGCCGATGGCGCTGATGTGCGTTTTCATCGTCGCGGTCTCCGGCGCCAATGTCCTGCGACATCTCGCCGAATATTATCAGGCGGCGTTCTGGCTGAACGCCTTCACGACGCTCGTCGCCGCCGCCGCCCTCGTCATGGGGCTGGCGATCTGGCGATACATTCCCCGCCTGACGCGCGAGCCGACCCATAACGAACTGGTCGCCGCCAACGAGGCGCTGCGCGCCGAGCGCGACGCGCGGCGCGCGGCCGTGGAAGAACTGAGCAGCGCCCGCGACGAACTGGAGCGACGGGTGGAGGAGCGCACCAGCGCCCTGGAACTTGCGCGGCGACGCTTCGAGACGGCCTTGCAAGGGACTGGCATCGTCGTCGCGCATCAGGACTGCGACCTGCGCTACACGTGGATGTACAACGCTCCGGAGCCGTTCAGGAGCGAGGACCTGGTCGGCCGCCTGCCGGAGGAGGTGTTGCCGGCGCAACTCGCGCTGCGGCAGGCGGCCGTCAAGAACAGGGTCATCGAGACCGGCGAGCCGATGAAGTTCGACGTCGTCTATCCCGCCCCCGGCGGACCCATCTGGTACGAGGGGCGCGTCGAGCCGCTGGTCGTGGACGGCAAGCTCGAGGGCGTGATGACCGTCTCGATCGACGTCACCCGACACGTGCTGCACGATCGGCAGATGCGCGAGGTCATGCGCGAGCTCACGCATCGCTCGAAAAACCTGCTCGCGGTCGTGCAGGGCATGGCGCGCCAGAGCTCGACCGGCGTGAAGGACGTGCGGGTCTTCATCGACGGTTTCGGCGCGCGGCTCGAAGCGCTGTCGCGCGCGCACGAGATGCTGGTCGACACCAAATGGCGCGGCGTTTCGCTGCGCGCCGTTCTCGAGCGCGAGCTGACGCCGCTGGCGGCCGGCCGCCACAATGTGCGGATCGACGGACCGGACCTCCAGCTCTCGCCCGAAGCGGCGCAGAATTTCGCGCTCGCCATCAACGAATTGTCGGCCGACCTGCGGGAGGCGGCGCACGGCGCCGCCATGGAGGTGGCCGTCGCCTGGAGGATCGACCAAGGCGCGCTCCGCTTCGACTGGCGGCGCAGCGGCGGCCCCGGCTCGTCGATCGACGGTTTCGGACAGAACCTGCTGAGCCGCGTGCTGCCGCGCCAGATCGGCGGCCAGGCGCAGCTCTCCCATTCCCCTGACGGCTGCGCCTACGCGCTCGAAGGCCACGTCGCCCTGCTCGCGCCGATCGGGCGGCATACGCTGGAGGAAGCGGGGTGGCGGGACAGGACGCCTGCGGACGACCCGGAGTCATGGCGACCCCGACAGGATTCGAACCTGTGACCTACTGCTTAGAAGGCAGTTGCTCTATCCAGCTGAGCTACGGGGTCTTCGCGCGCAGGCTGCGGCGCGCGCTTCAGTGCGTCCACTGGCCGACGCGGCCGGGACGGAAATTGTCGGAATAGGAGATGGTGCGGCGGACGGCCGGCTTCGGCTCCTCGAGCACATAGGGGATGGCGTTGCGATCGGCATAGGCGACCGCCTCCTCCTTCGTGTCGAACTCGAGCCGGATCTGGCTCTTCATGTCGTTCGAGCTCGTCCAGCCCATCAGCGGATCGTGGCCGCGCGGCGTCGCCGGCGTGTAGACGAGATGCCATTTCCGGGTGCGGCCGGCGCCCGACTGGGTCGCCGATTTCGTGGGCCGAAAGATCCGTGCGCTCATGGTCCAGTGCCTGTCGTCCGTTCGTGTCTCTGTATTCTGGCGTTTCCGCTTTCGCCGCGGGCCATGTCACCATCCGGCTGGTCGGGGCAGCAGGATTCGAACCTGCGACCCTCTGCTCCCAAAGCAGATGCGCTACCAGACTGCGCTATGCCCCGCGTTTCCGTCCATATTCCTCAACTTCCTAGTGATTTGTGAAGCGTGATGCAAGATATGTTCCGTCAGATCTGCGGGTTTTACGCACTTGCGCGGTCTTTTCCCCATTCCGTAGGGGGCATGGGGCAGGGATTCTTGTGATTTTGCATCCCCGCGGGGATGAGGTAAGAGAGCCGATGACATTCGGAATACGCTGACGCATGATTTCAACGGTGCACCCGCCGCCTGCCCGCCTGCCGGGATGGGGAGAACGCCTTTTGGCCTTCGCCACGCGAAGCCATGTCCGCGCGCTGGCGCTGCTGGCGGCGCTGGCGTTGCTGGCGTTCGCGCCGGGCCTTGCGTCGCTGCAGCCGTTCGACCGCGACGAGCCGCGCTTCGCCCAGGCCTCGAAGCAGATGCTGGAAAGCGGCGATTTCGTCGATATCCGCTTTCAGGACGAGGGGCGGCACAAGAAGCCCGTCGGCATCTACTGGCTGCAGACGGCGGTGGTGTCGGCGGCTGAGCATATGGGCATCGACGGGGCGCGCACGTCGATAGGGCTCTACCGTCTGCCCTCGTTCGCGGGCGCCATCGCCGTGGTGCTCGCGACCTACTGGGCCGGCGTCGTCCTTCTCGCCGGCGCGGGGGTGGCGCGGCGGGCGGCTTTTCTGGCGGCGGCGTTCATGGCCGCGTCGATCCTGCTCGGCGTCGAGGCGCGCCTCGCCAAAACCGATGCGATGCTGACCGCGTGCTGCATCGTCGCGATGGCGGTGCTGGCGCGCGTCTGGCTTGAGCGCGACCGGCGGTTGCCGGCCGGGCTTGCCGTGGTGTTCTGGCTCGCGGTCGGCC
>OEIU01002074.1_pt1 | contig 11259 bp, 7 predicted proteins | sample 1539221 | NCBI WGS metagenome assembly OEIU01 (sample SAMN03792071, study PRJEB22550) | activated sludge metagenome | feature: wastewater treatment plant; material: activated sludge; isolation source: Wastewater treatment plant of a petroleum refinery complex | place: Argentina: Zarate | collected... | reverse complement strand
ATACGGCGGCTTCATCCTGGTGATGTTCGGCTTCCTCCTGCAATGGCCGACAATCCTGACGCTCGGCATGTTTCCGGTGCTCACGGTGATGTACATCAGGTTGGCGCGAACAGAGGAGGCGGATGCGAGGGTCGCTTTCGGCGATGCGTTTTCCAGCTATGCAGCCGAGGTACCCGGATTTATTCCGAAACTATGCCGTCTCTTCAGCTTAAAATCCGCTGATGGCTGTCGTCGCGGTTAGTCGATGAACATCGCTGCCCGCTCTGACCGTCTGCCGCCCCTTGAATACCCTCGGTGTGCTTTCTTCCCGAAGCTTCGGTCGCACGGCGCCAGCCTATCGCGCTTTCAAAGGCTCGTCCGCCTCTCTGAATTCTATTCTTATGCGTCAACGACTAGGCCCCTATAGCAATGAGCATCAGCGACAAGGTCACGAAGTATTTGGTGGTTTCCGTGCTGGCCGTAGGCGTGGGAGCATTGGTCTGGAAGCTTGCCGCACCCGCTGGCACAAACTCGGCCTATCGGGTCTCAGTGAGAGTTCCCGATCTCTCCTCTATTGCGCTTGTCGGCAGGAGCGCTTTTGACGCGAACTGCGCCACCTGCCACGGATCCAATGCCTCAGGCACGGACCGGGGGCCCCCGTTGGTCCACGATATCTACAAGCCAAGTCATCATGCCGACGAAGCCTTCTATCGGGCAGCTCAGCGGGGCGTGCGGCGACATCACTGGAGATACGGTGATATGCCGCCGCAGCCGCAAGTGAGCCGAGAACAGATGGCGGCAGTCGTCTGCTACGTGCGCGAGCTGCAGGCGGCAAATGGCGTTACGGACCACATAGGATGTAGTTAGCCGACCCTTGCGCTGCCGCGCAGGCACAATTTCGCTCCTGTATCCCCTGCGCGCTGCCACGGATGCTCGAGGCGCGGGCCGCGCACCATGTCAGTTGTTGCACTGGGCGATCCTGTTGTTGGCATTGGCCGCTCGTTCCATGGCCACGGTTCCGCGCGGCGAGGCAGTGCGGGTGACCGGCAGTCTGGTCGTTTGGACTGTAATATTGTAACTGTCGACTTGAATGTTTTTGCGTGATATCGATCATGCGTCAGGAAACGAGTTGATGTCGCGCTGGCAGACCAGAAGTGGACGGCTAGGCGCACTGCGTGGCATCGCGGCGGTGCTAATGGTCTTCGTTTACCTGCTCGCTGGCTTCGCACACAACCTGTCTCACCTCGACATTACCAAGCCCAGCGGCGTCGCCGTCATTTCGGTGGCGCTGGACAAGGCTGGGGATGCCGGCGAGACGGAAGTGCTAACGGGACATCATTGCCACGGCTGTTTCTCGGCCGCCATGCCTGCGATCACGCAGGCGCCGCAGCAGAGCGAGCTGCCTTTCTCAAGGTGGCTACCTTCTCTTGCTCAACTTAATGGCCGTGCTCCCGGAACCGACACGCCTCCGCCCAAATACCTGACCTGAACGAAACTCGTCGGCGCGTCAGCGCTTGTTCCTGTCGTTCATCGGGTACTCCATGCTTCCTCGCGTCGTGACGCGCATCGCGTGCGCGTCGGCCATGCTGGCACTCCCCTGGTTTGCCGGCGCCGCCCAATCCCAGACCCTCACCTTGCATGCCGCGCTGTCGCGCGCGCTGGCCGCCAGCCCGCGCCTTACCGCCGCCGAACGGGACGTCGGCATTGCATCAGGCCAGCGCATCCAGGCCGGTGTGCTGATCAATCCGGAACTGTCCTACGAGCAGGACAATTCGTTCGGGTCGGGAATTTACCGCGGAACCAAATCGGCGGAGAGCACCCTGCAGATCAGCCAGCTCTTCGAGCTCTGGGGCAAGCGCGCCGCACGAATCGCGGCCGGCGCGGCCGGCGTCGATGCCGCGGCCGTCCAGCGTCAGGCAGTGCGGCTGGAAATCCTTTCGGAAACTGCGATCGCCTTTCTCAGCGTGCTCGGGCTGCAGCGCCGCGTCCAGATTTTGGACGAGCAGGTCGCCGCCATCGACCAGCTAACTCCGCTGTTGCAGCGCCGCATCGAAGCCGGCGCCTCATCGCCGGCCGAGACCGGACGCGCCGAAGTTGCCTCCACGCTCGTCAAGGCCGACCGCGAGCGGGTCCGCGCGGCCTTGGTGAGCGCGAGGCGCGAACTGGCGGTTCTGATGGGCGATACTGCGGCAAAGTTCGCGGTGGTCTCGGGCAGGCTCGACGCCACCGGACGCCCGCCGTCCTTCCAGGCGGTGGTCTCCGCCATCGAGGCCAACCCGCAACTGGTGCGGTGGACGGCGGTCTATGCCCAGCGCAATGCCGAACTGCTGCTTGCCCGCCTGAAGCCCTATCCGGACGTTCGTCTTTCCGCAGGGTGGCGGCACTACAACGAAACCAATGACGATGCCGTACGGCTGAGCCTATCGGTGGCGATCCCCGTGTTCGACCAGAACCAGGGCAACATCCTTTCGGCGCAGGAGAGCTTGGCAAAGACCGAAGCCGAGCGTAGGGCCAACCGCAACACCCTGATCGTCGTCGCCGGCCGCGCTTACGATTCGCTGCAGGGCGCGTTGAGCGAGCTGTCGATCCTGCGCGAACTCGCGATTCCAAAGGCGCGCATTGCATCCGACGCGATCTCGGCGGGCTACGGGCAGGGCCGCTTCACGCTCCTTGAAGTGCTGGACGCCCAAGCCAGCCTCGCGCAGGCGCAACTGCGTGAGCAGGAGGCCCAGCAGAATTTTCACATCGCGGTTGCCACCATCGAGGGGCTGGTTGGCAATCCATTCGCGCTTGCGCGCGGGAGCGCCCGATGAAACGCATCTTCGGCAATTTCATTCTGGCGGCGATCGCGATCGCCAGCCTCGCATTCTTCGCGCTCAACTTGTCCGAAAAAGGGGCCAGCACGCCGACCAGGGAGGAGCACGGCCATGGTCACGGCAAGGAAGAGCAATCCGACAGCGTCGAGATGAGCGACGCCAAGATTGCCGCCGCCGGCATCGAGCTGTTGACCGCCGCTCCCGGCGTGCTGCGCGACAGCCTCGTGCTCAACGGCATCCTGCAGCCCAATCAGGAGGCGCTGGTGCAGGTGACGCCGCGTTTTGCCGGCGTGGTCCGCGAGATCAGGAAGCGCGTCGGGGACCAGGTCGAGAAGGGCGAACTGCTGGCCAAGATCGAGAGCAATCAAAGCCTGACGGTCTACGAAATGCGGGCGCCGATTGCCGGCACGGTCATCGAGCGCCAGATATCGCTCGGCGAATACGCCTCCGAGCAGAAGGCATCGTTCACCGTTGCCGACATCTCTACCGTATGGGTCGATCTGTCCGTGTTTCGGCGCGACCTCCCGCGCGTAAGGGTGGGCGATACCGTCGTCATCGACGTGGGCGATGGCGGACCGCCGATCGAGGTCAAGCTTTCCTATATCTCGCCGGTCGGCAACGCCGACACGCAGAGCGCGCTGGCCCGGGCCACGCTGCCCAACGACCAGGCGCGGCTAAGGCCGGGCCTGTTCGTGACGGCCCGCCTCATCCTTTCGGCCAGGCAGGCTCAGGTGGTCGTCAAGAAATCCGCGATCCAGACTCTCGAGAACCGGAACGTGGTGTTCGTGCGCAACGGCACCAAGTTCGAGGCCCGCGATGTCGAGCTTGGCGGGCGCGATTCGGAACAAGTCGAGGTGCTGTTCGGCGTTGCCGATGGAGAGGTCTACGCAGGCAAGAACAGCTTCGTCGTCAAGGCGGAAATCGGCAAGGGATCGGCTGCCCATGAGCACTGAACGAAATCCCGCCGCGACCAGCCATGGGATCATCAAGGCCATCATCGCCGTGTCGATTCGGCAGCGCTGGTTTGTCCTGCTCGTCGTGCTCGGCATTGGAGCTTTCGGCGCCTGGAATTTCACCCGTCTTCCGATCGATGCGGTGCCCGACATCACGAACGTTCAGGTCCAGGTCAACGTCGTTGCGCCCGGCTATTCGCCGTTGGAGGTCGAGCAGCGGATCACCTTCCCGGTAGAGACGGGCATGGGAGGCTTGCCGAGCCTGGAATACACGCGTTCGCTCTCCCGCTACGGCTTGAGCCAGGTCACCGTCGTTTTCAAGGATGGCACCAACATCTATTTTGCGCGCCAACTGGTCAATGAACGTATCCAGCAGGTGAAGGACCAGTTGCCGGCGGGCATCGAGATGGCGATGGGCCCGGTCTCGACCGGCCTCGGCGAAATCTTCATGTACACGGTCGAGGCCAAGGACGGCGCCAGGAACCCGGATGGCAGCGAGATCAGCCCGGTCGATTTGCGTGTCGCTCAGGACTGGATCATCAAGCCGCAACTGCGCACCGTGCCGGGCATCGTCGAGGTCAACACCATCGGCGGCTTCGAGCGACAATTTCATGTGCTGCCCGATCCGACACGGCTGATGGCCTATCGCCTCAACTTCCGCGACGTGATGACGGCGCTGGCTGCGAACAACGCCAATGTCGGCGCCGGCTACATCGAGAAGAATGGCGAACAGTATCTGGTGCGCACGCCCGGACAGGCCGCCGATATCGCAGACATCAAGAACATCGTTCTCGGCTCGCGAAACGGGGTTCCGGTGCGGGTCGGCGACGTCGCGGAGGTACGGGAAGGGCGTGAACTTCGCACCGGCGCGGCGACGCTGAACGGCAAGGAAACGGTGGTCGGCACGGCGATGCTGTTGATCGGTGAGAACAGCCGCACGGTCGCCCAGCGTGTCGCCAAGCGGCTCGATGAAATCGCCAAGTCGCTGCCGGACGGTGTGGTGGCGCGCACGCTTTACGACCGCACGAGACTGGTCGAGGCGACGATCGCCACCGTCGAAAAGAATCTGCTCGAAGGAGCGCTGCTTGTCATCGCCATCCTGTTCCTGATCCTCGGCAATTTTCGGGCGGCAATCGCCACGGCGTTGGTCATTCCGCTTTCGATGCTCATCACCGTCACCGGCATGGTCGAGACCAGGGTCAGCGCCAACCTGATGTCGCTCGGCGCAATCGATTTCGGCATCATCATCGATGGTGCCGTGATCATCGTCGAGAACTGCCTGCGTCTGCTCGCCGAGGAACAGAAGCGCAGAGGCTGCTTGCTGAGCCGCGAGGAGCGCTTCGAGACCATTCTGGAAGGTGCCGGCGAGGTCATCCAGCCGAGCTTGTTCGGCACGCTGATCATTGCCGTAGTGTATCTGCCGGTGCTCACCCTGACCGGCGTCGAAGGCAAGATGTTCACGCCGATGGCGCTCACGGTACTGATGGCCCTGGGCGGCGCGGCGATCCTTTCTATGACGTTTGTGCCCGCCGCGGTGGCCATCCTCGTGACGGGGAAAGTCACGGAAAAGGAAAACTGGTTCATGCGCGGCGCGCGCCGGATCTATGTGCCGCTGCTGGAAGCGGCGATCCGCAACCGCGGCACGGTGGCGATTGCGGCTGCCCTGCTGGTGGTGGTGAGTGGCCTTGCAGCCTCGCGAATGGGCGGCGAATTCATCCCGTCGCTCGACGAAGGCGATGTTGCCATGCACGCGATGCGAATTCCGGGCACCAGCCTGACGCAATCGGTGGAGATGCAGGAGAGACTAGAGCAGGCACTGCGCACGGTACCTGAGGTCCGCGAGGTGTTCTCGAAGGTCGGCACGCCCGAAGTCGCCACCGATCCCATGCCGCCGAACGTCGCCGACACCTTCATCATGCTCAAGCCGCGCCAGGAGTGGCCCGACCGCTCAATGACGAAAGCGGAAGTCGTCACCAAGATCGAGAAACTGGTCGAGGGTGTCGCCGGCAACAACTACGAGTTCACCCAACCGATCCAGATGCGGTTCAACGAACTGATATCGGGCGTGCGCAGCGATCTCGGCGTCAAGATTTTCGGAGACGACCTTGACACGCTGCTGCAAGTCGCCGGCCAGGTGCAGGCGGTGGTGCAGGGCGTACCGGGTGCGGCCGACACCAAGACCGAGCAGGTTACGGGACTTCCCGTGCTTACTGTCAAACTCAACCGCGTTGCGCTCGCGCGTCTGGGGGTGAGTGTTGCCGACGTACAGGGCATCGTCGAGATCGCGGTCGGCGGCAAGAACGCCGGCCTCGTGTTCGAGGGCGATCGGCGTTTCGAGATCATCGTGCGGCTGCCCGAGCACCTGCGCTCCGATATCGACGCCATCCGCAATCTTCCGATTCCGGTGCCGGCGACCGAAGGACAGCCGGGAGCGGTCAAGGCGCTGTGGGGCAACTCGCCGCTTTCGCAAGTGCACTACACGCCGCTGTCCTCGGTGGCGGAGATCGAGGTCGCGCCAGGACCCAACCAGATCAGCCGCGAGAACGGCAAGCGCCGCGTCGTAGTCACCGCCAACGTGCGCGGACGTGACCTCGGATCGTTCGTCACCGATGTCGAGGCGCAGATCGCGCAGAAGGTGAAGCTGCCGGCCGGCTACTGGATCACCTATGGCGGCCAGTTCGAGCAGCTGGTTTCCGCCACCAGGCGCCTGACCATCGTGGTGCCGATCGCGCTGCTGCTTATCTTCGTGCTGCTGTTTATGAGCCTTGGATCTCTGGCCGACGCTGCGCTCGTCTTCAGTGGCGTGCCACTGGCGCTGACCGGCGGCATCGCCGCACTGCTGCTGCGAGGCATTCCGCTGTCCATCAGCGCGGGCATCGGATTCATCGCGTTGTCCGGCGTTGCGGTGCTGAACGGTCTCGTCATCATCAGCTTCATCGAGAAACTGCGCGCCGAGGGCAAATGCGTTCGCGACGCCGTGCGGGGAGGTGCACTCACCCGGCTGCGTCCCGTCCTGATGACCGCCTTGGTGGCGAGTCTCGGCTTCGTGCCGATGGCGATCGCGACCGGCGCGGGAGCCGAGGTGCAGCGGCCGCTCGCCACCGTCGTCATCGGCGGCATCATCTCGTCCACCATCCTGACGCTGCTGGTGTTGCCGGCGCTCTACACCTTGTTCCGCCGCGATGCGGTTGCCGCGGAATCCCCCCAACCAACCGCCTGAGGAGAACTGAGATGAAGAAGCTGTCAGCAATCGTGCTTGCCGCCCTGCTGTTTGCAGCACCTGCGTTGGCTCAAAAGCATTCCCATGGGTCGAAGGGACCCAACGGAGGAACTTTGGAAGATGTCGCCGGCGTGCACGTTGAATTCGTCCCGTCCGGAAATTCCCTGACGTTTCACATCCTGAATGAAGACAACAGGCCGGTCTCGACCAAAGGCTATTCAGGTTCGGTGCTGGTGGTGAGCGGGCAGGATCGCGAGACCATCACCCTGACGCCGTCCGGCGATAATTCGCTCAAGGGCGAGACCAAGAAGCCGATTGCGCCCGGTGCCGGGATCACCCTGATGATCAAGACCGACGCTGGAAAGAGCGGTCAGGCCAAGTACAAGGGATGAGCGGGCAGGATCGCGCTATGAGTTCAGAAATGGCCGATGCAGCACAGGCGTCAAAAGTTCGTCTCCGCGTCGAAGGCATGGACTGCGCCGCCTGTGCGACGAAAATCGAGAATGCGGTGTTCCATTTGCCTGGCGTCAATGACGTCGCCATCTCCGTCCCGGCAGGGACGGTGGCGGTGACCTATGACACCGGGACGGCAATGGACGTTGGAGAAATTAGGACCAGGATTGCGCGCCTCGGTTATCGGGTAACCGCGGTCGATCCGGAGTTGGATGCAACCCCCGCGGACGAGCACCAGCACAGCGAAGAACGCAGACATGCCCACGACCATGGATCGCTCGACTGGAAAAATCCCAAGACGCTCCTGCCACTGGCGTGTGGACTGGCGTTGGGGGCGGCCTTCCTGATCGGAAAACTGCTGCCGGCAACAGAGTATTGGGCCTTTCTGGCGGCGATGCTGGTCGGCCTGGTTCCTATCGCCAGGCGCGCTGTCGTCGCAGCGATGACCGGAACCCCCTTCTCGATCGAAACGCTGATGTCGGTCGCCGCAGTCGGCGCTGTCATCATCGGTGCGACCGAGGAAGCGGCCACGGTGATCTTGCTCTTCCTCATCGGAGAGCTTCTGGAAGGCGTGGCAGCGAACCGGGCACGCTCAAGCATCCAGGCGCTGACAAGGCTCGTTCCGAGCACGGCGCGACTGGAGGAGGGCGGGTCGGTTCGTGAGGTACCGGCGGCGACGCTCGCTGTGGATTCGATCGTTCAGGTTCGACCGGGAGATCGCATTCCAGCCGACGCCACGATCCTTGCGGGCGAAAGCACGATCGATGAAGCTCCGGTCACCGGCGAAAGCGTCCCCGTGCGCAAGAAGGCCGGCGAAACTGTGTTCGCCGGAACGGTCAACGGCGAAGGCCTGCTCCGGCTGCGCGTCACGGCCTCCGCGGCCGATAATACCATCGCGCGAGTTGTACGGCTGGTCGAGGAAGCACAGGAATCCAAGGCACCCACCGAGCGGTTCATCGACCGTTTCTCCCGCTACTATACGCCGGGAGTGTTCGTTGTGGCTGCGATGGTTGCGATTATGCCACCGCTGTTGTTCGGCGCTGTCTGGCATGACTGGATCTATAAAGGACTAGCGATCCTCCTGATCGGCTGTCCCTGCGCACTCGTCATTTCGACGCCCGCAGCCATCGCGGCCAGTCTCGCTGCCGGAGCGCGCCGCGGCTTGCTCCTCAAGGGAGGGGCAGTTCTGGAACGCCTGCGGGACGTGACGCTCGCCTGCTTCGACAAGACGGGAACACTAACGGCAGGCAAACCGAAGGTCACTGACGTCGTCGGCTTCGGCCGCGACGAGATCGACGTTCTCGCCATGGCCGCTTCGCTCGAACGCGGTTCGAGCCATCCGCTCGCCGCGGCGATAACGGAAGCTGCCGCAGATCGTAAGATCGAACTGTCGCCCATCGACGACTTCGTGAATCTTGCCGGTGAAGGCATCCATGCCTCGGTGCAGGGACGCAAGGCCTTTTTGGGATCGCCGGCCGCAGCCGACCGCATGTGCTCACTCCGGGACGACGATAAGAAGCTGATCGAAGCTCTCAACGATGAAGGAAAGACCGTGTCCGTTCTTGTCGTCGAGGGTGAAGCCGCCGGCTGCATCGCGATGCGGGACGAGCCTCGGCCGGATGCCGCGCGGGGGATCAAGCAGCTCGCCGGCATGGGCATTCGGGCGAACATGCTGACGGGAGACAATCCTCGGACCGCCGCCGCTGTTGCGCACGGTCTCGGCCTCGACTATCGCGCGCAGCTGATGCCGCAGGACAAGCAGCGCATCGTCAATGAATACCGCGACAGGGGCGAGGTCGTCCTCAAGGTTGGCGACGGAATCAACGATGCGCCGGCCCTTGCCGCCGCCGACATTGGCGTCGCCATGGGCGGGGGTACCGACGTGGCGCTGGAGACGGCGGATGCCGCTGTCCTGCATGGACGCGTTACCGATGTTCCTGCGATGGTTGACCTGTCGAAACGGACGATGGCGAATATCCAGCAGAACATAGCAATCTCTCTCGGCCTGAAGGCGGTCTTTCTCGTCACGACCATCCTGGGCATTACGGGGCTTTGGCCTGCGATCCTTGCTGACACGGGAGCGACCGTCCTCGTCACGCTGAACGCCCTGCGGCTGCTCAAGGTTCGGCACAGCGCCGCTGCACCCGCGGTCGCGGGTCTCGCAACGGACAAGTCGGCATGACGACGCCACAGCTACAGCGTAGCGGTCGCGACGTGCGGCTTGACCTGTTCAGGGGGCTCGCCAATTGGGTGATTTTCCTCGACCACGTCCCCAACAACGCGGTCGCCTGGATCACAACAAGGAACTATGGGTTCAGCGATGCGGCCGAGCTCTTCGTGTTCATTTCCGGATACACCGTCGCATTCGTCTACGCGAGGACGATGCTGCTGCGCGGCTTCGTTGCTGCGGCGCTCGATATGCTCGGCCGCGTATGGCAGATTTACGTCGCCTATACGCTGCTGTTCGTGTTCTACGTCGTTGCGATCGGTTACGTCGCGCAGCGTTACGATCACGCCCATCTGCTCGACGAGTTCAACATCCGCCGACTGATAGCCGATCCGATCGAATTCCTCAAACATGGCCTGTTGCTCGAATACAAGCCGCTCAATCTGGATGTCCTGCCGCTCTACGTCGTGTTGATGGCCGTTTTTCCTGCGGTGCTTTGGATGCTGACCAGGAGGCCGAACATCACCCTCCTTGGCAGTTTCGCGATCTATGTCGGCGCGCAGACACTCGACTGGAATCTACCGAGCTATCCGGATGGCGGCTGGTACTTCAATCCCTTCGCCTGGCAGTTGCTGTTCGTGATCGGCGCATGGATAGCGCTGGACGGGCTGGCGGCGCTCCAGGCGATTCTGCGAACGCCGCCGCTTCTGTTTTCGGCAGTGCTGTTCCTGCTGGTCGCCGCTGCAGTCACATTTGCCTCTCGGATGGGCGACGACGGCCTGATTCCCGAAGTGATAAGGGCGACGGTCATTCCGAACGACAAAACGCACCTCGCGCCTTACTGGATCGCTCATTTCCTCGCTCTGGCGCTGCTCATCTCCCGGCTGGTCGCGAGGGACGCGCCGGGCCTTGCGGCGCCGGTCTGGAGGCCGCTGATCGCATGCGGTCAGCGATCGCTCGAAGTGTTCTGTACCGGAGTATTCTTGGCCTTCATCGCCCATTTGGTCATCGAACTGGTTTCTGATTCGCTTCCTTTCCAGATCGCAGTCAGCATCACCGGCATCGGCCTTATGACGGCCGTCGCCTATATCTTTATGTGGGCACGATCGGCGCCTGAGAGAAGAAAATAGAGGGCAGGTGTCGACTTTGAAGAAGCTCTGACGTTTGGCGCCATCGATTATCTCGCATCTCCAACTTTGGCGGTGCCGACATCGGTCTCTGGAAAGTTCCGGGCGTTCTTCACGGTGGCGTGGTCGTGCCGCTCCTGAGCGGCATCAAGGCGGCCATCCATTATTTCGGGATCGAGTTCCTCGATCTTAGGTCCCTGCTGACGAGCGGCATCGGCGGCGCTACCTTCATTATCGGTTTCCTGCTCTCGAGCATTTTGATTTCTGGTGCTCTGCGTGAGCGATACTGCAAGACCGGAAACTCGAACACTAATTGTGCGCGCCAACCTTGATCTTCAGCGTCGAACCGCGGTCCGATCGCCTCTTGGCTCAAGGTGCTGCGCTCCGACAAGCGCGATCTTCACGAGCAGATCGCTGATTGGATGCGTGCCCAGCAGCCGCCATCTTGGGCGGCGAGTTCGACTTAGTTGACGGCCGTCTCGCCGAACAGCGTCTCGATCAACGGGCATTCAGGCAGCGTTCCATCGCCACACTGGGCGACTAC
>OEIU01002073.1_pt1 | contig 11263 bp, 10 predicted proteins | sample 1539221 | NCBI WGS metagenome assembly OEIU01 (sample SAMN03792071, study PRJEB22550) | activated sludge metagenome | feature: wastewater treatment plant; material: activated sludge; isolation source: Wastewater treatment plant of a petroleum refinery complex | place: Argentina: Zarate | collected... | reverse complement strand
GCTGAAGGAACGGCGCCACCAGCAGGCCGGCACGCTGTCCGGCGGCGAGCAGCAGATGCTGGCGGTGTCGCGCGCGCTGATGCTGCGCCCGCGCATGCTGCTGATGGACGAACCGTCGTTCGGCCTGGCGCCGCTGATCGTCCGCGAGATCTTCTCGATCATGAAGACGATCAACGAGAAGGAGAAGGTGTCGATCCTGCTGGTCGAGCAGAACGCGGCGATGGCGCTGGACCTGGCCGACCACGCCTACCTGATCGAGACCGGCCGGGTCGTGCTCGACGGTCCGGCCGACAAGATCAAGCAGGACGACGCGGTGCGCCGTTCCTATCTGGGTTACTGAGCTCCGGGGGCCGCATCGATGGAAACCTTCCTGCACCAGGTACTGGCCGGGCTGGCCACCGGCGGCATCTACGCCAGCGTCGCGCTGGCGCTGGTGATGATCTACCAGGCCACGCACCACGTGAATTTCGCGCAGGGCGAGATGGCGATGTTCTCGACCTATCTGGCGTGGACGATGATCAACGCCGGCGTGCCGTACTGGGCGGCGTTCTTCGCGACGATCGTGCTGGCGTTCCTGCTCGGCGCCGGCATCGAGCGGTTCATCGTGCGGCGGGTCGAAGGCGGCTCGGTGCTGTCGGTGGTCGTGGTGTTCATCGGCCTGCTGGTGATCCTGAACAGCCTGGCCGGCTGGATCTTCAGCTACACGATCAAGACCTTCCCGAGCCCGTTCCCGACGCAGCCGCTGTTCGGCATCAAGTACATGTCGGCGCACGAGCTCGGCGCGATCGGCGTGACCCTGGTCGTGCTGCTGCTGCTGTTCGTGTTCTTCCGCTACACGCCGCTCGGGCTGGCGATGCGGGCGGCCGCGCAGAACCCGGTGTCCAGCAAGCTGGTGGGCATCCGCGTGGGCTGGATGCTGGCGCTCGGATGGGGGCTGGCCGGCGCGATCGGCGCGGTGGCCGGCATGATGGTCGCGCCCACCGTCTACCTGGATCCGAACATGATGGCCGGCATCCTGCTGTACGCGTTCGCGGCGGCACTGATCGGCGGCATCGACAATCCGCTCGGCGCGGTGCTCGGCGGCTTCATCGTCGGCGTGCTGGAGAACCTGCTCGGCGCGTTCGTGATCGGCAACGAGCTGAAGCTGTCGGTGGCGCTGGTGCTGATCATCAGCGTGCTGATCGTCCGGCCCTCGGGGCTGCTCGGCAAAGTCCATGTGACGAGGGTCTGACCGTGAGCAACGTCAATCAAGCCGCGGTTCCTGGCGCCGGTCCGCTGGCGGCGGCGGCCGCGGCCGGCGCGGCCGCCGGTGCGCCCCGCCTGTCGCGCAACCGGATGATCGGTCTGGCCATCCTGCTCGTACTGGTCTGCGCGATGCCGTTCGTGCTGAGCAACTACCGGATCTTCCAGTTCACGCTGGTGATGGTGTATGCGATCGCGCTGCTGGGCCTGAACATGCTGACCGGCTACAACGGCCAGATCTCGCTCGGTCACGGCGCGTTCTATGCGATCGGCGCCTATGTGGCGGCGATCCTGATGGACAAGTTCGGCGTGCCGTACTGGGCCACCGTGCCGGTGGCCGGCGCGCTGTGCCTGCTGGTCGGCTTCCTGTTCGGGCTGCCGGCGCTGAAGCTGGAGGGGCTGTACCTGGCGCTGGCCACCTTCGCGCTCGGCGTGTCGCTGCCGCAGCTCCTGAAGTACAAGCACCTGGAGCACTGGACCGGCGGCGTGCAGGGCATCGTCATCATCAAGCCCGATGCGCCATTCGGCCTGCCGTTGAATCCCGACCAGTGGCTGTTCTACTTCGTGCTGCTGGTGCTGCTGATCATGTTCTGGCTCGGCTGGAATCTGCTGCGCGGCCGCATCGGCCGGGCGATGGTGGCGATCCGCGACCAGCCGATCGCCGCCGAGGCGATGGGCGTCAACAACGCGATGTACAAGTCGATGACCTTCGGCGTGTCGGCGATGTTCACCGGCGTGGCCGGCGCGCTGGGCGCGATCGCGGTGCAGTTCGTCGCGCCCGACAGCTTCAACGTGTTCCTGTCGATCACGTTGCTGGTGGGCATCGTGATCGGCGGGCTGGCGACGATCTCGGGCGCGATCTGGGGCGCGATCTTCATCCAGTTCATCCCGAACATCGCCGACCAGATCTCCAAGGCCGCGCCGTGGGCGATCTACGGCGTGTTCCTGATCGGCTTCATGTACCTGATGCCGGGAGGCGTGGCCGGCCTGATCCAGATGCTGCGTGCACGGTTCGCCCGGCGCGTGCGTTGATTGGCCGAAGGTTGCTTCACCGGAACGGCGGGCTGGCGCCGGTTCCGGGGCGTGTCCTGATCCAGCCATCACCGGGAGCCGAGACATGATGAGGCGAGTTCTGGGAACGTTCACCGTGGCGCTGGCCCTGGCGCTGCCGGGCGCGGCCATCGCGCAGAAGAAGTACGACAAGGGGGCCACCGACAGCGAGATCAAGATCGGCAACACCATGCCCTACAGCGGGCCGGCGTCGGCCTACGGCACGATCGGCAAGGTCGAGGCCGCGTACTTCAAGATGCTCAACGATCAGGGCGGCATCAACGGCCGCAAGATCAACTTCATCACGCTCGACGACGGCTACAGCCCGCCCAAGACGGTGGAGATGGTGCGCCGGCTGGTCGAGCAGGACGAGGTGCTGTTCATCTTCAACACGCTCGGCACGCCGCCCAACACCGCGATCCAGAAGTACATGCAGGCGAAGAAGACGCCGCAGCTCTTCGTGGCCACCGGCGCGTCGAAGTGGAACGATCCGAAGGGCAACCCGTGGACGATGGGCTGGCAGCCCAACTATCACACCGAGGGCATCATCTACGCGAAGCATCTGCTCGCGACCAAGCCCAACGCCAAGATCGGCATCCTGGTGCAGAACGACGACTATGGCAAGGACTACCTCGGCGGCTTCAAGGAAGGGCTGGGCGACAAGGTCAAGCAGATCGTCATGGAGGCCACCTACGAGGTCACCGATCCGACCATCGATTCGCAGATCGTCGCGCTGAAGGGCGCGGGCGCCGATGCGTTCTTCAACATCACGACGCCGAAGTTCGCCGCGATGGCGATCCGCAAGGCGTACGACATCGGCTGGCAGCCGATCCACTACCTGAACAACGTGTCGGCCTCGGTGGGGGCGGTGCTGACCCCGGCGGGACTGGACAAGTCGGTCGGCGTGATCTCCAGCCAGTACATCATGGACCCGACCGACCCGCGCTTCCAGAACCATCCCGACATGGTCGAATGGCGCGAGTTCCTGAAGAAGTACTACCCCGATGCGGACCAGAAGGACGGCGGCAACGTCTACGGCTACGTGGTCGCGCAGGGCCTGGTGCAGGTGCTCAAGCAGTGCGGCGACAACCTGACCCGCGAGAACGTGATGAAGCAGGCGGCCAGCCTGAAGGACTTCACGCCCAAGCTGATGCTGCCCGGCATCAAGGTCAACACCAGCGCCACCGACTTCGCGCCGATCGAGCAGGAGCAGCTCGTCAAGTTCGACGGCAAGCAGTGGGTGCCGATGGGCGAGATCGTAGGGAAGTAGTCACGTCGGTTCGCCGCAGACGGCGGGCACAGGCGCCCGCGCGCAGCGCGGCGCCCATGGAGGGACGCGGTGGATCCGGCTTTGCCGGGCCGCCTGCGTCGCCCCTGGGGGAGGCGCCCGCAGGGCGCTTCGGGGGGCTATCCTATGCCGCGGGCGCGGTCGGTGGCGAAGCGGTGCTGGAACTCGGCGAAGGTGCCGGCCAGGATCGCTTCGCGCATCTCGCGCATCAGGCTCAGGTAGTAGTGCAGGTTGTGGATCGTCGCCAGCCGGGCGCCGAGGATCTCGTTGACCTTCTGCAGATGGTGCACGTAGCCGCGTGCGAAGTTCGCGCAGGCATGGCAGGCGCAGCCGGGCTCGATCGGCCGGGTGTCGTCCTTGTAGCGGGCATTGCGCAGCTTCAGGTCGCCGAAGCGGGTGAACAGCCATCCGTTCCGGGCATTGCGGGTCGGCAGCACGCAGTCGAACATGTCGATGCCGGCGGCCACGCCGTCGACCAGGTCCTCCGGCGTGCCCACGCCCATCAGATAGCGCGGCCTGTCGGCCGGCAGCCGGGGCGCCGTATGACGCAGCACCCGCAGCATCTCCGCCTTCGGCTCGCCTACCGACAGGCCGCCGATCGCATAGCCGTGGAAGCCGATGTCGGTCAGGCCCGCCAGCGACTCGTCGCGCAGTTCCTCGAACATGCCGCCCTGGACGATGCCGAACAACGCGTTCGGGTTGCCCAGCCGGTCGAACTCGTCGCGCGAGCGGCGCGCCCAGCGCAGCGACAGCCGCATCGAATCGGCCGCCTGCGCGGCGCTGGTCGGCAGGCCGCCGGTTTCGAACGGCGTGCACTCGTCGAAGATCATCACGATGTCCGAGCCCAGCGTGTGCTGGATCCGCATCGACTGCTCGGGGGTCAGCATCAGCCGGTCGCCATTGATCGGCGATGCGAAGCGCACGCCTTCTTCCGAGATGCGGCGCAGCTCGCCCAGGCTGAACACCTGGAAGCCGCCCGAGTCGGTCAGGATCGGCTTCGCCCAGCCGTTGAAGCGATGCAGGCCGCCGAACCGCTCGAAGGTGTCCAGCCCCGGCCGCAGCCACAGATGGAAGGTGTTGCCGAGGATGATCTGCGCGCCGACCTCGTCCAGCTCGCGCGGCGACATCGCCTTGACGGCGCCGTAGGTGCCCACCGGCATGAAGACCGGCGTGTGCACCGTGCCGTGCCGCAGCCGCAGCGTGCCGGCGCGGGCCTGGCCGTCGGAGGATTGGAGCGTGAAGTCGAGCATGACGGCGGTGGGTCGGCGGCTGTTCGGAAAGGGTGGTTGGAAGGGGTGTTGGCGGGGATGGTTGGAAGGGATGGCTGGAACGAGGGCGGCGATCGGCCGACTCAGTCGGCCGCGCGCCGGGCCGGCTCGATCAGCATCGCATCACCGTAGCTGAAGAACCGGTAGCGTTGCGCGATCGCATGGGCGTAGGCGCTGCGGATGCGGTCGATGCCGGCCAGCGCCGACACCAGCATCAGCAGCGTCGAACGCGGCAGATGGAAGTTCGTGATCAGCGCATCGACGACGCGGAAGCGGTAGCCGGGCGTGATGAAGAGCCGCGTCTCGCCGCTGCCCGCGACGAGCGGCGCTTCGCCGCGGCCGTGGGTTGGGGCCTCCGCCGCGCCCGATTCGAGCGTGCGCCGCGACGTCGCGCCGACCGCGACCACGCGCCCGCCGGCGGCCCGCGCATGCTCGATTGCCCGCACGGTGGCCTCCGGCACCCGGTACCACTCGGCATGCATCACGTGGTCGGCGATGTCGTCGACGCGCACCGGCTGGAAGGTGCCGGCGCCGACGTGCAGCGTCACGAATGCACTGCCGATGCCGGCGGCCTGCAGCCGCGCCAGCAGGGCCTCGTCGAAATGCAGCCCGGCGGTCGGAGCGGCGACCGCACCCGGCTCGCGCCCGTAGACCGTCTGGTAGCGCGCGTCGTCGGCGGCACCCGGCGCATGGGTGATGTACGGCGGCAGCGGCGTCTGGCCGTCGCGCTCGAGCACCCGGTGCACCGGCTCGTCGAAGCGCAGCAGGAAGAACTCGCCTTCGCGACCGGTCACGGCGGCCACCGAGCGGTGCCCGCCCAGCAGCAGCCGGGTGCCGGTGCGCGGCGTCTTGCTCGCCCGCACCTGCGCCCGGGCATCGAACTCGCCGGTGACCCGCTCGACCATCACCTCTATCCGGCCGCCGGTGTCGGCCTTCGTGCCGATCAGTCGCGCCCGGATCACCCGGGTATCGTTGAACACCAGCAGGTCCCCGGGCGACAGCAGCCTCGGCAGCTCCTCGAACCGATGGTCCTCCAGCGCATCCGGAAGCACCCGCAGCAGCCGGGAAAGACTGCGTTCGGGACAGGGACTTTGCGCGATCAGTTCCTCGGGGAGGGCGAAATCGAAGTCGGAAACCTGCATGGACGCGCATGATACGGCGCCGGGAGCGGCACCGGGTCATCGTTCCGGGCCCCTTGCGGGGGCGGTGACCGCCCGGGGCGGTCGATTCGCCGCTGGTCGGGTCGTGCACTGTTGCGTATCCCCCGCAATCCTTTTCAATCGTGTCGCATTGCAACAATGTAGAGTGATGGAACTACAAAAACATGAGTAAAGACAAAGATTTGATGAAATAACGGAGAGATAATGCAGTGCAATATAACTAGTTGGCGGGTGAAAGCGCCCTGTTAAGATGAACCTGTTTACCGTCCAAGGCGGTCCGCCCATCCGTGGACACCGCCCTGGCCTGCAACCCACCGGTTTCGGGCCGTCGGCCGAGTTGGAGTATGCGATGCAAGCCACCCCCACCCTAGCCAAGCGCCTGCTCGACTGGGTTGCGTTGATCGAACGGCTGACCGATGCCGATCGCGAATCGCTGCTGGGCCACTTCCTGTCGTTCGACGCCGAAGACCGCCGGCTGCGGTTCGGCTTGCCGGTCAGCGATGCCCACATCGTCCGCTACGTCGAGAGCCTGGATTTCGACCAGTCGCACGTCTATGGCGTCCGCGCCGCCGGTCCGGACGACGAATGGCTCGGCATCGGCCATCTGATCGAAGGCGACAACCACATGGCCGAGCTCGGCTTGTCGGTGCTGCCCGCGGCGCGCGGCCATGGTCTGGGCAGCGCGATCTTCCGTTACGCGGTCGCGCAGGCCGCCCGCACCGGCGTGCGCCGGCTGTACATGCACTTCCTGACCAGCAACAACGGCATCCTGGCGATCGCCCGCGCCGCGCGGATGTCGATCGACGCCAGCGGCGGCGAGGCCGACGCGTTCCTGGTGGTGCCGCACCACGGCGAGCTGATCAACCAGTTGATCGCCGACGCCGATGCCGCCGACACCATTACCGCGCAAGCCCGCTGATCTGCCGTCGGCCGGCCGACGGCATGGCCCTACCGTCGCGGCGCCGGTTCCGGCGGTGCAGTAACATTGCGTGATGCCCGAGTGGTGGAATTGGTAGACGCAGAGGACTCAAAATCCTCCGCCGCAAGGCTTGTCGGTTCGAGTCCGACCTCGGGCACCAATTCAGAACCGTCCCAGTTCGCCCCCGCAGCCGCCTGATTCTCCGCGGCGAGCCGCTCGTCAGGGTCGATTCGCTCGCGTCCTGGCGGCCTTCTGCGCCGCACGCTTTCTTCCGGAAGCGCCCTTGGTCTGGCTGGCCTTCTTCGCCGCAGTCGAGCGTTCTGCCGCCGTTCGCCGCGATGCCGCCCTCCTGGTCTGTCGGGACAGCGCCTCTCGCGAAGCAGTGGTCGTCGGTTCGTGCTCGAGGACCTCGGTGACGGCCTTGGACAGCCGGCCGCGGCAGCAGCGGGCCAATCGGCGTCGATCGCGGCGATGGTGAAGCCGCGGCGTTCGTCAGCCCTCGGCACCGATCAGCGGCACGAAGCGTACCTCGCCGAGGTTCTCCTTCAGATAGTTCGTCTCGCTCTGCCGCGTCAGCTTCACGAGCCTCTCGCCGGTCTCGGGCGAGCCGATGGGCATGATGAGCCGCCCGCCGATGGCGAGCTGGTCCTTCAGCGCCTCGGGGACGCGGGATCCGCCGGCCGAGACGATGATCGCGTCGAAGGGAGCGGCTTCCGGCCAGCCCTTCGTGCCATCGCCCGCGCGCAGTTCGACATTGTCGTAGCCGAGCGCCCCGAGCCGGCGGCTTGCTTCGGTGGCGAGCGAGGCATGACGTTCGATCGCATGGACCTTGGCTGCGATCCGGCTCAGCACCGCCGCCGCATAGCCGGAGCCGGCACCGACTTCGAGCGCGTGGTCGCCAGGCCGCACCTCGGCCGCCTCGATCATCAGGGCGACGACGAAAGGCTGCGAGATCGTCTGCTTCTCGCCGATGGGAAGCGGACTGTCCTCGTAGGCGAATTCCTCGAACTCCTGCCTGACGAATGCTTCGCGCGGGACCTCGCGCATCGCCGCCAGCACTGCCGGATCATGGACGCCGCGCCGCTCGATCTGCCGGGCCACCATGCGCTGGCGGGCGAGGGTGAGATCGGCTGCGTCCAGCATGATGCAGCTCGTCTATCTGATCGGGTTCCGCGGCTTCGGCAACCGGTCGGACCGCGGGTCGCCGACCGGCCCGGCGGGCCGGCGCACGACCCGCACCGTCGCGTTGCTGCCGCTGCCGCAGAAGAACTGCTGCGCGCCATCGGATTCGAGCCCCGACACGCCCATTCCCGGCGCCATCGCGAGCTTTTCGAGCACCTCTCCGCTCGAGGGATCGACGCGCCTGACGTCGCTGTCGTCCCCCTCCCAGGTGCCGTGCCACAACTCGCCGTCGACCCAGGTGACGCCGGTGACGACGCGATCGGAGTCGATCGTGCGAAGGATCTCTCCGGTTTGCGGATCGATCTGATGGATCCTGCGGCCGCGGTGCTGCCCGACCCACAGCACGCCCTCGGCCCACGCGAGCCCCGAGTCGCCGCCACCGCCGGGTGCCGGGATCGTCGACAGCACCCGGCCGGTCTGCGGATCGATCTTCTGGATGCGGTCCTCGGCGATCTGGTACAGGTGCCGGCCGTCGAATGCGGTGCCCGCATGAGCGGCGACGTCGATCGAGCGCACCAGCGCGCCGCTGTCGGGATCGACGGCGTTCAGTCGGTCGCCGGACGCGAACCACAGATGCCGGCCGTCGAAGGTCACGCCGTGGACGGCATCGACCCCGGGGAAGGGGCCGTATTCGCGGACGATCTCGGCCCTGCTTCGTTTCGTTTCGGCCTTGCTTCGTTTCATCCGGTCATCCTACTCATTCGGCAGCGGCCCGGGGAGTAACAAGCTTGTCGGGAAACCCGGTACCGGCGGGCTGACCCAGCGGCATGCACGTCCGCGGCCGAACGACTGTGCCTTGCCCTCGTCGGCGAGCTGCTCGAGCGCCCGCTGCACGGTGCGCGGACTGGTTCCCAGCGCGAGTGCCAGCGCCGAGCTGGACCACGCCTCGCCATCGGCCAGCAGGGCCAGCAGCGCCGCATGCCGGCTCTCGACCGGCGGCGCCAGCACGACGACCCGGCGTGCCGCGCGCGGTATCAGCGCGAAGCCCGGCTTCGTCGCCTCGACGTCGGCCAGCGGTCGCAGCGCGGCGCGCAGCCGGCCGATCTCGACCCGCAGCCGCGCCCGATGCGATTCATCCGCATCGCGGCCGCGGAACGCCGCCGCGATCAGCGCGTTCCTCGATGCATCCGCCGGCCAGGCTCGCGCGAGTGCGCGCATCAGCGCGAACAGGACCGGCCGTGTGGCCAGCGGAATCACGGTGTCCGCGGCTCGCACGACATGGCGACACGCATCGACGACCAGCGCATCGCCGGCGAGCAGCGCCTGCACCTCGTCGAGCAGCAGCAGCCGGTTCTCGTCGCCCGCCAGCAGCCGGGCCGCCGGCCGGTCCAGCGGGCGGCATGCGCCGTCGCCCGCCGCGGTCAGGGCGGCGATGTCGGCCGGACGGGCGGCCCGGGCTGCGCGGTCCAGCGCTGCGCGCGCCGCCGCGGGCCGCAACCGTCTGATCGCGATGCCGGCCGCCACCAGTTCCAGCGCGGCCGCCAACGAGGACGGCAACGGTTCCGGGTCGATGATGCCGCCGAGCACGCGCTCGGCCTCGTCGAGCCGGCCGATCAGCAGCAGCCGCCGCGCTTCGATGCCGCGTGCATGCGCGGCGTTCAGCCGGTCGCCATGAGCCTCTAGCGTGGCGCGCGCCTCGCCCAGCGCCTTCGGATGCCAGCCGAGGTCGCGCGAGACGAGCGCGAGCTCCGCCTCGGCGACGATGCAGCGCGCACGGGCCACCTTCTCCTTGTGACCGAATGCGCGCACGGCCCGCCTCAACGCGACCTTCGCGCGACCGAAGTCGCCGAGCCGCGCCATCGCGATGCCGCGCAGCGCGAGCGCCGGCGCATCGTCGCGCAGCGCCACCCGCTTCAACGCGCCGAGCGGGTCGCCCGCTGCGAGCGCCCGCGCCGCGGCGGTGATCAGCGAATCCATCGGAATCCCGTCACAACTGTCACTCACGCCGTCCTGCGACCGGAACCTAGTATGGCCCCGACAGCGCGCGCTGTGACTGCGCTGTGACCGATTGGCGAAACCCTCACACGAACACAGGAGAACTCAAATGGTCGATATCCTGCACGCGATAGGAATCAAATCGTCTCCGGACCGGGTCTATCAGGCGCTGAAAGAGCGTCGGCATCTGGCCGGCTGGTGGACCACCGACGTGCGCGGTGCCTTCGACATCGGCGGCGTCATCCAGTTTCATTTCGGCACGACGGGCCGGATCGACATGAAGGTGATCGAGCAGGTGCCCGACCGGCGCGTCGTCTGGCAGGTGGTGGACGGGCCCGGCGAGTGGATCGGCTCGAAGGTGAGCTTCGAGCTGAAGCCCGACGGCGACTACACCGCCGTGTACTTCAAGCATCAGGGCTGGAAGGAGCCGAGCGAGCTGATGCACCACTGCAGCACCAAGTGGGCGACCTTCCTGATGAGCCTGAAGTCGCTGGTCGAGACCGGCACCGGTGCGCCGTTCCCGAACGACGTCCATATCGGCAGGACCGACTGATGAGGCCGGCGGCAGACGGATGATGCTGCCGGCCTCATCCTCGTAGCCGCGGTGGCCGGGGCCGCCGGCTCCACTGTCGGCGGCCTCTTACCGGCTGATCAGCTCGCGCACCGCCTGCGCCAGCGCGATCACCGACAGCGGCGCGCTGCCCTCGGCCTTGTTGCTGAGGCTCACGTAGGCCGGCTGCCCGCCGCGGACGGTGCCGGCGATCACGCGGGCGAGCACCGCGCGCGTCTGCGGATCGGCATCGATGATCCTGTCGTACGGTTCGTAGGCGCGCCGTGCATCCTCGTAGCCGAACGCGCCGTGCAGCGGGTTCAGATTCCAGCGGCAGACCAGCGGCCCGGGCCACAGCGCGCGCAGCACCGGAAGCTGTCCGTCGATGCGCGGCATCTTGGCATGCAGCGCCATGCAGAAGGTGGCGCCGGCGTCGCGCAGCGCCTGCGTGAACGCCGGCACCAGCCATTCCGGATCACGGACCTCGACCGCCACCGCTGCGTCGGGCGCGGCGCTGCGCAGGTCGGGCAGCGCGCGCAGCAGCGCATGCAGCCGATCGATCTGCTCGCCGATTCGCGCCAGCCGGCCGGACGGCAGCGGACTGATCTGGAAGACCAGCACGCCGAGTCGGTCGCCCAGTCCCTGCAGCGCCGGTGCGACGAACTCGCG